>Ga0302320_10018555_pt1 | contig 14022 bp, 11 predicted proteins | sample Bog_T0_3_FD_202130 | JGI IMG/M metagenome (GOLD analysis project Ga0302320, IMG submission 202130) | Peat permafrost microbial communities from Stordalen Mire near Abisko, Sweden - Bog_T0_3 | ecosystem: Environmental > Terrestrial > Soil > Wetlands > Peat | place: Sweden: Abisko, Stordalen Mire... | reverse complement strand
GCCGGCGGAACAATCATCTTGGCGTGGTATCCGCGGCGATACACCTTCAGATCCGTGCCGCAGGTCAATGCCGCCTGGACGCGGATGAGTACCTCACCCTTCTCCAGCACTGGAATCGGTACCCGCTCGATCTTCACATCCTCTTTGCCATAGAGGACTGCTGCCGTCATTTTCCCGTTCACTCTACTGTCCTTCCCAGACGCTGCCAGGCTGAATCGCGATTTTCATCGTGTCCGGCTGGGGATGCGCAGCTAATGTCAGTGCGTCGAGCGCCTGCCCTAATGGGAAGCGGTGACTGTAAAGTCCCGCCAAGTCCATCTCGCCGCTGAAAACAAAATCAGCCACTTCTTCATTCAATTCCACAGACGCGCTATAGGAACCAAGCAATGTCTTTTCGTCCACACAAACCGAAGCAGGGTCAATCACCACTTCACCGCGTACTGTCTGCGCAAACAACAGAATCCGTCCGCCGAATCGCGCCGCATCAATCGCCGGACGTATCAGCGAACTTCCTCCCACTGCCAGAATCACCGCATCAGCGCCACGGCCATCCGTGCGCTCTCGAATCGCCTGCACCACGTCCACCTTCGACGCGTCAATCGACTCGTTTAACCCATAACCCATCCCAATTGTAAGCCGCTGCGGGAATAAATCGGAAGTAATTACGTTTGCTCCTGCACGTTGGGCCAACTTACTCAACAGCAGGCCAATCGGACCCTGCCCAATTACTAGGATCGTTTCGCCCTTTTGAACCCCAAGCGTCCCAATTCCCTTCCACACCGTGTTCACCGGCTCGATATTTGAGGCCTGCTCGTAACTCACCGAATCCGGGATACGGATGACGCCCTGATCAACGATCCAGTCCATCACTCTGATGTACTCGGAAAACCCTCCGCCCGAGGGTTCGCCAAAGCCCGCCGTCGTCCCAACCTGCTTGTAAACCGGGCATTGCGAAAACACTTTGCGCTGGCAGTAATAACAGGTACCGCAAGGAATATGGTGGAAGACCATCACGCGGTCACCCTCCGCAAAGCGCGTAACGCCAGCGCCGCGAGCCACCACCACCCCCGCCATCTCATGACCGAAAATGCGCGGTGCCGAGTGCGATCCCGTAGAAATCTTCTTCAGGTCCGTGCCGCAGATTCCGCAGGTGTGAATGCGCACCAGCAGTTCACCAGCACCAATCTTCGGCACCGGAACCGTCTCCAGTCGCATATCGTTCTGCCCGTAATAAACCGCGGCCAGCATCTCATCCGGAATACAATCCAAGGCCTTCGATACCGGCGTTGTCTTTTGAATTACAGCCATCCTTCTCAATCACTCACTTTCATCAGACTTCCGCAGCAGCGGACGAGTATCTCGCCGAAAACCGCGTGCAATCCTTCAGATAAGAGTTGACCGCGCTCTCCAGAGCCTTCGTCGCCAACTCGCTGTTCACCCGCAACTCCGCAACTCTCTGCCACAGCCAGGGACGCACTGCGATGTGCGCAACAAAGCGTCCTGTTTCAAACCCTTCCGGCTTCACAAACGCCGAGACAAATCCGAGATCCTCGTCCACTCCGTCAGAAACAGCCTTGATTGCCACAAATTCCAAGCCATACTCGGCGGCCACCGCCGCGACACCAGCCGCTTCCATGTCCACAACCTGAGCGCCAAAACGCGCCACGGAGCACTGTTTCAAACTCTTCCCAGCCACGCAATCCAAGGTGACCAGGCACCCAAAACCGAATGCTGTTGCAAAGCTCTTTCCCGTAGCCGATTCAGTCACCATTGCCGGAACGAACACCGCTCCAGCCTGCATCTGGCCAACTCCGGGAAGAAGTTCAGTCACGCAGGCCCCGGCGAACCCCATTGAAACTAACACTCTCGGCGAATACTTCTCAACGAGTAGCTTCGCAGCGGCATACGCTCTGCCACTGCCAGTTCCGGCGCAAATCAGTGCAGCCTTCTCGCCGAGGTAAATCCTCTGCGGCCCATTTGCGCCAGTTGCCTCCGTCTCACTCCATCCCCGAACCACCCCGGAAACTTCGCGCTCCAAGGCTGCCACCAGCCCAAACTCAACACCCGATTTGTGAATGGCGTCGCTCATGCCGTTGGACACACCGCCTCGTAGGCGGGAGCATAGCCCTGCGCCACGAACCAGCGCGCCGCCCTGCCCAGCGCCTCACGAGCCGCTCCATGCGTATATCCCAACTCGCGCTCAGCCTTTCCGGAGTCGACCCACATGAACTTCCTACCCATGCGAACTTCTTCAATCGTCGCGCGTGGCTCACGATTCCTCAAGTAACCGTTGAAGGTTTGGTCGAACGCCGCATACGCCAATGCCACCGAGTGCGGAACCTTCATCGTCGGTGATGGCAACCCGGTCAGCTCACCTAGCGTATCCAGCACCTGCTTCAACGTGAGATTCTCTCCACCGAGTATGTAGCGCTCGCCACGCCTTCCTTTTTCGAAGGCCAGCAGATGTCCGCGCGCCACGTCATGCACGTCCACCAGGTTCATTCCGGTTTCCATGTAGGCGGGGAAATTACCAAGCAAAAAGTCGAGCACAATACGTCCCGTAGGAGTTGGCTTGATGTCCTGCTCGCCAATCGGAGTGCTCGGATTGACGATCACCACCTCCGCGCCCTTCGCCGCCATCTCCACAGCCTTGCGCTCTGCCATGTACTTGGAGCGCTTGTAGTGGCCGATCATATCCGCCACATCCACTGGAGTATCCTCGTTCACCGCGACGCGCTCATAGCCAAATCCCAGCGTGGCCACCGACGAACAGTACACCGTGCGGCGCACGCCCGCGGCCTGCGCCGCTTCAATCACGGCAACCGTTCCGTCCACGTTGGTCGCGTACATTGGTTTAGGGTCGCGTATCCAGAGCCGGTAATCAGCCGCCACATGGAAGACCGCCTCGCAGCCCTCCATCCCTTTGCGCAGCGATGCAGCATCGGTCAGGTCGCCGACCACCAGGTCAGCGCGTAGCCCTTCCAGATTCTCTCTTCGACTCCCGGCCCGCACAAGCAGCCGCAGATCGGCCCCCTGCTCATCCAGCAGGCGAGCCACATGGCTGCCGACAAATCCCGTTGCTCCAGTGACGAATGCCTTCAAACGATCTCTCCGAAATCCAGCGGGTGTCCAATCAAGCCTTCTTTGGCTTGATTGGAATAAGCGGAAGCGGGCGGCGAAGCGAATCCGGTCTTGTACTCCCTAGTCCCCTTGAGTGCTCGCGTACTTCGCCAGCGCCAGCAGCGGGAAGTACCACGGATACGCATGGTATTTCAAATAGAAGACGCGTGGGAAGCCAGTTCCCGTGTAAGGAACCTCGCTCCATCCGCCGTCGCCCTGCTGATGATCCAGCAGGTACGCAATGCCGCGCGCCAGTGACTCCGAGCGATAGTCGCCGCCCGACATCAGTCCAAGCACCGCCCAGGCCGTCTGCGAAGCCGTGCTCAGCCCCGTGCCCTTCAGGTTCGCATCGTCGTAGGAGCCAATCGTCTCACCCCAGCCGCCATCCGGATTCTGCATCATGCGCAGCCATTCGGTAGCCTGCTGCACCATCGCGTCGTGGTTGTCGAAGCCGATGGCCTCCAACCCGCGCAGCACGCAAGCCGTACCGTAGATGTAGTGCACTCCCCAGCGCCCAAACCATGAGCCGTCCGACTCCTGCTCCTTGCGGATGAAGTCAATCGCCCTCACCACCGGCTTATCGTCGAGGGTAAATCCGTTCGCCGCCAGGCATTCCAGCACGCGCCCCGTAATATCCACCGTCGCGGGATCGAGCATCGCGTTGTGGTCGGCAAACGGAACGTACTGAAAGACCATGCGATTGTTGTCTTTGTCGAAAGACGCCCAGCCGCCGTTCTTGCACTGCATCGCCCGAACCCAATCAACTCCGCGCTGCACTGCCTGCTGCTGGAAGCGTGCGTCCTTGGTTTCCGCATGGTTCAGCGCCAGCAACACCTGTGCCGTGTCGTCCACGTCCGGGTAAAACTCATTGTTATGCTCAAAGTACCAGCCGCCCGGCTCGGCATTGGGAACCTTCACCGACCAGTCGCCCTTGCGCCGGTTCTGCTTTTTCAGCATCCACTCCGCGGCCTTCACCATCCGTGGATCAGCCGTGGGCACACCGCTCTCGCCCAAGGCAAACATCGCATAAGCCGTGTCCCACACAGGAGAGATACAGGGCTGCATGCGGAAGGTGTCACCCTCCTCGATCCCCAGCTTCTCAAATTCATCCAGTGCGCGAATCACCTGCGGATCGTCCAGCGAGTATCCCAGGCAGCGCAGCGCGATGATCGAATTCAAAATCGAAGGATAAATTGCGCCCAGCCCATCGCTCAGTTCAAAGCGCTCCAGCATCCACTTCTCGGCCACCCTCAACGCCACCGAGCGTAGCGGGCGCACGTGGACCCGCTCGAACCAGTGGCAGAGCCGATCCAGCACAAGGAAGAAGTTCCGCCAGCCAAACAGCTTGCGCTCCCACTTCAGATGCAGTGAACTGCCGTGACGGCCCTCGGGAAACAGTTCGTCAACGTTCCACTCATCAGGAATCTTCTTGAACGGCTTCTTGGCATAGCAGATAGAAAGCGGAATCAGAATCGCTCGCGACCACGAAGAAATCTCGTAGATGTTGAACCAGAACCAGTTTGGAAACAGCACGATCTCCGGCGGAATCGCCGGCACGGCATCGTAGTCATACTGTCCCAGCGCGCAGAGATAGATTTTGCTGAACGTGTTGCAGGCTGGCACGCCGCCCATTGCAAGAATGCACTCGCGAGCGCGCTCCATGCGTGGATCGCTCGGCAAATACCCGCACATCTTCAGCGCAAAATACGCCTTCACGCTGGCACTCACATTGGAGGGGCCACTGTGATAGATTGGCCAGCCGCCATCCTCGTTCTGATACCGCAGAATCTCCACCGCGCACTGCTGGAAGCGGCGCTCATCGCGAGTCCCAAGGACGGTGTGCAGAAAAATGTAGTCGGACTCCAGCGTCGTGTCGGCTTCCAACTCGCCGCACCACCAGCCATCCTCATGCTGCTTCGCAAATAGAAAGTTCTGCGCGGACGCAATAGACTTCTTCAGCCGGGCACCCAAGCCAGAGATCTTGCCAAAACGTATTGCGGTCGATGGCGTGGAACCTTCCGTCATCTCTTACTCCACCACCGAAACATCGGGAGCCGCGCCAATAGCGGCCACAATCTCCGGAGGCAGCGCAAAGCGTACGTGTTCCGGCATAACCTCCACCTCACGCACGTTGGAGAATCCCTTGTCGCGAAGGAAGTCGATAACCTCCTGCACCAGGATCTCCGGAGCCGACGCGCCAGCCGTCAATGCCACGGTCCTCACGCCCTCCAGCCACTCATGATTGATGTCTTCGCACGTGTCAATCAGAAACGCATTCGTCCCCAGATTGCCCGCAACCTCCACCAACCGGTTGGAGTTCGAGCTGTTCGGCGAGCCCACCACCAGCACCAGGTCGGCCTGTTCCGCAACGTTCTTCACGGCCACCTGCCGGTTCTCCGTCGCATAGCAAATGTCCTGCGCGTGCGGTCCGCGAATGTTCGGGAACTTCACCTTCAGCGCCTCGATGATGTCCTTCGCCTCATCCAGCGACAGCGTGGTCTGCGTCAGGTAGGCCACGTGATCCGGGTCCGGAACCGTGATGTTCTTCACCTGGTCCGCATTGCTTACCACCTGAGTCACCTCGGGAGCTTCGCCCAACGTTCCCACAATCTCGTCGTGGTTCAAGTGTCCAATCAGGATCAGCGAGTAGCCGTCCTTGGCAAAGCGAATCGCCTCCACGTGGACCTTGGTCACCAGCGGACAAGTCGCGTCAATCACCCGCAGCAGTCGCAGCTTCGACGCTTCGCGCACCGATGGCGCAACGCCATGCGCGCTATAGATCACACGCTCGCCGTTCGGAACCTCTTCCACGTCGTCCACAAAGATGGCGCCCTTGCCCTTCAGGTCTTCCACCACATACTTGTTGTGCACAATCTCTTTGCGCACATAGATCGGAGGACCAAAGGTCTCCAGCGCGATGCGCACAATGTCAATGGCGCGCACCACGCCGGCACAGAATCCACGCGGCTTCAGGAGGAGCAGAGTTTTCGCTTCAGTTTCGGTCATTTGGTTTTTAGATTCCACTGCGGCCAGCTCGGATACAAGTGTTCAATTGGCCACACCACATTGCCTAAGTTTAAGACCGCGCGCACCTTCCACGCCATCGCAACCCATAGAACTGCGCCAACCGGCATCCAGCAGCCCAAAACGCGAAGCGAATTGCACTCACCTCGCATTCGAATTTCAAGTCAACTGAATGATTTTATCAGGAGTGGCCCGCCCCGGAGAGAAAACCTCACGAATTCGGAAGCCGCGCGTCGCCCTTGCTCTTACCTGTGCAACATACCTGCCCTACGCATTTGCCTTCAGCAACTGATCCGCGTTCTTCAAGCTAGCCTCTGTCACCTTCGCCCCGCTCAGCATTCGCGCAATTTCCTCGCGCCGCTCGTCAGCCTCAAGTGGACGCACTGTCGTCTTCGTCCGTCCGCCGCTTTCCTGCTTTTCAATCAGAAAGTGCTGGTCGGCAAACGACGCAATCTGCGGCAGGTGCGTGATGCACAGCACCTGCTTCGTCCGCGAGAGCGCCTTCAGCTTCTTCCCCACCGCGTCTGCCGCTCGCCCGCCAATGCCCGCGTCAATCTCGTCGAAGACCAGTGAGCGTTGCGCATCCTTGCCTTTGCTGTGAACCCGCCCGGCTTCAACGCTCGCCTTCAGCGCCAGCATCACGCGAGACAGCTCGCCGCCCGACGCAATGTGCTCAATCGGACCCATCGGCTCGCCTGGGTTGGTCGAAATCAGGTACGCCACGTGGTCGAATCCCGCAGCGCTCCAATTCCCTTCCTCATCCGAGCCGGAAACTTCAATCTTGAATTTCGCCTTCATCGCCAGGTCGTTGATCTCGCCCTCAACCGTCTTCTCTAACTTGCGCGCCATCTCGTATCGACGCTTGCTCAGCGACCGAGCCTCGGCCAGGTACTTCGCCGCCGTCGCCGCCAACTCCTTTCGGAGCGCCGCCAGCAATTCGTCTTTGTTCTCAACATCGTTCAACTTTGCCGCGATATCCTGCTGAAAAACAAACACATCGTCAAGGCTCTTTCCGTACTTTCGCCGCAATTTATCCAGCACTGCCAACCGGTCTTCCACCTCGGCCAGCCGCTCAGGAGAAGCATCCATCCCCACCGCGAAATCGCGCAGCGTGGTCGCCACGTCCTCTACCGTAATGCGTGCGGACTCAAGCTGTCCCAGCGCTTCCTTGAATGACTCGTCAAAGCGCGACAACTCTTCCAAATGTTTTGCCCCGGCCCGCAGCCGGGCAATCGCCGACTCTTCTACCTCATACAGCACGTCGAACGCACCCATCGCCGCGCCATATACGCGCTCGGAATTCGCCAGCACGCGCTTCTCCGCTTCCAGCTTCTGGTCTTCGCCCACCGCTGGATTTGCGTCTTGGATTTCCTTGAGCTGAAACTTCCACAAATCCACCAGCCGGAGTTTTTCCTGCTCGCCTTTTTCCAGCTCGGCAATGCGATTGGCCGTCTGCTTCCACTTCGCAAAGGCCTCAGCCACCGTTCCCAGCTCCACCCCGCTGGCCGCATCCAGCAAAGCCAACCGCTCCGGAGGATCGAACATCAGGATGGCCTGGTTCTGCGCATGCACAATCGCCAGCCGTGGCGCCAGCGCCTTGAGCACTGCCACGGTAGCAGGCTGATTGTTGATGAAAACGCGCCCCTTGCCGTTGAGCGCAATGTCGCGGCGCAAGATGATCTCCGCGCCCGCTCCGTCGATGCCATTTTCCTCCAGCACTGCGGCAATCGCCGGATCATCGCTCTCATACACCGCGGAAACCGTGGCCTTTTCCGCGCCATGGCGGATCACATCGCTGTACGCCTTCTCGCCAAGCAGCAGGGCCAGCGCATCAATCAGGATGGATTTACCCGCCCCCGTCTCGCCGGTCAGCAGGTTCAGTCCACTTCCAAACTCAACCACCACGTTATCAATGACGGCGTAGTTTTCGACCCGCAATTCCCTGAGCACTAGGCACCCGTTCGTAAGAAGATTTCCCGGCGAGGATAACACGCCAGCGCTCTCCTCGCCTCATCCCAAAAACTGGGTACGACTCGGATTGATTTCGCTGTGTCATCCTGAGCCTAGCGAAGGACCCCTACTACGCTCAAATCTACCGTGGCGCCCGGAAGTTATTTCAACCCGCGAAGAACAGCCGAGTGGGCCCACTCAACGCTCTTTTCGTTGAGTGGGGTCTTTGATTCCGCGCCTCCAACGAAGATACCTACCAGACCTTGCAAGCTTGCGCCCTTACCATCGGTTGCCCGGCCTTGCAGCCAAACGCCTTCTGGAACTCCGGCAGATCGCTCACAATGCCGTTGATCCTGTACTTCCCCGGCGAATGTGGATCAATCACCGCATTGACCCGCAGTTCTTCGGGACGCGCGTTCTCGCAGGCCCACTGCGCAAAGCCCACAAAGAACCGCTGCTCCGGCGTGAAACCTTCCTGCGGCTCCAGCTTTAACTCCTTCGTCGCTTCGCGCCACGCCACATAGGCCAGCAGCGTGCCGCCCAGGTCGGCCACGTCCTCGCCGCTGGTCAGCTTGCTGTTGATCTTGATGTCATCCACCACCACGTATTGCGCGAACTGATCGCGCACGCAGTTAATCTTTTCCTCAAATTTCTTCGCGTCCTCGGCGGTCCACCAATCCTTCAAGTTTCCTGCGGCATCAAATTGCCGGCCTTCATCGTCAAAGCCGTGTGTCAGCTCATGTCCAATGGTGGAACCCGTGTTGCCGTAGTTTGGCGCGTCGTCCATCTTCGGATCGTAGAGCGGCGGCTGCAACACTCCCGCCGGAAAGTTGATGTCGTTCATTTGCGGGTTGTAGTACGCATTCACCGTCGGCGGAGTCATCTGCCACTCATTACGATCCACCGGCTTGCCAATTTTGTTCAGGTCGCGATGCGCTTCAAAAGATGCCGCGCTCTTGTAGTTCGCAAAGAAATCGTTGGCCGCAATCTGCACCGTGCTGTAATCGCGCCACTTGTCCGGATACCCAACCTTATTGCGAATCCCGTTCAACTTCACCAGCGCCTGTCTCTTCGTCTCAGGACTCATCCAGTCCAGCCCGTTGATCTCCCCGGCCATCGCTTTTTCAATCAGCTCGGTCATACGCACCGTTTCCTGCTTGGTCTTCGGGCTGAATGTCCGGGAGACAAATTCCTGCCCCAGCGCCTCGCCCAGAAGATGGTCCACATCGCCCACGCAGCGCTTCCAGCGCGGTTTTTGTTCAGCTACTCCACGCAAATACTTGAAGTTAAAATTGAAGTTCTCGTCGACAAATGGTTTGGAGAGAAACTCCGCAGCGCCGTTCACCACGTGCCCGCGGAAGTAACTTTTCCAGTCCTCCAGCGTCTCTCTCTGCAACTCCGTCTCCACGGCCTTGTAGAATTCCGGCTCCGTCACATTCACCGCTTGCGCCGAGCCAAGTCCCACGCCGCTGAAGTACGCAGTCCAGTCAAAGCTCGGCGCAAGTTTTGCCAACTCCGCAGGAGCCATCTTGTGATACAGCTTGTACGGGTCGCGCTTGTCCACCCTTGAGAGTGATGCCGTTGCTAGCGCGGTTTCCATGCGCATCACCGTCGTCGCATCGGCCTTCGCCTGCGCCTCGCTCTCGCCTGAGAGCACCAGCATCTTCGCCACGTGCTCCACGTACGTCGCACGCTGCTCCACCGACTTCGCATCTGTCTTCAGATAGTAGTCGCGATCCGGCATCCCAAGCCCTCCGCCGGTCGCGAACGCGATGACCTGTGTTGCGTCGCCAAAATCCTGGTCCGCGCCAAAGCCAAAGAGCAAGTCAGGGTGCGATCCTTGTAAATGTTGCGAGGCCAGCCAGCGCCCGAATTCGGCCTTGCTCTTCATCTCCGCAATCTGCTTCAACGATCCGGCAATCGGCTCCACGCCGCGTTTATCAACCGCAGCCGTGTCCATGCAGGAGGCAAAGTAGTCGCCAATTTTCTGCTGTGTCGCATTGCGCGGTGCCGCTCCAGCCACTGCAGGTTTTGAAAGATCGTCCAGTATTCCCCACAAGAATTGGAGGTTGTCATTCGCCAGCTTGGAATACACATCCCAGCGAGCCTGGTCCGGAGGAATAGGGTTACGCTTCATCCAACCGCCGCAAGTGTACTGATAGAAATCCACACAAGGGTCTGCCGTGCGATCCATCGACGGCAGGTCGAGGCTGGGTGTGTAGGGCAGCGACTCCAACGGGCGCTCCGCGGCCTTCGTCTTCGAAGTTGCCACACCGGACGGTGCTGGAGCATTGGTAGGCAAGCCGCTCTGCGCCACGGCAGCAACAGATGCGATCACCAGGGCGAACAATACACAACGCGTCTTCATCATTGTTTGATTCCCATCCAGAGTTGTATCAAGTCAAAGAAGTTTACACCGCGCGCGCACATCTCCCGCCAAGTTGCCTCAAAAGGTTCTCTCAACGTATCCACTTGTATTCGGGTTTGCTCGATATCCACACAGCGCGCCCACAAACCGCCAGAGAGCTGACTATAATGAAATTGATCTCGCATCGCAGTTTTTCTTCGCAGCTCGCTGCCATGCGATTTCAGTGCCCGCTCCATTGAGAAAAGGATGCCGATTCTAAACTTGTTAGCTGTCGCGCTTGGCGGAGAGGTCATGGACATGGTGTCCAACACCGGTCTGGTCGCCAAGGTTGTTCTCCTGATATTGCTTCTCTTCAGTCTGTTCTCCTGGGGAATCATTCTTTCCAAGCTCGGACTTTTTCGCCGCGCCTCCGCGCAGAGCGCGCGCTTCGTCAAAGTCTTTCGCCGCGCCAATCGCCTGCAGGAATTGGCCGCTGTTTCCGAGCAGTTCAAGCCTTCGCCACTCGTTGCGGTCTTTGATGGTGCTGTCGAGGAGCTGAAGCGTTGCGGAGCCACGCCGCGCACACTCTCCGTACAGCGTGCCACCCAGATCGCCGCCTCTGAGGAGCTCACGCGTCTCGAGAGCCGCCTCACCTGGCTGGCCACCACCGGCTCCATCACTCCGTTCATCGGGCTCTTCGGAACCGTCTGGGGCATCATCGACGCTTTCCACGGGCTAGGCACCGCGGGCGCAGCCACCTTGCGCGCCGTCGCTCCCGGCATCTCCGAGGCACTCATCACCACCGCCGCCGGACTCTTTGCCGCCGTGCCCGCCGTGATCGCCTACAACTATTTTCTGCAGCGCATTCGTGAATTCGCCGCCCGTATGGACGACTTCAGCCTAGAGCTGCTCAACATCATCGACCGCAACGGCGACGCGCGTTAGGAGACACTGGTGGCGTTTACGAACAACAAGGGACGCACCCAATCCTCGCTTTCGGATATCAACATCACTCCGTTTGTCGATGTCGTGCTCGTGCTGCTGGTGATGTTCATGGTCACCGCACCAGTCCTGCAATCCGGCATCGAGGTCGAGGTGCCCAAAACCAGAACCGTGAAGGAGATCACCGAGGAGCGCCTCGTCATCACCATTGACAAGGATCAGCGTGTCTTCCTCGGCAACGATCCCATCAACATCAACGAGATTGCTGACCGCCTGCATGAAAAGATTCGCGACCCGCAGGGTCAGAGCATCTTTATCCGCTCCGATGAGAATGTTCCTTTCGGAGCCTTTGCCACTGTGATGGACGCCGTGAAACAAACCGGCATCACCAATGTCAGCATTGTTACGCAACCATTAAACGCCAAGACCAATGCCGCTCGACGCTGAAATTTACGGTCATAAGGAAGCATTTGCGCCGTCGCTGGCTCTGGCTACGGCAATGCACGCCGCGCTGCTGGCTTGCATCGTCTTCCTGCCCGCGGTGCTCAGCCACAATGGCGCGGATTGGGGCAACAACGGTTCCGGCGGTTCCGAGGGCGGAGCTATGAGCGCCACCCTCGTCAGCGGAATCCCGCTCCCACCGAATCCCCAAGCCAAACCGGAGAACGTGCTCGCCAATGAGAGCAAGGGTCTCTCGCAATCCCTGCCGGCTCCAGCCGCCAAGGAAGATGAGAAGGCCATCGCAATCCCAGACCGCGACGCCAAGCTCAAGCCGTCGAAAGCAAAGCCCGGCATCGCCGCGCAGCCCCATGATCTTCCCAAACAGAAGCCCCAGGCCTACGCACCCGCGCCCTCAAACGTGAAACCGCGAGAAATCGCAAAAATCGACAATACTGTTCCATTCGGCTCAGGCGGCCCGGTCGCCGGTCCGTATACTACGTTTCAGAATGGCAATACCGCAGGCGGCTTGAAGTTCGGCGAAGGCGGCAGCGGAACCTTCGGCAGCCGCTTCGGCTGGTACACCGATGTAGTGGCAAGAAAGGTTCATGAGGCGTGGCAGAGTGAAGTTAATCCCGGCATAAGCTCCGCCAAGCGCGTCTATATCTTGTTTGACATATCGCGATCCGGCTCGCCGTCCAATGTTCGCATCGAGCAGTCCTCGGGCATTCCGTCGCTCGATCTCTCGGCTGTGCGAGCCTTGCAGCGTATTGACACCTTTGGCCCGTTGCCGCAGGGATACAACGGCAATTATGTTTCCGTGGAGTTCTGGTTTGATTATCGGCGTTGAGTTTCGCGCCTCGATTATATGGAGAGTGGAATGAAGCGTTTCCTGACTCTATTCGCTGTTCTCGTAGCACTCGTGCTGCCCTCTGTTGCGCAGGATTGGATTCGCACGGGCACCGGCGTAGGCGGCGAAAAGATTCGCATCGCAGTTCCGGATTTCAAAATCGTGCGCGAGGAAGGTTCCGCCCAGGCGCTCGATAAAACTTTCAATGATGTCCTCTTCAGTGACCTCGCGCAGGCTGGCATCTTTGACGTGGTCTCCAAGAGCTTCTACCCCTTGGGTGCCATCGGAGGTCCATCTGACGCGCATCTTGATGTCTGGGGCGCTGCTCCGCCGCGAGCCTCCATGCTCGCCTTTGGCAACCTGGGCGTAAGCAACGGAGCTCTCCAGGTGCAAGGCTGGCTCTTCGACGTCAAGAGCGCGCAGAGCCCGCAGGTACTCGCCAAGCAGTATCGCGAATCGGCCACGGATGACAATGCGCGTCTTATCGCCCACCGCTTCGCCGATGAAATCATCTTCCGCCTCGGCGGCGGCCTCACCGGCATTGCGGAAACCAAGCTTTACTTCGTCAGCGCCCGCAGCGGACACAAAGAAGTCTGGTCAATGGATTACGACGGAGCGGCCCAGCACGCTGTCACCCATCTCAACTCCATCTCGCTGTCTCCACGCGTCTCGCCGGATAACTCGCGCATCGCCTTCGCCTCATTTTTCAAGGGCGGACCGAACATCTCTATCTGGTCGCTGGAACTCGGACGCCTGGTCAACTTCCCGGCCTTCGGTGGAACCACCCTCTCCCCGGCCTGGAGTTCGGACGGAAGTCATATTGCATTTTCGTCTTCTCGCAGCGGCGATCCAGAGATCTACGTCTGCGATCAGAACGGCAATAACCTCAAGCGCCTGACGGCGTATCATGGACCTGACGTCTCGCCGGTATGGAATCCTAAGACCAACGCGCAGATCGCCTGGGTCAGCGGGCGCTCCGGCCTGCCGCAGATTTACATCATGGATAGCGACGGAACAAACGTGCAGCGGATCACCGACCAGGGTTATGCGGTCTCGCCCTCGTGGTCTCCAAACGGACAATTCCTCGCCTTCGCATGGGTTCGCCACTACGGTCCCGGATCGCCCGGCGCCTCGGACATTTACCTCATGGATATTGCAAGCCGCAAATGGGTGCAGCTCACTCACGACGGCGGTCGCAATGACTTTCCATCCTGGTCACCGGATGGCCGTCACATCGTGTATCAGTCCACCCGCGGTGGCAGCGAACAGATCTGGTCCATGCTGGCAGATGGCAGCCAGCACACCCAGTTAACCTTTACCGGTTCCAACTCACAACCAAATTGGAGTTGGA
>Ga0302320_10018554_pt1 | contig 14022 bp, 13 predicted proteins | sample Bog_T0_3_FD_202130 | JGI IMG/M metagenome (GOLD analysis project Ga0302320, IMG submission 202130) | Peat permafrost microbial communities from Stordalen Mire near Abisko, Sweden - Bog_T0_3 | ecosystem: Environmental > Terrestrial > Soil > Wetlands > Peat | place: Sweden: Abisko, Stordalen Mire... | reverse complement strand
GCAAGCGCCGCCGTGAAGGATTCAATGTTCTCTATCCGATCGGTTGGGACGCCTTCGGGCTGCCTACGGAAAACTACGCCATCAAAACCGGCATACAGCCGGCTATCGTCACAAAAAAGAACACTGCGACGTTTCGCCGCCAGCTCAAATCGCTAGGCTTTTCCTTTGACTGGTCGCGCGAAATCGACACGACCGATCCAAAGTATTACAAATGGACGCAATGGATCTTTCTTCAATTTTTAAAAGCCGGCTTGGCGTACAAGAAAAAGATGGCAATCAACTGGTGCCCGAAAGACCTGATCGGCCTTGCAAACGAGGAGGTCGTTGACGGCAAATGCGAGCGTTGCGGCACGCCGGTCGAAAAGCGCGAAAAAGAGCAATGGATGCTGGCCATCACGAAATATGCCGACAAATTGTTGGATGGGCTCGATGCGGTCGAATATGACATGCCGAAACTCATCGACAAGACGAATCCGCATCAGCCGAGCGCGCCTTTGGTCAAGAGAAATGTCGCGCACGCGATCGTCTTTGATCCGAAAAATAAAAAATATCTCATCATCCGCAATAAAAAATTTGGCTGGGACACGGTCATCATCGGCGGAATCGAAGAAGGCGAGAACGCGGTTGATACCGCTCGCCGCGAAGTCCAAGAGGAGACCGGCTATACTGACCTCGAGTTCAAGAGGATACTCGGCGGCCAAACCGAAGCTCAATATTATACAAAGCACAAAGGCCAGAACAGGATCGCCATCGCCACTGCAGTTTATTTCGAGCTAAAGAGCGGCGCGCGCGTGGCTATCGGCGCTGACGAGGACAAGGACAACGAGATCCTCTGGATCGACGCGGCGGATTTCGTTCCCGGCAAGATGGTCAATTCCGAATTAGGCATCTGGCTCGAGCGCCTCAAGGATCCGAAAGCCGGCTGGCCAAAGCCGTTGCTCGACTGGCCGGAATTCATAAAGGACTCGCAGAGGAATTGGATAGGGAAAAGCGAAGGGGCTTTGATAAAGTTCAAAATTAAAGACTTGAAACAAGAAATCGAAGTCTTCACCACCCGTCCGGACACTTTGTTCGGCGTGACATATGTCGTGCTCGCGCCGGAGCATCCGCTTGTCCGTGAATTTCTTCCTTTAATTAAAAACAAAAGCGAAGCTCTGGTTTATATCACCAAAACTAAAAAGGAAAGCGACATCGAGCGCACCGACGCGACGCGAGAGAAGACGGGTGTCGAATTGAAGGGGATCAAGGTGATCAATCCAGTAAATGGCGAAGAAGTACCAGTCTATATCGCTGATTACGTTCTTGCCGACTACGGCACTGGCGCTGTCATGGCCGTTCCTGCGCACGACGACCGCGACTGGGACTTTGCGAAAAAATACGGGCTGTCGATCAAATATGTTATCGCGCCTTATTTTTTGGATGTGACTGAAAATAGCAAACCACGTAAAGATGTTGAGACAATAAAAAGGATCATAAGCGTCGGAATAGTGAAGCACTGGTCAGAAAATAAATATTTGATGCTCGACTGGAAGAACGGCTGGACCGGCTTTATAACGGGCGGCGTTGAACCAGGCGAAGACACTACGAAAGCCATACTTCGCGAGATCCGTGAAGAGACAGGATATACGAACGTGCGTTTTGTAAAGAACTTGGGCGGCCAGAATATTTCTGACTTTTATGCGCCTCATAAAAATGTGAATCAATCGGTCGAAGGGAATGGAATGTATCTTGAGCTTATTGATGATACAAAAGTTGACGTGTCCGATGAAGAGCGAGCGAAACATACCGTCGTTTGGAAAAGCGAAGCTGAAGTCTTTGAATTTCTGAAAAAAGGATCGCCAATGGGTGATTCAAGATATTCAGAGCTTTTTTGGAATCGTCTAAAGACTGATAATTATGTTTGGACTGAAGAAGGCAAGCTTGTTAACTCATCGCAATTCAATGGCAAGAAGAATACAGACGTCATGAAAGACATCACCGCTTTCGCCGGCGGACAGTGGATAAGCAAGTACAAGCTGCGCGACTGGGTGTTCTCGCGCCAGCGCTATTGGGGCGAGCCGATCCCTGTGGTGCATTGCGAGAAATGCGGCATCGTGCCGGTCCCGGAAGATCAGCTGCCAGTCAAGCTGCCGCCAGTCAAAAACTACAAGCCGACCGAGACAGGCGAGTCGCCTCTCGCGGCCATAACGAAATGGGTCAATACCAAATGTCCTCAATGTAAAGGAAAAGCAAAACGCGAAACGGACACCATGCCGAATTGGGCCGGCTCGAGTTGGTATTACCTTCGCTACGCGGATCCAAAAAATGCAGCGAAATTTGCCGACATGAAAAAACTGAAATACTGGACGCCGGTCGACTGGTACAACGGCGGCATGGAGCACGTCACTTTGCACCTGCTCTACTCGCGATTCTGGCATAAATTCCTCTTTGACCAAGGGCTTGTACCGACCACTGAACCATATACAAAGCGCAGCGCGCACGGTCTCGTCCTAGCCATAGGCGGCGAAAAGATGTCCAAATCGCGCGGCAATGTCATCAATCCCGACGGCATCATCGAGAAAGTCGGCGCCGACTCCTTGCGCCTCTACGAGATGTTCATGGGTCCGTTCGACCAGGCTATCGCGTGGGATGAGAATGGGATTGTCGGTTGCCGCCGTTTCTTTGAGCGCGTGTGGAGGCTGCAAGAGAAAGTTGCAAGTGGCAAGTTACAAGTGACAAGTAAAAAAGGACAAAACTTGCAACTTGAAACTTGCAACTTGAAACTCATCCCCCTTGTCCACAAGACCATAAAAAAAGTCGGTGAGGACATCGAGACCATGCGCTTCAACACCGCAGTCTCCGCCCTCATGATCCTCTTGAACGAATTTGAAAAAGAGGGCACTATGGCGCAAGAAAACTACGAAATCTTCTTGCAACTGCTTGCGCCGTTCGCACCGCACATAACAGAAGAGCTTTGGAGCACGCTTGGAAACAATAAATCGATCCATGCCGAGCCATGGCCTGCATATGACCCGGCGCTCTTGGTCGAGTCGACCGTCAGGATGGCCATACAGATAAACGGCAAGACACGGGCCGAAATGGAAGTGGCGACCGACCTTGACGAAGCGGCTCTCAAAGCCGCCGCTCTAGCTCTGGAAACCGTAAAAAAATGGCTCAACAGCAAGGTTCCCAGCAAAATAATCGTAGTCAAAGGACGGCTGGTGAATATCGTGGCGCCCGATGAGGGGGTTTTGAAATAGCGGCTTTGTTGACATCATAAACAGACTAGGGTATATTAGACTTGCGATAAAAACATCATTAGCCCAAAGAATTGACTTTCATACAAGCAGATGATAGAAATATAGTAATTATTAGTAAAATAAAACCTTGCACAAGTCCATAAAGTCAAATGTCCGTAAAGTCCATAAAGTAAATTCAAGAATGCTTGTACCCACTTTATAAACCTTATGACTTTAAGGACTTTATAGACTAATTATTATCCATGCCTTCAACAACCACAACGTTCAAGCCGAAAAATGTCGTCAAGAAGCTCCTCGCCGTTTTGCCTGACCGCGCGCGCGACGTCCTCACCGGACGCTACGGCCTCGGCAAATCGACCGACAAGCTGACGCTCGACGCCATCGGCAAGAAATACGGCATCACCCGCGAACGCGTCCGCCAGATCGAGAACTACGCCCTCGACTCCATCCGCAAATCCGACGCATACAAATCAGAGTCAAAGACGTTCACCGAGATCGAAGAGCTCCTCCGTTCTCTCGGCGGCATCGTCGTCGAAGACGATTTCCTCGGCGCGGCCGCAAAAGACCAGAGCCTCCAGAACCACGTCTATTTCCTCCTCGTGCTCGGCGCGGCCTTCAAAAAACGCAAGGAGGACGACGAATTCCATCATCGTTGGCATATCGACGAAAAGCTTGCCGGTGACGTCGAGGGATCGCTCAAAAAGCTCTATAGCAGCCTTTCCACAGACGATCTTTTGCCGGAATCGGAGATGGTCAATAAATTCATCGAACACTTGGGCGACGTCTCGGAAAAATACAAGAACCAAGAGATCATCAAGCGCTGGCTCAACCTCTCGAAAAAGATCGGCAAGAACGCTCTCGGTGAATGGGGCGTATCGCATTCTTCCAATATAAAAACGAAAGGCGTGCGCGACTACGCATTCCTCGTCATCAGAAAGCACGGCTCGCCGATCCATTTCCGCGAAGTGGCCAATCAGATAACCAAAATCTTCAAGAAGAAGGCTCATGTCGCGACCACGCACAACGAGCTCATCAAGGACCCTCGTTTCGTCCTCGTCGGCCGCGGCCTCTATGCTCTGTCAGAATGGGGCTATATGTCCGGCGTCGTCAAAGACGTCATCAGAAAGATCATCGAAAAGAACGGCCCGCTCACAAAAGACGAGATCATCGCAAAGGTTTTGAAGGAAAGATATGTAAAGGAGAACACCATCGCCGTCAATCTCCAGAATTCAAAATATTTCAAGAAAGACAAGGATGGAAAATACAAAGTCGCAACGGCGTAGGGAATAAAGAAGAAAGGAAGCAAAGAAGAAAGGTATATCGAGTAGGGTATACCTTTCTTCTTTTCTCCATTGCCTCCTTCAAAAAGTTGCCATTTTCTGGCCGAGTGATAGGATACAACTACTTTTCCCTATGAAGGATTTCCTCCAAAAAATATACGGGCGTTTTTCAAATGACATCGGCATCGACCTCGGCACGGCCAACACGCTCGTTTATCTGGCCGGCCACGGCATCGTGGTGAACGAGCCGTCAGTCGTGGCAGTCAATGAAAAGACCGGCCGCGTCGTAGCCGTCGGCAGGGAAGCAAAAGACATGCTCGGCCGCACGCCGGCTCATATAAAAGCGGTCAGGCCGATCGTCGACGGCGTCATCTCTGACTTTGAAGTGACCGAAGAGCTGATAGGGTATCTCGTGCGCAAGGCCGAGGAATATTCAAAGAAGACCTTGGGGCCGCGGGTGGTCGTCGGCGTGCCTTCGGGCGTGACGAACGTCGAAGTGCGCGCCGTGCGCGACGCTACGCGCAATGCCGGCGCCCGTGAAGTCTATATCGTAGAAGAGCCGATGGCCGGAGCCATCGGAATACGGTTGCCGATACATGAACCGGTCGGGTCGATGGTCATCGATATCGGAGGCGGCACGACCGACATCGCCGTCATCTCGCTCGGCGGCATTGTCCGGTCGAAAAATATCAAGATCGCCGGCGACAAGCTCAACAATGACATCATCTCCTACATCCGCAACGAGTTCAAGATTTTGATCGGCGAAAAGACCGCGGAAGACATAAAGATCGCCGTCGGAGCCGTTGTCCCAAAGGAAGCCCTCGAAACGCCGATACGCGGGCGCGACCTCATTACCGGTTTGCCGCGGGAAGTCATCATCACCGATTCCGACATCCGCGAAGCCATGGGGGCCAGCATGGATACCCTCGTCGAAGCGGCCAGAGAAGTCCTCGAGACGACTCCGCCAGAGATCTTGTCGGATGTCATGCGCAGAGGCGCCTATCTGGTCGGTGGAGGCGCATTGATAAAGGGTCTCGACGAGCTCATTTCCCATACGTTACAGATCCCCGTCCATATAGCCGATGATCCTTTGACCGCCATCGCCCGCGGCACGGGCATAATCCTCGAGGACCTCGACAGATACAAAGACGTCCTCATACAAAACGAAGATGAGATCGCTCGGCCAAAATAATTTCGGCGCTCGGCGCAAGGGGGGCAAGCTCGTCTCGCCGCCGGTGGCTTTTGCGCTCGTCGCCGCCGTCGTTCTCGTGCTCATGCAATTTTTCTTTCCTTATTTTTTTCCGTCGCTTTTATCGCATCTCTTTTCACCGCTTCAATCCGGCAAGCAATCCGTTCTTTCGAGCATGACTCCCGGGGCGCAATTGGCCGAGGAGAACCAGACGCTCCAGCAGGAGGTGGCTTTGGACGACGCGCTCGCTTCAAGCTCGAAAGCGTTGCTCGATCAAAACAACGAGCTAAAATCTCTTTTGAACCGTCCGGGCGGCGCGAACGGCTATGTCTTTTCGAATGTATTGCGTCGTCCTCCCGGCGCCGGCTATGACTATCTCATCGTCGATGTCGGATCGTCCAACGGCGTCTCTGTCGGCAGCCCTGTCTATTCCGAAGGCTCGATTCCCATCGGCCAAGTGATAGAGGCGGATCCGCATTCATCAAAGGTCGAGCTCTATTCTTCGGGAGGAGAGAGCTACGATGCGCTCGTCGGCGCGAGCCATGTGCCGGTCACGGCTGTCGGACAGGGCGGCGGGTCTTTCTCCGCTTCTGTCTCACAGCAGTCCGGCGTCTCCGTGGGCGATGAAGTCATCGTCCCGGCCATCTCTTCCTCGCCGTTCGGCATTGTGAGCGCCGTCATCTCTGATCCAGCTCAACCGTTCGAGAGGGTCTTTTTCAGCGACTCCGTCAATCCCTATCAATTGCTTTCTGTGATCGTCAACATCGATCGCTCGTTGGCCAAACCCTTTGCTGGTTCTATGGCTTCGACGACCGTTTCCACTTTGACCGCTTCCACGTCTTCTTCGAAGAAGCATTAGACCTCTATGGAAAAATACAAGACTCTGGCAAGACTGGCCGCCGACATCCTCATGATCCTGCTTGTAGCTTTGGCGCCTGTGTGGGCGGTCTTTCTTTTTTCAATCGCATTCGCTTGGATATTTGCGCCGTATTATGAAATCATGCTCTGGGGGCTCGCGTTCGACGCGCTGTATGGCTTTCATTCGGTCACAGCCATCATCATCGCCGCCGCCGCGTTTATCGCCATCGAGCTTTTCAAACGCCGCACCCGCATATGAACAGCATATTCAAAAGATACAACCTATTCAAGAGGCGAAAGCGCAATCGCAACGAGATTTTTCCCGACGAGATCTTGGCCGACTCCAGGAATATCCCGCATTTTGATACCGACCAGTTCGAAGGGCGGTTGGAAAAGCCCATATCCACGATCAGCCTTTTTGTCTTGATCGGCACAGCCGCGCTCATCTTGATCCTGTTCGCTTGCCGCGCATGGTTCCTGCAGATAGATCAAGGCGGCTTTTATTCGGGCCAGGCGACCAACAATACGTTACATTCGACGCCTTTGTTCGCCACCCGCGGCCTCATATACGACAGGAACGGCGTAGAATTGGCCTGGAATGTGCCAGGGCCTGCAGGCGATCCCGACGTGCCGCGGCGAGAATATGCCACTTCGACAGGGCTATTTCAGACCCTTGGGTATATACAATACCCGTCAAAGGATAGCGCCGGCTTTTATTATCAAGAAGATTTCATCGGCGAGGACGGCGTGGAAAAATATTTTAACGATGTTCTGCAAGGGGAAAATGGCCTGCGACTCGTCGAGGCCGACGCAAAAGGGAACATTCAGTCGCAGAACGTCGTCAGGCCGTCCACCCCCGGACAGAATATCACCATATCGATAGATTCCAAGTTGGAAAACGAGCTCTACAAGAACATAGAGAACGTTGCCACAGTGCACGGCTTTCAGGGCGGTTCAGGCATTATAATGAATGTCCACACCGGCGAAGTGGTAGCCATGACCAGCTATCCTGAATATGATTCGCAGATAATGACCGACAAGACCGATACGTCAGCTATACATTCTTTCTTGAACGATCCGCAGAATCCGTTTCTGGATCGTGCTATAAACGGCCTGTATGCGCCAGGCTCGACGGTCAAACCCTATGTGGCCATGGGTGCCTTGAATGAGAATGTGATAGACCCTATGACAAAAATCCTCTCTACGGGATCGATTTCCATACCCAATCCGTACGACCCTGCGCAATCGAGCGTTTTCCACGACTGGCGTCCGCAAGGCTGGGTGGATATGAGGGATGCGCTCTCTGTGTCCTCGGACGTCTATTTCTACGAGGTCGGCGGAGGCTATCAGAATCAAAAAGGCCTCGGCATAACAAAGCTCGACCAGTATTTTTCTCTGTTCGGATTTAGCCAGGCGATCGAGGGCTCTTTTTTCAGCGGAGCGGCTGGGCTCGTTCCATCGCCTGCATGGAAAGCGGCAACGTTTCCCGACGACAGCACGTGGCGCATCGGGGATACCTATCATACCGCCATAGGCCAATATGGCTTCCAAGTTTCTCCCATACAGATGGTGCGGGCAATATCCGCCATAGCCAACGGCGGAGATTTGCTCAATCCAACGATCCTAAAGTTCGGCACTGCGCCTCCTGACGCCCTCACGCCGCCGACCGTTCTGCGCAATGTAGATTTGCCGGCGCAGGACTTTCAAATCGTCCGCGAAGGCTTGCACCAAGGCGTCAAGAGTTCCAATGGAACTGACGGCGCGCTGAACGTGCCGTATGTGGATATCGCCGCGAAATCCGGTACGGCCGAGCTCGGCACGACAAAATTGACCGTCAATTCATGGATAACCGGCTATTTTCCATATGACAACCCGGAATATGCCTTCGCAGTAGTCATGGAGCGCGGGCCCGTCTCGAATCTCATCGGCGGCGCAGCCGTCATGCGATATACGCTCGATTGGATGAACGTGAACACGCCGGAGTATTTTAAATGAGTCTTAAAGTCGAAAGTACCGAGTCGAAAGTCAATACAAGAATTCTATAATTTAGAAACTTTTGACTCGGGACTTTTGACTATTTTCGAGACTTGCAAAAAGGGGTTGTCTTTGCTAGAGTGCTTGCACAATCATTTAATATCATGTCCCAAAATCAACTCATTCAGCTCAAGAACAAAGAGACCGGCGAGGTCTATTGGTCGCGCAAGAACAAGAAGAAAGTCGAAAAGAAGATCGAGCTCAAGAAATACAGCGCAAAACTGCGCAAGCATATCGTTTTCAAAGAGGCCAAGAAGTAACTACGAGCAACGGGGTTATTTTTGCATCAGAACAAAAAAGAGGGTAGTATTGAACTGCTCTCTTTTTGTTTCAAGATGGGCGATTAGTTTAGTGGTAAAACTGCGGCCTCCAAATCCGCTGACCGAGGTCCGATTCCTCGATCGCCCGCATTTGTGAAATTTCGATGTTTTTAGGGGTTTTTGCCAGTATGTCATAAGGGAAGGTGTAGATAATAAAGTCTTAAGGCCACTAATCATTGAGACTAAGAGAATTTTAAAAAAGATAAAAAAGAACCAAAATAGTTAATCCTTTCCTATACAGACATGTTTATGGTAGAGTATTGCTATCATGAAATGCCCAATTTGTAAGACGACCGAGCTTACTGAACATAAGCTAAACGGCGTCACTCTACATACGTGTTCTTCTTGCCGTGGATTTTGGCTGACCAAGAGCGAAATGGAAGGAATAAAAGACAAGATACCCTATGAAGCTTGGTTTGATTTAGATCTGTGGAGCGAAAAAGAAAAACTTGTCGCGAAAAAGTCTAGTTCTGTATGTCCGGTTGATCAAACTCCACTTAGCTCTCTTGATTGGGACAATTCGCATATCACTCTTAAAATCTGCGGTAAATGTGGTGGAATCTGGCTTGACCATGGAGAAATGAAAAAAGTAATCGACTATATCGAACATGAAGCTGATTCTGATCTTATGACAAAATATTGGACTGTTCTTAAAGAAAAAGTTGGTGAAGTTTTTACAGGCCATGAAGGTCTAGGGCATGAGATTCATAGTGTATGGACTGTTTTGAATATGCTTGAGTATAAAATGATGGCTCAAAATCCTAGTATGACAAATGCATTAATGGCATTAAATAATCTTTCCGTGGAGCTCCCAGGAGCTTAATAATATGAATAATACATTTTGGGTGATCATATATTCACCCGCGCTTTGGATAACTTTGTTAGTGCTTTATATAGCCAGTTTGATTTTTAGAGTATGGTTTCGAAAAAGATTAGCATCTCAAGTGGGCAATGACGAATTGCTTCCGCGCGTTAAAGAGATGCTTTCAGGCAAGATCACAAAGAAAAATGTGGTTGAGGCAAGAAATAATCTTTTACAAGAAGGGATAGATTCAAAAAGAATCAGCAGGTTGATTGCCGCGTCAATTTCTGCTAAGACTCCAAAATCTTCTATAGCCATAAGTGTATTGTTAGTGATTATGTGCATATTTAACATTTTTCGAGGAAATCCTCTATCATCGACTTATCCCATGATTGTTACTCCAGTCGGACCATTAGTGTATACAAATTCAGACTATGGCTATCAAATCACACTGCCAACAGGTTGGGTGGGAATAAAAAAATCTCAGGCTTCTGATACGATGTATTTTGGTGACAAAAGTCCGGCATCTTCTCCTATAGGCATAGAGATTGAATCAGCTACGACTACAAAAGATATTTCGAGCTCTACTGTCCAAGAACAAATTGTTCAAGCGGCTTACGGAAGATTTGCGGCCGATAGTAAAAATGAAGGTGTTTCGGAGAATCTTTCTGCGCAACCGCCTTATATCGAATACACAGTGGCGGCGACACAAACTATCTTAAAAGCTCATGCACGTTGGTATTATTACTTTGGTGATGGAAGAATCTATGCCGTATTAGTCGCTTCTCCTGATAATCTTTGGGCGACAGCACTATCAGAGACAACGCAAGTTCTTTCGACATTCAAGATTACTGGTAATTAAACACGCTCCAACTTCCAACCATATCGCCCGCAATTTCGCAAGAACGCATTTGTTATTCCGGCTAGAAAGTAAACTTTATCCCCAAAAGCTTGCCCCTTTGCCGTTTTTCTTGCGCTATAATTGGCCTATGTTCTCGGACCCGGATAAAAATTTGGCCCAGCTCGGCCTTTCGGAAGGTATGAAAGTGGCCGATTTGGGCGCCGGAACAGGGTATTACAGCATAGCCGCTGGGCGCCGGGTAGGGAATGGCGGCCGCATATATGCCGTAGAGGTTCAAAAAGACCTTCTCGGCAGGCTCGCATCGAATGCGACTGCTGAAAAGGTCCACAACGTCGAGGTCGTATGGGGCTCTATCGATACTATCGGAGGCACCAAACTCCATGACGGCATCATCGATCGGGTCATTTTGGCGAACACGCTCTTTCAGATCGAGCAGGCGGACCGTGACGGGCTTGCCCTGGAAATAAAGCGCATACTCAAACCAGGAGGCAAGCTTCTCTTGGTCGATTGGTTGCCCGGCAGTCCTTTGAGCCCAAAGAACTGCGTGCCGCGGATTATCGCGGAGAATCTTTTCAACAAGAACGGCTTTGCGTTGGAAAAGGCTTTCACTGCAGGAGATCATCATTATGGGTTAGTCTTTGCAAGAAGCTGATATGAAATTCCCATGAATAAATTCCAAATCATAATCCTCGCGATCTTTGTGGTAGCCATCATCGGCGGGGCTATCGCTTTTGCCACGTACAAAGGCGGCCAGTCGACGACGTTGCCACCGGTGACTATCTGGGGGACGTTGCCGACCGATACGATCCAAAAATACATCCAAGAGATAAACTCGGCACGCTCACAGCAGCTGCAGATCAGCTATGTCCACGTAGACCCGACGAATTTCAACACTACTCTCATCAACGCCTTGGCCTCCGGTACCGGTCCGGATGTCGTGCTCCTGCCGCAGGATCTGCTTTCGAACTATACGAACAAAATAGTGCCGATCCCCTATAACGTCTTGACGCAGAGGGATTTTATGAATACCTATGTGGGCGGAACCCAGCTATATCTGGGCGCGCAAGGCGTGCTCGCCATACCGGTCCTTATCGACCCGCTTGTCATGTACTGGAACCGCGACCTGTTCACCAACGCCGGTTTAGCCAATTATCCGGCATATTGGGACGAATTTCCCGGCCTTGTGCAAAAACTGACGCAGATAGACTCTAACAGCAATATATTGAAGAGCATCGTGTCGTTGGGCGAATTCTCCAATGTGCCGCATGCCAGAGAGATATTCGGCAGCCTCCTCCTCCAGCTCGGCAATCCAGTTTCGGTTCAGACTTCTTCCGGGCTGGTGAGCGCCCTTGGCAACAGCTCGGCCTATCAAGGCGAAGATTCCACCACGCAAGTCCTGAATTTCTTTGATGAATTCGCCGACCCTACGTCGCCGGATTATTCCTGGAATCGCGGATTGCCTTCGGCTGACGCAGATTTCCTCTCTGGGAACTTGGCGGTATATTTCGGCTTTGCTTCAGAGATAAACAGCCTGCGGAACAAGAATCCAAATATCAATTTTGATGCCGCCCCATTGCCCCAGGTGCGCAATAGCTCGACAAAAGCCGTCTACGGGACCATATACGGCCTTTCGATAGTCAGGAGCTCGACCAATCCGACGAATGCCTACAACATCATCCAGATACTGACTGATCCGTCGAATCTATCGACGCTCGTGGGCTTGACCTATCTGCCGCCGGCCCGCAGGGATATGATAGCGGCCGGCACTACCGATCCGTATCTTTCCATCTTCTATAATGCGGCTCTTTTAACAAAATCCTGGGGAGATATGGATCCGACGCAGTCGTACTCTATCCTGCAGGCCATGGTAGAATCGGTCACGAGCGGGTCAAAGAGCGTCCATCAGGCGATACAGGACGCAAACAATCAATATAATCTATCATTACAAAACAAATGATGCATAATCAAAAAAATACGACCTCTATTTTTTCTTGCGTATCTATCGTCGCCATTTTATTATTTCTTTTGCCTAATGCACCTGCGGCGCACGCTCAATCGACCGATCCGACTTTTGGCGGCGTGGTGCCGGATGTGACCCAACCTCTCCCGACCGACAATTCGATTGCGCCTGGAACGTCTCCATTGCAAGACGTGAGCTCTCCGACAGTCCCCCTCGGCGCTCCGACTGGCTCGAATGCCGCCGCCTCCAATCAAACTCCGGCGGCTTCCTCGAACACGGGCGGGGGAGGCGCCACCGGCGGTCTTGTCATATGCACGGGTGCGGCTGACGGGACGGGCAGGCCTATCTGCGACTTCAGCTATCTTCTTATCGAAGGCCGCACCATCATCAATTGGCTCTTTGTCATAGCCATACCGATAGCCATCGCCTTGTTCGCCTATGGAGGCATCCTCTATATTCTCGGTACTCCCGGCAATCGGACCAAGGCTAACGGTGTTTTTACCGCTACAGGCATAGGTTTTGGCATAATGCTCATAGCCTGGGTTTCGGTGTATACTATCGTCAGTTGGCTAACTACCGGTACGAACGGCGGTTCGAGCAATCAGACCGGCATTACAACATTTTTAGGAAAATAAATATGAAAAAAACAATCACCATCTTGTGTGCGACAGCCATAATATCCATCCTGCCGCTCGTGGCACTCGCTCAAGCCCCGGCGACTCCCACGCCTTGTTCCTCCGGTTCGGCGACCATCTGTAATCCGTTGCATGCGTCCAGCGTGACCGCCGTTCTTACCAATGTCGTGAACATTGCCATCCCGATCGGTGCTGTCATAGCCGTGATCATGTTCATTTATGTCGGCTTTAAATTCATCTTTGCGCAAGGCAAGCCGGAAAAGATCAGCGAGGCATGGAAATGGTTCGCATGGGTCGCCATCGGCACAGCCATCCTGTTGGGGGCGAAAGTCATTGTGACGGTGATAGAAGGCACCTTGACCTCGGCTGGAGCAGTGAACCCGAGCTTATTTAACCAATAATCATCTAGTATAATAAAAACACCATGAAAAACATTCTTTCAAAGACAATTGCGTCGATCGTAGCAGGTCTAAGCCCGCTCGTCGCTTTTGCCCAGATCGGCAGCAATGCGCCGTCCGGTTCCACCAATACCTTGGCGGATTTGGCCAGGCTTGCGGTCTATTATTTCAATATTGCCATCGAGGTGATCCTAGGTCTTGCCGTCGTCGTATTCATCTTTAATATATACCGGTATTTCTTTACCACAAAGGAGAACAAGGAACGCGGCATGTATCTGCTCTGGAGCATCATTGGTTTCGCCGTTATCCTGTGCTTCTGGGGCTTCGTCAATCTGGTCAGCAACACCTTTAACCTGAACAACTATGCCCCGTCAATGTTCGGCGGCATGTTCGGTTCAGGGAATAGTTCGGTGGGGGCGGGGAGCTTGGCGGGAAGTTCTGGGAT
>Ga0302320_10018551_pt1 | contig 14023 bp, 11 predicted proteins | sample Bog_T0_3_FD_202130 | JGI IMG/M metagenome (GOLD analysis project Ga0302320, IMG submission 202130) | Peat permafrost microbial communities from Stordalen Mire near Abisko, Sweden - Bog_T0_3 | ecosystem: Environmental > Terrestrial > Soil > Wetlands > Peat | place: Sweden: Abisko, Stordalen Mire... | reverse complement strand
CGGCGGACTTTGCGCGTCTGGGGGAACAGGTGCGGGCGGCGGAGGAAGGTGGCGCGACGGTCGTCCATGTGGATATTATGGACGGGCATTTCGTGCCGAACCTGACGATTGGGCCGCCGGTGGTGAAGTCGCTGCGCAAGGTGACGGAGTTGCCGCTGGACTGCCACTTGATGATCGAGAATCCGGACGAGTTTATTCCGGCGTTTGCGGAAGCGGGGGCGGATTGGATCTCGGTGCATCAGGAAGTTTGCCGGCATTTGAACCGCACGCTGCATCTCATCAAGAGCCATGATTGTCTGGCGGGTGTGGTGATTAATCCGGCGACGCCGGTGGATACGCTGGAGGAAGTGCTGGATCTGGTGGATTATGTGCTGGTGATGTCGGTGAATCCGGGGTTTGGGGGACAGAAGTTTATTCCGGGGACGCTGCACAAGATGAGGCAATTATCGGAGATTCGCAGCCAACGCCGGCTGACGTACCGCATCGAAGTAGATGGCGGGGTGGGGCACGACACGGTCGGCGATGTGGTGCGGGCGGGCGGAGAAATTCTGGTGGCGGGCAACGCGGTGTTCGGTAGTGGCGATCCAAAGAAGAATGCCGGGGCGCTGCTGAAGGCGGCGACGGAAGCGGCGCTGCTGAAGGTGTAAGGCCGCTAGCAGTTAGCAATTGGCAATTAGCAGCTAGCAATTGACGGTTGGCGTTTGCTAACTGCCAATTGCTAATTGCTGACTCGCGTAGCTTCCAAAATCGGCAGTCGGAAATTCTGAGTCGAGGTATTCATGTCACGTCGAAGTTCATTGGTTGCGGTGCTGGGTGTGCTGCTGATGGTTACGGCGGCTTGTACCAACAAGAAGGCCGTGAATCCGCTGGCGAATGTGGGGTCGAAGCAGCCGGACAAGGTGCTGTTCGACAGAGCAATGGACGCGATGAAGCATAACCGTTTCGACGTGGCGCGGATGACGCTGCAGACCTTGATCAATACTTATCCGGACTCGGAATTTATCGCGCGGGCGAAGCTGGCGGTGGGCGATTCGTGGTATGCGGAGGGCGGGACGGCGTCGCTGGCGCAGGCGGAGCAGGAGTATCGCGATTTCGAGACGTTCTTTCCCAACATGCCGGAAGCGGCCGAGGCGCAGTTGAAGATCGCGAACATCCAGTACCAGCAGATGGAGAAGTCGGACCGCGACTATACCCATGCCCGGCGGGCGGAGGATGAGTACCGGAACCTGATCATGCAGTATCCGGATAACCCGAAGCTGGTAAAAGAAGGAAAAGAGCGATTGCTGGAAGTGCAGGAAGTGCTGGCTGACCGGGAGTTTGGGATTGGAAAATTCTACTTCTATCGGATGTCGTATCCGGCGTCGATTGCGCGGTTGAAGACGCTGGTGGAGAAATATCCGCTGTACAGCCGAGCCGATGAGGCACTGTATCTGCTGGGGCAGAACTACGAAGGGCAGATGACACAGATGCGGGCAAGGCCTACCTGCGTGAAGACCGCTCCGCGGGCAGGGTGCGTGCCGGAGCAGGTTAAGGCCAACATGGTTGAGGAACTGACCAAGCAAGCCGCCGGCGCCTATTCCCAGATTATTACGCGGTATCCGGTGATGGACCGCGGGGATGATGCAAAGAAGCGGCTGGCAGCACTGCACCAGCCGATTCCGCGGCCGACGAAGGCCGCGGTGGCGCAGAACCGGGCAGAAGAAGAAAGCCGCCGGGACAGCAGCCCGCTTGACCTGGCGATGAGCCTGGTGAAAAAAGGGCCTAACGTGGATCTGGCGGCGCATGTGGGAGAGCCGACGTTGGTGGATCCGACGCCGGTGGCAGCGAACCAGGAAGCATTAAGAACGACGCGGGAAGCGATGGGGATTCCAGCGGGCGAGCATGGAGTGAGTGCGGAGATCGTATCCGGAGGAGTTCCGGCGGCGAATGATCCGGCCCCTCGCTCCGATACGGCGACGGATAGCGGACCGCTCTTTGCCCGGCAGCCGACGAGTGCTCCGGATCCGAACGAGCTGAAGCCTTCGGCCGATGCGACTGTATTGAAGCCCAGCGGGCCGCCGGATCCGAATGAGTTGACCCCGGTCGCCGAAGCCCAGAATGCGGTAGCAAACAGTCAACCCTTGCCTCCGCCGGTACAGGTGAACGAGATCCAGCAAGCGCAGGCGGCGGGTACCTCGACTGTCGCGAGTGCGGGTTCGAGTTCTCTGGCGAGCGATCAGGATGTTTCGAGCAGCAAGAAGAAGAAAAAGAAGGGGTTGAAGAAGATCATGCCGTTCTGAAGCGAGGGACATCGGTATCCGGGCCACCGGACTGGACTTTGTGCCAGCATAGTTCCCTTGGGCCCGCGCGGTAGACGTTGACCACTAGTAACCAGGTAACCTCCCGTCCGATCATTGACTTACCTTCAAGGGCAGGTTACCTTCGCCATATCTCCCCTCATCAGAGGACTTTTCTTGGCCCGGAAGATATTGCTTGCCGACGACAGCGTGACCGCCCAGAACATGGGGCGCAAGATCCTCGCAGATGCGGGGTATGAAGTGATTGCTGTCAACAATGGATCGGCCGCACTGAAGAAGATCGCGGAACTGAAACCCGACCTGGTCATCCTGGATGTTTACATGCCCGGCTACAGCGGGCTGGAAGTGTGCCAGCGGCTCAAGGAATCGCAGGAAACGGCGCGAATTCCGGTGTTGTTGAGCGTCGGCAAACTGGAGCCGTTCAAGCCGGAAGAAGCGCAACGGGTGCGCGCCGATGGATACATCGTCAAGCCATTTGAGGCCAGCGAATTGCTGAGCGCCCTGTCGAAACTGGAAGACAAAGTGGTGCCGCGGGCAGAACCCTCCAAGCCTGGACGCTTTGCGCGGGCGATGGCGGCGGCGGACGAAGCGGACCGGGGCGGACGAAGCGCAGACGACAATGGATGGAAGAGCCGGATCGGGTTCCCGCCGAAGAAGAAGACGGAGCCCGAGGAAAAAGTTGCAGACGAAGCTGCGATCTATAACCCGGTGAATCGGGATCTGCGTACCGTGGTGGAGAAACCAGGCGCGGAGAAGGAAAAGACGCGGCAACCGGCTGCGGAAGCTGCGGGAACCAGCGTGGATGTGGCGGCAATGGTGCCGTCAGGACTGCCGCAGGATGTGACGCCGGAAGAGGTGGCTGCGATTGCCGCCGCGGTAGCGCAGATGCAAATGGCGGGCGCGGCCGGCAAGGACGGCGAGAACCAGGTTTCTGCGATAGAGGCTTCCGAGATAAAGGTTCCCGAAACCAAGATCTACGAAGAAAAGAGCGAGGCGAGTTTCGCGGTAGAGCCGGGTCCCGTCGAAAACAACCTTCCGCCGCAAGCGGAGGTTCAGCACGGCTCTGCGATGCCAGAGCATGCGGAGGCTCGAGGGGAAGGCAAGATCGACGATCTGGCTGGTGAGGCTGCCGTCACGCAGACGATCGCAGCGAGCCCAGCCGAGCAGGAGAACGATGTGCCGGTGACGATGGCGGCCACGGCTGAATCGGTGGTGGCAGCGAGCACAGGGGCATCGAGCTGGATGGCGGTGTCAGTGGCTTTGGACAGCGAAGAGGCTGCGATCTCGCTCGACCAGGAAATGCGGAAGGCGTATGCAGCCTTTGCGGCGGCGGAGGCAGACTCTGCCGGAGTTGCGACCATGCCGGAGGTACAGGCGGCGCAAGCGGAGAATTCTTCCGCGCAGGCAGAAGCGGCCGTAGAAGTGGCAGTTGTGAAGAATCCGAATACGGAGCCTGAGTCAGTGCCGGAACCTACGCCTGCGATGAGCGTTGAGGCGTCCGATGCCGGGCCTGCCGCGGTTGCGCAAGTGGAGACGGCAGCTGTCGCTACATCTTCTGTGGACGTGCCGACCGTTCCTGAGCCCACGGGCGCGTCGAGCGAGCAGACTGGGGACACGGTTCCTGAGTCAAGGAAAGCAGAAGTTGCACCTTTGGAACAGAATGCCGGGATATCGCCAGCAGCCCAGTTCGCAGAGCCGCATCAAGAACCAGCGCCGCCTACCGAGGTTGTGAGCGCTGCCGTGGAAACGGAAGTTGCCGGTCCTGGCGCGCTGGCAGCGGAGACATTACCGCCTGCGCTGGAAGTTGAGCCCGCGATGGCGGAAGCTAACACGGCATCGAGCGTTGCATTTGCGCCGATCGGCCGCCGTGAGGAGCACGATTCGGGGCGTTTTGAGGAACCAAGATTGGATCCCGAAACGGTTAAGAGTACAGCGGCAGCGTGGGCGAGCTGGCGTCAAATCCGAGACTCCGGCGAGGCAAAAGCCGATACGGTGGCGGAAGCAAGGCCGAGCGAATTCGAAGTACCGGCGTCCTCGCCAGCGGATTCGGCTGCGATGGCCGTGGCCGCGGGGGCTGAGAAGATTTTGCAGGAAGCTTCCGTCGCTGCGAACGACCAGCCGCAAGACGTGGCCAGCATCGTGGACAGCGTACTGGCCGACCTTCGTCCCAAGCTCATGGCAGAGATCTCGCGGAAGATGGCGGAGAAGAAGTAAGACAGCTCTCAGCTGTCAGCCATCAGTCGACGCTTCAAGGAGCATTAGAACAATCTCCAGCCGAAAGAAATTCACCCGCATCGATAAAGACTGCCGAAATTTGCTTTCCCGTTTGACGGGGTGGTGTATACGGACGGCAAAATGCCCCCTCCCCGCCGGACTCTGAAATAACTGATTTTGACTAGGGAACAGAATGGTAGCCCGACTTGCGCTTAAAGCAGGCACGAGCCCATGCCAGCAACGCCTCCGACTGGGAATACAGCTTCCAACCTATAATCTACGTCGAGGAGTTAACAGGAATGTCGATTGGCTCGAAGAAACCCAATATGACCGTTACGAGCCGCTTTCTCAATGAGAGACAACCCATCGCGGCGAAGCTTGTCCGCTGTCCATACCCTTATCCGCCACCAAACCGGTACCCGATCCCTCGCCTGTGTTTTAGAGGCCCTGGTCCAAAACTTGATTGCGCCAGCGTGGACTTTACACACGCAATTTCGATTGCATCTTTACCAAACTCAATTCTGTTCTTGGATACGAACTTCTTCACGAAGCCATTGGAACCCGGCCTGTGGGAAGCGTTATACACGAGGCAAATCCTGATCACTCCGGGAGTTTGGAAGGAGTTGCTGCCTTGGCTGAAGAGTCCGTTTTGCAACAGGTCAGCCCGCGACCGCGTCGTTGCCGCCGTACGGAATCAGGTGAATAGGGGAACAAATGTCAGCGAGGTGACTCCACCTAATATTGAGGTGCTGCTTGGCGACGAATCCTTCCACCGCCACGGGTACGAATACTACATGAGACTCTTAGCTCTTCGCAAAATGACCGGTCCAATTGTGAAATCCGTGCTCACGAAGCAGCTCGGTAGAACTCCTACCGACGATCAGTTCTTTGCCGAAGTTCACGCCAAGTTTGCGGAGCGTGGTTTCCGGATGGCGAGGAAGGGTTTGGAGGTTGCGGATTCACCGAATAAGCTCGTCGACGAAGAAGTTGTGCTATCGGCTGTCTTGACCGGGATTATGACTGGGAGAGAAGTCTACATACTGACTCGCGATGCTGATCTCCTAGAACAGTATTTCAAGCTGCTGACACTCATGAAGGAACAGTATCGCGCAACGCTCGCGGCCGAGCAGTATTTCGCGAACCCTAGCTCTTTGCGATTTCGGGAGCTACCTGTTGAGAACGATGGGGTTCATGTGCCTCGTTTTACTGGCTCTTCCTTCCTGCAGTGTCGAACGACCGACGCTGAATTTAATCCCCTTCCCCAAGAATTTCATTTTGTGAACATACATTGTCTTTTGCTTGGTGGTGAAACCTCGCGCATGAAGCTTACGTTTTCGGCGTTCTGTGCCGAGACGGAAATGGCTAAGACCTTACAGATTAAAGCTGCTACTAACGGACTCAACACGGATAAGTTCGACGGGCACAATTGCACGATTAACACAGCTCGCTTGACTTCAGACAACCACGAGGTAATTATTTCGATCGGGAAAGAAACGATTGTGCCAGTGGGCAAATTCGGCCATATAGGGATCAGCGATTTCGAAAATACGCTGTTTTGCAATGAAGTGCGTACTCACATTTCTTGGTAAAGGAAAGCAAGTGTGCAATGGCTCGGAGGCTGCCGATCACGAACTGAGGATCGCAGAGTACGGCGTACCCGACGGACAGGCAGAGGATGGAGAAGCAGTCGAAGAGGTATTGCCGCTGGCCACAAAACCAAATTGAGTGCAATTGCTAGGCGTTTGGATACTGGAAAATAATTTGGAGCAACTGTGATTTGGCAGATCGACAACGCGACACAAATCGCCGCCCTGAGCTTTCCCTTCACTATTTATGCGAATGCAGCGCTCCCCCAGGACCAAGGTGGCAATTTCGATCCATCTAGCTGGATTTCCAAGATAAGGCCAACCGACACGTTCCCTCCCCCACCGTTGAGATGTAGCCCGAGTCAAATCATTGCAGAATTCCAAGCACAACACTATTTGCAAGCGCTTGCGTTCACGATCTGCTGGGGTGGTATGTGGAGAACGAACCAAGACATTTACCGCCAACATCAGCTTCAACACATACTGGATGATCAGATGGGCAAATTGGGAAGGAAAGACCACGTTGTAAGGGACATTTCCGTTTGTTGTCTTGCAATTGAGCATTTTGTATTGTTTGCCGTTGTGCACGTTGACGCATTCCAGGTCGAACCATTGCTCCTGTTTCGATGAAAATGCACAGACTAGAAGAACTTTCTCGTTCGCTTGCCGATGAAATACAAATCCATACAGAGGGTCGACCATGGGCAGCAAAAGGAAATTGTACGGACGCGCGATGTCCCATCCCCTGAGCATTTCTAGAACGTTGCACGTCGTTATGGTCAGACGCATCATCTGCGGCGCATCGAGCCAAGATGGTGGTTTGTTTGGCATCTTCAGCGCACCTCGCACGATGTAATCCCAGAGTTCATAAATCCAGCATGGGACCTCTTTTCCCCAATTCCTGGGAGAGTCTTGGGGTGGATAGAGAAATCCAATTCCGTGTGCTTTTGGGTCAACGATGGTGATGTTTGATTTCCCTGTTTTTTCGTACAACGCGTAGCGCTTCGCTGCGATGCTGTAGCCGTAGAGTTGGCGTTGTGGTTTCGCGGAGTCGGAATCCACGTAATTCGCGTCCACTAGATTCAGGATCGATCCTTTTACTGCTTTTGGATCGTAAGGATTCAACGAGGCAAATTTGTTCGCTATTTTCTGTGCCTCTGCCCACGGCAGAATTCGGCGACCCTCGCTGCCTGGGATGTCGAGCACTCCACCGTTCTTGGAGCTGATGATTGCAAGCGAATCGGTATCGCAGAACAGGTATGCACCCTTTTTTCTGCTCACGCATTCCTCTGTCATCGCCAGCAACAGTCGTCCCGCAGAAGTGATCATCGATGCCAGGGGCGGAAAGAACCATAGTCCGGCTTTTTCAATCACGTCGGACGAATCCGAGAATTTCTTCTCGCCCGAGAACACTTCGAGCGGAACATTCTTGTTCTGTAATTCGGGAATCAGCTCAACAAAGAAGCCGTATATCGAATTCGCAAGGATCTTGAGCCAGTAGTAGAGTTTCTTGTCTGCTTTGTTCAACTTTCGTTGCTCGATCACCTTACGGAAGAGATCATCCTTGTAGGGATTGATTTCAACCATGCTTCCGCGCAGATTGACCGTTGTCATGCCAGCTTGCTTGCCGTGTGGCACCATGCGGATTGCTCGCAGAATGCGCGGCGGCTTTCCCGTTCGGATCGCTGATGCAATAACGTCACACCCTGCAAACCAGAGCGGAGTTTTGGAGGTTAGGTAATTGTTGCCGATGTTTTGCGTGACTCCGTCGTAAACGGTACGCACGGGCAGGATGTCGTTGTCCGGTTGTACGAGAGCGAAGAAGTTGAACTGTTTCCACTGTGCAGGATCAAAGCAGTGATCCAAAGAGATCCGCTTGATCAACCGACGAATGTTCTTCGTATCGTCCTCAAACGTGACGTTCGCAGCTGTGAGGACATCGAAGAGGCCTAGCAATGCGCAGCACGTGGGATACTCGCTCGTGAAATCGACGGGAACGACGGGAACCTCGGTGCAACGGATGCGGGTCTCAGAGCGCCCACCATACTCCCGTTCCGGTCGTCTACACCGACTTCACTAGCCAATACCCGACAGTGAACACACTCCTGGGGCTGTGGTCATTGCTGATAGCTGAGAAGGTCCGTGTAAGAGACGTAACTCAGGAGGTCCAGGCACTCCTCCAATCGCTCTCCCTTGATCGTTTATTAGATCAGCGGACTTGGCCCAAACTGGCGTTTTTCGCGTTGATCCAGCCGGACGGCGACATACTGCCGGTTCGCACCATCTACGGTGACGGTCAATCGGGTAATCAGACCAATATCGGACTGAATCCGCTCACATCCGACAAGCCAATCTGGTTTGCCGGTCCTGACATCGTGGGATCAACCCTGCTCAAGGGGCGACCTCCGAAGATTCTGCGAGCCATACGAATTGAACCTGTGGGCATTCAGAAGGACATGAAATCGGTAATGCTGGGGACGGGTTCCGTTGACCCCTATCGCGATGATTTTTTCCGAAAGGTCATCGAGGAACGCAAGGGAAAACAAAAGACGGGCCCTCTCTACTACTTCCTCAAAATACTTGCGAACGCCGGATGCTACGGGATCTATGCCGAGGTGAATAAGCTCCAGGTCGGGAAGAACGATGCGAAGAAGATCGGAATCTTCTCGGGTGAACTGAGCGGAACTGAACGAACCTGTGTGATGGAAGTGCCGGGACCATGGTATTTTCCGCCGGTTGCGTCGCTGATAACGGCAGGCGGACGCCTGCTGTTGGCAATGTTGGAAAGGATGGTCGCAGATGCAGGCGGAACTTACCTCATGTGCGACACGGATTCGATGGCTATCGTATCTTCCAAGCGGGGAGGACTGGTTCGCTGCGAGGGTGGTACGCATCGAACGATTGACCGAGCGGACGCAATCAAGGCGCTCCCGTGGGAACAGGTCCGACAGATCGTCGATCGATTCAAGAGCCTCAATCCTTACGACCCGAAAATTGTACCTGAATCAATTCTGAACATCGTGGAAGAACTCAATTACGATGCCGATGGTCGTCAGAGGCAGCTCTACGGCTATGGCATCTCCGCCAAACGCTATGGTCTATACACGCAAGACGATTCTGGCTTTCGCCTGATCAAAGTAAGCGAGCACGGCCTGGGACTCTATTACAGACCCAAAGAAGGGCGCGATACGGAATGCGAAGTGCCAGTGTGGATCAAGGAAGGGTGGGAGTGGGTGCTCAATCGCGCCCTTAGTCTTCCATGCAGGGAACCGGATTGGTTTCTCCTGCCCGTCATGAGGCGCATTGCCATCAGCACTCCAAACGTGATGGCCGCATTGCGTCGTCTTCGGCGAGATCAGGCACGACCCTACAACTTTGCTCTATCTCCGGTTTTGGTGAATCTGACGGGCGTCCAGGTCACACTTTTGACGCCGTTCGAGAAAGATTCTTCACGCTGGATGAAAATGCCGCACGTCAACATTCACGATGGAACAACCCACACTCTGGACCATCCGACACTGCCTGTCCTGGTGCAAACCTTTGAAATGGTCTTTCGGCAGTATCATCGCCACCCCGAGTCCAAGAGCACTGCGCCAGACGGCAGTCCCTGCAGGGCAGATAGCGCTGGTCTGCTGAAACGATATCCCGTGACGGCCGCAGGTTTTCATTTGATCGGCAAGGAGACTGAACGAGGGTGGGAGCAGAATGACGACATCAGCACACTTTTGCCATCGCTCGTGCGGTACGGTCTGAATAGTGGAATTGCGGACGACCGGCTGAAACGACGGTTACGGGAAATACCGCTGGCTTTTCTGGAGCGCGAAACGGGCCTGAGCCGACACACTATCGTGCGGGCGCGGCGCGGACAACCGGTGCATGCGAGATCAATTCGGCTGCTCAAGAATGCTATTCGCAAAGTGCCGGTCCAAGAATGATTTTGCATACCTGATGGTTTCAAATTGAAGATTCGAACAATGGATGATTGGAATCCCTGGAGAGCCCCTATGAAGGAAGATGGAGACCTAACCTTCTGCTATTTAGGTTTTCCGGATATTACAACAAAAAGTGTTGACAACATCATCGGTTCTGTTAATATCAGTCACCAATTTTGTCGGGCCCTCGTTACAATCCCTGGTACTTGTGATGAGAACCTCAGTGTTAAACCCGCCTCTGTTTCCTTTGACTTTGATCGTCCTCACGATATCTTTCTCACAATCATTTGCCATTGCAGCTGACACTTCGTGGTATATGCATGCTTCGTCATCTTGCTCAGACCCGTTTGTTCTCGAAAACACTTACATGAACGGAGCTTGGTTTCAGAAATACCTCGATCTAAAGTACGTTCATGTGGATCAAGAGATTGGTTACGCCCAGCTTACAAAAGTGGAACATGACGAGATTCTGAATGCCGGAAGCCAAGGCGAACTGCTTGAGTCTTATAAACTAAGTGCACAAGATGCAAAGACATTAAGAAATAAACTGCTAGCCGATTCGAGCGATTCCGTTGTTCCTTTTGGAGCAAAAATAGTTTCTTCCCTATCTGTGTACGCTGGCAATCCTGCCAGCTTTATAACGGGATCATTCCTTAAATACCTGCTCGCGCAGGATGCTTTCGTGAAGGCAAAAGCCCGGGACATCGCTCAAGTCATTGCCGATGGTGGGCACGTCAACCGACTTTTGGCAATCGGCACTAACAGCCAGTCTCAAAACTTTTTGATTAATACATTCGTGTACGCAGTGGACATTGCAAATGAACATCGAGAATACGCGACTGCTTCCTGCACCTACGCCGTTAAGGTCGACTATTCAGAGTTTGAGACCAAGTCTACTCAGAACAACAAAATTATTCGACGGGTTAGTGACAAGACATGGAATCGCATTGACATTGATACAAATCACGTCGAGCAAGTGCTTTTCGAGACTGGGCGAGATGATGACTTCATCTATCTGAACGAAAACGATCCGAACAATCGCATCAACGATGCTTATAGATTTAGTTTGAAAGGAGGCCCTTGGCAAACAAAAATGGATTCTGGGACTTGGGGGACTCTTTGCTCTAAGGTGATTGCGCGGTGAGGAGTGATAGGGCAAGAGGGGGCACTCTACTCGGGTATTGAGATAGAAACGATCAAGGAGGTTCATCGTGACGAAGCCCGTCATACTTTTAATAGGCTGCATGCTATTCGTCAGCCAGTCTATCGCAGGCCGATCAGAGTCCTTGAAGGTTGTGCACATAGACAAAAGTAATTTCCTGAAAGATGACATTTTAGCTTCACATCCTCAGCAGAAACCCGATTGTAGCGACCGTTATCCACCGCCAGACGATTATCCGAACTGGACTCACTGTAAGCCGAATGGAGGTGGTAGTGCGTGTGGCGGTCCACAGCAATGTGCGTGCGATGAGTCACAAAGATTAATCACGTTTACTTGCGACCAAGGCTCATACCAGCAGTGCTGGGCTGAGAAGGGTAACGGGTGCCCGGGGCAATAGGCTCGATTGAATTTACGATTTTCTGACTATACTTTTCGTTTTCATAACACGCCGTGGTCTTGTAGGGAAATCTCGCGACTAAACTTTTAGGAGGAACGATATGAAAAAACCTGGGAAATGGGGGAAGATGGGTATCCTGTCAGCAGTGCTGTTCGTGATGGCGAGCGTGGCACTCGTGCACGCCGTAAACCCATGGGACACCGTTAACAGGACTCCAGGCTGTTCGGTAGTCGGATGCAGCGCTTGCGGCGGAGATGATCACCGGCAGTGCAGCCCTAAGCAGCGGCAGTGCACCTGGAGATGCGACGATGGAACCCACAATGGCTGTCTGCAAGACGATGGGTGTTAGCCATTGAGATTGACGTAAAGTCTCGCAATAGAGATTTCTTTCTTTTGCAGGGCTGCGACAAATCGTAGTCGTGGCGCAGTGCCGTTAACGTAGGGTGCAAGGCGTTGCTACGTCAATGGTTGTCCGCTGAAGGACGATTCCTCTTTCTGCGCACATAATAGCGATCTTTCGATTTCTCATTCCCACCGGGGAAACACTTTACCACTCGATATGCCCAAGAATCCCGCAAGAGTGGAATTCGTACTTTATTTCTTAGGCACGCTTTGCGCCATGAGCATCGCCGTTAATGTTCTGTTTGTACTTTCGCGAAATAAGCCCGACTTGTGGCAAGACTTGCGACTATCTTTTAAGAGAGTTACTGCTGTTTGTCGAACGGACCACGTTAGAGGGTCCCCCCAGGCGCCTAGAACCATTATTGAATACTCCGATTACCAGTGCCCTTATTCAAAGAAGATGCATTTTGAACTAAAGAAACTACTTTCCGAGAACTCACGCGTGAGATGGGTTTTTCGAAATAGACCTCTCGAATCGCTTCATCCTTTAGCTCGGCAAGCAGCTATTGCGGCCGAATGCGCTGATTTGCAAGGGAAATTTTGGGACTATTCGGATGCGCTATTTAGCGATCAGGCTGACCTGCAATCCGGGACGAGCTTCGAGGAGATTGCGCGGCGTTTAGAAATGAACGTGGTGGAGTTCGACGAGTGTCTTAAGAATGGGGATCCTGAAAATCTACGACGTCAACGTTCAGAGGCGACCGCCTTGGAGATCAACATGACCCCGACAATTTTTGTAGACGGCAAGAGATTCACGGGTGTAATGCCGTATTCAGATCTCTTAGATTCAGTGGAGAAATAGGTCGTTATGAGACGCCTCAGCTGCACACTCTTCATCGTAGCTCTTACACTTGTAAACGCTCATCGCGCCGAAGCGCAACTTGAGCTGTGCAATCATACGACAGTAGGAATCAACTCCGTCGTAGTGTACATCGAAAATGGCGCGTGGTATGCGGCGGGATGGTATAGAGCCGACCCCAACGAATGTACTGTGGTGAGATCGGAAATCGATAATCGTTATTATTACGTACACGGAGAAGAGATAAACGGATCGCGACAGTGGGGTGACGGTAACTCCTGGTGTGTTAATCCCACCGATGCCTTCACGATTCCTACCAACCGCCCATGTCAGCAAAACGAACAACTTCGAGGATTCTCAACGATCGATACCGGAGATAATGATGAATTCGAATTTGACTATAGTTGTTCCGATTGCGCCCCGCCGCCCCCGGAAAAACCACAATGGCAGAAGGACCTAGATTGGTCTATCAGCAATTCCGACGCCGGTGGGTCTACGGACTGTCCATTAGATTATCCGTATCCTGAGTGCGTAATAAGCGGTGGCCGAGCATGCCTGATGAGACATGCTAAGCAGTCAGCCCATGATCATGACTGTGCGAATGCCTTACGAGTGGCGTTAGTAACCCAATGCCACAACCGAGGTGCAGCTAATGGCATCGCCGCCGCTGGTGAATCTCAGGTGTGTCAGTATCTGGGGCCACCCGATCCGGTCGTAAGTGCACCTCCACCCCCGACTCCGCCCGCTGTCGGGGGCTCGGGCTCCCCTCACCCCATTGCTTTTACAAACCAATCTGGCATGGTTCTGTACATTTATTATTTTGTTAGCAAAGGCGGAACCGTCGATTGTAGAAACTATAGCAACGGGGGCAACATGCCTCCACAAGGCCGCGCAGCATTCACAGTTCCAGCAGGCTATACAGCCCATTTTGTTTTCCAAAAGTCCCCAGACCCTTGTCCCGTAAGCACTATCCGATCCGAAGTGAACATCCCTGGTGGAAATCCAAATCCCCAGACCATGTCGGTTCAGTAACAGAACCAGTCCATTTCCGAGCAGCAGTATGCGAAGCCGTCTCCTCTTCTGCGCGGCAATTTGTTCTGAGTGGACACAGGAGCGGCTCGGCTGCAGGGGGTGCATATTCCCTCCCGTCCTGTTCTCACCCCCTTTCCCGTTTGACCCTTCTTTTCTCGCGCCTGTAAGATCAAAAGTCCTAACCACAGAGGACCCTTCGGCT
>Ga0302320_10018547_pt1 | contig 14025 bp, 11 predicted proteins | sample Bog_T0_3_FD_202130 | JGI IMG/M metagenome (GOLD analysis project Ga0302320, IMG submission 202130) | Peat permafrost microbial communities from Stordalen Mire near Abisko, Sweden - Bog_T0_3 | ecosystem: Environmental > Terrestrial > Soil > Wetlands > Peat | place: Sweden: Abisko, Stordalen Mire... | reverse complement strand
GAAACAATAAAGTGCGTTATACGGTATATCCATTGGACGCGGTGGTCGGAGCGCTTCCTTTGGAACCCATCCCTGTACTTCACCACCCCATAGACATAGAATTCGCCCTTCGCAAGCCTTTGGGCCTCTGGAACAGTAATATTTTGGGAGTCCGGGGCTACAACCCCTTTAGTCCACATGCTTTTCTTCCAAGAGCAAATCCAACCGCTCTGAAATTGAGTCGTGGAACTCGGCATGTTTTTCCCCCATCCCCATTCAAATACAGGACTGATAGCTTGCGTCTCGCCCAGATTGCCGAGAACGATAGTCAATCGGATATGGGGTGGCCCATTCGTACCAGATACCCACTCGGCCGGCTTCAGGGGTGGATTGGGCGGCACAGGGAATACGACCGGCATGTGGGCCTGTATATCGGCATCAGTCGATGTCTCCGTGTCTCTGAGTTGTATGCGAATTACTACAAGGGTCAAGACAGTGCAAATCATAATGACAGCGGTGGAACCAGCTGTTATCCAATCAGCCAACGATTTTGTAGGCTTGGGTGGCGGGGGTGGCATTGGAAAATTAGGACGCTGACGAATTCTACGCTGTCAGCCGTTGTGACTATCATCGAATCATGCCCGTCCAGCAAGCCCAGGCGAAGCACCTGCCCCCTCTGGATGGCCTGCGCGGCGGCGCGATCCTGATGGTGCTCCTGTTTCACGTTTGGAGAGTGCCGGGCGGCGGCGTCTCCGGTCCCGTCAGCCACGCTATTGAAAACTTTGCATCCATCGGCTGGACGGGAGTCGAGCTCTTCTTTGTGCTCTCCGGATTTCTGATTACCGGCATCCTGCTGGACGCACGGCAGGCGACTAACTACTTCCGCGTCTTCTACGCGCGCAGGGTACTGCGGATATTTCCCTTGTATTACCTCACGCTGATCGCCTTCTTCTGGGTCTGGCCCCTGCTCGCCCACCACGTTGCCTTCTTCCAGCTGCATGGGCAGGGAACGTTCGGCCCCCGCGAACAGCTCTGGTACTGGTTCGATCTCGTGAACCTGAGGACCGCCTTCTATCCGCTGATCATCGTGATGCTCACGCACTGCTGGACGTTGTCGCTGGAGGAGCAGTTCTATGCCGTCTGGCCCGTGGTTGTCCGGTTCCTTCGCGAAAGGTGGCTCGTCGCGGGGTCCATCGCCGTCGTCGTCCTGTCCCCGGCGTTGCGCGCGCTGCCCTGGGTGCAGTCGATGAACGCCGTCTACCCGAACTTCACCTACCGTTTTACGCCCTTCAACCTGGACACGCTGCTGACCGGCGCTTTGCTCGCCGTGCTGTGGCGGCGCCTCGACCAAAAGCGCCTGCTCTGGGCAGCCGCCGCCGGGTTGGCGGCAACGCTCCCCGGCCTGCTGCTCTGGGGAGCCTCCAGCCCGGGGGCCGGGGTGATTCAGCCTACCGTCCTGGCTCTGATGTTCGGGTCCTTGCTGCTGCTCAGCCTTACCTGGCGTCCCCTCCAGGTGTTCTTCGCGCTCCCGCCCCTCCGCGCGATGGGAAAGTACAGCTACAGCGTCTACCTGCTGCATCCGCTGGTCATTGCCTGGACGAACGTGCCGATGACCCACCTGCTGCACCAGCGACCGCTCTTTCCCGGCAGTCCCTATGGAAGCTTTCTGGCCTACGGCGTAGTCCAGATCGCCATGTGCTTCCTGGTGGCGCGCGGTACCTGGGCGATCATCGAGTCGCCCCTGCTGCGGCTGAAGCGGCACTACCGGTACGAGGCTCCCGCCGGGCAGACCGGAGCGCTGCCGGGCGGGATTCGCTAATGCGCGCCTGAAACACGCAAAAAGCGCATTAAAAAGCACCTCAAGACGCCGTTTTGCGTGCTCGGGAAGGAGCTAAGTCGCTGATTCTAATTGTTCCACGTGGAACAATTGCGCTGGAACTCGAAACATTGCTGTACTTACGCCGAGGCTACGGCTTGTCGATCACGCCCAGGTCCACCATGCCGTTGACAAAATACTGCACCGCCAGCGCCACCAGCAGTAAACCCATGATTCTGACCAGGATACGGATGCCGGTCTCGCCCAGCACAGCGGCCACGCGCGTGGCGCTGCCCAGCACCGCAAAGCAGATAGCCGCCGTAATCGCAATCGCCGCCAGGATGGCCACCATCTGCCAGCGGTTCTGCGCCTGCCCCACCAGCACCATCACCGACGTAATTGCCCCCGGCCCAGCCAGCATCGGGATACCCATGGGCACAATACCCGCGTCATCCTTGGTCGAAGCCGCTTCGGTCTCCGGGTGGGTCTCCTGCGTGGCCGAGCGCTTGGCCTGCAGCATCTCCAGCCCGATCAGCAGCAGGATGATGCCGCCGGCGATCTCAAAGGCCGGGAGCGTGATGTCAAAGAGCTTGAAGATGTAACTGCCCGCCAGCGCGAAGGCGGTGAGGATGACAAACGCCGTCAGCGACGCCTTGCGCGCGGTGCGGACGCGCCTGGAGTTGTCCTGCCCGGCGGTGACGGCAAGGAACGTGGGCAGAGCGGCGAAGGGGTCGACGAGAAAGAAGATGGAGCTGAGAGCAAGCAGCGAAAATCTTACGTAGGCCGAACCCTCCAGGTGCGTAATTGAGGGTGGAAGCGGTGCAAACATACTGGTTGGATTCCTTCAACGACAGCTTCGATTCTTTCACGCCGCAATCTCCGCGTGTTTACACTTACAATGAAATTGCAGCTCAAAACGGTGCGCGCAGGCCCCTCCAACGCGCCGCCGTAAAGGAGTTTCCTCATGCCGCTCGAACCGACCGCACACATCTGGCACAACGGCGACCTCATCCCCTGGGAGAAGGCTCAGATCCACGTCATGAGCCACGTCGTCCACTACGGCTCCTCTGTCTTTGAGGGCATCCGCTGCTACAAGCAGCAGGGCGACGCCTCAGCGATCTTCCGCCTGCCCGAACACATGCAGCGGCTGCTGAACTCCGCCAAGATCTATCGCATGGAGATTCCCTACACGCTGGAGCAGTTGAACACCGCGGTCATTGATACCGTAGAGGCCAACGGCGTGGCGCCCTGCTACATCCGCCCGGTCGCCTTCCGCGGCTACGGCGAGATCGGCGTGAACCCGGCCGGCAATCCCATCGAGGTCTACATCGCCAACTTCCCGTGGGGCAAGTACGTTCCCGGCAACGGCGGCGCGGACGTCTGCGTCTCCAGTTGGAACCGGCTGGCGCCCAACACCATGCCGTCGCTGGCCAAGGCGGGCGCCAACTACATGAACTCGCAGCTCATCCGCATGGAGGCCGGCATCAACGGCTACTCCGAGGGCATCGCGCTGGACACCAACGGCTACCTCTCGGAGGGCTCGGGCGAAAACCTGTTCATCGTCCGCGACGGAACGCTCTACACCACGCCGCTGGCGAACTCCGTGCTGAACGGCATCACCCGCGATTCCATCCTCGTGCTCGCCCGCCAGCTCGGCATTCCCGTCGTGGAGCAGGCCATGCCGCGCGAGCTGCTCTACATCTGCGATGAGGCCTTCTTTACCGGCACCGCCGTCGAGGTAACGCACCTGCGCTCGGTGGACCGTATTGTCATCGGCGACGGCGCCATGGGCCCTATCACCACCGCGCTGCACAAGGCCTACTTCGACATCCTGCACGGCCTGGCTCCCGACCGCTACAACTGGCTCACGCCGGTGAAGGTGCGTGAGGCCGTCGCGGCCTAGGCAACGCCCGCAAACCAAACGAGAGCAGCCGTCACGGCTGCTCTTGTCTCGTTTGCGGCGGTCGGATGCTAACTCACCGTGCTGGGGCTCATGATCGAGTGAACCAGGGCGGCAACTTTGCCCGGCTTGGATGCCTTCGACTTCCGGTGCGCAACATCCGCGGACGCCTTCTTCTCGTCGTCACGGCTCTTCTTCGCCGAGTACTTCTCCTTGGCGGACTTCGCCACCGGCTCCTCGTCGGCTGGCTGCTCCGCCGCTGCCTTCAGGATCGGCTGCGCGGCGGCGGTAATCTTTTTGGCCGCACCCACCTCTTCCTCCAGGTTCTCTTTCAGCAGGTCAACCACCTCGCTGATGCCTAGGGTCTTCGCCATCGCGATGCAGGCGTTATATCCGGCGATCTCGTAGTGCTCAGTGCGCAGCGCCGCTCCTACGATTCCGGCGTCGAACGATGGGCCTTCCGCATCCTTCTCCAGTGTCTCGGCACCCTCTTCCACAATGCCTTCCATGCCATTGCAGTGTTGGCCGGTGGGCTTCTCGTCCAGATGCTCAAAGACCTGGCGCAGGCGCACCACCTGGCCCTTGGTCTCCTCCAGATGCTCCGTGAACAACTGTTTCAGCGTCTTGTCCTTGGCTCCCTTAGCGAGCTTGGGGAGCGCCTTGATCAATTGGTTTTCCGCGCTATACATATCGCGCAGTTCGTCGAGTAGAACATCCTGCAGGGCCATGAATCTTCTCCAGGCGCGCCTTCCGGGCTTCTCCGGCCGCTTGTGGCTCGGCATCGTGTACGCGCCAGCCATTGAGAAGCACGACAGGCGCAAACGGTTGGCCCTAGGCTTACCTTTTGTGGGCGGACCACCAGCGCTCTGTCTTGCTCCGGCCCCTCGGTTCCACTAAGCTTGCTCACAATGACCCCGAAGACGATCTGTACGTTGTGCCTGAACCTGCTATTGCCGGTTACCCTTTGCGCCCAGGCCATGCCCGGTATGGACATGGGCCACCACGAAGAAGCTCCGATTTCTACGGAAAAGCTGGGCGAGGTCCACTTTCCCGTCAGCTGCAAGCCGACCTCCGAAGTTCCTTTTGAACGCGGCGTGGCGCTGCTGCACTCCTTCGGCTACACCCAGGCGGAGCGGCAGTTCAAGGCCATCGCCGCCGCCGACCCCACCTGCGCCATGGCGCACTGGGGCATCGCCATGAGCCAGTACCACGAGCTGTGGGGGCGGCCCGACCAGGCGGCGCTGGAGACCGGCGTCGCCCAGATGCAGCAGGCCAGTGAGCTGGTCACCAATCCCAAGCTGAAGGTCAAGATCACCTCGCGCGAGATCTCCTACATCTTCGCACTCAGTGACTTCTACTCGCGCGCCCCGGTGAGCTACCAGAGCGGCGCCGACGCATACGTGAAAGGCATGGCGACCCTGCACGCCGAGAATCCCGGCGACGTCGAAGGCGCGGCGTTCTACGCTCTGGCGCTGCTGGCCGATGTGGCTCCCGGTGACACCTCGCTGAGCAAGGAGCGCAAGGCACTTGACGTGCTGCTGCCGCTCTTCGCCAAGTACCCTGACCATCCCGGCCTGGCGCACTACATCATCCACACCTGCGACACCCCAGCGCTCGCCCCACAGGGGCTGGAGGCGGCGAAGGTCTATGCGAAGATTGCGCCGTCGTCGCCGCACGCGCTGCACATGCCGGGGCACATCTTCGCGCGCCTGGGCATGTGGCAGGAGGACATCGACTCCAACCTGGCGTCGGTCGCCGCTTCGCAACAGGACGAGAGGCTGCATCAGCCCGGCGTCGCCCACCAGATGCACGCGGACGAGTTCCTCATCTACGCCTACCTGCAGACCGCGCAGGACGACAAAGCCAAATCGCTGACCGATAGCCTGCGCAGCATCGGCGCTCATGTGGACTCGCTGCCCGGCCCCGACGACATGAAGGGTCGCAGCGCGCGCTATGTAAATGAACTGCGCTCCATCTACCGGCTGGAGATGCACGACTGGCCCGCGATCAAGGCCCTGCAGCCGATGATGGGCGGCAACGGCATGGATACCTGGTATGTCTTCTGGGCGCAGGGTATCGCCGCGGGGTACCTGCATGACGCGGCGCTCTCCAGCGCGGCGCTGGCCAGGTTTGACGACGTGATGGCGATGGTGAAGAGCTCCGGCAACGCATACATGCTGAACGATATGGAGATCTATCGCAACGAGATGCTGGGCTGGAAGGCATTCATCGCCGGCGATAACGATGCCGCGGTAACAGCCATGCGCGCCGCCGCCGACCAGCAGGACAAGCTGGGCCAGGGTGAGGTGGACCTGCCCGCACGCGAGATGCTCGGCGACCTGCTGATGCAACTCCACAAGCCGCAGGACGCACTGGCAGAGTACAAGGTCGCGCTGACGCTCAGCCCCAACCGTCTGAATGGTCTGCTGAGCGCGGGCGAGGCCGCCGAAGCAGCGGGGCTGCCCGGCGAGGCCAAGCCCTTCTATACGCTGGCCGCCGCCAGCACCCACAACGGCAAGGACACCACCCGGTCCGACGTGGCCCACGCCGTCCAGGTAGCGACCGCAACAGCGCAGCCGAAGGCTGCACCCCCGCCCGCAGCAGCTGCGACGGCTCAGTCTAAACCTGCGGCCAAGTCCAAGCCAAAGGTGGCTCCCCGCGTCTCCGCGCCCACTTCGCAGCAATAGCTTTGACTAGCTGGTTTCGCCGGGTGGGTGCGCTGCCGCCAGTAGAGCACTCGCTGCCTCGGTCTGTCCATCAGTGTGGGGAGTAGGCGCCTCGGCCAGCCGGTCCCATCCGGGCAGCGCCTGCGAGCCGACGATCAGGCGCACGCCGTCGCGCCGGCACAGATAGGTGTAGGCCCACTGGCTGAAGACCGAGAGCCGGTTGCGGAAGCTGATGAGAAAGAAGATGTGCACGACAAGCCATATGGCCCATGCTAAAAAGCCGCTCCAGTGCGCGTGGAAGGGCCATGCGATGCGCGCCACTGCAGCCTTGCGGCCGATGGTGGCCATGTCACCCTTGTCGAAGTAGCGAAAGGGCTTCATGCGCGCGGCCTTATCAGAGTCCGCAATGAGCAGACCGATGCGGCGGGCAGCGTAGTCGCCCATCTGCATGGCGGGCTGCGCCACGCCAGGCACCTGCTTGCCGTCCTGCTCAAAGTGCGCGAGATCGCCGCAGACGAAGACCTCCGGCAGGTTTTTCGGATTCAAATACTGATTGACGATGACGCTGCCCTTCTTGTCGAGCTCCACGCCGGGAGTCTTGGCCAGCAGCTTGCCCAGCGGCGAGGCCTGCACACCGGCGGCCCATAGCGTGCAGATGCTCTCTATGCGCTCCTGATGGCCCGGTGGCCCAACCAATACGCACCCCGGCTCGATGCCAGTGACATGCGCATTGGTTCGGACGCGTACCCCCAGAGCGGTGAGCTGGTCCAACGCTTTTTGCTGGAGGTCCTCGGGGTACATCCCGAGGATATGCGGCGACCCCTCCAGGATGAGCACCTCGGCGGTCTTGGTGTCGATGTGGCGAAAGTCGCGGGTCATATAGAGCCGCGCAATGTCGGAGATGGCGCCGGCCAGTTCCACACCTGTGGGACCGCCGCCGACGATGACGAATTGCAGCGGCGGGTGCGCGCCGGTCTCCAGCTTCTGGCGTTCGGCGAGCTCGAAGGCCAGCAGGACGCGGCGGCGGATCTCAGTGGCATCTTCCAGTGTCTTGAGTCCGGGCGCCAGCTCAGCCCATTCGTCGTGGCCGAAGTAGCTGTGCGTGGAGCCGGTGGCGAGGATGAGGTAGTCGTAGAGCATCTCTGCGCCGCTCTTTAGGCGAATGCGCCGCGCCACGGTATCGATGCCCAGCGCCTCGTCCATCATCACCTCGGTGTTGGTGGCGCTGCTGAGGATGCTGCGAATGGGCTGAGCGATGTCTCCCGGCGAAAGCACCGCCAGCGCCACCTGGTATAACAGCGGCTGAAAGGTATGGTGGTTGGTGCGATCCAGCACCGTGACGTCAATGGGCAGCTTGCCCAGACGCTGCGCCGCTATGATGCCCGCAAGTCCCGCTCCGATGACGATCACCCGCGCGCGCGGGCGGTCGGCCTTCAGGCGTTCGGGAATGGGTGGGGTTGCTGCGGAACTTGCTGCGGCCATTGTGGACACATCTCCTGCATTCCAATGTTCTCATGTAGGATGCGACGAGGGCTGCTTCAGACTCGAAGGCGCAGACGGGGTGCGAATACCGCCATCCGACCGCCTATCGCGGCGCACAACCGCTAGTGTGAAGCGCGGCCTCACCTTTGCATTGAAGAAATATTGAGGAAAACCATGAGCACAAACAAAGTTCTTGGCAATACCCGGCCGTTGGGTAACTCAGACCTGCAACTCACATCCATCGGCTTTGGCGCATGGGCCATTGGTGGCGGCGACTGGCAATATGGTTGGGGCGCGCAGGAGGACAGCGACTCCATCGCCGCCATCCACCGCGCGCTCGACGCCGGCATGAACTGGATCGATACCGCCGCGGTCTACGGTCTCGGACACTCGGAAGAGGTCGTAGGCCGGGCGTTGAAGTCCGCGAGCGCGAAGCCATACATCTTCACCAAGAGCTCCATGACCTGGGGTGACGACCGCAAGATCGTGCAGACCATGAAGAAGATCCGCCAGGAGTGCGAGGCCAGCCTGAAGCGGCTCGGCGTGGAGGCCATCGACCTCTATCAGATTCACTGGCCGGTTCCGGATGAGGAGTTGGAAGAGGGATGGTCGGCCATGGCCGATCTGCAGCGCGAGGGCAAGGTGCGCTGGATCGGCGTCTCCAACTTCAGCGTGACCCAGATGGAGCGCGCGCTGAAGATTGCGCCCATTACCTCGCTGCAGCCGCCCTACTCGATGATCAACCGTAGCGCCGAGCCGGAGATCCTGCCCTTCTGCGCGGAGCACGGCATCGGCGTGATCAACTACGCGCCCATGCACTCCGGTATGTTGACCGGCTCCATGAGCAAGGAACGCGTCGCCGCCATGCCGCCGGACGACTTCCGCCGCAACGCCAAGCAGTTCCAGGAGCCGCTGCTCTCCCGCAACCTCGAACTAGCGGCCTTGCTCAAGGCCATCGGCGAACGCCATGGCGTCATCGCGGGCGTCGTCGCCATCGCCTGGACCCTGCACAACTCCGCCGTTACCGCAGCCATCGTCGGCGGGCGCAGCGCGAAGCAGGTCGACGGCGTGTTGTCTGCTGCGACCTTCCGGCTGAGCGAGGCGGAGTTCGCGGAGATTGGCGCGTTCCTGACCCAACATCCCTGACCTCGCAGGATGGCGCTACGAAGACCTTCTGGCGGACACAGCCGGAGGAGTGGGCAGCATGCGTGATACTCTTCTGGAACCGCTCTCACGTTACTGCCCCTCAGCCCCTGGAGGTGTTGCCTTGCCCGTCTCTTCCACGAATCTTCGCCACCGAGCGCGCCTCGGCACGGGGCTTTGTCTGCTGCTCCCATGCTGCATTGTGTCCGCACAGACCGCGCCGCCGACTGACTTGGTGATCAAGAATGCGACCGTAATGACGGCCTCGCATGGCACGATTGAGCACGGCAGCGTGTGGGTCCATGCGGGCAAGATCGCCGAAGTGGGAGCGACCGTCGGCGCGCCGGCGGACGCCGTGGTGATCGACGCCACCGGCAAGTATCTGACACCGGGGATTATCGATCCGCACTCGCACATGGCGCTGGGTGATGACATCAATGAGGCGACCAGCCCGGTGACGCCGTCGATGATGATGATCGATGCGTTCGACAACAAGGACGCCGCGCTGTATGACGCGCTGGCCGCGGGAGTGACCTCCCTTCTGCTGCTGCACGGGTCCGCCAACCTGATCGGCGGCCAGGCAGTGGTGATCAAGAACAAGTTCGGGCTGCCGCGCGAGCAGATGCTGTTTCCGAACGCGCCGCGCTCCATTAAGTTCGCCAGCGGCGAGAATCCCAAGCGGGTATATGGTTCGCGCGACATGCTGCCGTCAACCAGGATGGGCAACTTCGAGGTGATGCGGCAGTCGTTTGAGGATGCCAGGGCGTATATGGCGACATGGTCTGCCTATGATGCCAAGGTCAGCAAGGGCGATAAGGACGCCTCCGCGCCCAAGCGCGACCTGAAGCTGGAGGCGCTGAGCGACATCCTGAAAGGCAAGCTGCTGGTACAGATCCACTGTTATCGCGCCGATGAGTTTCTGACCGAAGAGGCGATCGCGAAGGAGTACGGCTTCAAGATTCGCGCCTTCCACCACGCGTTGGAGATGTACAAGGTGGGCGACAAGATTGCGCCAACCGGCACGGCGATCGCGACCTTCGCCGACTGGTGGGGCTTCAAGGACGAGGCGTGGGACGCGATTCCGTGGAATGCCGTGATGAGCATGCGTGAGGGCGTGCGCGTGGCGCTGAAGAGTGACAGCAATGACTACGTGCGGCGGCTGAACCAGGAGGCCGGCAAGATGGTCCACTACGGCGGCGCGACCGAAGATGAGGCGATTACGATGATTACGCTGAATCCGGCGTGGATCATGGGCGTGGACGACCGCGTGGGGTCCATCGACAAAGGCAAGGACGCTGACCTGGTGATATGGAATGTGGATCCGCTCTCGACCTACGCGCGCGCGGAGAAGGTCTACATCGATGGCGATCTCTACTTCGACAGCAGCCTGCCGGGCTTTGGCACGACCAAGTTCAGCGGCGTAATGCACACGGCGGGATTCAGCGGCGCGGACGATGAAGATGGAGGTGTCCAGTGAGGCGACTTCCCGTTTTGCTCGCATGTCTCCTGCTAAGCGCGGCCGTCACGCATGCCCAGAGCAACGCCGTTGGCCCGAACGGTACGTCGTTAGGAGCGCCGGGTACGGTAGCCATCGTCGGCGGCAAGCTGCTGACGGTGACCCATGGGACCATCGAGAACGGCGTGGTCGTGATGTCGGGCGGCAAGATCGTCGCGGTGGGCCCTGCGGGGACGATGAAGGTGCCGAAGGGCGCGACGGTCTTCGACGCGAAGGGTATGACGGTGTATCCGGGATTGTTCGACGCTGAGACGACGCTGGGGCTGAGCGAGGTCGCATCCGATCAGAACAACAATGACCTGCTCGAGCGCAGCGACGAGATCGAGCCGAACATGCACGTGACCGATGCCTTCCACGCTGAGACGGTACGCATTCCCGTGCAGCGGATAAACGGCGTGACCAACGCCATTGTCGCGCCGGCGGAGGGGGACTCCATCTCCGGGCAGGATGCGCTGATCCAGCTCTACGGCAAGGACCGCGACGCGATGATCGTGACGCCGGACATCGCGCTCGCGATGAGCTTTGACGGCGCGGTGCGCCGCCGTGGCGGCCCGGGTGCGGGCAGCGGCAAGTTTCCGTCGACGCGGATGGGCGTGGCCTCGCAGCTGCGCCAGACGTTTCTGGATGCGCAGAACTACATGACCGAGCAGGCCGCGGCCGCCAAACCGGACCATAAGGGTCCCGCGCCGAAGCGCGACCTGAAGATGGAGGCGCTCATCCCGTACCTGAAGGGCGAGAAGCCGGTGGTCTTTGGCGCCTATGAGAGCTATGAGGTGGAGGTCGCGATGGGCATCGCGCAGGAGTTCCACCTGAAAGTGATCCTGAACCACGTGACGCATGCGCAGGATGTCCTGGACAAGATTGCGTCCTATAAGGTGCCGGTGATCGTGGGCTCGATCTACGACGCGCCGGAGGCGAATGAGCGCTATGACGCGGTGTTCTCGCTGCCGGCGGAGTTGCAGAAGCGCGGCGTGAAGATTGCGCTGACCTCGATGAATAATAACGGGCCGGTCTCCGACAGCCGCAACCTGCCGTATGCCGCGGGATACGCGGTGGCCTACGGACTGCCATACGATGAGGCCCTGAAGGCGATTACGCTGAATCCGGCCGAGATGTTCGGCGTGGGCGACAAGCTCGGGTCGCTCGATGTGGGCAAGACCGGCAATGTAGTCGTTGCGAACGGTGATCCGCTGGATGTTCGGACCTCCGTGCAGCAGGTGTGGATCGGCGGGGTGGCCATACCGATGGTGAGCCGGCAGACGATGCTGCGCGATGAGTATGAGCCGCTGACGCACCCCGCCAAACAGTAACGTGTCTAGCGCCACATCGGCAGCAGCGAAAGCGCGGCCACTCCCGCAACGATGATCCACGGCTGCACCTTCCAGCGCGCGAGCAAAGCGAACGCGGCCAGCGTGATACAGAAATCCGCCGCGCTTTGGACAGTCGAAGTCCACAGGGGACGAAAGAGCGCGGCAATGAGGATGCCGACCACGGCGGCGTTTACCCCGCGCAGCGCCGCCTGCACCGGGGCATTTGCGCGCAGCATATTCCAGAACGGCAGCACCGCTGCCATGATCAACAGGCCGGGAAGAAAGAGAGCACACAGCGCCATCATGCCGTACAGCGCGGGATGCAGCGAGGGGTGCACCATCGCGCCCAGAAACGCGGCGAAGGAGAAGAGCGGACCCGGCATGGCCTGCGCCGCTCCGTAGCCGGAGAGGAAAACCGGCTGTGCGACCCATCCGCGCGCGACGACCGCGCTCTCCAGCATGGGCAGTACCACGTGGCCGCCGCCGAAGACCAGCGCTCCGCTGCGATAGAACGCGGCGAAGACCGCCAGCGCTGGTGCTGCGGCCAAGCGCGGCAGAATCGTCGGAGCCAGCAACAGCAATAGATAGAGCGCAGCGCAGGAGGCGCCTGCGGCGCGGTGCGTGCTGAGCGTGGTAGCGGAGGCGGTGGCAGGTCCGGCGCTCTTGCAAAGCCAAAGCCCTGCAGCCGCGCCCATCGCGATGGCCGCCAGCGTGGCGATGCCCGCCGGCGCAAACAGCACCATCGCGGTCGCAACCACGGCGATAGCAGTGCGGATGCGATCGGGCGCGAGCGAGCGCTGCATCGTCAGCACCGCCTGCGCCACCACCGCCACCGCGACCAGTTGCAGCCCATGCAGCACATGCACTCCCGTTGCGGAGTCAAACAGCGAGTGTCCGAAGGCAAAAGCCAGCATCAGCAGCGCCGAAGGCAAGGTGAAGCCCACCCATGCGGCCAGTCCGCCCATCCAGCCCGCGCGCAGCAGCCCCAGAGCGAAGCCCACCTGGCTGCTGGCCGGGCCGGGCAGCGAATGCGCGATGGCGATCAGCTCCGCGTAGACGCTCTCGCTCACCCAGCGGCGACGTTCGACAATCTCTTTCTGGAAGTAGCCGAGGTGCGCGACCGGGCCGCCGAATGAACTGCATCCCAGCCGCAGGAATACCAGCAGCACCTCCAGCGGTGAGTGGGATTCGCGACCCTGTTGAATTGAGGTTTCAGAGGGCATGGGCGGCTGCGTGTCGCCCATCCACTATAACGAAGTGTTGTTGCAGGCAGACTAGCGAGTAAGAATGACTGGGCCATCGTTGGTGATCGCCACGGTGTGCTCAAAGTGCGCGCTCACGCTGCCGTCCACGGTGACTGCGGTCCAGCCGTCGGGCAGCACGCGCACCTCCGGACCGCCGAGGTTGATCATCGGCTCAATGGCCAGCACCATGCCGGCGCGCAGGCGCGGACCCTTTCCGGCGTCTCCATAGTTGGGCAACTGCGGATCCTCGTGCATGGACTTGCCGATCCCATGCCCGACGAACTCGCGCACCACACCATAGCCCTCGGCCTCGCACATCGCCTGCACGGCATGGGAGATGTCCCACAGCCGGCCACCCGGCACGGCCTTGTCGATGGCCGCGTACAGTGAGGCCTCGGTCACGCGAAGCAGCTTCGCGATGTTGGGCGCAAGCGTGCCGACGGCGTGCGTCACCGCGCAGTCGGAGTAGTAGCCGCCCACCACCACTCCGCAGTCAACCGAGACCACATCGCCTTCGCGCAGCACACGCTTCGCGCTGGGAATACCGTGAATCACCTCACTGTTAATCGAAGTACACAGCACCGCTGGATAGTCGTGATAGCCCTTGAACGCCGACGCCACGCCCAGTGCCTTCATCACCTCAGCCGCCGCGTTCTCCAGATCCATCGTGGTCGCGCCCACGCGCACCACGGCCTTTACCGCATCATGGACCTGACGCAGCGCGATGCCGGAGGCGCGCATCTTTTCAATCTCGACGGCGGATTTGATCTGTATTGCCATGAAAGGGGAGGAGGAGAAGCGCTTTCGCTAATCCCTAATCCCTGTTCCCTAATCCCTGCTATTCCGGGTGGTGTCGCAGCTTCAGCAGCGTGGCGCGGATGGATTTCGTAACGGCTTCGACGCTCTGGTCGCCGTCAACTTCAGCAAAGCGGTTGCCGTGGGAGCGGTAGTACTCGATCACCGCTGCGG
>Ga0302320_10018546_pt1 | contig 14025 bp, 13 predicted proteins | sample Bog_T0_3_FD_202130 | JGI IMG/M metagenome (GOLD analysis project Ga0302320, IMG submission 202130) | Peat permafrost microbial communities from Stordalen Mire near Abisko, Sweden - Bog_T0_3 | ecosystem: Environmental > Terrestrial > Soil > Wetlands > Peat | place: Sweden: Abisko, Stordalen Mire... | reverse complement strand
CTCCCCCCGCGGCCCGGTAGGCCGCGGCAAAACGTTCCGCCATATCCGGCGTGAGGTTGTCATCGGCGGTGCCCTGCAGGATCAATACCGGCGGAAGATGGGTGAATTGACGGCTTTCGACGATGCGCTGCGGGTTGCCCAGTTTCATGTCTTCGTCCGACGCCCAATAGGCGGCGTGTGACCGAACCAGATTGGCTTTCTCCAATCGCCGCGCCATCACAAACCGCGCCCAGGGATCGGCCACCGGCCAGCACGCCACCACGTAGCGCAACGAGGCGTCCCATTCCGCATAGCGGTCCTGGCCCAGCGATGCATACAGCGGATCCCGCGGACGCAACACATTCAGCAACAGCTGGTGCCCTCCGCTCGACGTTCCAAGTCCGCCCACGAGTTCAGGCGTGCTCCCGAACGAGGCGGCATTGGCTTTCAGCCAACGAATTCCAAGATTGACGTCGGCGACCGAAGCCGGAAAGGCGCCCTCCGGAGCCAGCCGAAAATCCAGCGCGGCGACCACGATACCCGATTGCGCCAGCGATTGGTTCATGCCGGCATTGTTCAGCCGATCCCCCGCTCCCCAGCCTCCGCCGTGAACATCGACGATGCAGGGAAAGGGACCAGGGCCCTCGGGCTGATAAATCCGGGCCAGCAACGGACCGCCGGGGCCGCGTTGATATTCGAGGTCGATTGTTTTCATGGAGGAGCCAGACTCAAATAATTCGACAGATACCGCCTTCAATGTCACATCTCAGCTTTTTGAAGTATCCGTCACCTCGCTGCCCGGCCAGGCGTTCTCCGTGATATCGAAGATCACCCCGTCCGGACCGCGAAACTTCAGCTCGACGTGGGCGCCAGGCGGAATGTCATCTCGGTCGACGACGCAGGGCGCGCCCATCGCCTCCAGCCTCGCTTTCCATGCCTCGACATCCCCGACCACCACGCCGAAATGGTGGATGCCCTGATCCCCGGCCTTTCCCAGCATGTTTTCGGGAAACTTCAGAATCGCGATGTTCAGGGTTCCATCGCTCAGGAACACCCCCGATGGGCGCCTGGCCTCGTCGGGACGATCGGGATCGAGCCCGAACCGGCTAAGCTCCTGAAATCCGAACACGCTCTTGTAGAATTCCGCGGCCTTGCCCGGATGCTCACTGGCGAACGCAATGTGTCGTATCTTCAGCATGTTTTTCTCCGTGCGCACCCGGACAGGTGCGGAGTTGCATTGACCTGCTATTGGGCGATTTCCTCGAGCCGTTTGCCCCGCGTCTCGACCACCGTTGTCAGGACGGCAATGGCACCGACCACCGAAGCGCTGGCGAAAGCCAGGAATACGGCGCTGATGCTGGCCTGCGTCAGCAGCGCCGCCACGATCAAGGGACCACAGATCGAGGCAATTCGCAGCCACGCCGATCCAATACCCGCGCCGAGCGCCCGCATCCGTGTCGGGTATATCTCCGGAAGATAAACGAAGATGCCCGCGAGCAGCATCGAGATGAAGAGCATGGCGGTCGCCGCGCACGTCAGGACCACGGAAACATCAACCGAAATCCCGACGGTCCACAGATAGAACAGTGGTGCGGCGGCGCCGAGGAACCCGACCAGGAACGTCAGGCGCCGGCCGAGATAGTCGATGATCAACAATCCCGCGATCGCGCCGATCACCGAGGCGACGTTCTGAACGATGCCATAGCGCAGCGCCGTCTCGACCGGCAAGTGATAGACGGTACGATACAATGTCGGCATCCACACCAGCAGGCCATAGCCGGTGAACGACAGGCAGAAGCCGATCACCCAGACGCCAAAGGTGCGGGATCGAAACTCCGGCGAGAACAGGTCCGAGAATTTGGCCGAATGCCTGATCGGCAGCGACTGCTCGACGGGCTCGCCGAGCGGTACCGTTCCGCCCTGCGAGGCGGAGGTCTCCATGTCCGTCACAATGGCGTCCGCCTCCGCCAGTCTTCCCCGGTTGGCGAGCCACCGCGGGGATTCCGGCACGATGCGGGCAAACACCAGGGCCACGAGCAGCGGCAAGGCGCCAACCACGAACATGGATTGCCAGCCGAATGCCGGCACGATCGCCGCGGCGACGATGGCGGTAACCGACGTCGACAGCGCGAAGATCGCCTGCAAGAAGAATACGGTCCGTCCCCTGATCCGCGCCGGGCACACTTCGTTGATGTAGCTGGCGCCAACCGGAACCTCCGCGCCAAGCCCGATCCCCTGGACCAGACGCAGCGCGATCAGGACCTGCAGGTTTCCGGCAAACGCACAGGCCAGACTCAGCAGGCCGATGAACACCAGCGCGCAGCGGATGATCGGTACGCGCCCCGCCTTCTCGGCGACCGCTCCCAGTCCGATCGCGCCGATCAACTGCCCGACGTAACCGGCGGATATCAGAAGCCCGATTTCCGGCGCCCCGATATGCCACTGCGAAACCAGCGCGGGCACCACGAAGGCGATGGTCAGGGCATCGAAGGCATCGAAAAAATGGCAGAGGCCGACGGCCGAAAGGACGCGAAAATGCCAGCGCGAAAATGGCAGCCTCTCGATTCTTGCCGAAATCCCCAGTTCGGTCACGGCAGCCGTTGCCGTCGCCGGCTTTGCCATGGGAGCGGAAAACGCCAGCGTGGCCTCAGACATCTCTTTTGATCCTCCCCGATTCAGTTTTCATTTTCTTGGCGAGCCGGCCCGACCTCCAGACGACGGCGAGCGCCGGCGTCGTCTCGGTTTGGCAGCCCCTCCCCGCGGCCCATTCGCCGCAGGGGCATTTCGAACCGGCGGCCGGCGATATCTGCCCCGCCGGAACGCGTTACGCCGCGATCCGCAGATCGTTTCGGCTGATGACCGGCAGATTGAGAGCGACCAGCAACTGGTAGATGGTATCGATTTCGATCTGCCTCGGCTTCGGCATCGGCGCCCGCATGAACGGATTCGGAATCAACCCGCGGAGCCAGGTCGCCGTTTTATAGCGAATGTGCAGGCGCCCCATATCGGCGACATATTCGTGAAGCGCGCACAACCCGCTATCCCAGATCTCGCAAGCGGCGTTCAGGTCACGGGCATCCCAGGCCGCCAGATGCTGCAGCATCGGCTCCTTGGCGAAGGTCCAGAAGCCGCTGAGCGTACCGTCGAACATGCCGGTGGCCCTGTACTCGTGAAACCGCGACGCCAGCGCGCCCATCACCGCCACCGGGCGCTGCATGCCGCGAAGGCCCTTGGCAATGATGCGAAAGCCTTCATAGGTGTAGGTCATTTTCCAGCCGACAATGTTCGGAACTTCGGAACAGATCCTGAGCGTCGCGTTGAGCGGCAGCCCCGGAAAGAACGGCGGCTTGGCGCCGCCAACCGGGTGGGTGATGATGGGAAGATCGACTGCCCGATCCTGGGCAATAATCTGGTCCAGCCAGATTTCAGGATAGTTGTCCGCGTCCCAGCACGAGGTGACGTCCTGTGCCCCGCCCGGAGGCGTCACGAAGATGCCGTCGACGCCGAGCGCCTTGCAGTCACGGGCGGTCTCCACGGTCTCGTCCGTCGTCATCGCCCAGGTGCCGGCAATGATCGGCAACTTGCCGTGGGCCTCTTCCATGGCAATTTCGAGTACGCGGCGCTTTTCGGCCCGCGTCATGTAAAAAATCTCGCCCGCTTCGGGATTGATGCACAGACCGCCCTGCTCGGCGAACGCCTTGTCGTCGGCGAAATACCTGATGTATTCGCGATAGGCGCGTTCATCGACTTTCATCGATTTATCAAACGGCAAAAGCACCGCAACGTAACGGCGATGTCCCACTGTCGGCATCGGCAAACCTCCCTCAAATTCTTCACGCCCGCAGATATTGGAAGAGATCCGCTATAATTGCAATTACACATATGCTAATATCATTATGCACCGCTTTCATATGTGTCCCGCGCATGAACCTGCGACAGATCGACCTGAACCTGCTGGTCGCGTTCGACGCGCTGACCCGCGAGCGCAACGTTTCCCGCGCCGCCAGAGCGCTCGGCATCACGCAGCCGGCCTTGAGCCACACGCTGAAGCGGCTCCGCACGCTGTTCAACGATCCGATCCTGGTTCGCACGGCGAGCGGGATGTCCCCGACCACGCTGGCGATCTCCCTGCAGCCAAAGATTGCCCGCATCCTTGCGAACATTCATTCCGTACTCAGCGTGTCCACCGAGTTTGACCCGGCCGTGACCGAGCGAACCTTTCGGATCGCGATGAGCGACGCGATGATCATCGAGGGGCTGCCGTTTATTTTGCAGAATATTCGCAAGACCGCCCCCAACATAAACCTGGAGATCAGCAGCGCCGGTCCGCTTGAGTCGTGTGGCCGGGTTGTCGAGGACGCGGTCGATCTCGCCATCGGCGTTTTCCCGGACCTGCCGGAGAACATGCAGCGGGAGGAGCTTTACCGGGATAAATTGCTATGCGTGACCGACCGGCGGCATAAAAAGCTCAGGAATGGCCGGCTTAGCCTGCAGGAATATCTGGCAGCGCCGCACGTGACGGTGGCCCGCAACCTGGATACCGGCATTCAGCTCGACAGGATTCTTCACGCCATGAGCATCGAGCGACGCATCGTCGCATCGGTACCGCACTATCTCGCCATTCCCGCCGTCGTTCGCGGAACCGACCTCGTCGCCCATTCGCGCAAGCGCCTGATCAACATCTTCAAGACATCGGCGGATCTGGTGGTTTTCCCGATTCCACTGCCGCTGAAAGTCCCCGATCTTGTTTTTCTGCAGATCTGGCACGAACGTTACGACGACGACCCGGGCCATCAGTGGCTGCGCAGCCTGGTCCTGAAAGCGCTCAAAGCGGACAATCTCTCGTCGTCAGCTTCGTCACGCTGATGCAGTCGCGCAGCAAGTTGCGCATGTTGCATCCGTGGTGCATGGAACAAAACTGCACCCTTGAAAACTCACTGGATCTTATTGTAACGCACGCAACCGCACGATCTGACCAGGTTGTCCGGCGCACATCAAACAAAATGGAAGCAGGTCATGGGAAGCTACCGGCTGATTACCTATCGCGACGACACCGGACCCCAGGCTGGCGTCGTATTTGGTAATCACTATTTCGCTGCGGCGACGGCTCTAAAGTCGCAGTCGTATGCCTCGGTTCGGAGCATTCTGGACGATTGGGACACCTGCGCCCCACTGTTATCCGCGATCGCCGACGGCGAGCAGCAAGGAGGGCGGCCGCTGGCATCAGCCACGTTGCTTTCGCCGATTGTTTGGCCCGGTACCATCTACTGCGCCGGCGCGAATTACTCCGATCATATGGCTAACATGGCCAGGAAGCTCGGCATTCCGCCGGAACCGGATCCGCACGAACTCGGTCTTTCGCCGTGGCACTTCATCAAATCCTCCGCATGCGTGGTCGGCACCGGCAGCAAGGTGAAACTCGAAAGTAACTTTCTGGATTGGGAGGGGGAACTCGGCATCGTCATGGGCCGGCGTGCGCGCCATGTAAGCCTCGCGCGGGCCTTCGACTACGTTGCGGGTTATGTGATCGGTAATGACCTTTCCGCCCGCGACCGGATGGCACGAGACAAGGTCGATGTATCATCGCCATTCAAGTTTGATTGGATCGGTCAGAAGAACTTCGACGGCGCCTGTCCGTTGGGTCCCTGGATTGTACCGCGGGATGAGATCAAGGATGTCCAGGCACTTGGCATCCGCACGCTTGTGAACGACGAGGTCAAGCAAGACTCCAATACCAGCAAAATGCTGTTCACGGCGGCCGAGCAGATTTGCTATTTGTCGAGCCGCATTACCCTGCACCCCGGCGATGTCATTCTAACGGGAACGCCGGCGGGCGTCGGCGCGGAGACCGGCGAAAGCCTGAAAAGGGGAGATACCGTCTGCGTCGAGATCGAAGGCATCGGCGCTTTGACAACGGAGATTGTATGAACCGGAAGCTCGCGACCGGAGGCCGCGGCCAGCGCTGAACCTGGAAGACCGGGCTAATTGCCGAGCTTGATGCCGGCATCCTTGATCACTTTCGCCCACTCCGGCGTTTCTTTCCGGATGATCGCGGCAAACTCGGCCGGCGTGTTGCCGACCGGCTCGAGGCCGAGTTCGTCGAACTTCTGGCGCACCTCGGGCATCGCCAGGGTCTTGACGGTTTCGTCGTGCAATTTATCCAGCGCATCCTTTGGCGTGCCGGCGGGCGCCAGCAGGCCGAACCACGGCACGGCCTCAAAGCCCGGAAATCCGGATTCCGCCATGGTCGGCAGGTCGGGCGCCAGCGCCGAGCGCTTGATCGAGGTGATGGCCAGCGCGCGCAATTTTCCTTCGCGCGCAAGCGGCAGCACGTTCACGATATTGGCGAACGACATGTTGATCCGGTTGGCGAGCAGGTCGGGCATGAAGGCCGTGGTGCCGCGATAAGGCACGGCTGCGATATTGACATGCGCCATGTATTTGAACAATTCGGCGGCCAGATGCTGCGAGGTGCCGACGCCGGCATGGCCATAGGAAAGCTTGCCGGGCGCAGCTTTGGCGAGCGCCACCAGTTCGGCCACGGTCTTGACCGGCAGCTCGGGCGGCACGGCGAGCACGTTCGCCGCGATGAACACCTGCGAGATCGGCGCGAAATCCTTGATCGGATCGAATGGCAGGGTTTCGTACAGGCTCGGATTGATGACCAGCGACGAATTGCCGCCCATCAGCAACGTGTAGCCGTCGGCGGGCGCCTTGGCGACGCGTTCGGTGGCGATGTTGCTGCCGGCGCCCGGAATATTCTCGACCACGAACGGCGTGCCCCAGACGTCCGCAAACCGGTCGGCAAGAATGCGCGCCGCAAGGTCGGGAGCCGTGCCCGGCGTGAAGCCGACCAGGATCTTCACCGGCCGGTTCGGATAGCCGGATTGCGCCGATGCCGTCTGCGCCGCGAGCAGCACAACCAGCGCGGCGAACAGATTTGCCGCGAGCTTCATCGTTCCCTCTCTCGTCCCGGATGACCGTTTTGCCCGGTCTTTGTCGTTGGACGCGACCGGGAGTGTGGCAGCCGCAAGCCGCGCCGGCAAGGCGACCGAGACCACGATCGGCGGTGAGCAGCCGCGGTATCCGTCGACACTTCCGTTCGGCAATGGTAATGAGGCGATCTTCGTTTCGACGGCAACAAAAAGCCGCACGCCACGACATGCGGCATTCAAAAAAACAGGGGAGAGACGCATGGCCAAGGCACCGCCTTCCGCCAAACGCGACCGCATCAAGGCGTTCACGCCCGCCTTGGTCGATTACACCAACGATGTCATTTACGGCGACCTGTGGGAGCGCAAGGCGCTGTCGAAGCGCGACCGCAGCCTGATCACGGTGGCGGCGCTGGTCGCGACCTATCGGCCGGAGCAGCTGGTATCGCATCTGTCGCGCGCGATCGCCAATGGCGTCACCCAGGAAGAGATCACCGAAGTCATCACCCACATGGCGTTCTATGCCGGCTGGCCCGCGGCGATGTCCGCGGCGCAGGTCGCCTATAGCGTGCTGGTCGAAGGCAACAAGGGGGAATGACGATGGCCAACGAAACAGTCGTCGGCTTCATCGGGCTCGGCACCATGGGTGGCAAGATGGCCACCAACATTCTCAAGGCCGGCTACAAGGTCGTGGTCCACGACCTGCACCGGCAATCGGCGGGCCATCATCTGCAGGCCGGCGCCGAATGGGCGGAGACGCCGCGTGCGCTGGCCGAAAGGTCCGACGTGATCTTCACCTCGCTGCCCGAGCCAGCGGATGTCGAGCGCGTCGCGCTCGGAGCCGATGGCCTGATTGAAGGTGTAAAAAAAGGCGCGGCCTATTTCGACCTGTCGACCAACGCGCAAAGCGTCGTGAAAAAAATTAACGAGGCCTTTGCCGCCAGGGGCGCGGACATGCTGGATGCGCCGGTCAGCGGAGGGCCGTCCGGCGCAGCATCCCGCAAAATGGCGATCTGGGTCGGCGGCGACAAGGCCGCCTACGACAAGCACAAGGCCGTGCTCGACGCGATGGCGGATCGGCCGTCCTACATCGGACCGATCGGCACCGCGACGGTCGCCAAGCTCGTGCACAACATGTCGGGCTACGCGATCACCTGTGCGCTCGCCGAGACTTTCACGATGGGCGTGAAAGCCGGCATGGACCCGGTCACGCTGTGGGAAGCCGTGCGCCAGGGCGTCGGCGGCCGCCGCCTCACCTTCGACGGCCTGCTCGACCAGTTCCTGCCCGGCAAATACGATCCGCCGAACTTTGCGCTCAAGCTCGCCACCAAGGACGTCAAGCTCGCGACCGACCTGGGGCGCGAGCTCGGCGTTCCCATGCGCATCTGCAACCTCGCCTATGCCGAGATGAGGGAAGCATGCAACCGCGGCTGGGAGGGACGCGACTCGCGCGCGGTGATGCTGCTCGAGCAGGAGCGCGCCGGCGTCAAGATCGAGGCCGATCCGGAGCGCGTGAAACAGGCGGCGGAACGCGCAAAGGCCGGCTGAGGCAGCAGACATGACCGAAGTCGATTACGCTCTGTTCGCCATCCGCTATGCCACCCGTGACGCGCAACGCAGCGCCCACTTCATCGGCGGCGATCCGCATGACGGGCCGATGCCGATGGATTATTTCGTGTGGGTGGCCAAAGGCGGCGGCCGAACCTTTGTCATCGATACCGGCTTCAACGCCGAAGTATCGCAAAGGCGTCAGCGCACATTTTTGCGCGATCCCGTGGTGGGGCTGGCCGCGCTCGGCATCGACGCCAATACGGTGGAAGACGTCATTCTCACCCATCTGCATTACGACCATGTCGGCAATTTCGACCGCTTTCCGAAAGCGCGGTTTCACCTGCAGGAGCGCGAACTGGCCTATGCCACCGGGCGCTACATGCACTACCCGCGGCTGTCGCATTCCTTCGAGGTCGAGGACGTCTGCGGCATCGTGCGGCTGAATTATGCGCAGCGCGTGATGTTCTACAATGGCGACGCCGAGCTTGCGCCGGGCCTGAGCGTGCATGCGGTGGGCGGCCATTCGGCGGGGCTGCAATTCGTCCGGGTCAAGACCGTCAGAGGCTTTGTCGTGCTCGCCTCCGACGTCACCCACTTCTACGAGAACATGGCCTCCAGCCGGCCGTTCACGACCGCCTTCCACATCGGCGAAATGCTGGAGGGTTTTGACCGGCTGCTCGCGCTGGCGCCGGATGAGGACCACATCGTTCCGGGACACGATCCCCTGGTGATGAGGCTCTATCCGGCCGTGAGCCCCGAACTCGAAGGCATCGCGGTGCGGCTGGACGTGGCGCCGTCAGGGGTCGCCCCGCGCCGCGCCGACTACTCGTCCCAGCATTGAGAAACGCTACGGCTCGCATGCTGCGAAAGGACTAGGGGGCCAACCCTTCGACGGCATAGATGCGCAGTTTTGCATATTTTTCGCCGATTTTCTGGGCATCCTGAAACGCCGCGGAGGCATAGGCGGCCTGCGCCTTCTCCATGTTCTCGAAGACAGCCACCACGATGCGCGATTTCGGCGGATCGCCGGCGATCGCCACGGCATCGCCGGCAGATGCGAGCCGCTTCTGGCCACTGTCGGCAAGCGCCTTGTTGGCGAGCGGGAGATATTGTTTGGAGTAACCGTCCTCGTCGACGACATCGATCTCCGAGACGACGTAGGCGGGCGGTGCGGCCTGGGCATGAAGCTCATGGAGCGCGCCCGCGCCAAGCCCGAAGCCGGCGAGCATAGCCAGACCTAATTTGACATATGTCTTCATTGGTTCTCTCCGTGAACGTTGGCGGGCAGCCATTATACCCCGGCTCTGCCGACGGCATATGACACTATCGTCGGTGCGCGGTTGATCGAAGGGCTTCCGGCCGTCCACGCGGCGCCGCTGTGGATTTGCGCACCAGCAAAAAGGCTGCGGCAGCGACGATGCAAACCACGCCGTCAAACGCGCATTCCCTTTTATGCGGTTGTGCCGGAGCGAAGGGCTTGCTTCGAGACACGGTCCGCTACGTCCAGACACGGCCGAGGCGATCGGCGAAGCGGGCAAGGGCTCACGGCCGATTCGCCTAATTTTTACGCGATGAGACCGGGAACAGCCGGCGTGCCGTCGCAATTGACTCCGTGGCTGCACCCGCACGCGCAGCCGTTCGGCGCACGGTTCAGTGAACAGAGAACAGAACAAGGGCCGACCCCATGAAGGACTTTTCGTACGCGAGTTTTGCGCCCGAGACCATCGTCATCATGGAGGATGCGATGGACGCGGCGATTGCTGCTTTGCCCGATCCGGTGCATTCCGCGCATATCCAATCCATCGCCGAGAGCATACTGCGCTCCGCCAGGGACGGCGAAAGAGATCCGGCGACGCTAAAGCGAATGGCATTGTTGGAACTGCAGATCACGCCGCGTGATTGAACAAAAACTTCGCAACTCTCCTTTAAGACATGTCACCGGTCTCTGATCGGCCTTTTCAGGAGCTTGACAACAGGCGACGCTCGCCTTCAGCTATCGCCATGCATCGCGGGCGGAATGAGCCGCTCGCTGTTCGTCGAAGACGCCGATGTCCATTTGCAGCCGCCGCGCGGCTATGACGAGCAAAATCTCATCGCCGCCATCCGAAGCGACGTCGATCCCGATCGCATGCGTGAAATCGGTGTCTCACCGCCCGGAATTCCCGCGGGTTCATCGACCATGGTGACTGTCGAGGATCGGTCCAGGCGAGTTCGCGAATCGGCGCTGAAGATCCAGAGCCCGTTTCAGCTCGACGAGACACTGTGTCTCTATTGTCCGCAGGACAATGTCGACTCCCTCAGGCATCCGCGCATCTCCGAGTGGCTGGATTTTATTCAGAACGACTACGAACCTGATCTTCCCGAGGCAGAACGCCGCGTTCTGCTGTTCATGCCCTGCACCAGGACCAAGCCCTATGCTTTTTCCTCCGAGCATCTGGCGATCAATCAGCGGCTGCTGAATGAGGGATTCCGGCCTACCCGTCGATTGTATCTTCCTCAGGAATTGCAGGCGCGGCTCGAGGCGGGATTTTCGCCCGAGGTTCTGAACCTGTCGCCGCTCATCAATAATCGCGGGACCGTCCTGCACCGCATGGTCATTTCGGAGCCAATGGCGGTCGTTCCCTATGAGCATATCGCCGAATATCACGGCAAGGCTTCTCCGGCCGTCGCCTATGACGATCCCGGGCTGTTCGAGAATCGGGGCAATGCCGTATCGCCGTGGCGAGCGGACTCGACCGCGGTCCGGATCTCGCCAACGCGCTGGAAATGGGGTGACGAAGAGCGCCGGCAGTATGTCGTCATTCACAACGAGATGGCGCGAATATTGGCCGAAGTCGTCGCCCGAATCGGCCACAACTATACCGGCGTGCTTTGCTGGGTTGCTCCGGGGCTCACCCACCGAAGTTTTGTGCTGGCAAGTGACGAGCGGGCTCTCCACCATGTCCCGGCATCGCGAAAGGTTGGCGGCAGGCGGATCGGGTTGATCGGCGCCAACGATCATCTTGCTCCGGAACGCAGGATCGCCTGCCTTCCGCTACCTGACGATTGCAAGGATGCCGTTGCGCGACTTTCAGGTCGCCTCAAGATCGACCTTCCCCGGGCAACGGCCATCTACGCGCGTGGCGGAGCCAACGCGACCCCGCTCGCCCTGCCGGAGCTGCTGGACGTTCTGGTCAAGCGGCTGGCCCATAACCCCCTCGACGTCAAAGGAACCACCATTCATGGCCGCGTTGCCGCTGAAAATAGGCGTTAGCGACTCCGATCGGACCAGGCCGATCGCGAGTGGCGAGGTATCGATTGCCGGGGTTGATGCCGATGTGACGCTGATGGGCGTTCAGGCGCTGTTCAACCGGCAATTGACCGAGCACACTTTCGACTGCTGCGAATTCCCGTTGTCATCCTACCTGAGATCGCTGGAACGTCCGGAACGGCCGTATGTGGCGGTGCCGGTGTTTCCTTCGCGGCATTTCCGCTTCTCCAGTGTTTTCGTCAACAGCGCGGCCGGAATCAAAACGCCGGCCGATCTCGCCGGCAGGCGGATCGGCGTGCCGGTGTTCGACATGGCCGCGGCGGTCTGGCTTCGGGGCATCTTCCAGGATCATTTTGGATTGGCGCGAACCTCACCGATCTATGTCGCCGGCGGCCTGGAGACGGCTCGCCGCGGCGACGAGCATCCGCAATTTTATCCGGAAAAATTCAGGCACGAAGCGAGAGGTGACAAAAGTCTGGCCGTTCTGCTGGCGGAGGGCGAAATCGATGCGCTGTATACCGCGCGCGCCCCCAGCACCTGGCCTTCCCATTCGGTGAGCCGCCTGTTCGAAGACCCGATGCCGGCAGAGCTGGATTATTTTTCCAAGACCGGAATCTTTCCGCCCATGCACCTCGTTGCGGTGAAGCGCGAAATCGCTGAATCCAACCCCGGTTTGATGCTGGCGATCTTCAATGCCTTCGCACAGGCCCAGACCATCGCCCGAGCGAGACTGTTCGACGCCGCCGCGCTGTGCACGATGTTGCCGTGGCAGCTCGAAAGCCTCATTTTCACGGAACAGCAGCTCGGCGCCGACTACTGGCCGGTCGGATTGGCGAAGAACCGGGACATGCTGGAGGTTATCATTCGCTATATGGTCGAGGACGGCCTGATCGCGACCGCGTTTTCGCCGGAAGAATTGTTTTCCGACCCGGACATTTTGAAAACCTAGATTCGAGACCTTTCCCCGCTGCCCGACGGGCAAATCGGTTGCGCAACTGCACGTTCGGTTTCGGAAATGTCTAGCCCTTTCCGAAAAAATATTCTTCTTTTCAGAACTATCAATCAATCCTATATCTGTCGCCGTCCCGTCCCACTGAAAGGGGCGCTCGCGATCGTCACGACGCGGGGCGGGATGCGATGGACGCTGGCGGTGCCGAGGACGTACGGCACCGGACGCGGACGGCCAAGTCGTATGGTCCTGACGCCTCAACGGTTGGCGTCAAGCTGGCGGAGGTAACTCTTCCAGCGACGGTGTCAACAAAGCCCGATCACCGGGGAGAGTACGAAGCAACCGTAAACCATTGCGTGCGGAGCGCCGGGTTGTTCTGGTGTATTCGTGGTGACTGTTATGGTCTGGCATTTTTTTCTGCCCGGCCAGCTGCGGGTGCATCAAGCGCCCGGCGTTCCCACGCCCTTTCCAAGGGGCGAAGGTTAAAAAGCAAACCTCGCGCGAGAAATACACGCGGCGAGATCGCGAATCTGCGTTTGTCGTTCCGGGACGCGCGCAAGCGTGGACCCGGAATCTCGAGATTTCGGGTTCGATGCTTCGCATCGCCCCGGAATGACGGAACATCGGGTCATCACCCTCCCCCCTCGCCTGCCACCCCATGCCGTTGTAAAGCAAGGCATGACCCTGCCGAAACCTGCTGCCATCGATATCGACGCCATGACGAGAGATCTCCGCGCCGGCAGCCGCGCGGCGCTGGCGCGCGCGATCACGCTGATCGAGAGCCGGCGCGGCGACCACCAGGCCGCGGCGCGCGAGCTGGTGCAGGCGCTGTTGCCCGACACCGGCAAGGCGGTTCGGGTCGGCATCACCGGCTCGCCCGGCGTCGGCAAATCCACCACCATCGACGGGCTCGGGATGTTCCTGATCGAGGCCGGCCACAAGGTCGCAGTGCTGGCGGTGGACCCTTCCTCGGCCCGCACCGGCGGCTCGATTCTCGGCGACAAGACCCGGATGGCGCGGCTTGCCGCCTCGGACGCCGCCTATATCCGGCCCTCCCCGGCGTCAGGCACGCTCGGCGGGGTCGCCGCCAAAACCAGGGAGGCGATGCTGCTGTGCGAGGCCGCCGGCTTCGACGTGGTGCTGGTGGAGACCGTCGGCATCGGCCAGTCCGAAACCGCGGTCTGCGACATGACCGATTTTTTCCTGGCGCTGATGCTGCCGGGCGCCGGCGACGAATTGCAGGGCATCAAGAAGGGCCTGGTCGAGCTTGCCGACATGATCGCGGTCAACAAGGCCGACGGCGACAACGTCAAGCGCGCCAATCTCGCGGCATCGGAATATCGCGGCGCGCTGCATATTCTCGC
>Ga0302320_10018544_pt1 | contig 14026 bp, 6 predicted proteins | sample Bog_T0_3_FD_202130 | JGI IMG/M metagenome (GOLD analysis project Ga0302320, IMG submission 202130) | Peat permafrost microbial communities from Stordalen Mire near Abisko, Sweden - Bog_T0_3 | ecosystem: Environmental > Terrestrial > Soil > Wetlands > Peat | place: Sweden: Abisko, Stordalen Mire... | reverse complement strand
CAATCGATTTTCTGTCGACCCAACTCAAGGTGACGGGAGATTTTCTTCCCCACGTCCAGCAATTGATCCCCCTCACCTTTTTCTTTTCCCGTGTCAACAGCGCATCAAACGGTCAAATAAAGAGCCTGAAGCAATGGTTTTGGAAGACAGCATTCTCAAGACGCTATTCGGCGCAAACAGACGACAAGCTCGACGCCGATATCGCGTTCTTTGAACAACTGATTGACGAAAACTCTGAGGGGTCATCCAGGTACAACTACACAGTCACATCTGACCAATTGATCAAACAGCGCTTCACAAAAAGTAGCCCGCTCGTTCGAGCGTTCCTCGTGTTGTTGGCGCAAAACCGCCCTGTCGACCTCGTGCACGGCGGGCTCGTTGATCTCGGCTCGGCGTTGTCCGAATACAATTCAAAGGAATACCACCATATCTTCCCGCGCGCCCACTTAAAGAAGCGAGAGTTCGCGCCCGAAAGAATTGACTCGCTCTGCAATTTCTGCTTCCTAACTGCAGACTCCAACAAGAAGATTTCCAGCAAAGCACCCTCAGATTACTTTGTCACTGTCGTTCCACAAGAACATCTTGGAGCCATCCTCGAATCCAACCTTATGCCTCTAACCAAGGAAGTTTACGAAAAAAACGAATATGAGACCTTCTTGAGGCTTCGCAGCCAGAAGGTGATTGATTTTCTTGACAAACAGCTCGTATAGGAGGGTGGTCAGTGGGCAGGGGGCTCACGCATCGATTCTATCTCCTTCGAACATCATCAAGGCTGTGCCTCATTCATCGCGGCTTTTTCGCGATGAGTGGGCCGCGAAGTCTTCCGCCGTTGCAGATTATTTACCGCATCCTGCTAACCTGAAAAGTGGACCGGCTCCAACCGGCAGCGATCTGCCCGGTCCGCACCTGTTAACTAGAAAATTAATACCCCCCCTACCCCCCTCCTATATATTTTTAAAACCTTGCATATAATTAATCGGATAACAGGGCGGCGTCTCTGCCTGACGCGCGTCAACAAAAAACCAACTGCATAAGTAGAGATAAATGAGGGCTATAGCGGCTCCACAATTGCTGTACCGCGAAACCACCACCCTCAAGTGGCTTTTTCCTCAAGAAAAAGCCACCTTCCACGAGACCAAAAAGGACACGTGAATTGTGGAACCGCTCTAGAGTTCCCACCAATCGAGCAGGAACATGCGTGGATAGTAGAGTCCGGCGCGGATTGGTGCGTCCTGGCCGTGCAGATTGCGCAGGATGTGCGCATACGCTTCGATCTGGGGCGCGAAGAGTTTTCTCAGTTCCGGCAACGCAGCGGCTGGGTCGAGATCGTCGGCGTGTGCGGTCTTGTAGTCGACGATCCACCAAACATTCTCATCTTCAGACAGCGGATCGAGCCCAGCGCGGAAGACGCGGTCAACGCGCACTGTGCGCAAGCCGCCCGCGACGACTCCAGCCCAACTCACCTCGCTGGCCGCGTCGTTATGAGGCGAAAGAATCCACTGCGCAACAGGTTCGTTGGAGGCCTTGAGCACAAGCTCAAGCGCCTGTGCTGCCAGTTGCGCGGCCTGCGCCGGGTCGAGTCCGGTGGCGCGCGCCCGTGCGGCGATGCGCGGCTCAATGCGCTGAAGCGCGGCGCGGGCTGCGTCCCAATCGCTGCTTGCGCGCCGCCGTGCCAGCTCTTCAAGGAGCGCATGGACGGCGGTGCCCAGCGCGCGGGAGAGCAGTCCGCCTTCGTGGCGAGCGTAGAGGCTGCTCTCGCCGGCTGCGGAAGCAAGAGGACCGGCCGTCCAGCGATCATCCCAGGTCTCAGAATCGAGACCTGGGGCACCCATTTGGTAATTCGCTGGCAGCCGTCGCAGCAGCGTCGGCTTGGCCTGCGACGGCATCTGAAGCAGGTTGCTTTCGCCCGACGCCGCGATGGATTCCAGTACCTGCTCTTCGCCACTGGCAGAGTCTGCTCGGTCGGCCTTCCACTCCTCGAAGCGCGCGCGCACCTCGTCTTCCAGAGCCGGCCAGGCCGTGGCCAGCAGACTGCCTGAGGGCTCGGGAAGGCTGAGAGAGCCATCGCTCTCAACCTTGTAGGCGGGGCGTGCGAACAGATGCAGCTCTTCGCGGGCGCGTGTGGCGGCCACGTAGAGAATGCGCCGGTCCTCCTGCGCTTCGCGTTCCCGGTAGACGCGATCGACCCACTGCTTGGCAGTGCCGCGATCGGTGCCCTTGCGCTGGAACGGCGCAACCAGAAACTCGGTGATCTCGCCGGAGTCATCCGGCTCCGGCAGCCCGCGCTCCAGCCAGCTCAGCATCTTGCTGCCGCCGCGCCCGCCGCCGGCTTGCATCTCCGGCACAATCACCACCTCAAACTCCAGACCCTTTGCCTTGTGGATGGTCATGAGCTGTACGCCACAATCACTGCTGGCGGCCGGGTCAGGCAACGCCGTCAGCTTTTCCAGGGCAGCGTCGAGCGCAGGGCCAAGCAGGTCCTGCTCCCCGGCCGGCAGGCGGTCCAGGCAGTTCCACAGCAGGTCGAGATTGGCATGTGCGGCAGCGTCCACGCAGTCCGCGCCGCCCAGCCGCAGCCATGCTTGCTGAAGCCAGGTTCCCAGCGACGCGGTCGGCTGTGCGGCGCGGAAGGCGGGCGCGGAGTTGAGTGCGTTGAGGACGCGCAACGCCGCCGGACGGCCCGCTTCGCTGAGTAGATGCAAGCGCTCGGCCAGCAGCTCCGGCACTGGGCACGCAAGCAACGTCGGATCGTCTGCGCTGGTGAGCCGGTGCAGGTCCTCAAGCGAGAGGCCGCACCACGGGGCGCGCAGCACGCCCAGCCAGGCCACGCGGTCCTGCGGATTGAGCAGCGCCCGCGCCAGGGCAAGCGCATCGAGTACCTCGGGGCGTGCGGCGAGCTTCTCCAGATCGACGGCGCGGAAGGGAATTCCAGCTTCGCGCAGGGCCTGGGCGATGGGGACGAGGCTCATGCGCGCGCGAGCCAGGATGGCGATGCGGAACTTCTCGCCACTGTCACGGGCTTCCGTGATGCGCCCGATCCGGCTCTGGATCAGGGCGACGAGTTCATCAGTCTGCGCCGTGCGGGCGTCTTCGATTTCACGAATGGCTTTGGGATCGGCACCCTTGCCCGGCCCGGTTCGCGGCGCAAATTTAACATGCAGCTGGAAGCGCGGGTTGGGGCTAGCCTCGTCTGCACGGGCCGGCTCGGCAGCGGAGAACGCAACGCCGCTGCCGTCGGGTTCCGCGAAGACCTGGCCCAGAACCTCATTGAGCCTCTCGACAAGCGGAGGCGCGCTGCGGAAGTTAGCCTTCAACGGGACAAAGTCGAAGAGAAGAGGCTCATCGTGCGGCACCTCGAGGCCAACGGCTTTCACGCGGGCAAAGAGTTCGGCGTCGGCCTCGCGAAAGAAGTAGATGGATTGCATGGGGTCGCCGACGGCAAAGCAGGTGCGGCCTGCCCGCTCAGGCCATGCGGCGATGAGGCCGGCGAGCAACTGGTGCTGGCGGCGGCTGGTGTCCTGGAATTCATCGACCAGCAAATGGCGTATGCCGTCGGCGACGGCTATGGCGGAGTCGGAGGGCAGGCCGTCGTCGCCCTTCAGCACGCTTTGCGCGATCTGCGCGACTTCGATGAAGTCCACCTGACCAACCTCGGCAAAAACGACCTTGAGTTGCGCGGCGGCGTGGCGCAGCAGAGTGAAACAAGCACGGACGATCAGCCATTCATCCTCTGTGTAGCGCGCCGGGGGCAGATCGCGCACGGCGGCGAGGGCGGCTTCAAGGCCGGGGACGGCGCTGAGGCGGGCGATAAGGTCGAGAATCTGAGCCTTCTCGCGCTTGCGGTCGGCGGGGAAGCCCAGACGCTTATCCACCTGCCTGCGGAAGGCACCGTCGCCGATGAGCAGCAATGCGGCCAGGCAGACGCAGGCTTGGCGCACTTCTTCGAGCGAGTCACTGGAGTGAAATGGGGCCGATGGGAAATCGGCCAGCTCTGCCAGTTCGCGGTGGAGCACGCCGCCGGTCTGCGTGCAGGCGAATCGCGCCAGTTCCAAGGCCTCCTCACGAGCGCGGGGAACCTGATCGAGCAGCTGACTGAGCGTGGTCAGCGATGCGTGGACGGCGTGGCCGAAGGGGCGTTCCAGGCTCTCGCGCAGTGCATCCCAGTCGGGATTGTGGCTGAGCACAAAGTCGTGCATCCAGCGGTCGCGCTTGGCGAGCATTTCGACCAGCAGACCTTCCATCTCCTGCCAGTTGTTATCGCGCCAGCGGAGGAGCGCCTCGATTGCGCCGCTGAGGGCTTGGTCGCCCTGGCCGATGCGTTGCAAGGTCTGTCGGGCGGCGCGGAGATAGAGATCGTTGGGCTGATCGGCGATGCCGAGGCCGCCGCCGAGTCCGGAGAGCAATGGCTTCTGGAGGGCCAGGTCGCGGCAAAAAGAGTCGATGGTCGAGATGCGAAGTTGCGCGGGCAGGTCGAGAAGCTTCCAGCCAAGCGCGTGCGAGCGGTCGAGGGCGCGTCGGGCGAGGGCGTCCATGGAGAATTCGTCGTTTGCGAGTGGTGGCGCAGTGTTCGCGGCGGCTTTCTCAAGCTCGGCGAGGATGCGGTGGCGCATCTCGGTGGCAGCGGCGATGGTGAAGGTAATGGCGACCACCTGGCCGGGCTCGTCGACCTCGGCCAGCAAGCGCAGAAAGCGGCGCGTGAGCAGGTCGGTTTTGCCAGAGCCTGCCGGGGCCTGCACCAGGATGGAGCGCAAGGGATCGAGAGCACGCTCGCGCTGGGGCTGGTCGGGTGGCGGAGAGTGGACCGGAATGTTATTCATCGGCGGGCTCCGCGCTCTCTGCGTCGTCCTCGTCGCCTGCAAATTGGTACTGATCTTTGCTTTCTTCCACTCGGCAGAGGGTTTGCAGGCCGCAGCGCTCGCAGGTTTTGGGGTAGTCGTGCGGGTCCACTTCCGCGCGGCCGGCAAGGAAGTCTTTGGCGAGCTGCTCGATGTATTCATTCCAGCCGATGAGCTGTTCGGCGGTCAGGGCATTCTTGACCAGCGCGCTGTTGCCTTTGAGGTTGGAGAAGAGAGTGGCTGCGGGGTCGCCGATATGGCCAGCAAATTCCAGATGGCCGGGGCGCACTTTGGCAAAGGCGAGGCCGCCGAGAACTTCATCTTCGTGGTCGAGGGCAAAGCCGGCATAGAGCGGCAGTTGCACGTCGTCGGGGCGGGGCAGCTCCCAGGATTTGGGGGTAACATCGCCGGATTTGTAGTCGATGACCAGCAGGGAATCGTCGTTGAGGCGATCGATGCGGTCGAGGCGTAGGTCGATGGTTAATCCGGCGATACGGACCGTGCGGTCAGCCTCGGTTTCGGCCACTTCAAAATCCAATCGCATCGCCTCATAGGCCAGCCATTCGCTAACCAGGCCGGTGAGGCGTAGCTCTTCTAGTTCGAGATAGCGGCGGGGCATCCGCCGGCGGAGCCCTTCGCGCAACTCATCCTGAAAAACGCGGCGGACGTGGGCCTCGACAAACGAACCGGGGTCTTGCAGATCTTGAAGTTCTTTCAGCGATCGAATGCCTGGCGGGCCGCCCCAAATTGCGTGCAGCACGGCATGGAGCAATTGGCCGCGCTGCGAGGCGGTCAGGCCGGCCTCGGCTGGTTCCCAGCCTTGCGCGCCAAGGCGTGCAGTAGCAAAGGCCTTAAAGGGGCATTGCGATTGCGAGGTTAGCACGCTGGAGCCGCCCTGAACGTTGCCGTGCAGGAAAGGAATGCGGCTAGTGTCTTCAAACGGCGCTGCTAGGGTTTCCGGGCGGCGCGGCGCGGCGGGCAGCTCCTCAGCCGCCCCGGCAAGCTGCGCGATCAGCCGCGAGGGGCGAGCTTCGGCCCCCTCGCTCTGCCGCGGATAGCTGAAGTGGACTTTGGGTGCTGAGGCCACAAGGCGCGCGGTGATGGTCTGGGCTAGATCCCAGTCGAGCTGCGCGGTGGCGTGCGGCATCGCAGCTTGGCGCTGCACATCGAGCGGCAAAAGGGAGTGGGTTGCGCCGCTGGCCGGCCATGCGTCCTCGGTTGCGCCCAGGAACCAGACGGCATCTGCGGTAAGGCCAGCGGATTCGGCTAGGCCGGCAATCTGGATGGGTGCGTCGCGGGATTCGGGAGCAAAGAGGGTCTCGTCCAGGGTTCGGGCCAGAGCGGAGAGGAATTCCGCCCACGGAATGCGGCGGCCATCGAAGCCCAGCGAGCCGACGGTTTCAACAGTTTGGCACCAGCGGCGGACGGCTTGAAATTCGGCGCTCGATAGCGGATGCGCACCGGGCCAGCCAGCGGTTTCAAGCAGCCGTGGAACTAGCTCGGCCCAGTCGAGCGGCATCTGCGGGCGGCGCGCGTGTTCTGCAAGCCGGCGCTGGGCTTCGGCGATGCGGTTGACCCAGCTGGCTGGCAGCGAGTCCGGGCTCGCATGCCCGTGGATCAGTTCGCCAAATGTCCATTGGGTCTGCTCCAGCCCACGTCTGCGTAGCGCTCGCATTTGCGCTTGCAGTGCCGAGGCTTCCGGCGGTCTGGCCGCGGCCTGGCCAGTAGAAAAGAGCCAGTCAAGTTCGTGCTCTTGAAGCGGGCCGCTGAGCCAGCGCAGTAACAGAAGCGCGGCGCGTGGCAGAGAAACCTGGCTGAGCGGAATTCCAAGCGAGAACTCGAAGAGCGGCGCGCTGCCGGGGTGACTGAGCGTGAGGAAAGCCCGCTCGATCTGTCCTCGGCTGGGGCGGTTGCCTGCGTTCTGAGTAACCACGAGGAGACGGGCTCGGGGATTGGAGGCGAGCTGGTTCCTGCACCACTCGGCGCAAGCAGCGAGTTCGGCCTGGGTGTCGGCGGCTCGGTGGAAGAGAATCTGCGTGGCAGGTTGATGAGGATCAGCCTGGTGCCACGCGCCCCATGCGTCGAAGAGCGCGCGCTGGGTTGGCTGGATGCGGTCGAATCCCGCCAGCAACAGGGGCGGGCGTTCGAGCCGGTCGCCTTCAAGCAACGGGATCAGCTCCGCCGGCAGGCGGGCGGGGCTGAGCAGATTGCCGGGGCGGCAGTTCTGGTCAAAGGCCGCGAGCCATTTGCTGAAAGCCAGTGCATCCTGCTGCCACGCGGCGCGGGCGGCTGGGCGCAGAAACTGTGGAGCGTACTCGCAAAGCAACTCGTGGGCTTCCATGGCCAGCGCGGCCAAGCGATGGCGCGGGCCTTCGAGCAGAGTGGCCTGCCGTCCGTCCGCGCCAGCGATCTCGGCCCACAGCGATTGCTCCTGCGTGGGATTCAGCAGCATGCGTCCGTCGCTCGTCCGTTCGTCCCAGGCGGCGCGGACAAAGCTCTTCCAATCCAGAATGCTCGGCGCGGGCCACGCTGACAGTCCCTCGGCCCGGCGGGCGCGATGGAAGGCCGAGGCCAAGGCGCGCGCTGCGCGGTCGCTGGCCGTAACCACTAGGCCGCCGCTGCGCAGCCATGCGTCAATCTCGGCTTGCAATCGTGGTTCAGCTTCCTGCGTTTGCCCCATTCCAGCGTTATACGCCGTTGAGCTGGGAAAATCCTAGCAGAGCGCGCGGTTCAGGCCTGCCAACAACCCGCCAACCCTTCTGAAACTGAAATGCCCCATTTTCATTCAAGAGAGGTATTGCCTGCTCGCCTAGGGCCAAAACCTGCGGGTGTTGATTATCGATCAGCGAATGGCAACCATTCTCAAACTATTCATCCATATCTGCAAGAAAATCTGGAAAGAGTGGATACCAACCGGGGTTAGAAGGAAGGGGGCGTGCGGCGCGGGGCAATTCCCGGCATGCGTGACACAAGGTCTGATCTCGCTTTGCCCACCAAGTATGGGGCACCCATTCTGATGACACAATGTCGAGATGCGGGCCACCAGCGCACAGTTGACGAAGTCTAAACGGCGAAATCTTGAATAAGAAATTTCGTGCCGATGAACGCAGGTTGGCATATTCGCGAAGAGTCGAAGACACCTTCGTCCTGTTATCATCTCTCTGATTAAGAGGAGTTCTTGCTGACTACGAGGGTGACATGGCTGACATCAACACAGTTCCGGACAAACAGCAAGTCACAAAACTTACCAGCACCCGAGCGCAGGTTTTGAATGCGATGATTCTTCTCCCATGGCTTCTCTGTGGGATTCTTAGTTTTCTACCTATGATTCGTGGTGGCGGAGTGGATTTCCGGAATATGTACACAGCCGGATATATGGTTCGAACCGGACACGGACATGAGATTTACGATTCGTCAGCGCAGAAGTGGTTCCAGAATGAGCAGGTCTCATATGCGGATATTCCACTGCCATTCATCCGCCCTGCATATCAAGCGATCCTGTTTGCCCCATTCTCGTATCTTTCTTTTCATCGGGCCTATTGCGCATTTTACGTATTCAACCTTGGGGTTCTTACACTCTGTTATCGGCTTTTGCAACCTTATATGGTTGGCTTGGCGCGTGTCAGGTCCTACCTTCCAGCATTGATGTTTTTCTTTCTTCCCATCAATGTGGCGCTGGCGTCGGGGCAGAACTCAATTGTACTCATGACGCTTCTGGCAGGTGCATTAGCTTGTATCGAGCAAGACCGCGAGTTTCTCGCAGGTGTTCTTGTCGCGCTTGGACTGTTCAAGTTTCAACTGGTAATTCCGATCGCCGTGCTGTTTCTCGTTTGGCGTCGCTGGCGGTTTTCAGTTGCATTTGCATCTACGGCCACGTTACTTGTGGCGATTTCAATTTGGCTAACTGGTGTGGCACAGTCGGTCCAGTATGTGCAATCGATGACCCGGATAGGCTATACGTTTCGCATTAGTCCGCAGTTTCCACTACTTATAAGCAAAATGGCAAATCTCCACGGAGCCTTGCACGCAATCCTGGGCGAGTCGGCTTCAGTGTTGCCTATAACAATCGCAGTTTCGGCGCTGACGATGATCTTCTTTGCCAGTAGGCGGCCGCGCGGCGGCAACGCGCTTCTAGTTGCGATTCCAGCGAGCTGCCTAGTCAGCTACTACCTTGTAGCCTATGATATGTGCATATTGATTGTTCCCATCGTAGTTACACTCAGCCGGCTGACGGTCTACAAGAATCCTGGCTATAGATATGGGCGCTTGCAGTTGATAACGGCTGCACTCCTATTCCTATTTCCAATTTTCGTGCTTATATCGAGTCTTCAATTCTGGACCGTTTCACTGCCGCTACTTGGATTTGCCATCGCAATCTCCCTGCCGGGTTCCTCAGGTCTCGATTCTGAGAAATGGAGGCTCAAATTGACATGACTCCCAGATATGGGAAAGCGATTGGAAAGCCCAATACCGACGGTTTAGGGCGTATCAACATATACTGACGCGCCGCAACCGGAAGGGCCAGGGCCAATTTTCCCGATTTCTTCGTCAATCGTCGCTGGACGACAGCCGGTATGCGTCACTGCTCACTCCTCGAACTCATAAAATTTGGCTCCCGGCGCTGTCGCGCTAGTATTTGTCGATACGCGCTGGGTCCATGATCTCCAAGGCCCGAATTCTCAAGTGTGATTCTGCGATCTCGTTCCTGTACTGGTTTCGTCAGGCAAGACTGGGCGCAGGCTTTCGCCCCATCCGCTCAGCCACCACCCAGCCCAGGCTGAGCAGCGTGACCAGCGTAATGACCCCCAGCGAGATCACGCAATACAGGCAATACACCATGAGGACGTCGCGCTCGATATGGGTTAGGTAAAGCGCAAACCCCAAGCCAATCAGAGCCGCTGAGAAGGTGATGGCCCGCCGCCGTGCCAGCGCCAGCCCGGCAAGCGCCAGGTAGCCGGCAATGCCGATGGCCGCCACAGGAATGTGGAAAATCTCAGCAAAGGGGCTATGGTTCACGATGCCGCAGTCCCACTTCGCATTGATGGCGCAAGGCTCTGCATCGGTGGTGTAGTGAACGCGCAGCGCGAGCGAGGAAACCACCACGCCGGCCAGGGCCAGAAGAGCAATCAGGTATCGCATTGTTAGTTGGACGCACTGGAAAAGCATCCGTCGCAAGATAACATGGACCCATGAACCATGGCAGCACTGAGCCGCTCGATATTGAAATGAGGAGCACCGGACGCCGCGTCGCTTTCTTCGGCGGCAGCTTTGACCCGCCCCACTTGGGCCATTTGGCCGTGGCTCGCGCGGCCAGAGCGGCGCTGGGGCTGGATACGGTGCTGTTTGCCCCGGTGGGCGCGCAGCCGCTCAAGCCTCAGGGCTCGGCCGCCAGCTTTGAAGACCGATTGGCCATGACCCGGCTGGCCATCGCAGGCGAGCCAGGCTTCGCCGTTTCGCAGGCCGATGCGCCCAAGCCCTCCGGCGCACCCAACTTCACCTTCGAGACGCTGCTCGGCCTACGGGCAAAGCTTCCGTCCGGCGGCGCACTCTTCTGCCTGATGGGCGCCGACTCGTTTTTCGCGCTGCACCTTTGGCATCGTGCTGCGGAAATCCCGTTCGTCGCGCCTCTGATTGTGGCCTCGCGTCCCGGCCAGCCGCTCGATGGCCTCAAAGCAGCGCTGCCTAAGGGATTGACCATGGAATCCCAGCCGGAAGCCTCCTCTCTGCCTGACTCCGGTGTAGAGGTCCGGCCCTACGCTCTCTTGAACAGCGCAGCAGACCGTGCGCCCTTTTACCTGCTCCCCGGCCTGAATGTCGAGATCAGCGCCTCGGAGATTCGGGCGCAGATTCGCGATCGAGTGCACGCAACGCCGGCAACTACCGGTTCCGAACAGGCTCTGCTTCCCGAGGCCGTTCTGGACTATATCTGCTCCCGCAGCCTCTACCGGTAGGACCCTGCGCCAGATCCAGACAGTCCCACTTGCCCATGCCCGAACGAGGGGCTACGATTGAGATTGGAGATCTTTCCCACCGCATGACGACAACCGAAGCACGCCAGCAAACACGTATTCTCGTTCAGGCCGCAGTTCAGGTCTGTGAAGACAAGAAGGGCGAAGACACCCGCATTCTCGAACTCGACCCCATTGACTCCGGCCTCTCGGACTTCTTCCTGGTCACCTCGGCCAGCAATGACCGGCAGTCGGTCGCCATTGCCGACGAAATCGAACACAAGCTGAAGAAGGAGTTTGGCGTCTTCCCCAACTCTGTTGAGGGCCGCCAAAAGGGCGAGTGGATTCTGCTCGACTATGTGGACTTTGTTGTGCATGTCTTTCTGGCCGAGCGCCGCGCCTTTTATGACATTGAGCGGCTGCGCAAGTCAGCCCGCCCCGTGAGCCCGGCGGAATTCGACGCCGAACTGAAGACCGCACTGGCCGAAAAAACCGCCGCCGTGCGCAAAAAGGCCGCCACAAAGGCCAAAGCCAAGCCTGCGGCCGCCAAAGTTGCGCCCGCGCCGAAGAAGGCAGTAAAGAAAGCACCGGCGAAGTCCGCGAAAAAAACGGCTGCGAAGAAGGCGGTCAAAAAGATCCCAGCGAAGAAGGCTGCCACTAAGAAATAGCAGTCACGGCGGACGGCGGGACAACCACGCAGCGTCTGACTGTATTTCAGCGAGTTCCCTTCCCTACACCCGGCAATAGAATAGAAGCCGCCGAAACGCTGCAAACGCACGAAAAAAGAGACCGCCGAAGCGGTCTCTTTTTCGTCATGCTTTCCTTGTTGTCTGAGCCCTTAGAATTCCACGCGCAGCGCGAGCTGTAGCACGCGGGCCCCGTTGTTCAGATTGTGAGTCGGATCCGCAGTGAAGGAAACCTGGCCGAACCCGGCGCCTTGTTCGTAGTCCTCCTGATCGTAACCGTTGAACCCATTCTCCGCAGGTATCGTGAAGTTTGGATGGTTGAGCGCGTTGAATGCATCGGCACGGAACTTCATCTTCAGCTTCTCCGATACGATGGGGAACTCCTTGCCCAGGCCGAGGTCCACATTGAAGTACCCAGGACCCCGCTCTCCGTTACGCGGTCCAATTGTGAATCCAACCGGTCCCGAGAACTGCGCGGCTGCCTGCGCGGCATTGGCGAACATGCTCACCCCGCCGCCTCCCGGCAACTTGGTCAAATGTGTCTGTGCCAACGCCGAGTTTCCAGTAAGAATTGCTGGAGCATCGTTGGAGTAGCTGGCGACGTAGGCATTGGAAGCCGTTTGCCACGGATATCCAGTATGGCGCGCCACAACACCGCTGAGCGACCAGCCGCCGATGATTTCGTCGGCCAGGGGAGAAGCGGTCCCCAAGAACATTTTGCCCTTGCCGAACGGCAGCTGGTAGGTGGCATCTCCGCTGACAATTTGCCTCACGTCAAAGTCGGAGCTACCGCGGCATTCACGCGGCCGTATGTCATCGCAGATCAAACCGCCGCCGCCGATGCCTGTATCGCCCTGACCGCTGGCAAAGAGCGAGACGTTATCGATCGAGTGCGACCAGGTGTAGTTGAAGTCGAATTGCAGGCCGTGTGAAATGTTCTTCTGCAAGGTGACCAGCAATCCATTGTAGGTGGAAAATCCTTTGTTGGTGTGGAATGAGTTTTCAGAGAACTGCGCGCCCATCCCTACGTTGTACGGTGTACCTTGCGCCCCGGTATTCTTATCGGCCTGATCGGCAAGAGCCTGAGCGAAGTCGCCAAAGTCACCATTCCTGACCAGGCCACTGAGGGCCGCATAGAGGTATTGCGTGTTGCTGGCGAACCCATAGGACGCCCCAAGGCTTGGTTCGAGAACATTCTCAAACCACGGTTCCGGCTTGATGTTTGCAGTTGCTACCTTTTGCCTTTTCTGTTTTGTGATGCTCGCAAAGGCCGCTGAGAAAAGTTCGCCGGAGACAGGGTCTGGGAATTCGAGAACCTGATTCGCGTCGGCCTGCCCCAGGAGCTTGCGTCCCAGGCGGCCCGAATAGCTGGTCTTGATCACCATGTCCCAGGGCATCTGGCGCTGAATACCGAAGTTGTAAGAAATCGAGTAGGGCGTCTTCAAAGTGGGGTCAATGGTCTCGTTGAAGGCCAACCCGTTCGCAAGGCCACCCGGAATGCCACCCGACGTAAACGGCTGATAGGGAGCCCCAGGTGTTGCAGGGGGCGACAGGGGTATCGAGGAGATACCATTATTCTTGTCAAGCCGCGGGTCGCCTTTGATCGAATCGTACGCGTCTCCGGAGATTCCATTGGAAATCGACTTGGTCTGCTGGAAAAGATACGAGTACGCGTCTTGAAGATGCTGAATCGCATTGATGATGGTGCGATCGTAGGCGATGCCGACGCCGCCATTCAATACACTCTTTTTGTCGAACCCCGGGTTCCAGGAGAAGCCTACATGCGGAGCAAAATTCTTATACTCCGGCTTGTAGAGCGGCGGAGCACCGCTGCCGTTGCCCTTTCCACCCAGATAGTAGGCGATTAGTGGCACAGCCATTGGGCCTGTTTGGGAAAGGTTGCTCTGCTGAACGCGGGCCTGCATATATTGGTCAAAGCTGTAAGGCTCCACGCTCTCAAGGCCGCGAATCTCATAGGGCACGCTGAAGTATTGATAGGTCAATCCATAGGAGATGGTGAGGTTAGGCAACACCTTCCATGCGTCCGAAAGATAGAGCTGGGTTTGGTAGTACCGGTAGTTTCGCTGATCGCCGGTAAGTTGTTTAATCGCCTGACCGGCTGCATTGAAGTTGTAGTCGCTCTGTACATTGCCAATGCGGCCCAGCAGGAAGGCGAAGGTCTGGTCCCAATTGCCGGGATTGTTTGTATCGATATCGCTCGGGCGAAGGCTGGGGTTATTCACGCCGTTGGTTTTCCCACAATCCCCCGCGGTGGGACCGCAAAGACTGAAGACTTGACCTCCCAGCCCGACCTCCGTCGTATTGTAGTCGCCCACGGTGGTATCGTGGGCCAGGATGTTCTTGAAGGTGCCGCCCCATCCCCACGTATGGCTGCCCTTTGTCCAGCTGAAGTCATCCCCTATCATCGGAATGGGAACCCGGCGGGCCTGGGAGCTGGGATTCAGATAGAGCGACGAGGGTACCGGTACACTGTCTGCGCCGTCGCCGAAGGTAAAGAAGGTCGACCCGTCCGGATTGTAGTTATTCGGGAAGGAGA
>Ga0302320_10018540_pt1 | contig 14028 bp, 14 predicted proteins | sample Bog_T0_3_FD_202130 | JGI IMG/M metagenome (GOLD analysis project Ga0302320, IMG submission 202130) | Peat permafrost microbial communities from Stordalen Mire near Abisko, Sweden - Bog_T0_3 | ecosystem: Environmental > Terrestrial > Soil > Wetlands > Peat | place: Sweden: Abisko, Stordalen Mire... | reverse complement strand
GGCGCCTGTTCAAGCGCCACCAAAATCTCTCGGCACAGCTCCATGTTACGTTCCATACACTCAGTTTCTCACATCCAATGTTGCGGAGTTTTCCAAGGCTTGACACTGCCAACATGAGGAGTATAGTTCATTCATCTGACCATCACAGATAAAATCTGTTATCTGTGACCGTCAGGACGCCGTTTTAATCCTTGTTCGCCTCAAATCCTCTCTATGCTCCAATCCCGTCAACTGGCTCCAAAAAGGAATCAGCTAAACCTGCCCGCCATCCTGGCTGGCAACGCCACGCCCGCCGTCCGCGGCCGGGTGGAGCAGTTCTTTTTTTCCGTAGCCAGTTGTTTTGAGGCTTGGGTTGCCCGCCGGCAGTCGCCCAACACCCAGCGCGCCTATCGCGAGGACGTCATGGCGTTCGTCAAGTTTATGGGGCTGATATGGCCGGGCCAAGCGACGGAGTTGCTTCGGACCTCAGTTCAGGACGTGCAGCGTTTCCGCAGCCACCTTGTGGCCAAGAACGCGGCCCCCAAGACCCTCAACCGCCGTATCAGCTCGCTTTCCAGTTTTTATAAATACCTTGGTGCAGCCGCGGCCGAACTTCGGCTGCCGATTACTGTGCCCAACCCCGCGCATTCCCAGTTCATCTCGCGAGAGTCCACTGACCCGCGCGAGGAGACCCGCGCCCTGTCGGCTGCCCGCGCCCGCCAGCTTGTCGGCCTGCCGGTCGGCAACTCGGTGCTCGACTATCGCGACCGCGCCATCCTGAAATTTTTCCTCTATTCTGGCGCCAGGCTGTCCACCGTTTGCCGGCTGAAGGTCTCCGACTTCCACCAGGACGGCGATGAGGCCACCATCCGGCTGCATGAGAAGGGCGACAAGCGTCGGACTATCGGCCTGCACTTCCAAGCCGCCCAGGCCATCGCGGAGTACGTCGAAAACGCAAGATTGACCTCCGGTCCCCTGTTCCGCCCGCGCCTCAACTCCCGCAGCCAGAAGCTGGGGAGTTCGGCCATGAGCCCATGGACGCTGTGGCGCACGGTGGAGAACTACCTCGCACAACTCCCCGGCGCCCTGAGAGACGAGCAGCTACCGGACGGCTCCGCCACACACCGATTCGTGTACACGCCACACTCCATCCGTGCCACGGCCGCCACCCTGCTCCTCGATGCCGGCGTGGACATAATCAAGGTGAAAGACCTACTAGGACACCCCACATCACCACCACCCAGATCTACGACAAGCGCCGTCGTTCCACCGCCGAGAGCGCCAGCCACCTGCTGGCGATTTGAGCACGGCGGCCACTCGAGTTTATCCCTTTTCGTGCAGCCTGATACTTGCCTCATCGCCGCCCTGACATTCATAGACTGTTCGGCGACATATAAGGGACTTGACTCATCCGCTATCTTCCGCCAGAATAACCGCGTAGTGCCAAAGTCCGCGTTGTGTCCTGCTCCGGAGGGTCGGCAGCACAGAACCCAAAGAGAGAGGAGCACTTGACAAAATGGAGGACATTATCTATCACCAATGTGTGACATTACAGCCCGGCAAAGACCTTGTCCTGGCTAATATAAGTGAGCTCAGTACCGGGCGTTTACTGGCAATCACGATAAGGCTCGCGCTAGAAGGGCACATCTATGTCGGCTTCTTACAGACTGGTCAGCATTTGCGAGTCCGTTGCTTTCGATCACTCACTCCCTAGGTTGGAGATAGTTAAGCGAGGTCAGACCCGTGTGCAAATGGGTAACTGTCTCCAGCCGGCCGGTACGTTCGTGATATATGACGTGACCGGCCTTTTCTTAATACTCAGCCAGCTATACCACCAGCACACTTCATCGCCTGTTCGATTGCTTTCGACGCTACTTCGACGCCTATCTTTGTAGCAACACCCAAGACCCATTTTCCCGCTCCAGCGAGGCATTTAAGAGAGCCAACGCGGTCGCCCCGGTTAGCCGCTTCCTCTGCCGCCGCAACGGCGCCAATCGCGATGTCATGCTGCGAATCGGTAGATAGCGTTTTCAGTGCCGATCTCAGCTTGCTGAGTTCTTCGCCAAGTACTAATGGATCGATTGCCTGTGAAGCGTCGATCCATTGTTGATGCCACTGAACATCGTGGACGTGGCTCTGTTCGCCTTGAGACAAGACGTTGCGTGCCACATACTTATTCCCCATGACAACCTCCTTGGAATTACGTAATCGGAGGCCTGTCCGACAGGCTTTATTCACTTCGAATATGAACTTCGATTTATCAAACTTATCCTTCGCGATAAATGCTGAAATATGGTACTCGCCAAATAGTCGAGCCACTTGTTCCCTTGTGGCCGGTCCAGATACGGCCACAACGGGGATATTGAGGTCGCGAGCCAACCTGCTGATCTCCTCACTGTCTGCGGAACAGTTTTCTAATAGGATGTCGAGAACTACTACGTCAACCTTGGGTGCCGCGGCGATATGACGAAGGGCCGCGTCACGCCCCCCCGCGGCTAATGCCACAAAGCCCGATGCCCTCAACAATGCAATGAGCCGACGTCGCCAATCCGGATGGTCCTCGACAACTAGCACCCGCTTGTTACTCATCACGTCTGCCTGGTGATCCAGCTTACTCGCCAGCAACGCGGCGTGTCTTTCTGGTAGCGCGTACAGCTTGCTTCAGTTTCGGCAAAAACTCCTTCGCGTCGAATTCGGACTTGCGAATGACATCAATCACCTCAAAATCCTTAAATGCGAGCCGGGTGTTCTCGTAATCGGCGAAAGCTGAGAGAACTAGCGCCGCCGGCCGATGTTCAGCAGGAACGGCCGCAAGTGCTTCAAGGCCTTCACGGTTACCGTCCTGCCAGTTTTTCAGGCGAATATCAACGATAACAGCGTCAAAAGTTTCCTTGGTCAAGAGTGAGACGGCCTTATCAAAGTTGTCCGCCCTTCGCGTGTTATAGCCCGCATTCTCACAGGCGCGAGCCAAAATCCTCAGCCAGTCGCGATCATCCTCAATTATGAGGATTGATGCCGACTTGGGTGTACCTTTCCCGTGGCTGGTATTCATACGGCGAGGCCCTCAGTAACTGCCAAGTGCGATCGCTGATGTATAGCCTCGCCTATTATTGACGAGAGCGCTTCTCTGGTTCTAGGCTTGGGAACACAGTCACGAGCCCCCGCTTTGAAACAATCTCGCAGAACACGGGGATTTCGATTGCGGAGCAGAAACACCAATCGATTGGTATAACCCATACGGCGAAGCATCTGAAAGGACGTGGGATGGGCCCTCGACCACTCGTAATCGGCGATGATCAAATCACCATGATTGGCCAAAACGTGGTTGAGCGCTTGTTCCATGTCACCGAACGCATTGATGTCGTAGCCTTCCGACGCGAGAACTTCGGCCGAGAATCGGCGCCACTGAGAATTACCATCAAGAATTATGATACGTTTACGCATTCGTGGAAAACTCCTTCCAATCAGGGACACCACCATCGGCGTCCGCGCATTCCAGAGAGATTTTGAACTTGGTCCCGTGTTCAGAATCACTGAAAAGCAAGTTTATTGCGCCGCCTTGGCCGCGAATAACTGACTTTGCCCAATATAACCCAAACCCGATACCGGAACGTCGCGAATGAGCTTGGTAAAGAAAGTTGAAAATCTGAGATTGGCTTTTGGGCGGAATAGGTAAACCTGAATTCCATACTGTTATTTCAACGAAGCTCTTCTCCGCCAAAGCCTCGATGACAATTTCGCCAGCAGCTCGGCCAATAGCTTTCGTCGCGTTGCGTATTAGCTCTGCTATGACTAGGTGAAGCGAATCTGTAGAACGTACCAGGGGTAGCCCCTCTGGCAGAGTCTTGGTCAATTTAATATTCCGCGGGATTGAGACCTCTTTAGCATTAATGGCGTCTTCGATGGCCTGGCCAACGTCCACCTGTATACCCTCAAAGTCACTTATGTCTCCAATTCGATCCAGCAGCCCGTTCACAAGTGCAAGCACACGTGATGTGTTTCGCCTTGCTATGAGTAGACTGGCTTTAATATGCCCTGGAGGATTAAGACTCTGTAAGATATGTATTATTTCCTGACGAGCGGAGCTTATATCGGTGACAATATGATGGACCAAGTTACCTGTTATTTCTCCAAGGGTTTTCAACCCAGCGGTGCTTGCCGCAAGATCGCTAGCACGTTGGATCTGGGCGCGGGCTGAGTGCAATCGAGCAATAAATGCATGATTGCTGAGGGCAGTTGAAACGAAACCAGCAAATACTTCGAGTATTTCTAGATCCAAAGTATCGAATGCATCCGGAAGGTCAGATTCAATAAGAAACGCCCCTATTATATGGCCCTCAGGTGTAGCGAGCGGAAAACCCACGCTGGTTCTCGTGGAAGGTATCATGGGTATGTACTCATCAGTACTAGGAGCAAGCCGACCAACATTCTTAATGTGAATTGTTTGTCGTGATTCGACCACACGACCTGCAACGCCTTTTCCTAATTCAATCACACTAACATCAACCCAGTGTTCGCGTGCCGTGTGTTTGACGCCGCTTGCGTAGGTTAATAGTCGTGGGTCTTTCGATCGCAGAAAAATGGCCGCCTCTACTCCTGGATTAAAAAGCTCCGAAACGCCATCATAGATGATGTCGAGAACTTCTTCGAGTGTCGCCTCGCCGACCTGCGTACAAGCGCGGGCTGCCCGATACATAGCATCAATTCTCCGCGAAAAATCTATAGCGAGTGAAACACGCTGTACCATTCGAGCTGCCAAATCTCGATGCAGCGGCTTGAAGGCGCCCCTATGACTTGCTTCAAGATTCAGGACACCTAAGCAACGGTCACCTCGTACAATCGGGACTGCGAGCTCGGAATTCATACCACCGAGAATATCTGCGTAGATCGAACCCCACGTTGACCCATGCGCATCATCCACAATGATCGCTTCCCGCGTCTCAAAAGCCTTCACAGTAACGCCGCGTCCATTTAGAGGCAGATGAACGCCCACCGTGTCCTCTCGACCACCGACATCCATCCTAATCACGAGGTCACCTCGTTCCGGAAGTAGGATCTGTCCGCTTTCCGCGCCGGTCGCCATGACTGCGAGTTCCAAAATGGAGTCAAGCAGGGCTTCGAGGTTCAAAAGGCGCTCGCTTAGCTGAAGATCAAGGTCTTGAAACTGCCTTAGATCATCGATTTCGGCTGTGAGGCGCTTATTGGAGGTGGCTCTTCTATCTGAAATCGCAATGGCCTCCGCGGCACGAGCACCGAACTGCTCCAAAACCAACTGATGGTGGTCGTCAAAGTTCGACCGCGAGGCGGAGCCAACGTCCAAAACTCCCAAAACAACACCTTCGGACGAAATTGGAACTGCCAACTCGGACCGAAAGTCCAACCCAGGAAGGTCATTGAAAAATCTGGAATCGTCCACTACATTCGGTACGTTTTGGGCGCGATTGTTCCGGGCCACCCATCCCGTGATGCCGAGGCTAATCGGGAGTTCACCCGCCCAATCTCCTGGATAGCCAACTTGGTACAGGAAGCGCAGTTTGTCACCCTTGAGTAACGCCAAAGCGGCTTGGTCAGCACCGCAGAGACGGGCGGCGTGCGCAACCACCAGGAGCAGGATTTCATCAAGCGGCTTGCCAGCGCCTAACGCGTCAGAAACGCTCAGGAGAGCGCGGAGCTCCTCAGTGCCCAAGGACTGGGTTCCATCTTGAACGATCATGGTCGTCGCAATTCGATGAGAATAGTGTACATCGATGTCAATGTCAACACAATTAGGTTGTGAGTTTTGTGCGGTTTAGGCGACACTCGAAGCATTCAATCAGGCGGCAACCCTGCACCCTCTCCCAAGCATCAGACTCTAAAGCAGTTATTGCTTCTCTGGCCAGCTAACCCATTTTCCGCATAATTTCTCGAGTATGTTTGTGTTATCAGTGGGTTACGGGCCAGATCGATTACTTTTTGTCACTACAATCGTTAAACCGGGCACAACGCCAGATCGTGCTTCAGAGTGCGGAACGCGTTCTCCACGCGTACCAGCGTCACATAATCCTTTCATACCTGTCCCGCATCGGTTCCGGCGACGTTGGTGCGCAGCAGGGACACGCCTTCCAGTTGGCGCACCAATTCCTCGGTCTCTTGCAGGATGTGCCAGTGCACCACCTGGCGCGGCTTCGCGGCCCGCTTCTTCTTCCCCGGCGCGGTCTAACCCGTTGGCCGCGGGAAGTTCTTCGCGGCGCACGCACACCCAACTCGACATCCCCGGATGACGCGCCAGGATCGAGCCGATGCGCCAGTCGATCTTCTACGGATTCACCAGCCGTCCCTTGCTCACCGTCTTTTGCAGACGCTCCAAGTGAAGCTTTCAGTTTGGACAGCACGGTGCGTGTCAATGAGTTTGAGACACTTCTTTGAAGTATTTAGTGAGTTTCTGCGTCTGAGTCTTGTGGTTTGTTGATCCAGACCTCCTTTGGAAGTTGCGGCGGCGTAGGGGGTCGGCGGACAAAGCGTTCGGGGTGGTCGCGATACGCTGCATCGAGCACGAGTTGGCGATTTTCACGGACGGCGAGCGCTGCACCGTGATGCACCATGGCGGGGGACATCATGCCGATTCCAGAATGGCGATGTTCGTCGTTGTACCAGGGGAAAAACGTCTGGCAGAAGGCCCGGCTGTCCTGGATACAGCCGAAACGGTCGGGAAACTCGGGGCGGTATTTCATGGTGCGGAACTGGCTTTCCGAATAGGGATTGTCGTTGGACGTGTAGGGCCGGCTGTGAGTCTTGGTCACGCTCAGGTCAGCGAGCAGCAGGGCCACGGGTTTGGAACGCATGGCGGAGCCGCGGTCGGCATGGAGGCCGAGTTGGCCTGGTTGGATGTTCTGCTTTTCGCAGGTTTCCTCAATGAGCTTCTTGGCCAGTTCGGCGCTCTCGCGAGGCGCCACCATCCAGCCGACGACGTAACGGCTGAAGACGTCGAGGATGACGTAGAGGTAGAAGTACGTCCACTTGGCGGGGCCGCGCAGCTTGGTGATGTCCCAACTCCACAGCTGGTTGGGCGCGGTGGCCAACAGTTCCGGCTTGTGATATTGCGGATGGGTGAGTTGATCGCGGCGCTCGCGGGTTGCGCCGTCTTCTTCCAAGACGCGATACATGGTGCGGGTCGAGCAAAGGTACTGACCTTCATCGAGTAATGTGGCATGGATCGCGGCGGCCGAGCAATCCTGGAAGCGCTCGGAATTCAACACGCCGCGAACGGCTTGGAGTTCGTCGGCGCCCAAGGCCCGAGCAGGGGTCGGCCGAGCCGTCGGCGGCGCCGGAAGCCGAGCCGACAGGGTCGGCCCAAGCAGCGGGCGCTGCCGGTAGAAAGAAGCCCGAGCAACGTCGAGCGCATCACAGGCAGATTCGATTCCGACCGTGGTGGAGAGTTGTAGGACGGCGTCCATTATCGCTTCCCCTCCGGCTCGATGGTCATGAGCGGACGGCCCAACAGAGTAGCCACTTTTTTTTGAATATCGATTACGATTTCGGCTTTACGTAGTTCCTCGGTAAGGCGCTGGGTCTCGCGACGTAGTTGCTGATTTTCTTCAGCCAAGGGATCGCGTTTGGACTTGGGGCCGCGCTTCTGGGGTGCCAACGCCTGGAGAACGCCGGCGTCCCGCTCCCGGCGCCAGGTGGCCAAGAGGGACGAATACAAACCTTCGTGGCGGAGTAGTGCGCCGATACCGCCGGATCCTTTGGCCAGGTCGGCGGCGGCCAGAATGCGCTGCTTGTATTCGGCGGTGAAGCGGCGGCGCTTGGCTTGCGCCACGACCTCGGGATCGGGGTGGGCGGTTGTGTTGCCGTTGGTGGCACTCCGGTCACCCTCGCTACGCTCGGGCTCCCTCCGTCCCACCAACGGCAACACAACGGGGGAAGAAGAAGCCAATACCTGATTGTTTTTCACTTTAGAGATTCTTTCTCGCCCTGCTCTTTAATTAAGCTACGAGAAGTGTCTCACCTATATTGGCACGGAGGGGCATGCGGTCGTGAATGCCTTTCTCTTTCTGCGCGCATCCCTGGCTTCGTACCAGGATTAAGCGGTCCCCTGACCGGACACATCCTCAAAGCCGGCCAGCCATGTTGGGCATAATCCGGCCCTCGCACCGACTGTGAGGAGTTCGCCGTCGCGGCGGTGATAGCCCGTCTCTCGGATGAGTTCCATCGCAACGTTATAGTGAGAGGCAGCTCCGGGTTGTTTCTTCTCGTCCAAAAGGAGGCGAGCCTGTTCGAGATGGTAATCGGCCTGAAAAAGCTTCATACCAAAGCGGGTGGCGAGGATACGGAGTTCGTCGAGGTCGTGTTGGGCCTTAAGAAAATTCCCGGTAATGCGCCAATGCTCCGCACGCGCGCGGAGGCATGGAAGAAGATAGTCCAGGTACCCAGCTTGGCGGAGGCCTCCAACAGCTTGATCGAGGGCCGCGCTAGATTCAGCCGATCCCGGCTCGCAGGCACGCGCGACCGAAAGGTTATCAAGCGCAATTCCCAGCAGTCTTGTCGAGAATAGCTTGGCCTGCCTGGCGCGCTTTAGTACTTCGTCCCGCTTGCCCTGATCAAGCAGCAGGTCGCAGTACTGAAACCCGGGAAGTGAGGTCAGAAACGGAGCGTTTGGGTATTTCTCCCCTTCGATTCGTTCAGCTTCTTCAAAGAGGCCCGCAGCTTCTTCTATGCGACCCGCCTGGTGCAGAGCCGTGCCAAGCCGCGCGCGTCGAGCCATTCGACTGAAGGTGTCCCCACTTCGATCGGCTAGCTCAATCGAGCGGTGAGCTGCGTCAGTCGCTTCAGGGATGTTGCCGAGATTCAACTGGAGTTCGCTGAGGTTGTCATATGTCTGCGTGGCGTTTGCCCAATCTCCCGCGGCTTCAAGATTGCGGGCGGCGTCCTGCATTGGGTCCAGGGCCTCGGATAGACGGCCGACCGCCCGGAGCGCAAAGCTGGCAATCGCCGTTACCCAAATTCGATTGCTCGGACTCAGATTCTCAGACGGAGTGGTCCATGGGCGATCAAAGAAATTGGATAGGAGGGAAAGATTCGTTCCGAAGGCGCCGAGCTTTTGAGTCTGGAAGAACTCGTCCCCACGCAGGATACGGTCCTTGTAGACCGCCTCGCATGCCTCCTGATGGCGATCTGACTGGCACCCGTGGTAAACGGCATTAAATAGTGGTGTCATCGTTTCAAGTGTGTCGGGTCGGTGCGGGGCGAGCCTAGAGTAGTACTCATAAAGCAGCGAGTGGGATTCGCGAAATGCTTCGGGGCTGACTTCGCGGAATTCGTCCGAAAAATGTTCTCGGACTAGTGGGTGACAATCTACCGAGGCGTTAGGGTCTTGATACTGGACGAGTCGGGCCTCGCCAAGATTCTCGAGAGCTAGAGCCCAGGCATCAAATGGTAGCTTGCGGAGCAGCCTTAGCGCTCCCGGGTCCGCTGGACGGTCAAAGAGCCCCAGCATGCGAAGGATGTCGAGCTCGGGACGGCCTTTGAAGAGATTTTCGTAGGCGCGCAGCACACGGCGAGCGTGGGCCCCCTGCTTGGCTTCGAAAATCGACGGTATTGCATCGCGCTTCCGGACGTCGCCTCCGTAGCGCTTGAGGAGACTACCGAGCAGGGTCAAGGCGAGAGCGTGATTGCCGAATTCTTTGGAGGCCTGTCGCAGGTCCTCATCTTCGCCCCTCACTCCTAGGTAAGCCAAATACTCTGCGCCATTTTCAGGAGAGAGGTTATCTAGGTCGATCTCAAGGACGCCGGCATTGCCGTAGTCAGCGAGATCGGCGAGGAATTCGCGCGAGGTGCAGACGCAAAGACCAGGACTTTGTGCCGCCAACTCTTTCAGGAGGGCGACCATCCCTCGATCCTTAAAACGGCCGTACTGCGGTCCGGGACCGAATTGGATTGGCTCAAGGCCGTCAAGAATAAGGAGAGTGCATTCGCGACGGATGAATTCGGCGAGCAACTCGCCACGCGCCCAGGAATCTTTGGGAGGGTCAGGAACTTGGAACCAGTGGCGTAGAGCGTGGTCGAGGAATGGGTCTGCGGAAGCTTGCCGGTCCTCGGCTGCACCTTGAGAATAGAATGACCACCCAAGAACCCGTCGTGCCCCAGGCGCTCCATTGCGATGCCACCAGTTGATGGAAAGGGCTGTCTTACCTGTACCGCCAAAGGCGACAACTGAGACCAGTCGGACCTCTGGACTCGTCCAGGCCTCATCAAGCTTGTGGAGTTCCTCTTCGCGGCCGATCAGGAGAGAACTAACCGTAGGAAGCATAGCGATAGAGACGCTAGCGGCCGCTGGCAAAGCCGCAAGCGAGCCCTTAGTGAGGGGTTCTTCAGGGCCGTTGGTGGAACCGCCGCGGCTGGCTGGTGGAGGTAGAACAGCCGGAAGGTTTGGCTGTTGAGAGACAGGACGACTTTTGTGAACCAGAACGGGCCGGTATATGAACTGAATCTCGCCCTCTCCCCGCTCAATGTATCGGCGAGGTCTGCCTTTATCGCCAAGGATTCCCCGTAGCCGCTCAACAAGGTCTGTCAGACTTCTCTTCTCGTCGCCCAGGATTTGACCGCCCCAAATATGCTTGATGACGCTGACGTTCTGGAGTCGGTGGTCCCGGTTGTCGAGGAGCAGAAGCAAAAGACGGGAGGATTGAGGGGCTCTCGTCATTTCCTCAACTTCCACTCCGTCTTTAAAGAGTAATGCCGGGAGGATTTGGTTATTTAACTGAAGTCGCAGTCGATAAGGGCCGAATTCATATTCCGCGATCTCTTCCACCACCATACCTTCTTCCGCGTGCTGAACCTTTGCACCGAATTCATCCCAACTGATCGGACTTCACCGCACCTTACCTCGCCTGACGTAGGCACATGAAAAGAACCCGGTTACAGTTGGAATCGGGTTCGGGTTTGTGGTGCCACCGACGTTTCGGCGGCTCTCCTCCTGAGCTGGTTTTTGGGGACCTAGCCGCTCAAAGTGTTGGTAGCACAATAGCGGCGAGGATGGTGTAGGACAGTCCACCCTATTGACCGGCCCCCGCTTCGGGCGATCTCCCACGTCCGCGCGAAGCCAGGGCTGATCCGGTAGATTCCTGTTCATCATCTCGCCTCAAACAAAAGCTAACCACTTCGGCGGCTCTTAGGCTGTGTAAGTTTAGCAAAACAATGGACTTCTGTCAAGAAGGGGAAGGGAGACATGTGCATGGACCAGAATATTGCCGAGACAGTCATTAATTTGCCCTCTCAGATCGAGCTGATTAGCACCCTTACAGGCCTAGCCCACGACGCCGGGCGCGCCGCCCGGAATCTGCTCGGAAGAAACCGGGGAAGGCTCTTTGCCCTAAGAACCTATACATATTTGGTCTTGGATTCGACGAGTGCGGCTACTACTTCGGTTCGAGAGGATGCTCTTCTTCTCGCTCTCAGCCGTTTCGCCCGTAAAGCCAACGACATCGCCCATGATCTCCCTGAGGGCCGGCGAAGACCCGTTTTTGCCCTCAAGAGCGCTGCATTGTCCTCGCTGATCTTGTGCGGAGGCGCAATCGTCAATGACATCAGTGTGGACGCCACCGCCGGGCTTAACCTAATACTCCTCCCCGGCAAGAGAATCCATTGCCCGCTGGCTATGCTAACACCCCGGGCGCGGGCCGTCGCCAAGCGGCAAGCCGCGTTCGTGCCAGTTTCCGCAGCACTATTTGAACGCATCAACCCTGCCCAGATTGAGGGTCTTCTTCGGCTTGGGGGCCGGGCGGCCTAACCGCGCCTTTTTAAAGGAACGACTTATGAACACTGTTCTGAACGACGAAAGGAAGACAACGGGACGACGTCCACTGGCGCCGCCTGTGCCAGTCCGCAACCCGGTGACCGTGATGCTGTTCTGGCTTTCTAAGACCGATAGACGATTGGTCTCGGTCTGTAGCCGATGGGCCATCGCCACACAAGCGGCGTTCGGCGTTTTCGTGGCATTCACGGCGATTCTTGCGTATGGCGCTGCCTTTTACACGCTCACCACGCTGAACGCGCCCGGCTCGTTAGTACCGTGGATCTCCCTGGGCTGGTCGGTCTTCATCTTGTTTTTGGATCGTGAGATCGCTGGGAGTCTCGACAAGACGACGGCTATCGTTCGTCCTTTTCTCGCCCTATTTATTGGCGCGCTGGTGGCGATTCCGATTGAGCTGTGGGTCTTTGAGAAGCGGATTGACCAGGAATTGCAGCGCCAGTATCGACAGGACAACAAGCAACAGCTTGACGAACTACGTGCGAATCAGTCCAAGCTTGATAAGCGCCACGACGATCTAGAAGCCACATTGGCGGAACTTCGGAAAGAGGAAGCGGACTGGGGAAGGATTCTTGATTCCGAGGCCGTCGGCCGCTCGGCGCTTGGCAGGACCGGTCTGCCGGGTGCTGGCCCTGCGTTTCAAAACGCGCAGCTTCAGCAAGCGTCGGTGCGGCAGCACATCCAAGAAGTCCGCCGGGATCTAGATGACATTGAACGGACTTTGCCGGAAGAACGCCGCCGTCTTGACGGCGCATTCCAACGCGAAGAGATCGGCAGAGTCACGGACTTTGTGACGCGCTACGAAGCGCTCGACAAAGTCATCCGCAGTTCCGACGCTCTGTATCGCCTTTCGTGGCTAATCACATTGGCGTTAATTTTTGTAGAGATGACAGTGGCCATCATGAAGATCTTGACGCCTCACGTTGATTATCACCATTTGGTGAAGGCCGACATCCGCGAGCGCGTTACGCAGATCGACGAAATTTCCGACCGAAATTATCGCCTTGCAATGGAGAACCCTGAAGTTCCGCGCTCGTCAGTTGCGGAGAAGTTCACGGCTGTGCGCTACGCGCCGAATCGATAATGTCACATCTTTTGGGAAACGATATGGTACCAAAGCCTAAAATCGAAATCCTCTCGCAGGTGTCTCGGCGGCCCGAGCCCGCCACTTTCGATCCTTTTCATGATGACCGCGTGCGAGAAGACCTGGTTGAGTTCTCGGAGGCGTCCGGTGTTCTTGAGCAGTATATGCATCGGGCAGGGGTGCGACTCCGGAAGGCCGGCGAGCGCGCCATCTTAGGACAGTGGGAAGACCTCTACAAGTCTGGCGAGCGTTTGATCGCGGCCAGGGTCGCGATGGAGCGGCAGAAGAGTGAATATCTGCAGTTGGCGCGTGAACACGACCTCAAGGACACGGAAAAGGCGACCCAGCTTGCCAAACTGCGGGCGGACGCTGAGGAGCATGATCTCCGCCGCCACAAGGCGGAGCATGAACGTCAAATCGTGGGCCGTGAATCACCACCCGAAGCGCAAAGCGCGGCCAGTGAGGACGAACAAAAGCTCCGGCAGGCCTGCGAGCGCCGTCAACTTGATGCTCGGTGGGATTTGCATGAATCCCTGAGGCCATTGCAGAGCCTGATTGAGCTCCAGCGATGGCGGCGCCAGCAGCGCGACCACATCCTCAAAGATCGATCACTGAGCCCGGAAGAGCAGAGCGAGGACTTGCAGTTCGTAGACGACCTATACCAGCAGAAGCATGCCGAGCTCAGAGTGGACACGCGCATTTTTGAGGAGCAATGAAATGTCGATTCACTGGGACTCACAGCTTCCGGCGCCGGCCTGGAAACAATCCGGCGATCCTGCGCAGTACTGGGAAACGAGGGTCGAGCGGAGCAGAATGATGCCGCCGGCTGGTTTGCTTTTGGGGACCGATCTGGCGTCCGCCTTGCCCGTATTCCTCACGCCCGAGATCCTCAGAACCCACATGCACGTGCTCGGCTCTACCGGCGTGGGCAAGAGCTTCTTTTTGGAAGCTGCCATCAAGAGTCTGATCTTGCAGGGCTACGGGGTGGCACTGCTCGATCCTCATGGCGACCTCTATGATCGCATTCTCAGCTTGTGCGCCTGGCTATCCTTTCACAAGCCACAATTACAGCTCCATCGCCGGGTCGTGCCCTTTGACGTATCGGAAACCAGGCGAATGATCGGTTTTAATCCCATCGCTCGAAATGCTCGCGTCATGACCTATCAGGTTGTTGCTC
>Ga0302320_10018539_pt1 | contig 14028 bp, 11 predicted proteins | sample Bog_T0_3_FD_202130 | JGI IMG/M metagenome (GOLD analysis project Ga0302320, IMG submission 202130) | Peat permafrost microbial communities from Stordalen Mire near Abisko, Sweden - Bog_T0_3 | ecosystem: Environmental > Terrestrial > Soil > Wetlands > Peat | place: Sweden: Abisko, Stordalen Mire... | reverse complement strand
ATTTGACTCGCTTTGCAAAAAGTATACTTAGGAAAATGTCAAATGATCCGGCTTTGCTAAGAGGCATATTTTTGCGTTCAGATATTGCAAAACTTTTGAATTGATCTATACGTCCATCTTTGTGTCGAATTCGGTAATCAATTACTAAATTGCTCAAATTCCCATCAATAACATCCTGAAGAGCTGCGTGACACCGACCTAAGTCTTCAGGAAAAATCTGTTGATTAAACCACTCAATCGTGAATTCAGATTCGTTTAATTCGTACCCAATGAGTTCGAATAATCCATGAATCTTATCCATTCGCATTGTCAACAGATCTAAGTCATAGACCATAGTGCTGTGAGCAGAGACAGCAAGGCGGAATCGCTCCTCGCTTTTTTCTAACGCTTCTGTAGCTTTCTTCTTCTCAGTGATGTCCCGAAAAGCTCCTATCACTTTAACAACCTGCCCATTTTCAAAAATTGCCTTTCCTTGTGCTTCCACCTGAATGAAACGCTTTTTTGCCGTAATCAGATCCAGCTCTAAGGAAAACTCTTGCCCCTTTTCGATTGCTGCCTTCACAGCAGCACTAATGACAGGAACACTTGATGAAGCATAGAATGCGATTGCACTTTCTACAGTGGGCGTGTATTCAGAGGATGTGGTCTCGTGAATACGAAAGGTTTCCTCAGTCCAATACAACAAGCCACTGGCTACATCAATTTCCCATCCACCAACTTGAGCAAGAGATAAGACCTCGTCTAGTAATGTCGGCATACAAAAATACTTTGGATTGGATTGGATTGGATTGGATTCAATAGAGACTCCAAACAGAAAAAAATTCAATAAAAAATCGAGTTGAACAAAAGTTTTGTAGACCTTGTAAGAACATTACGAGCCATGTAGAATATATAACCCGTATGTATCTCTATAACGCATTTTGTACTACAGTTTTAATCTCTATTCAAATAATTAATATACACTTTGAATGAACTTCATTGTTTAAAATAAGAAGCACTTTCAAGAACTCTCACAGACTCTCAAAGGCGAGAGTCTCACGTACGAATCAAAACCCCTGCTTTAATCTTTATTTCATCCGCAAGATGAGAAGGAACAGGTTCATAGTGAGCAAACTCCATGTGGTAGGTTGCTCTACCTTGAGAAAAAGACCTCAGAGCAGTTGAATAACCAAAAAGAGTTGCCAGTGGAACCTCGGCTCGAATCACTTGCGCTCCGTGCCGAGTCGATAGGTTCAGAATCTTTCCACGACGACTATTTAAGTCACCAATCACAGCACCCACATATTCTTCAGGACAAACTACTTCACAAGACATGATGGGCTCAAGAATGAGGGGATTTGCCTTCAGTGCCGCTTCCCTAAAAGCCATAGAAGCTGCAATTTTGTAAGCCACTTCGGTTGAATCCACCTCGTGAAAGGAACCATCCAAAAGTGTCGCTTTGATATCTACAGCAGGGTACCCCACCACAACCCCTCCCAGCATGGACTCTCGAATCCCTTTATCAATAGCTAGTATAAATTCCTTCGGGATCACACCGGGTCGGCTCACATTCTCAAAAAGGTACCCAGATCCCTTACTCATCGGCTCAAGTCGAATCACGCAATGGCCATACTGACCTTTTCCACCCGACTGGCGAATAAACTTGCCTTCTGCTTCAGCTGCCTGACCTAGGGTCTCTTTATAGGAAACCTGAGGCTGCCCTACATTTCCATCCACCTTGAACTCTCGCCGCATGCGATCCACAATAATTTCTAAGTGAAGCTCGCCCATCCCACTAATAAGGGTCTGCCCTGTATCTTCGTTCGAATGAACTCGAAACGAAGGATCTTCTGCTGCCAATCGTTGCAAAGCACCCGCCAATTTTTCTTGATCTGCTTTTGTTTTTGGCTCAATAGCGATCGAAATCACAGGCTCTGGAAATTCCATTTTTTCCAACAAAATAGGCTGAGCCTCGGTACACAAAGTATCCCCTGTCGTCGTAAACCGAAGTCCTACAGCCGCTGCAATATCCCCAGCCTGAACACTTTGAATATCTTCCCGTTTATTTGCATGCATTTGGAGAATGCGACTCAACCGTTCTTTCTTCCCTTTTCCAGGATTCAAGAGCATCACTCCGGCATCCGCCCGACCCGAGTAAACTCGAAAGTAGGTGAGCTGTCCCACGTAAGGGTCATTCATGATTTTAAATGCTAATGCTGCAAATGGCTCCTCAAAGGTAGAATGTCGAACCAGCGTCTTTGCCTCATTCTTGGGATCTTTGCCTTCGACTGGAGGTTTATCCATAGGTGAAGGAAGGTAGGCTACGATGGCATCTAACATGGGCTGGACGCCCTTATTTTTGAAGCTTGCTCCACAGGTCACTGGAACTAGCTTCATGGAAAGACATCCTTTTCTTAACGCATTGCGAATTTCATCAGAACTCAAAGCATGGCCAGCAAGGTACTTATCCGTCAGGACATCGTCGCATTCGGCAGCTGCTTCCACTAACTTTTCCCGAAACTCTCGCACTTGATCGATTAAACCTTCCGGAAATCGGGCTGTCGATAAATCTCCGGGAGTCGATAACAAAAGCTGAGAAATGTCCTGAGTCTCAAACGTTGCCCCTAAATCCTCGGAATGCCAAACGATCGATTTCATTTCAATGAGATCAATCACCCCATGAAAAGTATCTTCGCTTCCCCAAGGAAGCTGTACCGGTACTGGATTCGCCTTCAAGCGTTCGCGAATCTGAGAGAGAACCTGAAAAAAATCCGCCCCCACCCGATCCATTTTATTTACAAAAGCAATTCTGGGAACGTGGTATTTGTCTGCCTGGCGCCAAACTGTTTCTGATTGAGGCTCCACACCACCCACGGCACAAAAAACAGCAACTGCTCCATCTAAAACACGTAAAGATCTTTCAACCTCAATGGTAAAATCCACGTGTCCCGGAGTATCGATAATATTGATTCGATAATCTTGCCAAAAACAGGTAGTAGCCGCCGAGGTAATGGTAATCCCCCGCTCCTGCTCCTGCGGCATCCAATCCATGACGGTCGTACCCTCATGAACTTCGCCTAGCTTGTGTGTCTTGCCTGTATAATAAAGAATTCGCTCTGTTGTAGTCGTCTTCCCAGCATCAATATGCGCCATGATGCCGATATTACGTGTCCGACGTAAATCACTTACCATCTATAGTGCGCGAAAGCCTTATTTGCTTCTGCCATTTTATGCACATCTTCGCGTTTTTTCATCGCGCCACCGCGGCCATTAGAAGCTTCAATCATTTCCGCCGCTAGTCTTTCAGCCATAGAATGCTCAGGTCGAGTCCGTGCAGACTCAATCAACCAGCGCGAAGCCAACGACTGCCGACGCGCAGGCTTCACTTCAACTGGAACTTGGTAAGTAGCTCCACCCACTCGTCGGGACTTCACTTCCAAAAGAGGCTTCACATTTTCTAAAGCCTTCTTGAATAATTTCAGCCCATCGTCTCCAGTGCGTTCCTGGATGACATCTACACATCCATAGAATATGGCTTCAGCAGTCGATTTTTTACCTTGCTGAAGCAAACTGCTCACGAACTTTGCCACGACCACATCATTAAATTTTGGATCGGGAAGAATTTCACGTTTACGAATAAAACTTTTACGGCCCATTTCAATCTATCCTTTGATCTCGGTTCAGATTATTTAGCCGCTGCTGGCGCAGCACCGGCCGCAGCTTTCTTTGCACCGTACTTAGAACGGCTTTGTTTTCGATTGGCAACTCCCTGAGCATCCAATGTACCACGAACAGTATGGTACCGAACTCCTGGAAGATCCTTCACCCGGCCTCCTCGGATTAGAACAATCGAGTGTTCTTGAAGGTTGTGACCAATCCCAGGAATATAGGAAGTGACTTCATACCCATTCGTTAAACGAACACGACATACCTTACGAAGTGCCGAATTAGGTTTTTTGGGAGTGGTGGTATAAACGCGGGTACATACACCGCGCCGCTGAGGGCAACTCTGTAATGCTGGAGATTTTGTCTTCCAAAGCTTATTTGAGCGGCCCTTGCGAATGAGCTGATTAATCGTGGGCATGAACTACTTTTCCTTTCATATCCTTATTCCTATCATTCTCCTATCCTACCCTTTTCCAACCGATTTAAATTCGGGCATGAAGGATCCCGAAAATAGACGACTGAGAACGTATGGTCAAGGAGAATTTAACTTCTAGTAGGATTGAATCCCCTGATGAGTTATCTCCTGGTGAAAATGAAGCTTTCCATCACACTGATTGTCACGCTATTAGGATTTTCGCACCTCACAACAGCAGGCCCCACCCCAGCACTTCCCCCTGAGATCCACCTAGCAGAACTTCCAGACCCTATTGAAGATTCCTTAGAACTTCCAGATCCAGTTCCAGCATTTATTTTCGAAGACCTTAACTCAGTTGTGATTGCCCCTTCCTCCGCCCCTTCCATCGACCCTTCCGAAAACACCCCTCCTCCCACTCCCGCTCACCCAGAAATTCAATCCAGCAATGAGCAAACCGTCAGCAACCCCACCCTTGAGTCCGGGGGTTATTGGACCAGCACCCTCCAACCCACTCTAAAAACCATTCAATCTATCCTCGATCCCAGACCTTTTTTCTGTTGGCCCATGACCTGGCAAAAGACCAAATATTGGGCCCTCGCCTGCTGTATCGTCGGCGCATGCGTTGCAATAGAAGAAACAGTTGGATTGATTCAACCCATTCGAAAAGGATTAGACGCTCATAGCGATGCGGTCATGGCAGTATTTTTAGCCTATGAACCCCTGATGCTCTTTTTAGCTCTTTTTACAGTGAATTACGAAGCTCTGCATCCGGATCCGAGTGAACCTCAAATTCCCAGTCCTGGTGCTGAAAATGTCGCTATTGTCATTGCCGCCCACAATAGCGCTCAGGAAATTGAACCCACAATTCGCGCAGCCTTAGCACACGTGAAGCCAGAGCAGATTTTCATTATCGACAATGGAAATAGTCAAACTCCCACAGATGATACCCAAAACCGAGCCCATGCCCTAGATCCTAGGATTCATTATTATTGGGCCCCCATTGGAAGTAAACTCTTAGCTCAATATGCAGGAACTCAAAAGGCAGCAGAGCATGGGTATCAATCGATTTTGACAATAGATGACGATGTTCAACTCCCCTTAAATTTCCATTTCGCCTCAGATATCTTGCAAACAGGAGTCAAAGGGGTCGCCTATCCCATCAGAGCCGTACACCCTTCAGAGGAAAAATCTAGCTTCTTAGTTCGTTGGCAGGATTTGGAGTATAAGCTTTCAGACTTAGTCAAACAGGTAGAGTCTCAATACTCAATCGTTCCACATCCTCACGGCGCAATTTCTCTTTGGGAAAGAGAAACATTAGAAAAAATTCTGAGAAAACATAGCGGAGTATTCTGCCATGATGATGTCGAAATCGGAAAGATCGCATTGGACTTAAAAGCAAAACTGGTTCTTTGCGGAAACTGTGCTGTAAAGACCATTGCTCCAGATTCGGTTTTAGGGAATCCACCCAATCTTTATTCTCAACGCGTCCGCGTTTGGGACACGGGAAGACATGCTTTCACTTTACAGTTTCTTTATTCCTTGATTTGTCAGTGGGATATGCAGGAATGGAAGAACTCGCCTACCGAAGCTAGAATGATTTGCGGAAAAATCCTCCGAACCTTGCGGTCAAACCTTATTTTAAAGGGTGTAACTGCTTATGCTCTTTTTTCTATTTTTTCAGATATCATTAGACCTGTAGCGATTATTTATTATGGATCGAATCCAATTTTTTGGGTGAAACTAGCTGGCTATTCTGTTGGAATGCTCGTTCCTTTATCCATTTGGAACGGAGTAAAATTGAGAAATCGCCCAGACCTCCGTTGTGAATGGAAGGATCTGCTCACCTATCCAGCCTATCAGGTTTTAGCCACCACACTCTCCTCGATAGGCGCTTATCGAGCTTGGACTCTTTACTTGATGAACCAAAAGAAAGCCCCATCCATCCCGGAACTGGAAAGGCAACAAGATCCAAGGCTGATTTGGACGGTGACACCCTAGCTTTTTAAAAATCTTCGTGCTAGGTCAACTCTAGTTTTTTGGATCCATCCCAGGGGACAAAGGGGGAAGTGGAATGAAAATAGTGGGATATTTTTCCAAATTTTGTGCTTTCGCGATCGCATGTGGACCATTTGCGGCATGGGGATCTATTTCAAACCTTGAGCTCACTCAAAACAAATCCCCACATGCGGTCCAAAGGGATCGACTGGTTCAGCCCGAACTTTCCAGTCACGACTACCTGACCATTCTGAAACATCTAGGAAAACAGGCACTCCCCCTCGATGATCATTCCTTACTTACTTTTTTTAGGAATAAGCGAATTCTAGTAACTGGAGGTGCTGGATCTATTGGAAGCGAAATCATCCATCAGGCTTGCCGATACCATCCCCAACAAATTGTGGCAGTGGATTTGAGCGAATTTCAGACCTTTCAGGCTCAACGAACTCTTCACGAGTTTTGCCCAAAGACTCAGCTGGTAACCTATTTAATTGGAAGCATCACCGACGCGGATTGGATCGAGGCAGTCTTAGCACAGTATCAAATCAACATGATCTATCATGCAGCTGCCTATAAGCATGTTCCTTTGATGGAAGAAAATCCGTATCAAGTAGTACGAAATAATGTGGGCGGAACCCGCACATTACTTGCACTAGCAGCAAAAGCTCAGGTTCCCATTTTCGTAAATATCTCGACAGACAAGGCAGTAGCCCCTAGTAACGCTATGGGAACAGGAAAAAGAGTTAACGAACTCCTAGTAAGAAATACGAACGAAACATTAAGCGAGGATTTCAATTATGTCAGCGTAAGATTTGGCAATGTATTTGGCTCAAGTGGAAGTGTAGGTCCGATTTTCCAAGAACAAATTAGAAAAAAGGGCCCCATCACTATCACCCATCGCGACATGACTCGATACCTCATGAGTATTTCAGAAGCTGCTCAACTTGTATTAGTAGCATCTTCATTTCCGAAAACAAGAAATGGAATTTATATTTTAGATATGGGTGAGCCTGTTAAAATCCTAGATCTTGCTCAAACAATGATTCAATACTTAGGTTATCGCCCCCATGACATTCCCATCCAAGAAATCGGCATCCGTCCCGGGGAAAAACTGCATGAAAGCTTGTGTCTAGACCATGAAAACCTGCAGCCTACCTCCCATGAGCGAATCAGAATTGTCCAAGACAAGCAAAACACAGCAGATATTTCTACTCAAGTAGACGCATTGCTTCAAATAAAGCCCCATCAAGGTTCAGAACTCATCCGCAAGGAGCTGCAAATCATTATCGAGCACCGGACTTCAGTCCGTGGGTTATTTTTTACTTGGCCCAATCATTCTTTTACTCATAGAATAATGTCATGAAAAAGATCATAATAATGATGTTACTTTTTTCCCCTATCTGTCTATGCAACAGAGCATCTGCAATGCCGGCATTTGGTCACTTTGGAATTGACGTGAGTTTACTTACAGGTTTTGGATATTCGTATTACTCTGGAACACCTATCTCCGGCGTCTCTATGGGAGGACGCATCGCCTACCATCTTAATCCATCCTGGGAAGCAGGGATTTCCTATTCCACTTATCCAATCAACCCTGGCTACACCGGTGCCAATACCGCCTTCACTTTCATTTTGGGGGACATCAATTATCATCTCTCAGGAGCACTTCACCCACTGTACATTGGAGCTCTACTTGGCATCGGCATGTACAACACCACTGCAGTCATTGGTCTTTCTAATAATAGTCAGTATACTTATACTTCCTCGTCCATCTCTGCCTTTACCGCAGGAGGACGTGTGGGCTATGATTTTGACATCGGCTATGGACTATCCATTGGCCCTGAAGCCCGGTTCTCCATCACTTTTGGAACACCATCCCCAACCACGAACATGCAAGCTTCAGGCGTAGTCAGGTATTCCTTCTAGTACACTACAGTACCCAGCAATTTCCGGATTCACGAAAGCAAGTACTTCGTAAATCCGGAAATTGCTTCTAGTGCACTCAATAATTTCCTAATGTTTCACAGTCCCAGGATTTTCCACAGGAGGCTCATCACGAACCAGTTCCACGGGATTCACATTAGCCACTGTAAGCTCGTCCACACCTCTTCTAAGCAAAAACTCGTCAGGATTTTCCAGTACTAATGCCATCTTTAATACCTGATCTACATGATCCACTGGAATAATTTCCATTCCCTGAATAATTTCCTTAGAAACTTTTTTCAAATCAGGAAGATTCCCTTTAGGAATAAGGACGGTTTTGATATTACCAATCTTCGCAGCGAGCAGTTTCTCTTTGAGACCACCAATGGGAAGAACCCGACCTCGAAGCGTGAGTTCACCTGTCATAGCAACATTTTGCTTCACTGGAACTTTGATCAAAGCACTCGTAATTGCCGTTGCCATAGTGATCCCCGCCGACGGACCATCTTTCGGCACTGCCCCTTCTGGAACATGAAGATGAATATCGATATTCTGATAAAAATCTTTATCTAATCCCAGCAGCGTGGCCCGAGAGCGTACATAACTCATTGCAGTAGCAGCTGATTCCTGCATGACTTCCCCCAGCTTACCAGTAATCTTAACCTGGCCCTTACCAGGCACAACGCTGACTTCAATCTGCAGCATGTCCCCGCCTGCCTCTGTGTAAGCAAGTCCATTAGTAAGCCCAATTTCATTTTGTTCTTCAGCTTTGTTTACCGTATATTTTGGAGGCCCAAGCATTTCTTCAAGATCTGCCTCCTTCACTACTATTTTCACTGAACTTGATTCAACTCCCCTGGCAGCATCTTTGGCTTGCGATGCTGACAAAGCCGCAGCTTTTGCAACAGCAATCTTAGAGCGAGATTTAGTCAAAACGGGTGTGTCAGTCGGCGCATCCTCAGCGACAGTGGTTTGCGCATTCTTTCTTTCAACAATCTTCTTGGCTGCTTTTCGACACACCGTCGCCACCATTCTCTCAAGATTTCGCACCCCAGCTTCTCGAGTGTAGTTCCTAATCATGAAATGAACGGCTTCATCGGTAATCTCAATATCACCTTCTTTAAGCCCATGAGCTTCCATTTGTTTGGAAACCAAATACTTACGCACTATATTAAACTTTTCGATCTCCGTATAACCTGAGATCGTAATCACTTCCATACGATCCAGCAGCGGTTTTGGAATAGAATGAAGTGAATTTGCTGTCAAAACAAACATCACCTTAGAAAGATCATAGTCGACTTCCAGGTAATGATCTCCAAAAGCAACGTTTTGCTCTGGATCCAGCACTTCTAGCAGTGCTGAAGAAGGATCACCCCTAAAGTCCATACTCATCTTATCTACTTCATCCAAAAGGAAAACAGGATTGGAAGACCCCGCCTTTTTAAGAGATTGGACAATTTTTCCCGGCAAAGCCCCAACGTAGGTTCTCCTGTGTCCACGAATTTCGGCTTCATCCCGAACCCCTCCAAGAGAACATCTCACAAATTTTTTATTCAAAGACTTAGCAATCGATTTAGCTAAGGAGGTCTTGCCTACGCCTGGAGGTCCTGCAAAGCAAAGAATCTGGCCCTTAGAATTATTAGTTAAAACACGAACCGCTAAGTATTCTAAAATTCTTTCTTTTACCTCTTCAAGTCCGTAATGATCCTCTTCTAAAACTGATTCAGCTAATTTAATATCATTTCGATCTTGAGAGTATTCAGCCCATGGCAAGCAAATAAGCCAATCAATATAGTTTCTCACAACAGTCGCTTCTGCTGACATCGGAGACATCATTTTTAACTTTTTCAACTCTCGATTGGCTTTTTCCTTAGCCTCTTTAGTCATGGATTTAGAGCGAATTTGTTTCTCAATAGCTTGAAGTTCTGCTTTAAACTCATCCTTTTCCCCAAGCTCTTTCTGAATCGCCTGCATCTGCTCATTCAGATAGTATTCTTTCTGAGAACGCTCCATTTGCTTCTTGACTCGAGACCGAATTCTTCGCTCCACTTGAAGAATTTCGATTTCACCTTGCATAAGCTGCAGAAGCTTTTCTAGCCGTTTAGCAGGATCTTGAACTTCTAAAATCTCCTGTTTGTCTTCCAGCTTAAGATTGAGATGGGCAACGATAAGATCGGCAAGTCGCGAAGGATCTTCAATCGTATTGACGCTCATAAGCATTTCAGGAGGAATTCTCTTATTTAATTTTACATAATTCTCAAAAGTCGCTTTCAAAGATCGAACCAACGCTTCCAATTCCACCGTGGTCTCGATCAAATCACCTAGCTCCTCAACTTCAGCTTCGATCATTCTTTCGGTTTCATGGTACTCAACGATGCGAGCACGCCTCTTGCCTTCGATCAAAACTTTTACGGTATTATCTGGCAAACGCAAAATTTGAAGGATTGTCCCTAAAGTTCCAACCGAAAAAATATCTTTCTCACCAGGACTCACAGTAGTTGCTTGACGCTGCGCAACTAAAAATAAATCCATCTTTTTATTTACGCATTCTTCTAATGCATTGATAGACTTTTCCCTTCCCACAAAAAGTGGGACCACCATATGAGGAAAAATAATCACATCCCTGAGTGGAAGTAATGGAATTTTGACCTTTGCAGACTTCTTGTCTTTTTCATTTCTTGAGTTGCTCATAGAGATCCTCTCTTTATCTAACTACATCATATACCCAGGGGGGTTGCAAACAGGAAGAAACTCGAGCCTGCGATCCTAGAGAGGCCTTAAGTCTTAATAGGATTTAAGCACTCTCTGCCTTAGAAGTGGAAGAGGGTCCTGACACAGCGGCAGGAATCTCCGATTTCTTCACTTCCGTCCCATCGGCTAATAACATGACCGGTCGCTCTCCTTTCAGAACGACGTTTTTGGTCACAATGCATTTTTTTACGTGGGATTTTGCAGGCAAATCATACATGACTTCAAGCATAGACTGCTCTAGTATGGCGCGTAATCCTCGTGCGCCCGTATTCCGCTTGATCGCCTCTTTTGCTACGGCTTGAAGAGCATCCTCCTCAAACTCGAGTGCGACGTCATCATATTCAAAAAGTTTAGAATACTGTTTGGTTAATGCATTCTTAGGCTTCGTCAAAATCTCCATCAATGCCTTTTCGTCCAGTTCTTCTAAAGTCGCAATGACAGGTAGACGACCAATAAACTCTGGAATTAATCCAAATTTGATCAAATCCTCAGGCTCCACTTGAGCTAGAAGCTGGGACATATTTTCGTCCGTTTTGGAGGTAATATTTGCGTGAAGACCCAAACTTCTTTTCCCCTTACGCATCGAAACCAACTTATCCAGGCCAACAAATGCTCCACCGCAAATAAACAAAATATTGGAGGTATCTACTTGAACAAACTCTTGCTGAGGATGTTTTCTGCCTCCCTTAGGAGGCACATTTGCAATAGTCCCTTCAACAATCTTGAGAAGAGCTTGCTGCACTCCTTCTCCGCTCACATCACGGGTAATAGAAGGATTCTCGCTCTTACGAGAAATCTTATCAACCTCATCAATATAAACGATGCCCTTTTGAGCACGCTCGACATTATTATCGCAACTTTGAAGAAGATTTAAAATGATATTTTCCACATCCTCACCCACGTACCCAGCCTCTGTGAGTGTCGTGGCATCCGCCATAGCAAAAGGAACATTCAACAATTTAGCAAGCGTCTGAGCGAGCAAGGTCTTTCCGGAACCGGTAGGCCCAATGAGAAGAATATTGCTCTTCTGCAATTCAATCCCGTCTTTGCCTTCCCGGTTCTTTTTTTCCCCTTGGTGCTGAATCCGCTTATAATGATTATAAACAGCTACTGAAAGAACCCGTTTTGCTCGATCCTGCCCAATAACATACTGATCGAGGATATTCTTGATCTCAGAAGGTTTTGGAATAGATTGGGAAGCTCGAGCAGGGGAATCCTTTTGGCCTTCTTCTGCGATAATATCATTGCAAAGCTCAATACATTCATCGCAAATATAGACCGTTGGCCCAGCAATAAGTTTTTTTACTTCTCTTTGGTTCTTGCCGCAAAATGAGCAGCAGAGATTCCCAAAACCGTCACCGTATTTTTTTCCGTCCATAGTGATCCTTTGCCTAAAACTCACCAGTTCAAAAAATTAATTTTTCCCGTGTTTTTCTACAACCTTATCAATCAATCCGTACTCAACAGCCTCCTTAGCTGACAAATAGTTGTCACGGTCGGTATCCTTTTTCACCTGCTCAATCCCTCTGCCTGAATGAAGAGCCAAAATAGCATTCAGTCGATCTTTCAAATACAAAATCTCCCGGGCTTGAATCTCAATATCCGAAGCTTGCCCCTTGGCTCCTCCGAGAGGCTGATGAATCATAATCCGGCTATGAGGCAAGCTAAACCGCTTTCCTGCCGCACCTGCTGTCAGTAAAAGGGCTCCCATGCTTGCAGCCATTCCAATACAGTAGGTAGAAACATCTGATTTAATAAACTGCATCACATCGTAAATACCAAGTCCTGCATAAACTGATCCACCGGGAGAATTAATATACAGGTGGATATCCTTATCCGGATCAGACGACTCCAGGAAAAACATTTGAGCTACCAGTAAATTTGCCACAACATCATTCACCTCGGTGCCCAAAAAAATAATGCGATCCAAGAGCAGTCGAGAATAAATATCATATTGACGTTCACCTCGAGGGGTTTGCTCAATCACAATAGGATTTGGAATGTAGCCCATCGGCGTTTGACTTTCCCAATGGAACCCCACAACTTCGGGCTGAACTAAACTTGATGGAATCTTTCTTTCCGCCGTCTTGATTAACATGGTGAACCTCCCAATTCGATACTAGCTTAATCTCAGTATACATACATGAAACAAATGTTGTGCCGCGCCAATAAAAAATTTTGCCACTTGCGACGGGAGCTTTGAAAAATTTTTCAAAGTTAACAAAATTTTTACTCAGTCAAAGCACCATCAGCAGCCGCTAGTTCAGCCTGAGTTGCCTCCAAGTAGGCAATCAACACCTCGCGTAACTGATCTAATGTCAAATTTTTTGGACTTTGGCCATAGTGATTCAAAACATCGTCCAACTCTTGACGGGCCCAGATCTCAGGCAAACCTGTCAAAGTAACCAGTTTCTGAATCAAATCCTGACCATTTGGTTCCGCTTGGCTTTCGGAGAATTCCATTTCCCCTCCAGGGGTCAAGTTGAGAAAAGAGTTAAAACTGAACACGGAGCTTTTATCTTTATACCTAAAGGATAATCTGCTTTTTTTACCAATAACAGCAAAATGAGCAAATTTTTTACAAAGAAGGGTCATCCTTGGATAAATTAGGGTAAGCTGATCCTTACGATGAAATCAAACCTCAACCCTTCCCCCCAACCAGGATTATTGCCCAAGTCTCCTCAAAACTCTTCCGTCACCATGACTGAAATCGTTCTTCCCTCAGACGCCAATTCCCTTGGAACCATTTTTGGAGGAAAAGTCATGAGTTGGATTGACATTGCAGGAGCCATTTCGGCTGGAAAGCATGCCCGCCGCGTTGTCGTGACCGCTTCTATCGACGCTCTGCATTTTTTAGCGCCAGTGAAGGTTGGACATGTGGTTCATATCAAAGCCCAAGTGAACTTTACTTCCAACACCTCCATGGAAGTCGGAGTCCGTGTTGACGCAGAAAATCCTATCACCGGCGAGCTGACTCACACCTCGACCGCTTATACCACTTTTGTTGCTTTGGATGACCACGGACGCCCCACACCTGTCGCTCCGGTATCTCCTGAAACTCCAGTTGAAATTCGCAGATTTAACGAGGCAAAAAAACGAAGAGAAACCAGAATTCAGCTCGCAAAAGAATTAAAGAAAGAGCATCACACTTGCAAGGTAACTTCTTGAACTCTCGTCTCCTGAACGAATGGCTGCCGCTTTATCGGTTACTTCCAAGTTTCTTGAATTAAAAGGGCAGCACAACGCCCCCAATACTCTCCCTTTGCTTTGAAAAAATGAACTCCGTCATTTTGATCAGG
>Ga0302320_10018538_pt1 | contig 14029 bp, 13 predicted proteins | sample Bog_T0_3_FD_202130 | JGI IMG/M metagenome (GOLD analysis project Ga0302320, IMG submission 202130) | Peat permafrost microbial communities from Stordalen Mire near Abisko, Sweden - Bog_T0_3 | ecosystem: Environmental > Terrestrial > Soil > Wetlands > Peat | place: Sweden: Abisko, Stordalen Mire... | reverse complement strand
AGCCACTCCACGATCGGAGCTATTCGTGACCCGACGCGGATCGGCTGTGCGGAAGAACACCTACCAGCAGGTGCTCAGCCGCACCGGCGATGCCTGCGGGTTCACGGTCACCTCGCACCTGCTTCGGGCAACGTTCGGCTGCTGGATGTTGGCGAGGCTCGAGCGCCTCGCGAAGGAGGGCGCGGCGATCAACCCCCTCCTAATTGTGAAGGTCCTGATGGCCCATGAGCATATTGATACGACCGATCGCTACCTTCGTGCCGTGGCCATCGACACAACGGTGCTGGCCGACGTGCTCGATACGCTGGTGCCGATGGATTCCCGGGTATGAACAGGAGTCGTGCTCGGATCAACCGAGTCATGAGCCCTGTCGCGATCGCGACCGATGCCAGGACCGATCCGATTGCGCCACGGAGAGTCGGATCAACGCTAATCGATTTTTCAAGATTGCGCCTGGCGGCGCCGGTACGACGTGCGCTAGCGGAGGCCTACTGGAACCACGTAGGTGTGCGGTCCGAGCATTGCCTACGCGGGTATTGGCATTATTTGAAGACCTTTGCCAGGTTTGCCGAGGAGACCTACTCTGTTCGGGGCTTGGGCGATTTGAACTCGCTGCTGATCGTGCGCTATGTTGAGTGGCTCAACCGACAGGTCGCGGTCGACGGCAGGCCCTGGAGCGCGGTGACTCGCGCGGGGACGTATTCGGCATTGCGCACGTTGCTCCGGTGGCTGCAGCGATGTCGGCCCCACCTTTTGGGGCCACTCGACTTCCCCCGACGAGTATTCCCCGGCAAGAACCGCGACCGCCAACGCGTCGAACCGCTTTCAGCTCGGGCGCTTCGCGCGCTCGTTAAGGCCTGCGAGGACGAGATTTCGCAGTTGCGATCCCAGCGCGAAGCGGCCGAGCGTGAGCTCGCACTGGCTCGCGCCGATCCAAAGGGGTCAGTGAGTCCGCTGGCGACTTTCGTCGCACACATTGATCGGCACTACGGCGGCATCCTGCCGCAGGCGATCCCGTTTCGGCGCGATAGTCGGTATCACATGGCAGCGATTGCGGCGTCCCTCGGGGGGTACCGAGTGATCGAGCCGTGTCTTTATCCACGCCTCGAGTCGCTGTTCCCCTACTATCTCGCGATCCTGATCCATGCAGCGGGTAATACCGAGGCGATAGCGACGCTGGACATGGATTGTCTGCAATCGATGCCGATGCTCGGGGAGCGCGAGCTCCTCGTTTGGTCCAAGGGTCGCGCCGGCCGGCCGCAGCGCCGGTCCTTTCGAACGACACAGGCGTTTGAGCCGCCGGCCTTGGTGCGCGAGATCATCGAGTGGACGAAGCGATTGCGGCCCCATGCGCGCGAGGCGGACAGGGACCGATTGTTTCTTGGCAAAGGTCACCAAGGCGTGGCGCCTCTGTCGCCGGCGCACCTCAGGAAGCTCAAGGATGGATTTGTGGCGCGTCACGGATTGCCCATGTTTGCGATCGCCGCGATCCGGCCGACCGTGCTCACCGCCGTCTATCGCGCCTCAGGTAATCTGCTCACCGTCAAGGAGGTCGCCAACCACCAGCATTTATCGACGACGATCGACTATGTGCGCGGACCCGAGGCCGCGAGTCACCACCGAACCCGAGTCGCCGCTCTTCAGAGCGCCTTCCTGGGGCATATCGAGCGGCCGCTTGAGCCTGAAGGCGAGATCATGGGTCCTCGTGAGTCCCGATGCGTGCCGACGGGTAAAGCGGTGTCGATGTTTGGCTTTGACTGCAAAGATCCTTACTCCGGCATTGCCCCGGGAAGCCATGCGGGGGATCTGTGCAACTATTTCCTGGGCTGCTTCACGTGTCCCAATGCCATTGTGACGCCAGATCCCGCCTCCCTGGCGCGACTCCTAAAGGCACGTGATCATCTTCGCTCGGCGAGCGCGTATCTCCATCCATCGCGCTTTGAGTCGATCTACGCACCGCAGCTCAAGATCCTGGAGGAGGATATCTTGACGCGATTCTCGGCCCGCGAGCTCGCCGCGGCGGCCGCCTTCAGCTCCGCCACGCCGACGCTGCCGGAGTTGCGATGAGCAGTCGGCCCGCGAGGCAGGTGATCGACAGAGCCCAGCCCGAGCATACCGATCGGGACTGGTTTCTTCGCGATTCGACGTGGGACGATGCCGTCTGGGTACTCGCGCCGACGAACCTGTTGGAAGAGGAGCAGCTGCCACGGATTCGGTGGGACTTCCCGATGCCAGGCGGCCGACAGTTCACCGATCCGCACCATGCGTCACTCTTGCAAACATCGAAGCGGTTGTTTTCGGTTATCCGCGCCCGCTCACTCTCCACTGGCCTGCCACATCGGGCGCGCACGGCATTTTGTTACTTCATACACCTCCGGGTTCTCCTTCAATGGATGGGCCATGAAGGCTTTAGGCGGTTTGCCGATCTCGATCGTGCCTCGCTTCTGAGCTATCAACGCATCGTCCGCCAACGCAAGACCCGAAGCGGTGCTCCGATCAACAGCAATACGGTCCGCGACTATCTGCAGGTGCTCGTGTATCTGTATCGCTGTCGAGATGAGCTCGATGATGGATTGTCGTTTGATCCCTTCGCTGGCGAGCCCGCCGGCGCCCGAGCTCGCGTGTCTTACGGCCGGTACACACCGGATGCCATCGCCGTGCCGCTCATCAAGATGTCTATCGAGTTCTTGGAAGCCGGCTCAGTCGACGTTCTTCGTGCGCGCGAAGCGTACGCCGCTGCCATGGGGCACTCGCTTCAGTGGCGACGTCAAGGCGCAAGCGCGATCGGTAACAGTAACTCCGAGGCCGTCGAGGCGATGCGAGGGATTCCGATCCACACCCCCTGCGGGGAGCAAGTGATCCGATCTGTCCCAGAACTAAGCGACCTCATCGATATGCTATATGCCGCTTGTTTCGTCGTGATCTCTTACCTCGTCGGCGCTCGTGCGCACGAAGTTCTTCATCTTCGGTCGGGCTGCATACGAGTTCGGCCTTCGCGAGCCGATGAGAACGAGGCACCGATTCCGGTGATGGTGGGCGCTCTCTTCAAGCATGAGTCCGAGTACTACGGTCGAGCGCACGAGTGGGTCGTCCCCCAGGCGGCGATCCACGCGGTATCAGTCTTGGAAGCCCTATCCGCACCACATCGGTTGCGGACGGGCCGCAGTGAGCTATGGCTGCGTGGCCGCAGCCGATCGCGAACTATGGGCACAACCGAGTGGATTCAGGAGCGCGACGCGTCCTTCCCCATCCGGGTCCCAACACCCGCCACTCTCGGGGACTACCTTGAACGCTACGCCGAGTGGCTCAAGTTGCCGACCATCGACGGCCGCCGATACCAACTGACCACCCACCAAGGCCGAAAGACCTTCGCTCGTTTCGCCGCGCTGCGCGATCGCACCTGCCTCTTTGCCCTGGCCCAGCAGCTCGGTCACCGCGATCGTAGCATGACCGACTCAGGATACGCCGGGACCGATTATCGGCTGGAGCGCGAGATTGACCAGCAGGTGCTCGAGCAATCAGTGCTTGCGTGGGAACACATGCTCGCCGCGCCACAACTCGGTGGTCGCGCGGGCGGCGAGATCATCGCGAAGCGACCTCGGTTTCGCGGCACTCGTTCCAAGGGTGACATCAAGGCGTATGCGCGCACGCTGGTGCAAGCGGGTCTCACCTTGGCCGTCTGCGACTATGGTTATTGCGTATATCGCGAGGAGTACAGCGCCTGTCGCGGCAACGCCTTGGGACCTAACCCGATCCATCGGGAGCCCTCGACTTGCGCACGGTGCTTGAACTTCGTGGTTTCCTCGCATCATCGGCCGTATTGGCTGGAACAAGCGCGTCAGTGCGAAGAGCTCTTGAGCGAACCGGCGCTACCGACCCAAACCCTGAAGATTGTCCGCGAGCGATTGGGCGAAGCCAGCGCGATGGTTCATTCGATCGACAAGTCGACGAAGGAGAGACATGGCCAAGAATCGCAAGTCTGATCGGACAATAAGCCACGCCCGAGGACCTGCACGGCTGCGCCTCACGAATGCCCTGGAGACGTTGACTCAAGGGAACCAGCGCTCAAGGCCGATTGTCACGGTTACGGAGTTGTGTCGACTGGCCGACGTTTCTCGCAACGCCCTGTACCGATACCATCCAGCGATTCTCGCGGCGATCCGCAAGCATCAAAGCACGCATACTACCGCTCGATCAAGGTATCGCGCAGCCGCCGAGCGCGCGCGTCGGGCTAATATCGACCTGCGTGAAGACCTGGCAAAGCTCGCGGCGCTCGTTGACCACTACTACACGGCTTACAGGGAGACCACCACGTTGCTTGAGCGCCGGGACCGGGAACTCGCCGAGTTGCGCGGTAATCAGCATTCAATACCTGCATTGCTGGTATCGGCGTTAGGCTCGGCAACAAGGAAGAAAGGCCCGAGCGCTGCCGCGCCCGAGCCTTGAACTCATCGGTTCAGCGACCGATCAGTCGATAGCCGCGAGGATTGCGCTCGCATCGGCGTGATCTAAAGCGAAGTCGCGAAGCTGATGGTAATGCTCGGCGATGCTCTCGTGCTCGATTTGGAACGACAGGTGGCTTAAGGCGAAGAGACAGGCGGTAACGCCGGCGGCATCTGCGCTCAACGTTCCCTCGAAGCCATTCCCCTCGACCCAAATGGTGAATGGAGTGTCGTGCGCCGGCGCCATGTAGAACCCGCCGTTCGAGAGTTCGAAGTAATGCCAGTAGCCTCCGGTATATTGATTCGTGAGCTTGCGCATGAAGGCGTAGACGGCGTACTCGACGGTGAGCATATGGCGGCCGAAGTGCCGCGGCAGTAACTGTAGGCGCTCGTCGCTCGGGATTTCGCGCGCGTTGATTGTCGTCGAAGTGTTGTCGATGGAGGAGTTCATGTGCGTGGTCCTTTTTAGATGATTGGGGCGAGATTGCCCGTCACCCTCGGCTCCACGCCGCAGCGCAGCCGTCAATGGGCGACGCCGGCCCGATCAGGGACGCAAGCGCTCAGCGCGCGCAGCCATTGACGGCGAGAACGGTGTGGTACTCTTCCACATCAGCGATCTCGCCCTCCGCTTGTTTAAGGTCGTGATTAGTCGGGCTCCCACAAAGCCTGTTGTGGCGACCGGCCCCCAGGCGGCCCGGCCCGTGGGTCCCTCCCTCGGTCGCGCACTGTTCGCGGACGCACAGAGCGACTGAGGACGCCGTAGATGCTGCATAGTTGGGGGCGCCTGTCCAAATGTTGTGGCCTGATATAGAGCCAATTCGTCATGTGGCCGCTGGTGGTGACAGTAGTTTCCAATAGTCGGATCTCTCGATGAATTTGGAAGAACAAATGGACCAGGTGATCATGTCCGGCCATTCCGCCGCGAGATTTGTTAGCCGGAAAGGCTGCGTACACCAATGACTGACCTGTGGATGCAGACACCACCTGCGTCTGCACCCAACCAGGGACGAATCTTGTGAACGGACCGGAATTTGCATGCCTGCCGTGCCCAATACAACCGCGGGAGTCCCATGATTGCTATTCCCAAGAATTAGGAGCAATAGGAGGTCTTGCGAAATTGGCTCTTTGGAGCGTGCGATACCCACTGGTCGTCGAACAGCGGCGCGGGAGAAGAGTTTGGCCACAACTGAGGCGACAACCCGACTGATCAATGCCTTGCTGCAGCCGATCGTTGCCGTCGATTCGGCTGGCTTGATCGTAGCGGTCAATCGCGAAGCTTCGTCATTGTTCGGATACGAGCCCGGCGACCTCGTCGGTCAGCCAGTGGAGAATTTGATCCCTCATGCGGTCCGCAAGGCGCATATGCGGAGCCGAGAGGCCTTCTTCGCGGGCCCCTCCGTGAGGAGACTGGCCGGCCGCGAGTTATTCGGCCTACGCCAGGACGGCACTACGTTTCCAGCCGAGGTTGGGCTCGGTCACATTGAAGAGGTTTCCGGCTCGTGTGTTCTGGCAATCATTCGTGATCTCACCGACTGGCGCCGCCTCGAGCACACACTGGTGAAGTTGGCGAGCATGGAGCAGGCGAAATTCGGGCGCGACCTGCACGACGGGCTCGGTCAGGAACTCACCGGCATCGCCATGCTGGCATCGGCGGCCGCAGCATCCTTGAAGAAGGCTGGGCGTCCGGAGGCGGCTCAAATTAAGGACATTTCAAATATTGCAAATCAGTCGATACGCAGCTGTCGAGCCATCGCCCATGGCCTGTCGCCGTTGGCCTTTGCTCAAGGCGGCCTCGCACAGTTACTGAAGGAGATGACCGCGCTGCAGCGAGACTCTTTTGGGATCGATGCCCGCTGCGAAGTGACCGAAGTCGCGCCGCTCAAACTTGGCCGAGATGTGTTGGATAATCTCTACCGAATTGCCCAGGAGGCGGTCGCGAATGCTCGCCGACACGGTCAGGCACAATCAATTAAGGTGGCCTTGAATATTCAATCGACGACCGTGCGGTTGGACGTAATGGACGATGGTATTGGCATACCGCAAGGGCCTGCGTCCGAGACCGGCATGGGCCTTAAGATCATGCAATTTCGCGCCACACTCATCGGTGCGCGTCTGACAATTTCACGTGGCGAGCACGGCGGCACGAAGGTTACGGTCGAGTGCCCACAACCGCTATAGAGCCAAAGACACGCCGTATCATCCAATCGTGCTTTAGATTCCTTTTAGTTTCATTTCCTCTTGATCGACCAATGGCATGCACCCTTAGTGCGGTGCCGCAATGAGAGTTGCACTTACCTCCAGTTTTCGAACGGCAATTGCGCGTCCCGCGGGGACAATGCGGTCTGTTCCTTGCGTTCAAACGGAAGTGGTCGATGACGCTCGGACGAAAACTGTGAGGTATGCAGCAGTTCGACACCGCCGAGCGCGCTGATCGAACAGGTATGGCTATAGTCGCCGATACAGTGCGTTGAGGAGTGGCAGGTTCTTTCGCAATCATTGGATGGAGAAGAAGGAACGCGGTGTTGCTGCGTTGCTGCGCCCTCGGTCGAGCGTCCATTTTGCAATTCGAGGGAACCTACTTTGCTGCGACGCGTATCTCACGGAGAGGATGTCTCACCGGGCCCCAAGGAGCCAATATGGCTGGCTGACGCCGTCGCCCACGTGCCCGACAGCAAGGTTGACGGCGCGGATCCTCGGCTGCTCAGAGAGGAACTCGCTGTCGCCCAGTTTATTCTCAACCAGAATGGCCTCGTGTTGTACCGAGCGCGAATGGAAGAGGGGTTGCCTATAGAATACGTGTCGGGCAACGTTGCCCACTTCGGCTATTCGGCTGAACAATTCAAATCGGGCGCCGTCAGGTTTGAAGATATCGTCCATCCAGCTGATCGCGATCGCGTGCTTGCTGCATTGCACGATCACGTTGCGCACGGGCGACGCGAGTTTATCCAGCAATATCGAATTATCGTGGCGCAGGGAGCGCTACTGTGGATCGAGGATCGCACCTATGTACGGGATATCGCCGACGGTGCCGGAATCTATCTGGAAGGGATCATCACGGATGTCACCGAACGCCATCGTGCCCAGGAGCGCCTGAGGCAATCGCTGACGCAAACGATCGGCGCAATAGCGGCAACCATTGACAAGCGTGATCCCTATACGGCTGGCCACCAGCGCCGGGTTGCGGCCTTGTCGCGCGCGATCGCAGAACAGCTAGGGCTGGGTGCGGACCAGACGGAAGGTGTGTATTTGGGCGCGTTGGTGCACGATGTCGGGAAGATGGCGATCCCGGTCGACATTCTGTCGCGACCGGGTCGCCTCAACTTCGAAGAGTTCGCTTTGGTGAAAACCCATGTCAGGGCGGGGGTCGATGTTATACGGGACGTCGTATTCCCATGGCCGATCATCGATATGGTGGCGCAACACCATGAGCGACTGGACGGATCCGGGTATCCGGCCGGGCTCTCGGGCGACTCGATCCGGCTTGATGCGCGGATTATCGCCGTTGCCGATGTGTTTGAATCCATGTCGACACACCGACCCTACCGCCCGGCGCTTACGGTGGACGTCGCGCTCGAGGAACTGTCGCGCGGTCGTTCGATTTTATTCGATGCGGATGTCGTCGATGCGTGTTTGGCGATAACGCGCGTACACGCCGGCGATCACGCTGCGCTCTGGACGGCTTTGGAGCGAGGCCGAGATGCGCCGATCTGCACAGGCGACGTGCCATTGACGAAGCACGATGCAGCCAGGGATTAAGACGCCAATGAGCCAAACGCATCACGCCCGCTCCAACGTCATCGATTTGGCCGCGCACGCCGAGCAGTTGCCCCTGCTGCCGACGGTCGTCATGCGCGTGCTCGCGCTGGACGCCCGCAGCGACCAGTATTTCGAGGCGCTGTTAGCCGTCGCCGAGGAGGACCCGACTTTCGCGGTGCGATTGATACGCCTCGCAAATGCCCCAAGGAGCGCTCCGGCGAAGCCGATCATTACGATCAGGCAAGCCGTTGTGCGACTCGGCGCGCGGGAATGCGCCGGCCTTGTCACGGCGCTCGCGGTCTCTCGCGTGTTTGTGCCGACCACCGCGGGACAGCGGAATCTGTGGCGGCACGCGTTGCAAGTGGCAGTTGGCGCCCGCACGATCACGAGCTTGATTACGAACCCCGGCGTGCTGCCGGCCCAGGCCTACCTCGCGGGTTTGTTGCACGACATTGGACGCTTCGTGATGTTCGAAGCGGCGACCGAAGATCTTGGCCGCGTCGATGAAGCGCCCTGGCATTCTCCGCAGCAACTGATAGATGCCGAGCATACGCTGCTCGGCTACGATCACGTACAGCTCGGAGCCCTTGTTTGCCGACACTGGTCATTGCCGCAGGTGATTACCGAAGTTATCAAACTGCATCACGACTATGCGGCACCCGACGCCCAATCGAGCGTGCCGCTGGGGACCCTAATAGCAATTGTGCAGCTCGCAGACCTGTTGAGTATGTACCTGATGGACTCGCCGGAGTTGGGCGATCAGGAGCCGGTCGACATCGCGGCGACGCTTGCCGCTAACTGCATGCGCCCCGAGTGGCGACACCCGCCCATTGCGCCCAGCGTACTCGCGCAGCGGGTGGGCGCGATCCGCGATGAGGCAGCGGAGGTTGCCGAGCGCCTCCTCGATGCGCGTACCACCTCAACGACGTGATCCCATGGGTGATCGGTGATGAGCATAGCTGTCAACCCCCGGCAGCAACCTCGGCACAGCGAGATTCCCGCGGGAATTAAAGGTTTTCACGACGACGGTTACATATCAAAATCCACCTAAGATAGGCCGAGGTTCCATCATGGCTATTCAGGAAGACCACCTCCGGCATCGAATCCTTCAACTGAACGGTCTCGACCCGGCGCCGCAGCCGAACCATGTGGCGGGCGTGTGCCACACTGTACTTGGCCCGAGTCTGTCGCGCCTCTACGGGTACAAAGCCGACTTGCATCAGACCGGTCAGCACGCGTTCCGTCGGAATGAATCGGTAGCTGCCGCTGGTCCTCTCATGCGCTGACTGCGCGAAAACCGCCGGCGCTCGTTGACGAACATCCTCGAGCGAGAGCGAACCGCCGAACGCATTGGCGTAACGCGAGAACCCAATTGTCATTGAATTGTTCATGTCGAATTCCTAGATTGTCTTGGGCGGGATTGCCCGGGTCCTTCGGATCACGTCGCGCGCAGTAGTCCAGACTCGCGCGTCTGCGCGACTCGCCGAGCACGCGCTTCGCGCGCGCAGGGTCTGGACTTCGAGCACGACGTGATAGGCTGAAACAATTCAGTAATCCCGCCTCCTTAATCTCCTTTATGCGAGCATCCGGCTTCATGGTGCCGGGACAATTGAGATCTATAGATCGAGCGCCGACGTCCTGTCAGCGCCCGAGACTAAGTCGACGGTCCCTACGACGGATCGGCTTCCGGGGAACTTCCCTTTGGCATCGAATACCTCCGACTCATCCATGCTTCAGGCCGCATTCGGGAAAGCCAATCGGAAACCCACGGAACGATGCCGCCGCCGCATCCGAGCCGGGAAATTCGCGACCGCATTCGGAGAAGACGGCGATGCGGCCTCGGAAGGCCGGCGCTGACATCCAACGCCGGCCATGTACCGCCAACTCCTAAATCATTCCTTTTTCTGCCATCGACAAAACTTCGTCGCCTGCTATGATCAGATGATCGAGGACACGTATGTCCACTAGAGCCAAGGCATCGCGTAATCTTTGCGTGATGCGCTCGTCGGCTTGGCTCGGCTCGGCGACTCCCGACGGGTGCGGATGGGCGCAGAGCACGGCAGCCGCGTTCTTGGCGAGCGCCAACTTGACCACTTCGCGGGGGTGGACACTGGCGCCGTCTATGGTCCCGCGAAAGAGTTCGACGTATTCGATCAGGCGATGCCTTTTGTCGAGCAGCATCACGCAAAACGTTTCGTGCTCGAGTGAGCCAAGTTTCAAACTGAGAAAATCCTTGACCAGTTTCGGCGATGTCATCGACGCGCCACGGCGAAACTTCCGGCTCATAATGTCCCGTGCGGCAGCGACGATTTCGTTGCTTGACGCCTCACGAAGCTCATTGCCGTCACTGCGAACTAAAAACCGAGCGAACTTTTCTTGCGACATGATCTGTCTCCGATCTTGGGCGGGATTGCCCGCGTCCGGAGGTCACGTCGCGCGCAGCAGTCCAGACTCGCGCGTCTGCGCGACTCGCCGAGCACGCGCTACGCGCGCGCAGGGTCTGGACTGCGAGCACGACGTGATAGGCTGTCACACATCAGTAATCCCGCCCTCTTCTGGCTTTGGTCATCGTTCCGTATTTCAGACGAAGCCGACCGCGTCATGTTATTGACATGACAGAGACTGTCGGTCGGGATCTCTTGACTGGTATTTCGCACGTCCGGGCTGAAATTTACCAACGATGAGATTGGGTCGACATTCCTGCCTAACGATAATTCTTAATTCGGTATCCGCCGTCTCGGCAGAGACCTTAATTGCGAGACTCATGCGCTGCGGTATCTGAACTAATGAGAGCACAAATTCGCCATGCTGATTTAGCAGCGGCAGAGCAATCAGAGTGGATGCAAACGCGCTGCTGCGGAGGCGCCACGTGCTGCCTCGCGAGACTCTCTTCAGGGGTTTCTATCGATCTTCGAGTTGCAAACGATCGCGCAGATGACCTTCGAGAACTTCGGCAAGCGCCAACGCATCGTTCAAAGCATCGACCGGATCTCTCTTCAGCGATGCGGTGATCGCCGCCTTGAGCCAATCCGATGCCGCCGGATCGCCCAGCACCACGTCTGGCTTCGGGAAGTCGCCAAGTGTTTCATCAACGGGTGGGATCATCGCGCGTCTTGGCCGGTTGAGGACGTTGTGGATCGGTTTTCGGCCTCTCGGGAGCCTTCATTCTAATCGCAGGCAGCGGCTCGCCATTCTGAATGGAACCGGCCATCGCGCCGCGAATCAGTTCCATGAATCGAGCTCGGTCCGCGGGATCGCGGATCTTGCCGGCCGCAAACTCCTCGGCCGCCCGGACACTCAGGAAGGCGGAGCGCAGCTCGGGGTGTGCACGGACGGCGGCACGAACGTCGACCTGTTCATCGCGAACTCGACGCGCAAGCCTTGCTCGCTCCGCGAAGAAGACGGCCTTCTCCACGACCCAACGCGAGCGGTGAGCGTGGCGTTCGGTCTGACTGACGACGCGCCCCTCGGCGTCCCGTTCTCGGCTGGTGATCGTGACGGCCTCGCGCGCGGTCCGGCGCGCGCCAATCAGGTCCCCCGGTCTGGGTGCCGTCTCTGCTTCCCGCAATGCTCTCTCGAGGTCCTTTCCCCATAGCGTCCGCGGCCCGCGGCTCGTCAGCATCTTGACGTAGTAGGACACATCTTGGTCCGCACGATATTGATAGTTGGCCTGCCCGTGAGCGATCAGCCGGCCGATCAAAAGTTCCTCGCCGCGCCGGCGCGCGAGATCGGTGCGGCGTTCCGGCCCGGCGCCCCCTGGGCGGGCGGGACTCCCCGGTGGTCCGTTGCGTGACTGCTCTGCCATACCCAGGCTTATCCGCGCGCTGGCGCCTCTTCCTGACCACGAGTTCCACGGGTGCGTGGCTGGATCTTGGCTGCGGCCCGCTCGCGAAGTTTGGCCTGGGGCAACGGCTCACCTCGGTCCACCGAGTCGGCCAAGGCAGTACGGACACTCGATACAAAGCGCTCGCGATCGTTCGGGTCGTTGAACCTCTTTGCAGCGAGCTCTGCCGCTCGAATCTGCATATAGGTTCCGACCAACTCCGGATGTCCCCTGACTGCTGCGGCCGGCGTCGTATGCGTATCGCGAACCGTCGCAGCGGCTTTGCGGCGTGTCTCGAAGAATTCCTGCTTCTCCACCACCCATTGGTTTCGGTGGGTTTCGATATCCTTCTGTCCGACGACTCTTCCGTCCTTGCTTACGGCCGCAGCCTTTACCTTCACGCTCTCCCGACGAGGCGATCGCAACCCGACCAGATCGCCGACCTTAGGTCGTGTGATGGACTCCCTAAACGCACGCTCCAAATCCACGCCCCAGATCACTCGTTCCCCCCGTTCAGTCTCCAGCTTCGCGAAGTAGGACATCGGCTGGCGTGGGTCCTGCTTGTAGGTCGCCCGCCCGTGCTCGAGCAATCGTCCGGTCAGGAGCTCCTGCGTCGCTCGGGGCCGGCCGGTAGTTGATTGCCTACCTTGCGCATTCCGACCAGCGACCTGCGCCGCCCCGGATGGACGCGCCGCGTTGTCCGCCTGCCCAGCGATCGTCCGAACCAGGCGCGCCTGTTCGACGTCTGTCGGCCGATACCCGCGAACATCGAGGCCCAATTGTCGTGCGGCAAACCAAGCCTCGCGCCGAAACGCGTCCGTCCCGCGTACCGTGATTTCCTTCCAGCCGCGCGCTTGCGCGATCGTCACCAGACTGCGAATGACTTCCGTATTCTCACTCGGCGTCGTCAGTCGCCGACCGCGGTCAGTGAAGGCTCGAACACCATCGGGGAAATAGTATTTGCGCCCGACCTGGATGAAGCGGCGGCGCACGTGGTCCGGCACGACGGTTAGATCTTCTTCGGCCACGGGCTGAGCCGCGGTGCCCATCGGAGCGACACTCGGAGCGGCTGCTTTCTCCTGGGACCGCTTGCTCGCAGCTGACGGCTCACGCGGCAATTTTTCATCCGCGCGCCCATTCCGATTCCTCGGCGATGTCTCCGCAATCGAGTTGACCTTGCGTCGATGGTCGATGGGTATCGTCGTGTCCGCGGCCGGTCGGGGCCTTGGTTCCGACTTTCTCTGTCGCGGCCGCGACTGCTGCACGCTGTTCAGATCCCCTGCACCGCTGGCCGAGGATGCCCGCGTCCCTGCGGACGTACCACTGTCTTTCCGGGGTGCCATACGTTTCTCCTACCGCTCGCGCAGCGTCGCGAGGAACCCTTCCACGGCCTCGTGCATCGCGTATTCGGACATCGGGCCTTCGGTTGGGATATTCACGGCACTAAAGTCCGCCGCGAAATCATCCAACGTCAAGGAGTCGATGCGATCGATGTCCTCGACCGTAGCCTCACGGATCACATCGGCTGGGCTGGATGCCTCGCCCGGTCCTGTCCCCTCGCCGGCCGGCGGCGATGGCGTGATCAATGCCGCGTCGCCTCGCGGCCCCGGCGTAATGGGCGCGACAACTTCGCGACCCTCGACGAAGAGCGGCGGCAGCAGTCTCTGCGCAAAACGTTTGTCTTGAAAATAGCGGATCTTCTTGCAGCGAATCGGCCGCAGCCCTTCATAGAAGATGATCGCATGGTCGTTTCCCAATGCTTTAACCTCTTGGGGAAGTAGAAGTGCCCGGCGTTGCTCGCTGATGCTGACGCTGCGATGGCGTCTCCCTTTTGCATCGCTGAAATCGATCATCGGTTTCGACAGCGTTCGCACCTTGATAGTCGTGTTGCCCAACTCATCGGAGATCTCCCGCGCGTCGCTGACGTCTTTCGGCGCAAACACAATGCGCGCGGCCAGGCTCTTGAGCATCGTCTCGGCGGCATTCACTCCATAAACCTCGCGCAATT
>Ga0302320_10018537_pt1 | contig 14030 bp, 13 predicted proteins | sample Bog_T0_3_FD_202130 | JGI IMG/M metagenome (GOLD analysis project Ga0302320, IMG submission 202130) | Peat permafrost microbial communities from Stordalen Mire near Abisko, Sweden - Bog_T0_3 | ecosystem: Environmental > Terrestrial > Soil > Wetlands > Peat | place: Sweden: Abisko, Stordalen Mire... | reverse complement strand
ATCCCAAGCTTTCGGGCGATTTCCGCCTGTCGCAGCGCCCAGGAGCAGAACGCCCCCAGCGCGCAGATCGTGATCAACTGCCACAGTCCGCCTTCCCGGAGCGGCGCAAATGCCAGGCCGTAGCTCAGATCGGGCGGCGCAATGTTGATGCGCCAGAGATTCCATGTCGGGCCGATGGCGGCGCCCCAGACGATCAGCAGCGTGCCAAGAATTGCGAAAAACGCTGTCGTCACGCCGAAGAACCCGACATAGAAAGGCCCGACCCAGAAATCGAACAGATCGCCGCCGATCAAGGTGCCTCCGCGGGTACGGTATTTGGGTTCAAAAGTGAGCATCGCCATCGCCGGGTTCTCCAGATCGAACTACAGGCCGTCATAGATATGGGTGGGAAGAGAAGTAACGGACGCGGCTTCGCGGCTTAACTCGGCCACGTCCGCTACTCCCGATCAGGCACGCTATTTCGCGGATGAAGGCAACGGAGCCATCTGCGCCGCGGTAGCGCCGTGATGCGGACCTTCGAGCCAGTTGAACCGGTCGGTGCTGAGCAGGATGAAGTGGATCAGCAGTGCCAGAACAAACAGGAAGATGCTCAAAGCAACAAGCACCCGCCTTGGATCGAATAGAAGCCAAATTCTCCACATGTTTCGCTTCCTCCTATACGAGTTGCGAGATGGTGTGGCTTATCAGGCCACCAGCGTCATTCAGCCACGATGTGGCATAGCCGCCGGGCCCGGGTAGCCAAGGACGCCATTGCCACGCGAGGAAGTGCGCGATGATGGCGACAACGACGAAGACGATGAAGCTGGTGACAAAGATCCCGTGGAACTCCTTCGCCTCCGCCTCCGTCAACCCAGTTATCGTGGGTCCTCCTGGGGGTACAGCCATACGATTACTCTCCGAAACGGCCTTGCGGCCCTTGTCGCGCCCATCCCGCGCGACTGGGATTGCCGTAGGAAGCGGGCCACGGCGCCCATCCCACCAGAGCAACCCGGCGGAATCTCGGTGATACTGAGTGATGCCAACCCGCGATGACGCCAACGCTCTGTCGGTGCCTTCCCGTCATGCCAACGAAGAGCCTGCCCGCGGCGAAGGCCGGGGTCGGCATCTACGCCTTTCCCGTCATGCCGACGAATGTCGGCATCCACGCCTTTGCCATGCCGGATCAAACGCATAGATGGGGAAGGCCGGCGCCGAGTGGTCAACCTCAAGTGCGGTTGGACCGTCATGCCGGTTGTCTCTCAGCAAGCGCCTGACCGACGCGGAACGCGGTGACGCGATCCTCGCCGGCCTGACGGACCGTCAGTTCAACCCTGTCACGCAACCGCTTCGCGGCGGATATGCGGACCAGGAAAGGTTCGGTTTCGAGGTAATCGTCGAAGATCTGCTGGGCATCTTCGTCCCACGGGCAACTTGCGTTCAGACGCGACGGTGTTGCCTCGACTTTGTCCAGGTCGGTGCCAAGCGGCAGGATGTTGAACAAGGCATCGAACAGGGCGTTGCAGAATTCCTGCACAATATAAGTCGCCCCCGCATACCCCATGAACGGAGTCCCAGTCGCTCGCCGGATGATCGCCCCCGGAAACGAAGCCGGTATATACATGCTCCGGTTGCCCGCCTCCGCGGCATACATCCGTTCGTTATACGATCCGAATATCACCAGCGGCGGTTTCGCCCGCATCGACGCCCGCACAGCCGCATTGTCCGGCTTCACCCCGGCGCAGCGCGACACAGCCAAAGTGCAAGGGATGCCCATGTCGTCTTCAAGGAAACGTTGCAGCCCGCGCGTATAGGTATCCGTCGCAACCACACCGAACGACGCGGTGGCAAAAAAATCCTGCGTGACACTGCGCCACAGATCCCAGATTGGTTTGATCGTAGTGTGCTTCTCGCGCTCGATGAACGGTTCCGGATCAACCCCGGTCAGTTCCCCCAGCGTGCGCAAAAAGTTGGTCGTAGCAAAAAGCCCAATCGGCGCCTGTAAGTAAGGCCGGTCAAGCTCCTCGCACAGCTTGCGGCCGAACTCACGGTACATGCAGACATTCACATCCGCCTGCGGCAATCGGGGTATGTCGTCGATGTGAGCACCGAGCGGGAAGGTCAGATTGACCTCGCAGCCGATGCCCTCGATCAGGCGGCGAATTTCCGCGAGATCCGACGGCATGTTGAATGTGCCGTAGATCGGACCGATGATATTGACGCGCGGCTTGGCGCCCGCAGGACGCACGTAGGGCTTCGGCTTGCCCTTCTTCGCGCCGAATTCGCTCCACAGCCAGTAGATCGCTCGGTCCGCCGCCTGCCATTGGTCTTCGTCGATCGTGCGCGGAATAAAACGCAGAAGATTCGAACCCTCGGGCGTCACGCCGCCGCCGATCATTTCGGCAATGCTGCCTGTCACGACGACCGCCGGCATGTCCGGGTCCTGCGTCGACGCCGCACGGCGCATCGAGGCTTCGGTGCCGTTCCGGGATAGCTCTTCCTCGGACAGGCCGGTCACGACGATCGGCAGTTCGTGCGGCGGCAGCGCGTCGGTGTAGTGCAGCACCGCGGTCACCGGCAGATTCTCGCAGCCCACCGGCCCGTCGATGATGACCCGCAAGCCACGGATCGCCGTGAACACATAGACCGCGCCCCAGTAACCCCCGGCCCGGTCATGATCGAGAACAAGCATGGCGTCAGGTCCCCACCGCCTGAGAGGCTTTGGCTTTCGCTTCGCGGGCCCGCCGGTAGCGGTCCTTCGAGCCCGGCGGATCCTTGGGGATTTCCTTCCAGCCGTAGCCTGCGGTTTCGCCCACGCCGACCTTGTCGAAGAAGCTCACCATGCGGCCGAAACGTTCCCGCCCCTTGGTCTGGGCGGCAACGATCGCGGCCAGTGCGCCAGCCCCCGCCGCGCCGAACAGCGGACGCGCCGAAACCATATTGGTGAAATACAGCGACGGGATGCCAAGCGCCTTCGCCTTCTGCACCAGTGGCGTCGTGCCCACAGCAAGATCCGGCCTGACGTCAAGCATCGCCGCCACGTCCTGTTCCAGCGACGCCCGGTACTGCACGTGGATGCCGCGGGCTTCCAGCCAGACGCGGTCCGCCTCGCTCCATTCCGTCTTCGGACAGGCCGTGCCGACATAAGGAACCTCCGCCCCCGCCTCGATCAGCAGCCGAGCCACCAGCAGTTCCGACCCCTCATATCCAGAAACCGTAATCCGCGCCGAGATCGGGTTGGCCTCCATCGCCGCACGTATGGCCGGCAGCGCGCGCGCCTTGGCGGCATCGGCACTCACGCCCGCGGCGGCCCCAACCGCGTCCAGCCACGCGGCCGTGCCGTCCAGCCCCACAGGACCGGAGCCGACAACAGGTCGGCCCGCCGCCTGCATCTCGCGGATCGATGCGGTGTAGAAAGGATGAACCGCGGCCGCCACAGTGCAATCCAGCGCACCGTACAGGTCGCGCCATTCGCGCGACGGCACCTGCGGCCCGACCGCCATCCCCATGGGTGCGAGCAACGCGCCCACCCCGACGGGATCGACGGGAAACAACTCGCCGATCAGCGTCACGGTCGGCATATCCGCCAACGCGCGGGGCCGCGCAACCGGTCCGGCCTCAGCTTCAAGCCGCGCATAGCGCAGCATCGCCCCGGCCAGAACGTCCTTCGCCTCGGCATGGGTCGGCACCCCGAAACCAGGAACATCGATGCCGATGATGCGCACCCCGTCGATGGCTTTCGGCAGCCGGTCCAGCGGCACGCCGGATGCTGTCGGCACGCACAGGTTTATTACGACGACCGCATCATAATCGGCCGGCTTCGCGGTTTCATAAACCGCGTTGCGGATGTCCTCGTAAAGCTGCCCGCGCACCAGCGTTTCAGAGTTGAACGGCACGTAACCAACGGTGCGCTTGGCACCATAGAAATGCGATGTGAAGGTCAACCCGTAGACGCAACACGCAGACCCGGAAAGGATCGTCGCGGTGCGGCGCATCCGCAGCCCGACCCGCAGCGATCCGAACGCCGGGCACATCGATTGCGGCTGATCGTGCGGGCCACGCGGATAGTCGGTCAGCAGCCGATCGAGTGATTCGCTCTTGCCGGAGGCACGTGCGGCCTCCAGCATCGTCTCACGCCCGCCGTGGCACCCGGATCCCTCCACGTCACGAACCTTCATAGATGACTTCGAGCGACGGCTTCTCCAGCACCGTCGCCGCGCACATGTCTTCCAGCGTCGCCGGATCGAGCACGACATCGCGGCCCACGGTATCGCCGGCGAAAAGCCCGAGCAGCGCATCATGGGTCAGCGGGGACGGGCGCACCGGCGGCGCCAAAGCCACCTGTTCGGCGAGTTGCTCGAACACTGACGCCCAGCGCCCGCCCGGCTTGCCGATGATCTCGTAACTTGCACTCTTGCGCCGGATGTCGTCATCGGCAGGAATCGCGGACAGCACCGGGATGCCGACGGCGCTCGCAAACGCCTGCGCCTCCCCCGTGCCGTCGTCCTTGTTGATGACCATCCCGGCCACGCCGACATTGCCGCCCAGCTTGCGGAAATAGTCCACCGCGGAGCAAACATTGTTGGCGACATAAAGCGACTGCAGATCGTTCGATCCAACAACGATCACCTTCTGGCACATGTCGCGCGCGATCGGCAGGCCGAAGCCGCCGCACACCACGTCGCCGAGGAAGTCCAGCAGCACGTAATCAAAGCCCCACTCGTGGAATCCCAGCTTCTCCAAAAGTTCGAAGCCATGGATAATCCCGCGCCCGCCGCACCCGCGACCGACTTCCGGCCCACCCAGTTCCATCGCGAATACGCCGTCGCGCTTGAAGCAAACGTCGCCGATCTTCACCGCCTCGCCGGCGAGCTTCTTCTTCGAAGACGTTTCGATGATGGTCGGGCAACTTCTGCCCCCAAACAGCAGCGACGTCGTGTCGCTCTTCGGATCGCAGCCGATAAGCAGCACGCGCTTGCCCTGCTGCGCCATCATGTACGACAGATTGGCGAGGGTGAAGCTCTTGCCGATGCCGCCCTTGCCATAAATGGCAATGATCTGCGTTTCTTTCTTGACCGGACCGGTCGCCGGCGCGTCCGGCTCGATCGCCGCTTCCTCGCGAAGCCTCGAAGTCATGCCCCCCTGGGCCACATCGAAGGGTGCGTTCATGCGTTGGCTCTCCAGTCGAGGATCATTTTGAGGCAGGTCGGATCGCCAAAGGCGGTGCGATAAGCCGCATCCGCCTGTAGCGCTTCGGCACGGTGGGTGATCAGGCCGTCGAGCGAAAGGCCGCCGTCGTCGATCAAACGCCGCACGGTTTCGAGGTCATCGGGCTGCCACTGCGCGGCGATGCGCAACCGGGCCTCCCGCATGAAAGCCATGGGGAATGCAAAGGACAGGCGGTCGGCGTAAAATCCGGCGAGCACGATTTCGCCACCGGGTGCGAGGCGTCCGATCAGCGTGTCGAGCAGTCCCGAATCGCCGCTGGCGTCGCAAATGCACTTGTAGCCCCGCCGAGTGTCGCTGTCGGGATGCACGACCTGGTAACCCTGCGCACCGTCCCTGCGCTGCGTGTTGGTTTCCCAGACCACCGGCGGCGCACCGCCGGCCGCCAGCACAAGACGCGCCAGCAGCCTGCCGACAACCCCGTGTCCGACGATCAGGTCAGGCAGGGCCGCACCCGCGATCGCGTGCTGCGCGGTCGCGGCGAGGGCAATCAGCACGCCCCGTTCGCCGAGCGCCGGATCGATCGGCATCGCCCGCGCGGCCGGCACCACAAGACGGGAGGCCGCGCCGCCAAACAGCCCACGGATTTCACCGAAACAGGTGGCGCCCGGAACGAACACCGTCTCACCAATGCGATTTTCGAAGTCCGGCCCTGCGGCAACGATCTGACCGACCGATTCGTATCCAGGGACCAGCGGATAACCCATCCCCGGAAACGGCGGCATCCGCCCCTGCCACAACAGCCGCTCGGTGCCTGTACTGATGCCGCTCCACGCGACTTCCACCGTAACGTCTGCATGGCTTGGCGGCGTCAGCCCGATCCGACTGACAGAGAGGCTTTCAGGTTTGTTCAGCACAACAGCTAACGCGTCCATAGCCGCACCCCCTGCCCAGCCACGCGCGCGTTGGGCATGAGCCTTTCTGTCATCCTAAGTTTACGAATCATTATGTCAACCTAGATTTACGGTGTGCGCCGTTCACTCATTTGGATGCCACCAGCACCCGCACGAGCATCGGCCGCCGGGTTGGCAGCAGCCGTACGCTGGCAAAACCCGCCGTGTGCAGCAGCGCCGAAAGTTCGTCGGTCCGGCGCGGCCGGCCGCTGCCCATCGCCAGCAAATAAAAGGCAAAATACGCCCCGACGCCCTCGGCATGCGGCGTGCCCGCCATCGGCTCCGCCAGCAGCAGCGTTCCGCCCGGCGGCAGGGCCTGCCAGGCGGCGCCAAGGATCGCCAGCGCAGCGTCGTCATCGTGATCGTGAACAACGCGAACGAGCGACACGATGTCGGCACCATTCGGCAACGAATCGGTCCGGAAATCGCCGCCGAAGGCTTCGGCCCGGCCGTTCAGTCCGGCCGCCCTAAACCGCTCGCGGGCGCGATCGGCCACCGCGGGAAGGTCGAACAGCATCAGCTTCAGGTTCGGCGCCGAGGCAGCCGCCTCGGTCAGGAACGTCCCGTCGCCGCCACCCAGATCGAGCAGACAGCGGTGGCGGTCCAGCCGGTAAGCGGCCAGCACGTCGGCCGCCACCAGCGGCTGAGACGCCGCCATAAGCGTGCTGTAGGCAGCCACCTGCTGCGCGCCCAGGATTGCCGGTGCTCCGCCATCGGCATAGGGCCAGAGGCGCCCGAGGGCGGTATCCCGTTGCTCGCCGCGCAGCAGTGCGACCGGGTCCCGCAGATCGGCATACAGCAGGGCGTGGTGCTCGATCATCGCGGTAACGCCGGGGTTGCCCATCAGCGCGGCCCCATGCACGCCGAGACCAAACCGCCCGCCGCTGCGGCGTTCCACCAGTCGCAGCGCGACCGCCGCGTCCAGCAGCCGAACGCCGGCATCCCGCGGGAGTGACAGTTCGCGGCAAAGCCAGTCCAGCGTTCGCGGGCCGCCCACCAGGGCGTCAAACACCCGCAACTGCACACAGGCCTGCAGGACCTGGCTGTAGACAAACCCGGCGCAGAGATCGAACAAATCCCGCGCCCGCCGTCGCGCAATCGGTCGCGTCAGTGGGAAGCCACTGGCCCAGCGCTGGAAACGCGGACTGGCAAGCAACCGGTTCCGCAGCGCGAACAGGCGATCCACCAGGCCCTTTCTCCCGGCTCCCTTCTCATGGTCGGCCCGGTCTGGCCCACCTGTCGTCGCATCCTGATGAGGACGCGTAATCTGTGTGTCCAATGGCACGGGTGCCGGCCTCAGGCGGCGCGCTGAGACAGATCCTTCGGCAGCAGCCGACGCGCCTCACTCATTGTAAGAGCCTTGAGCGCTGCCGAACCCGGGCAGGGCGGGATCGAGTCGGCCGCCGCCTGCGCCAACGCCTCCAGGTGCCGCATCGCCCCGTCCACACCCAGCGCGAGTGCCGCATTCGGGCGCCCCAACGCCTTGTCCTGGCCAACGGGTTTACCCAGATCCGCCTCGCCGGACAGCACATCGGCGATATCGTCGGCGACCTGATACGCCTCCCCGAGACTTTCGCCGAGTGCACGCCAAAGGGCCGGCTCGCCCCCCGCGGCGGCGGCGCCGGCAACCGTCGCGGCGGCGAACAGCGCCCCCGTCTTCGCGCGCTGGTACTGCCCCAGATCGATGGTCGGCTCGCACTCCCACGCCTGGCCGGCGGCAATGCCCGACGGCATGCCGGTTGCAGCCGCCAAGGTCAGAACCAGTGCCGGCAGCCGGGCAGGGGAGCCAACGGCGCCCCAGGCAATGGTCTGGAACGACAGGACAATCAGCGCGTCGCCGGCCAGCACCGCCAGCGGTTCACCGTAGGCGCGCTGCACCGATGGCCGGCCGCGGCGTGTGTCGGCATTGTCGAAGCACGGCAGGTCGTCGTGCACCAGCGACGCACAGTGCATGAACTCGATCGCCGCAGCGGCGCCGTCGGCTGCCGCCGGATCGTCCTCGCCACAGGCGGCGGCGACCGCCAGGCAAAGCCGGGGGCGGATGCGGGCGCCGCGCGGAAACACCGCGTGTCGCATGGCCGCGGCGAGCAACGGAGGACCGCCGGTACTATCGACACGGTCCAACGATGCTGACAGGGTCCGCTCGATCCGGGTGACGGCATCCATGGCGATCTTCCCTTCAAACTGTCAATTATAGTTGTCAGTCTTGAGTGTCACGTCAACCTGACACATAAGTCAACGTCGAATTTGGAAAGCGGACCGATGCGAACGCCTCGCGTTACGGTGATCGGCGCGGGAGCCGGCGGCCTCGCGGCAGCCATCGACCTGGCAAGGGCCGGCGCCGCGGTCACGATCCTCGAACGCGCCCCGACGCCCGGCGGCAAGATCCGCCAGTCACAGGTCGCCGGCACCGGCATCGATGCCGGCCCGACCGTGCTGACGATGCGGTGGGTGTTCGACGCGCTGTTCAGCGATGCGGGAACCTCGCTCTCCGACCACCTGACGCTGCACCCGGCGGAACTGCTCGCCCGGCATGCGTGGAGCGGCACCGAAAGGCTCGACCTGTTCGCCGATAACGACCGGTCCGCCGATGCCATCGGCCGTTTCGCCGGATCCGCCGAGGCCGCCGGCTTCAGGACATTCTGCACCCGCGCGCAACGGGTCTACCGCACGCTCGAGGGACCGTTCATCCGAGCCGCGCGCCCCACCGCGGTGTCGCTTGCCGCCAAATCCGGCGTGTCCGAGATGTTCGGCATTTCCCCGTTCGCCACCTTGTGGAAGGCCCTTGGCGACCATTTCCGTGACCCGCGGCTGCGCCAGTTGTTCGGCCGGTACGCCACCTACAGCGGATCGTCCCCGTTCCAGGCACCCGCGACGCTGATGCTGATCGCCCATGTCGAGCAGCAGGGCGTGTGGCTCGTCGAGGGCGGCATGGTGCGCCTGGCACAGGCCCTGTCGGACCTCGCGGTGCGCCAGGGCGCCGTCGTGCGGGTCGACGCCCATGTGGCCGAGATCGCCGTCCGCGGCGATCGCGCGGCCGGGGTGGTCCTGGCGAGCGGCGAACGCATCGAATCCGACGCGGTGGTCTGCAACGCCGACTTCGGCGCCCTGTCGTCCGGCATCTTCGGGCGGGCGGTGGCCGGTGCGGTGCCGGCGGCAAAGCGGGACGGGCGGTCTCTGTCCGCGGTGACCTGGGCTGTCTCGGCAACAACCGCGGGGTTCCCCCTCACCCGCCATAACGTCTTCTTTTCGCGCAACTACAAGGCCGAGTTCGACGACGTGCTCCGCCGCGGGCAACTGCCGACCGAACCCACCGTCTACGTCTGTGCGCAAGACCGCGGCGAGCCCGGTGCACAGCCCGATGGCAGCCCGGAACGGCTGCTGGTCCTGGTCAATGCCCCCCCGACAGGCGACCGCCACAATTTCACCGGAACGGAGATCGAGGAATGCGCGAGGCGGACATTCGGCCTGTTGCAACGGTGCGGCCTGACGGTGCATCGCCATCCCCAGTCGACAACGGTCACCACGCCGGCGGCATTCGAGAAGCTGTTTCCGGCGACCGGGGGAGCGCTTTACGGACAGGCGGTGCACGGGTCGATGGCGGCGTTCCGCCGGCCGGGATCGCGCAGCGCGGTGGCGAACCTGTATCTGGCGGGCGGGAGCGTGCACCCGGGACCGGGCGTGCCGATGGCGGTGCTGTCGGGCCGGCAGGCCGCGGCGAGCCTGCTGAAGGACCTGGCTTCGACCTGACGCCGCCCACCGGCGGCTACACCTGGTGGTATGTCGACGCCCTGAGCGACGACGGCGCCTTCGGCATCACGCTGATTGCCTTCCTGGGCAGCGTGTTTTCCCCCTACTACGCTTGGTCGAGGCGGCGCGGCGGTGGCGATCCGATGCGGCATTGTGCCCTGAACGTGGCGCTCTACGGCAAGGGCAAACGCTGGGCGATGACCGAGCGTGGCGCCGGTGCGGTCCATCGCGGCCGCGACTTTCTGGCGATCGGACCGAGCGCACTGTCCTGGGACGGGTCGGGCCTGACGGTCCGGATCGAGGAGATCGCGGTGCCGTTCCCGCGCCGTGTCCGCGGCACCGTCCGGCTGTATCCATCGGCGGTGGAGACACGCACATTGGCGCTCGACTCCGCCGGCCTCCATCGCTGGCGCCCGATTGCACCCTGTGCGCGGGTCAAGGTTGCTCTGGACCGCCCCGGGATTTCCTGGTCCGGACCGGCGTATTTCGACACGAACAACGGAGACCGGCCGCTGGAAGCGGACTTCGAGCGCTGGAACTGGAGCCGCGCCCGCGTGCCCGGCGGGTCGGCGATACTCTATGAAATCGCCCGCAGGGACGGGCCGCTGACCCTCGCCATGCGCTATCACAACGCCGGCGGGGTTGAGGACTTTGCGGCCCCTGCTGCCATGAAGCTGCCTCCGAGCAAGTGGCGGGTGCCGCGGCAGATCAGCGCGCGGTCTCCGGTTGTGGTCCAGACGCTGGAAGACACACCATTCTATGCCCGTTCGGTCATTGCCGCCGAGATGCTCGGAAGCCCGATTACTGCGATGCATGAGAGCCTCGCGATGGACCGCTTCACCGCCCCCTGGGTGCAACTGATGCTCCCGTTTCGGATGCCGCGGACGGAGCGGGCCATGCATCGGTGAGCATGTCAGTCCTCGCGCGGTGCCTGGTTTCGGTGACTGGTGTCCTGATCCCCTCGCCGCAAGAGGTATATCGATGCGACCATGACCAGGATCAGAACGGCGAGCACCCCCAACTCGATCATCGAGGTGCGGAACAGTCTTTCTGCGCTGTCCGACATCTCGCCGTGCTGGGTCGCCTGTGACGACTCGAGCGTGATTACGAGAACGCGCCGAATGGAGGCGATCAGGCCCACAATCAGGAATGGCTCGCACGTCAAAGCCCCGGACTGCACCGAGACATGCACGGTGTGAAGAATCTCAACGAGCATGAGCACGACGAGCAACCGGTCAATCACGATGAAGATCGAGTTGGTCCCGGTCCAGTCGCCCACACCCGCCCACAGCGTGAGCGCCGCGCCGGCCAGCGCCAGCACCGTGGTCAGGCCCAGCAGGACCGCGAGCGCGACGTACAGCCCGTGCTCGACCTGCTGGAAAGCGCGGGTCGAGAGCAGGCGAACGCTGGTGTGGTCGTTCTCATGCACTGGCATCATATCTCCTCTGCCGTGGTATCGTGACTGACGCTTCTACACACAATCAAACGTCGACGTGAACGACCGCTTACGGCGCAACCCGAACGGGTCAGCGCCGTTCCGCTTCCCGCGTATTCTTTGTGCGGAACGGACTGCGGAGGTCGCATGGCTGAACATCAGGCTGAAAAGACGGTGCGTGGCCGCAAGACGCGGCTGGCCGGCATAGCTGCCATCATGGCGGGAGTCTTGCCGTTCGCCCTGGCCCAGCCGGGGCGTGCGGCTGACCAGCCGGCCCAGGATCTGCTCGCCAAGGGCAAATACCTGACCGACATGGGCGACTGCGTCGCGTGTCACACCGCCGACGGCGGACAGAAGTTCGCGGGCGGGCTTTACATGCCAACCCCGTTTGGCCCGATCTCCACCCCCAATATCACGCCCGACAAGGAAACCGGCATTGGCGAGTGGACGGACGATCAGTTTTACAGCACCTTCCACGAGGGTCTCGGCAAGCGCGGCGAACACCTGTACCCGGTCATGCCGTTTCCGTGGTTCACCAAGGTCACCCGCGACGACGTGATGGCGATCAAGGCGTACCTGTTCTCGCTCGCGCCGGTGCACAACCCGCGTTCGCCGAACAAGCTGGCGTTCCCGTTCAACATCCGTGCCGGGCTGGCGGTGTGGGACGAAGCGTTCCTGGTTGAAGGCACGTTCAAGCCCGATCCGGCAAAATCCCCGGAGGTCAATCGCGGCGCCTATATCGTCGAAGGCCTCGGCCACTGCGGCGAGTGCCATAACGGGCGTAATCTGCTCGGTGACACAAGGATGGCGCAATCGCTGCGTGGCGGCCCGATCCAGGACTGGTATGCGCCTAACATAACCTCTGACGTGCGTGACGGCATCGGCAAGTATTCCGATGACCAGATTTTCCAGTTCCTGAAGGTCGGGGCCGCACCTGGAATGGGCGTCGTTGCGGGCCCGATGGCGCAAACCGTGCACGAAAGCCTCAGCAAGCTGACAGATGCCGACGTGCATGCGATGATCGCCTATTTGAAGTCGACACCGGCCAAACCGAGCTACACGAGTGCTGAACGGACGGCCTATACTGGACCTCAGCCAGTCGGGCGGGAGATTTATCTCAACAACTGTGCGTCGTGCCACCAGCTCGACGGCAAGGGTATCGCAGGTTCGGTGCCCTCGCTGGTCGCCAACGGTTCGGTGCTTGCCGACGGGCCGCAGGATGTCATTCGGGTCCTCCTTGGCGGGATTGAGGCGCAGGCGAGTTATGCGCCGATGCCCGCCGTCGCGGCGGACCTCACCGACGGGCAGGTCGCCACCGTTGCCAACTACGTCCGCCAGGCATGGGGCAATCAGGCGCCGCCGAACGCAACCGGCAGCCTTGTCGGCGAACTGCGTCCAAAGACCTTTTCCGGGATGAACATCGGGCCGGACGGGCATTGCGCACCTGTGGTGCAGCCGGATATCGCCCCGGTGATCAATGATCCGAAGAGCGGCATCGCGGATGCGCTCAGGGCGATGACGTTGGAGAATGTGCTGCAAACGGCCCAGAAGGTCGTTTCGACGATCAAGGCGGCCGCACCGCATGCGCAGCAGGCGGACATCGTGAACAGCATGACGCGCGCGTACTGCCCGATTGTCAGGGACGACCCCAAGGTTCCGGCAAACCTCAAGGTGTCGGAACTCGATAACTTCAGCGAGCGCGTTTATTCGGATTTGCAGAGCAACGGGAAGGAATAAGCCAGGCTGGGGGGCTATTATTAGCCCGTGCTACAAACGCGGCTGATTGCCGCCGGTGCCCGGGCGGGTGAGTCCGGCGAGGGCGGCGGGATCGAGCTGCGGCGTCGGCTCGCCATACAGCAGGTCGTGGGCGGTGCGGGCCATCTCGGCGGCGCGTATCGTGGCGGCTGCGCGTTCGGCGGGGGGTAGGTTCGGGAGGCCGGCGGTGATGTCTCCAGCCTCTTTGACAAGAGCGATCGCCCACATCTCGCGATGGCGCTTGTCGGAGGTGGCCGGGGACGGGGTAGGGATGTTTTCTTCCGGTTCCCGCAGGCGGGCCTGGGCTTCCGCGGCCAGGAACTGTTCGGCGGCCGGACTGAGGAAGACGTCCGGCTGTGGTTCGGGGTCATTGTCGGCGCGTTTTGTGGAGGGGGCGGGTTCTTCCGCCATTTCGGTGTCGTGCTGCATCAGTTCATTGACAACGCTTTCGCGGAGCACGCGGCGGTTCTGTTCGGCGGAGCGGTTCAGCGCGTTGGCGTTGCTTCGCAGGCGCAGGGTCGTCTCGATCGACAGATCGTCGGCCATAGAGAGGCTGAGCGAGCCGATTGCGGCGAGGCCGAAGGCGATGATCTGGACGACGGTGATGAGGTCAGCGTGGTTGCGGGCTCGGTAGGCGTTGATGGTCTCGGCCGCGGCCATGCGGGCGAGGTCGACGTCGCCGGCGGTCACGCCGAGGAACACGGGGGCGAGGAGGGCGACAACGAGGCGCATCAGCAGGCCGGTCGGGTGGGGGGTGGTTTTGGTCTCGGACATGCTGTTCGGGCCTGGATGTGATGGACTCTATGCTACCTTAGGTTGTTGGCTATGTCAAGAAACATTTCCTAGAATGCCATTACGAGTTTGGTCGCCTGTGCTTGGGCAGGAAGGCGTGGATGCCGACCGCCGTCGGCATGACGAGGGGGTATTGCCGGAGAGTCGGGGTCAACGCGGGTTGGTTTATACCGAGAACCCGATACGAGGGATTTAGCCGTCAG
>Ga0302320_10018535_pt1 | contig 14030 bp, 16 predicted proteins | sample Bog_T0_3_FD_202130 | JGI IMG/M metagenome (GOLD analysis project Ga0302320, IMG submission 202130) | Peat permafrost microbial communities from Stordalen Mire near Abisko, Sweden - Bog_T0_3 | ecosystem: Environmental > Terrestrial > Soil > Wetlands > Peat | place: Sweden: Abisko, Stordalen Mire... | reverse complement strand
GACAGACTTCGTGCGCTCCGTGATGTTGCCCGCTTTGTCCATGTCCAGCATCAGAATTCCGTTCATCGTCGATTCGCCAGTCATCGTAATCTCCCGTTACGCTACTGCAATCCAAGGGTGGGACTGCGTACGCGAACAGGTGGATACGAGGTGGCTAGAGTCCGCCCCAACATCCACGCTTGCCCGTCGTACAAAGGCGACCAAGGCGCGAATGCCAGGCCGGTAAACAATTCCTCGCCTAAACGCGGGCAAGGTACGCTACATGGTCTCGGTCACAAAGTGCTGCACTGTGCGGAGACTCAGGTAAACTTGTTTGCCGCCCCTACTGCTTCTTTGCCGGTGTTGCTACGGCTACCAACTTGCCATCGAGAACCACAAACTCGACTCGCAGGGTTTCGATCTTCAAATACGGTTTGCCACTTCTCGCGCACGCTTTCTGCGCATCGATTTCCGAGTCGAATGGTTTCCCTATGGAAGCGATGCTTCCGTCCGCGGAGATAGAGGCGTCGTAAAACGAGAACGCTACGGCCGGTGCCACCGCGGCGCGCCTTCCGCGCCGTTTGGGCTCTTGAGCCACTGCCGTGCCTGAAACTGCCTGCGTGGTAGTTGTCATTGTTCTGTCGCTCCATCGTCAAAGTGAGGCGTTTTTTGTTCGCCGTGGATTTGAGTTGCCGAATACTCGGCGATGTACAAGCCAGTCGGATTCTTGGCGCTGCGCTCTGTGACCGCTAGGCGAATCCTGTACGCCTCCACGATTTCGTCCACGGCTTCTGACTTGCCGTTCATATGGTGAAGCGTCCGTACACCGAAGGCGCCGTAGACTAGGGGATCCTGGCTGGCTTCGACGCTGCTGAGCTTGGACTCCGAGCGCGCCTGTTCGTCCTGAAGCTTGCCGACCGCGTCATTCTTCTGCATCTGCAACACGGCCTGATGACGGAGGTTGGCCGTCATCATGTTTAATGCGTCCGACCAGTTCTTTGGCAGAGAGTGCTGGTCATAGTTCAGGTAGTGTTCGAGAAACAGACGGACGTAAGCCTCCTTCTCGAAAGATGTGGGAGCCTCGGCAGCTACAACGTTTGCAAGTGCGCCTGGAGTGAGCGTGCTTTTGATGGAGCCGTTCGGGCTTACCACCAGCGCATCGCCGGTGGGCGATACTTTGATCACGGTTGGGGGCTGCATACGGGCAACAACACAACCAGCCACAGCAACCAGGGCCACAATGCAGGCAATGACAGAGATAATGATGGCGCGGTTGGAGAACGCGCGCAGAGCGCCATCGGCTTCGTAGAACTTGGGTGATTCATCGCTAATAACAGAATTAGGCATTCGTCGGAATCCTCGGTGGCGCGATCAATACTTGGGCTGTGTTGCGCCCACTTAATCGGAGGGTGGTGGAGTGTACGGAGGGGGCATGCGGCCGCCGCCCGATCCGGAGGCAACGCTCGGATGCAGTACCCCGGCCTGCACGCCACTTCCTCCACCTCCTCCGGACGCTGCATACATACCTCCACCAGCACCGCCGCCAGCACTGCTGCCAGCACTGGTCTTGCCGGCGGATATCGCGAGCCTCGCTGTTTTCATGACGAGACCCACCATCACGCCGCCGGCGAGGGCGAAGTGACCTGAGATCAGGGTGTGAGCGGTGAAAGGAATGGTGAGGAGACATATGGCCAACGCTATTGAGGTGGCGATGATGTACACCTGTTGTGACTGCTGAGAGAGAGAGCTGTTCGTGTTGAGAATGGCGGTGGCGGTGTTCATGTTCAGGGCAACCATGATCGCGCCTAGAATGGCGTAGAGAATCGGCCACATCAGCCATTCCCCAACTTTGCTCAGATATGCGGTCGCATATCTGCCAAGCCCTGAGCTGGGCAGGAGCGCAATGATGATGGGCCCGATGCCCCAGAGAATCGCTCCCCAGAACGTGTACCAGAAGCAGAAGAACATGTATGCGGCGGACTCGATGAAGCTGCAGATCGCCGTCAGTACAACCATAAGGATCTGGCCGCTTGCTGCATTGAAAAGCTGCGTCAGTATTCCGTCCCCGGTGCTTGCGTAGTAGGTCTGGAGCGACTGATTGAAGGCATCGTAGACGTCTGTAGTGACGTTGGCACCGCCCTGCAGCGTATTGGTCACGGTCGCCATATCCGTGATCATGGTCTGAAAGAGGCTGGTCCAGTTGGTGATGATGTAGGCGACGATGATGTACTTCAGCATGGTGACGGCGGCTGCGCGAAGATTGCCGCCGTCAAAGAATGCCTCGTAAATGCCAACCAGCGCCGTAACTGCCACTAGAGAGATCGCTACACCCTGGATCGCCGTACCAATCGGTGTGATACTTGCGTTCGACAGGATGTTCGTTATCGTGCTCTGGTACGACGCGAAGTTTGTAGGTGTTGCCTGCAATAGCATCATGAGTGTCCGCCAGTTATTGAGACGACTTGGAGCCGAGTATTCCGGTGAATGCTCCGCTTGTAGTTGATTGCGTGGACGCTCCCAGCTTGTATATCGCACTCGTCGTAGCAAGCTGACCAGCCTTAACGCGGAGAAGGTCCGCTTCCGCCAGCTGACTATAGGCATTTGCCTGCACGAGCCAGGCATCGGCCTGTACGGTCAATATGGGCGCTGTTCCGGAAGATGCCGTACTTGCCTGTCCAAGAAGCTGCTGGACAAGATCGAGTTCCCGGTCCGATACCGCATCCATCTGGATGGAACGTTTCATCGCGTCCTGCGCGAGTGCATCGTTCATATCGACGATTGTCTGTATCTGCGGCGGAATGTTCGTCGCAGACGAGGCGCCGTAGGTTGCCGTGTAATAAGCCGGCACGGCAGTGGTTGCATTGGGGTTCCCTGACAGCAGAGCCGTCTCAAATGCTTGATTTGTCGAGTTCTGGGAACTGCTCCGCGGAGTCTGAACGATAATCGCGCCTGAGCTGGCTTGCGTTTGCAGCCCCGTTGCCATCTGTTGAGACTGCTGCAATTGATTCTGGGGATAGACGGAGTTCTGGGTGAACGAATTCATCGCTGCCGTCTGCGCATCGATATCCGACAGTGGCACGCCTAGGCTGGACTGCATCATGCTGTTCAGTTCCTCAATGTAGGGAATGAGGACGCTGAGATCCATCTGGGCACGAGCAGGACTTGGCGAGAAAAAAGCGATGAACAGGCCGGCACCGGCCATCCAAGCGGAGCGGCGAGTGACGGGATGCGTTGCGAACTGCTTCAATCTGTTCCGTAGTGACATGAAATCCTCTCTATTTCACAGGCTGCGTGGAAGTGTGATTATTGGTACTGCCTGATGTACCAGCTGTGCTTGAGGCGCTAGTGCCCGAGACCAGATACGTGCTCGCTGGTACCGGATGAACCATCTGTTGCTTGATCTCTCCCGAGGTGTTTGCCAGCGCGACCGATTCCAACCGGAGATTTGCCGCCAGGAGCTTGTGGCGGATCGCGGCCGAATAAAGCTCCAATGCCTTCGCCTGAAGCGCGGCGTGATCTGCGTTCCCCGGCGCAACCGCGGTGCCGGAGTCCTCAACCGAATGGGACTGGGAGATGAGCGTATTCGCCGTGGAATCCGAAGCCGAGGTGAGAGAGAAGACATCCAACGCCTGCGAATCAGACATATCAGTCACGGTCTGGGTGAAAGATGCGGCTCCCGTGGACGAGACGGGCGCGCCGTAGGTGCTCTGAAAGGATGATTGCAGTAGGGACGGCGGCACGCTGTTGCCCCCTCGCGTGGCCGACTCCAATTGCCTGGAGCTGGCCATGGTGGCGCTGTTCGTAGGAAGCGCCATGACGCTTGTCATCCAAGGACGGTACGTGGTGATCGTCGTCGAGATCGACGATTGTGCCTGGCCAATCTGGGATTGTGGATAGATCGTATTGGTCAGGAACTGGGCCTGTTGGATGCTGGTACCGTCAATATCAGAAGTGGAGCCGCCCAGACTGGTCACGGTAGTAAAGCAGTCTGTGAACGCACTAAAGATATCCGCATAGGCGTACTTGGCAGGCCACACCAACAGCAATACGACGAGCGGCGCTGCGGCGATGACACACCGGCGGAAGATAGTGTTTCTCATGGGAGATGAGCTCATACGTTTGCCTCCTGCGTCAGTGAACTGGTGAATACGGTTGGATTGGACTGATAGACCTCGCCCGAGACCTCTTCCGGCAATTCGGGAAGCGAGGAAATACCGTTGGGATACTGCACCGACAATGAGTACAGTTGGTCGAACATGGAGAGATCTGGATGCAGGCGCTTCCAGTAGTCGCGATAGGTCTTCTCTCGCGGCATTGTGGTCATGGTCCAATACTCAAAAGGTGTGATGCGCACAAAGACGATCTGCGTAGTCTCGGGGCTATCTCCTACGGTCAACAGAAACTGGCTCTGTTTGCCCTTCTCTGTCATGCCTATGCTCTTGACCGCATTGCATACGATCGGATTGAAGTGCAGAAAGTGTTCCAGAACCTTGATGTTTCCCTTCTGGCGGCCAATGAGGCGGGTCGCCGTGGTCGAGAGAATGGCAGCGCCGATGGGTTTGGGATTGTCCGGAGTCCCGGTGAAGTCCTCTACCGACTGGGATACGCCCCACACGCAGGCGTTCCGTTTACGGGCCGTGCGGAATAGCTGCTCCACCGTTACGGACAAATCCCGAGAGTCGAGCAGGGACCAGCATTCGTCGAGAATCACGATGGAGCGACGGCCCGATTCGCCTACTGCACGGTTCGTCGTGGCATAGGCGATCAATAGGCTCATCGCGGTTTCAAGGCGGGGATCGTCTTTGAGTTGCTCAATGTTGAAGTACAGCCAGGGAGCCGTCATCGGGACCGTCGTCTGGCGGTCGAAGAGGTTGGCATACATTCCCTGTCCAACCCACGAACCGAGTTTGAAAGCCGCGATGTGGGCTAATTCCTCGATCTTCGGTTGTCCGCGCTCCTGGTAGGTTTCGAGGTCGGCCTTGAGATCGCTGAATACGGGAATTTTGGAGCCCGAGCGTTTGGAAGCGATGCGGTCATAAGTGGTCTTGATCGCCTGATCCAATATTCCATCCAGGATGTCCGCATCGTAGTTGCCGCCTCCGCCAATCATGTAGCGTGCGAGCGTCTTCAAGAACGCGACGTGATCTTTAGAGGGCGTTGCCTGTCCCGGCTCAAGATCAAATGGATTGATCGTGAACTTGGAGTCGAGCGACATCTTCAGCATCTGTCCGCCCATCAACTCAACCGCAGTTTTGTAGGAATCACCGCGCTCGAGGATGGAGACTTTTGTGTCGCGGCGTACACACGTAAGGAGCAGCTTACCGATGAGAACGCTCTTGCCGGAACCAGAGTTGGCGCAGATCAGCGCATTGGCATTTTCCAGGCTCGCATCAAAGGGTGAATATGGAAGCAGATGGCGGTATGGTGTATGCCAGAGGGTTAGCGGCTCGCGCTGCATTCCGCTCCACGGCATCTCCAGCGGCACTAGATCGGCGGCGTGTTCGCTGAGCAGGTCCATTTCACGACGATCACTCGTTGCAAGACCAGGCAACGTGCTGAAGAAGATGCGGCGCTTTGCGAGCGTCTCAGCCAGCGCAGTCGCGCCATTTCTCCTGGCGATCACCTGTAATAGCTGCTGGCGGAAGCTGGCAAGCTGACGCTCCGCTTGCTCGTATTCCTTGGAAGTCGTCGCCGGTTTGGATGTGCGATAGGTAATGGAGAATGACACCTGCGTCGTCTTGCAGGAGCCTGAGATAAGCCGCTCCTGTATCTCCAGTAATTCGCGCGCCTGGACAGCAGCCCCCACGTCCACCTTGTGATTGCCATCCTTGTCCAGCTGCGCCGCCTGCATCTTCTTGTAACGGCTCTTGTACTTCTCAATCACCCTCTGCTGGTTCGGTATTACGAAGTGGACGGAGATCGTGAGAGGAAACCCACAGGTAAGCAACTCCCGGATAATTCCTGGGAAGGTTGCCTCGGGCGGCACTTTCATCGTGATGCACCCGTGCAGGAAACCATCGATATTGAGGTAGTCTTCCGTCTCATCCAGTATCGAGACGCTCCCCAGTTGCTCGCGTGCAGTGAGCGGGTGGGTGTCAAGGTGGTTTGGGGGACGAAAGCCTCGCCTCGATATTGGACTTGGACTCAGCGCGCGGCTCACTTCCGCAAAGAATTCATCTGCAGCCATGCGTGATGGATTTAACCCCGCCGTCTTCAAGGACGACTCAATACCGCGAAGGAAGCTCTCAAACTGAGTGACAATTGCGAGGTGTTTTTTCTTGCCGAGCTGGGCTTGTGACTCGGTGGACACCGGTGCCACGAGATTCTTAAACAGGCGCCTTAATGAATTGGCGAATCCGCTAGGCCCAGTCTCTTTCGACTGTTCCGCCCCATTGGCCGCCGGCGCTTTCGCCTCATCCTTGTGGCCGTCCAGTAAGCTGGTAGTAGTGCGATTGAGGCGTTCATGTAGTGCGGGATCCCAGATCAAATACACTGCGGCCAGTCGCGTCAGAAATTCGCCGCGTTCTTCTTCTTTTCTCCACCCTTCGATTCGAATCGCATCCATGCGTCGTGCGACATCGGACTCCGTACGTTGCAATGCCTCGTAACGATCGATAAGACCGTTGGCGTTCTCGACGACCTCGTAGCGGAACTGGACGCGCATGCTCTCTTCTGGGACTGTTCGTAGCAGAGCCTCTACCCGCGATTTCATTTCGTTCATCGCGTCGTCATCGCCGAAGTACGTCAGTGCCCCACCAAGATGGAAGCCTGCGACATAGCACCCATCAGTTCGGACCATGACCCCATCGGCAGGCGACAGCGCCCCTGGTAGAAAGTCGCGAATGGGAAGCAGCGAGTAGATACCCGGCGTGACGAGAGAACGGTGGTGTTCGGCGGTTGTAGTAGGCATCAGTCGTCCTCCTCGGACAGGTATTGAGAGGGAAATTGTTCATCGTGCTCGCAGGCTGCATATGCACGCGGTTTCGTGTACCAGGCAATCAGGTCCTTCATATATCCGCGCGGTTTGCCGTACTTGAAAATGGAGAGCGCGGGCACCCCAAGGATCAATACCAGGAGCATCAGCGCCCAGTTAAGGGGAAGAAATACTAGATAGCGATCCGGAAACAAAAACTGCCCGCCCATGAGAGCCCCTATGCAGACAATGCCGATGATCATCATGTCCTCGATTTCGAGGCCCATCAGATAGACCGGGTTGTGCAGGTTGCGCGATACCGGTGAGACTTGCAGAGACATTCGATTAGCTCCCAATCTGCTGGCCGTTGGCGACCCAATACTCGATCAGCCGCATGATTGCCGAGACCGCGCAGCACATTACCGCGGTGGCAAAGTGTTTGATCGGCCTGAGGTCTGTTCGCATGGTGGTTAGCTCTTCAAACGAGATTCCGGCACGCACGACCTCGATGGCTGCGTAGACCGGCAGAATCACGTTCGCCACCCAATTTGTCACGTTCAGAAGGGCATTGGAGTAGGTGTCGGTGACTACCGAGTTTCCGGCACTCGTTGCGACGAAGTACTCCGCAAGGCGAGTGATGCCAGAGAGGCTGATGGCAACCATGACACCGATTACACAGCGCTCCATGCTTTCGCCTTTGGAGTATTTGTAGACTCCGACTGCGAGGAACAGTGCGGCCATGACGGGCATAATGATCAGGCCAATCCAATTGACCATCGCCAGGATTGCCTGTGCCGGATCAGTTGCACTCGACATTGCTTGACTCCTTGGCCGGGTGGCGAAGCGCGTTCGCGATTCTGGCGCTGGTCTCCCACGCTTTTTGACCAACCAGTGATAGACAGTAGAAAAACGAGAGGACGTTGAACCCAGCAAATCCCACTCGAAGTACAATGAGGCCCATCCGGAAACGCGCCAGCACCGCAACAGTAATCGCAGCTGCGGCAAGGAGAACCACGAAGATGACGGGCTGGCGCAGCTTCGTAAGAGTGCTGTTGTTTACCATGTGATCGTGGCTCCCATCCATCCGGTGACAAGTGACCACAATCCGCTGAAGCTCAGAAACGCGAGCCCAGAGAAGGCCACTACGCCCCATGGCCTGGAGCGTTGGTAGTTGATCGCTGCCCCAACGAAGCACAGGACTGCAACGTAAGGACTTATCGTCATGGCCAGATAGTTGAACATGCTGTCGAGCACGTCGGCGGACGCGAAGACTACGGTGGAGGTTGTGCTGCTGGAAGAAGTGGACCAGGTCTTCGCAAGTGTCCAGAATGCCTGGGATCCAAGCACAAATAGCGCCGAAATGATCGACGGCAACGGTGAGTGCCCCTCTGAAGTATCAAGAATTGACTTGAAGCAGAGAGCCGCCGCCACCAAGGGCACAATGCGTCCGACGAGGATATTGTTGGTGAAGCTTGTGATTCCCGTAGTAAGACTGGTCGCAACCGACCCGAACGTCCCGGTTCCGGCGCCGGAAGGCGGAACGGGAGCTGGCCCACCAGAGAAAAGCCCGGGAATCGTAGCCGAAAAGACTGCCGGCAGGGTCAGCAGGAGCGCTCCCCAGAACAACCACTTGAAGAATCCCCCACCGGCGTCGTAATTGGTGCCTCCTTCCCCACGCAGCCGCAACCCTGCGAGTACGATTGACCCGAGGGCGGCGACCGGAAGGAGAGTCACCATCATGCCGGAGATCTCCGACACAAAATCCGGCAGAGCGGTGGTCACTAGACGTTCCTCATATAGTGGTGGAGCACCGCAACCACGGGCTGATTCGTGAGCGTGGGGAGTTGGAGAAGGCTGCTCCCGACCTGTTGGCCTTGTGCGATAAAGTACTCGATGAGTCGCGTGACAGCCGAAACCGCGAGGAAGATGCCGCCGCCCACGATACTGCTCATGTACGGCCGGTTTGCCTGGTACTTGAAGGCAGCCGCGACAAAACAGCCGGCGGCGATCACCGGGCAGATTACGTTGCATATCCAGTTGACGGCGTTGAGGACCGTCCCCTCAACCTGGGTAGCCTGTTGTCCTTGCACAGCCTGCCCAACCGCTGGCGATTTGCCGAGATTCTGTGCGGCGCCTGCGATGGGATACAACATCAGCGTAAAGAGACTGACAACCGCCATGAACCTTCCGTAGCGGATCTTCATGTGCGTAAAAAACGAGCCCATACACCCTCCGTTGCAATGTGATAGTTAGCATAGTTACACTATTACCGCTATTACGCAAGAGAAAATGTAGGGTTTTTATTCAGCTGATTTACGTTGATGTCTGGGGATTGACGGAGGACCTGACCTGCCCTTGCTGACTGAGTACCAGCCTAAGAGATTCGGTCTAAACGTAGCCGCGGGCGCGGCGTGGGGAAAAGTTCAGTTAGAGAGATTGCTGAAGGAAGGAGAGTAGTTGAAAGTGCACCACACCTCGTAGCTGCCAGGCAATTCACTGCCTGACTCTCGTATGTACGGCTTACATGATAGAAGACAAGCCCTTCGCCTTCACCAAGCACAACAGTTTGAGAGATGGCCCATTCGGACGTTTCTCCCCGCGCTCCCATTGGCTGACAAGACTCGGAGGTATATTCAGATATCGTGCAAAGACTGCCTGGCTCGCCCGCTCACGCTTCCGAAGGTTCACAATTCCGGATGGCGTCATCTCCTGAATGGGTGTGAGGCACTGTTCGTCAAAATGACGCATCGTCACCTTATCGATCACCCCAGCTTCATGCAGGTCAGATATCATCTCATGCACGGCTGCCATTGCCGGACTGCTGTACTTCTTTGACATGTTCTCCACCCCCATCTTCTATTGCATCTCCGAGGTCGCCGGCTTGGGAACCTCAATAAATGCACCCTTCTTGATTGCCGTCGTGAGCTCAGCGTCGCCCAGATTAAGAATGACCTTGGCGGCCTCCTTGTAGGCTTTCAACTCCCTGGGGCCAATGTTGTCGAGCGCGCTCTTTTCAAACCCATACACAAACACGGCTTTTGCATCGGCTTTGAATAAGATGATCGACCGAAACCCGCCAGACTTACCTTCTCCGGCCCGGGCGATCCGCTGTTTAATGACCTTACCGCCAAGATCAGCGTCAATCAGGCCCTTCTCCGCCCTTTCGACAACTTCCCAGAGCTCAGCGTCTGTGATGTCATTGCTCCGCGCAAAGCGACCGAACGCTTTGCTCATTAAAAGACGCATCCGCGCCTCCAAGTATAGCACTCTGTGCTACAGTTTATCCATTCTTCTTGCTGTCACAACGCAGGATCAATCATCGACATTCACGGTTGAAGGACCCGATTTTTTCGTTGCCACCAATAATATGGGGGCCTATTCGTCAGCCCGCCGTGAGCAGAGAGTCCACGGCGGGCAAACTTGACGGATGCAAGGGTCGGCAAAAAAAACACTTCCGGTATCAGCCTATCGTCCTGACAATGCCGAAGAAATCTGCGAGCGGCCCGAGTTGGCTGCCGAAGACGGCTGTTGTGCTGAGTTCTGGGGTAGCGCTGCCTTGGTAAACACCATATAGAGCTCGGTGCCTGCGGCCAGCGTGACCACAATTCGCTCGTTCGAGATCAATTTGGCAATCTGGGTATCGGCGGTGTTTCCCATGTTCTGAGAGAGCTGCGAGCGCATCATATCCTGACCGCTCAGTGCCGAACTTGTGTTGTTTCCAAGCATCATAGCCGTGGTTTGGCCAATACCGGACAGGGTGGCAACAAACATGGCCTTGCCGCGGCTGCTTCCGGTCACTTGCCCCTTCAGTGAGCGCAGATTGGTATCGACCGCCACGGCGCTGATCGGCACGGTGGAACCGTTTGGCAGATCGATGGACTCAAACGCGATTGCCATGTTTCCGTGCGCATCTGCGCCGTTAATGCGCCCAATCGCCCGGCTTCCCGCTGGTAGGACAATTTGTCCGTTGCGCTCGTAGTTGTATTCGATCACTGCAGTTACGGGAGCCGCAACCGATGTAGTGGCAGAGGCTTCCAGCCGAGCGGCAACGTGGAAACCTGGCTCCAGCCCAAAGTTCGTGATCGCAGGTCCAAGAAACTGTGCTGCGTCAGCTGTAGCAGGCCCATTCTTTCGAGAGAACACGATGCGCGTTTTGGTGACCTCATCATTCCATGTTCGCATTGACTCGCTATAGGAGGCCCCGGATTGGTATGGTGTTCCGCCTACTCTAGGCCCGCTGACGAGTTGACCAGTTCCGGCTCCGTTGTATGACGGTGGTTGGAAGGGGGCGATGGAACCTATAGTCTTCAGTGGGCCATTGAGTTGTTGGGAGGCTAACGCCGTGGAACCAGGAGTGCCTTGGAGCTGCGGGACTCCGCTACCTGTAGCCTTTCCAGCTTCGGTCGACTTCGCGTGGGCTTCCTCCGCCTCTCTCGTATGGCGTTTTTGCGCCTCCAGAGTGTTCTTGGTCGCGAGAATTCCGCCAGGCGTAATGGTGTCGGGATCGTTACCAGTTGCTGCAGTTGGAGTGTTGTTCTCGTCGGCAGGCATAACCCCTGTGGTGGTAGTTGCCTGCTTTTGAACAGGTGACTGTTTTTGATCCTTGGCATGGGGTTTTGTCGGCAACATCTTGTGCGAGAAGACGAGCACAACGACCAGCAACGCAAGGAGTAGTCCAATGCCGGCGAAAATCAGTTTGTTCATTCCGGCAGGAACGTGGCTCGGCTTTGCTGGGCGGGTGTATGGGGTAGCTTCCGCTTCGGATGCAGCAGAATGGAGCGTTGGTTGATCTGTTGTCTTCTGGGCCATAGTGTCTCTCCTCCTAGAATCCTGGTGCAACAAACGGAAGTGGAATCATTACTGGATGGTCGACAGCATCGGCCGTTGCGAGCTGCAGAAGTAGCGTTTCCCTGCTCTGCTTGAATCCCGGACGCGAAAACTGCACTACCCCATCCAAGCGTTCACCGGGAGCCAGCTTGACAGCATTCTGGCGGAAGTCCTGGATCGAGACCGGCGCCGCGAGGATTCCCTTCTTGCTGGGTTTCTTTCGGACCGGGTTGCCGAGCTGAATCTGTGGTGTCAGTACCTGTACCCAGTCCCTGCTGACGTTCAGGACGGAGTAGGACACCATCATCGTGTCGCCAACTTGCTCTGTGCGACCAAGCGATGCGGCGATGGATCTAGTCGCGTTGGTATTTGTCCTATCCAGTTTTGCGAGATCATCGGCAGTGATCCAGTGGGGCGTTGCCAGCTCTGCCTGAGCGGCGAGCACAGCGTCAATCACGGAAACAGGTTGCACGGTGCGTACAGAGGATCGAGTCGGATAGCTCCTCACGAACGGAACTGAGAGCTTCGGCCCCGTCGTAGGATGCGGAATAGCGGCCTCTTGCGGCCCTGCAAAGGCCAGTAGCGACCTGTCAGGGCGATAATCGAGCACGAAATCAACGTCATACTGTGCTGCGGAATTGCCCGAGGAGATCAACTTCAGGCTGATGGTTTCGCCGCTGGCCAGGGCAACCAGCAGATTGCTCTCCGCAGCGTCGTGGGTAAGCGGGCTCACGTAAACCAACCTCGGCTCATTTTCCACATGTTCGGCGGTAAACAGCGTCGGGGCACCGACGGCAATTGAGGTGACAGCTTCGGGGAGATGAATTGTGCTGATGTACAGGGGCTTGCAATGAACCTCGCCAACGCTGGTACTGTCGGCCGGGCGGCTTTCAATGCGAGCATCCACTGAACGGGACGGCGCTCCCGCCGGGATCTGCGGTTTTGACGGCGCCAGATCTGCACCCGAAGGTACGCTCACCGTACTCCCTCCCACAGTAGATGGAGGGGCATTAACTGGTGAAGGTGGCGATGCCGTCTGAGCTGATACAGGTAGTGCGGTCAAGGAAAGAGCAAGAGAGAGGACAAATAGCTTCATTATTGATCGCCTCCATGGGCGAGATTAGTTGGACTGTTGTGGAGGGCGAGCTCCGCAAGGTAGAGACGTCGAACGGAAGCAACGTACGCATACACATCGGCGTCGGAGTAGTGGAGACCACGACGTAGGATTGGGCGGCTTCCCCGGTAATACGCCGCCAATACTAGACGGAAGTCTCCGCCTAACTGCTGCATTAAATCGGCGAGGTATCGAGTCCCGCCGGAGAGGTTTTCTGAGATGTCGAAGGGATTTTGTACGCCATACTCTGCTGCGGTAGCCGGCATGAGCTGCATCAGTCCCATAGCGCCTTTGGTGGAGATTGCCCTTGGATTCCAGCCGGACTCCTGGGTGATGATCGCGTGGATCAGCTCTTTGGGAATCTGATAGTGGGCGGCGTACGCGTCGGCGTAGTAAACCTCTTTATCATGGCCAGTCTCTGAAAATCTGCCAGCCGCAGCAGAAAGGGAGAACACCAGCAATAGGAGCACTTCAGTGAAGAGCCGAATCATTCAGCGGAAGCCTCGAACGGCATCAACGAAGAGGGTTGGGGAACGTCATTCGTACGGATAGGAGCTTCCGGCACCTGAATATCGTTCCGACCCATTTCGTCGGCGATGATGCGCGCATTGTCCATGAAGCTCTCGAACCTCCCAGAAACTAGCAGACTGGCTCGATCCTTCTCAGTCTTGGCAATGAACGGCAGCATGACGGCCTTATGGTCGTCCCTGATTTCTTTCAGATTCAGTTTGTCGAGCGCCAGAGCGAGGGTGATCATTTCGGAAATCGAAGGGGGCTTTTCCATCTTGAAGGCCCGTAGCGTCTTCGCGAAGCCCGCTATGAAGTAGTGGATAGCCTTTGAGCAATGCGGCGTGCGGCTTGCGACAATGGCCGCTTCCTGTTCAGGTGTGGGATGATTGATGTAGATGCGGGCACAGCGCCGTAAAAGGGGGTAGCCGAGTTGCCGTTCGTCGTTGGCCGTGACGATCGTGAACGGGGGATGAACTGCCTTGATCTCGCCTAGGCCCGGGATCGTCAGCTGCCATTCGCCAAGAAACTCAAGCAGTTGGGCCTCAAAGGCATGGCTGATCTTGTCGATTTCATCGACCAGTAGAATGCATCGAGATTGCGTCTCGAGCGCGCTTAGAAGTGGCCCTGCTAGATAGAAGGCACGATCTGAAACTCTTTTTGCGGCCTCGTCAAACGTTCCGTCATGAA
>Ga0302320_10018532_pt1 | contig 14031 bp, 11 predicted proteins | sample Bog_T0_3_FD_202130 | JGI IMG/M metagenome (GOLD analysis project Ga0302320, IMG submission 202130) | Peat permafrost microbial communities from Stordalen Mire near Abisko, Sweden - Bog_T0_3 | ecosystem: Environmental > Terrestrial > Soil > Wetlands > Peat | place: Sweden: Abisko, Stordalen Mire... | reverse complement strand
ATTCGCCTGATTCGCTTATTTTTTTCGCGAAAAGCGGAAGAGGAGGCATGTTTTGTGTCACTCAAGCAGACACGTCTGGCGTCGACCCTCCAGATAAATTACCCGAGCAAATCCACACTGGTCTCGTAACGCAGAAACGGCGTGATGAGATAGACGCCGTTGAATGCCTCCAGCGCCACGTCGCGGACTTCCCGCGCCACTTCCAGCCCGATCCGTGTCGCGGCCTGGTCGTCGGCGCAGAGGCGCAGCCGTTCGCGCAGCGGCTCGGCGATCTTGATCCCCGGCACTTCGTTGTGCAGGAACTCGGCGTTGCGCGAACTCAGCAGCGGCATCACGCCGAGAAAAACGGGCACGCCCAGCGGCTTGAGCAGCTTCACGGTGTCGCGCGCCAAACCGAGATCAAAGACCGGCTGCGTCATGACGTATTGCGCCCCGGCGGCGAGCTTGCCTTCGAGCTTCCTCACCTGCGAATCGAGATTCAGCGCGTTCGGGTTGAAGGCGCAACCGATGATGAAATCGGTCCGCCCGTTGAGCGGCCGTCCCACATAATTCACGCCGCGATTCATCCCGGCCATCAGCTTGATCAGGCCCGACGAATTCAAGTCGTAAACCGACGTCGCGCCGGGGTGGTCGCCCACCTTCGCCGGATCGCCGGTCAGCGCCAGCACATGACGAAAGCCCAGTACGCCGAGCCCCATGATCTCCGATTGCAGCCCGAGCAGGTTGCGGTCGCGGCAGGCGACGTGCAGCAGCGCCGTGAGGCCGACCTCCTCGCGCACGCGGATCGCCGCCGCGAAATTGCTCACGCGCAAAATCGCCAGCGAATTATCGGCCAGCGTGATTGCCGACGCGCCCGCCTCCTTGAGCGCCTTCGCGCCCGCGAGAAATTTGTCCATCGAAAGGCCTTTCGGCGAATCGAGTTCCACAATCGACACGCGCTTTTGCTTGAGCAGGTCGAGAATGGAAACTTCCTCCGCGCGGGCCGTCGACACGCCTGCCGGTTCAGCAACTTCGATCCGTGCGCGGGTTGCCGGGGCCGAAGCCACGGGCGAAAGTTTCTTTACGCGCACCGGCTTCAGTTCCCGCGCCACCGCCGCCATCGCCGCAATGTGCTCGGGACGCGTCCCGTAATCGCCGCCGATGAGCCGCGCGCCCTCTTCCACCCAGCGCGGCAGCATGTCCGCGAAGTAGCCGGGACTCGCCGCGTAATTGAACCGGCCCTCGTAGAATTCGGGCTTCCCGGCGTTCGGATAAACGCAGAGCAGCTCGTTCTCCTCGACGGCCAGCTTCGACAGCAGATGCGCGCACGCCTGCGGGCCGCACGTCCCGTTCAGGCCGACGATGTCCGCGCCCGCCGCGCGCAGGATTTTCACCGCCTCGGGAAAAGTCTCCCCGGAAAAAAGCCGCCCCTCCTCGCTCACCGCCAGCGAGGTCACGACCGGAACGTTGCTCAGGTTTTGGAAAACGTCGAGCGCCAGCAGCAATTCATCCAACGCGGCGAAGGTCTCCAGCAAAATCAAATTGCACCCGCCATCAAGCAGCGCGCCGATCTGCTCGCGAAAAAGCGCCTTGCGATCATCAGCCGAAAACGCGCCGTCGGCGGGACGCAGCGCAAGCGGCCCAACCGATCCGCCAATGAAAACATCCTTGCGCCCCTTCAGCGCGTCGCGGGCGACCTGGGCGGCGCGCCAGTTGATTTCGCTGACCTGATGATCGAGGCCAAAGCGGGCCAACCGGATGCGGCTCGCGCCAAAGCTGTTGGTCTCGATCACCTGTGCGCCGGCGGCGGCGTACTCCTGGTAAACGCGCGCAACGAGCTCAGGCTGGCTGAGGTTGACCTCCTCGAGGCAATGGTTGAGCGGCACGCCGAGTTCGTAAAGATACGTGCCCGTCGCGCCATCGCCGAGAACGATGCGCTCGTTGAGAAGATCGAGGAGGTTTGCCATATAATTTCTGTCATCCTGAGCTTGTCGAAGGATCTCTTACTATTCCATCCTCTTGGTGACTATTGAGCAAAATAATTAGCCTGTCACACCGGTGTGCGATAGGCTCGAATGGACAGGATTCTACAAAAGACGCCATGAATCGACAAAAAAACGGCCTGCGCCTTACCGAAAACACGGCACTCAACGACGACATTCTCGCCCTTGTGGCCAAGTGGAACACTCCCAAATATGCCCACGATTTCGCCGAGATGATCGCCTCGCTCCACAAACTTTCCCAGCAGAACCCCAGTTCGAGCGACATGACCCTCTTCAAGCGGTCCATGGCCGAATTGCGCTACGCGCAGGGGGTTTTCGAGCCCTATCGGGACATGAAAAAAGTCTGCATCTTCGGCTCGGCCCGCATCCGCCCTCCCGCGCCTGCCTATGAGCACGCGAAAGAATTTGCGCGCCTCATGACCGACGCCGGATGGATGACCATCACCGGCGCGGGCGACGGCATCATGAGCGCCGCCCAGCACGGCGCGGGCGCAGAAAAAAGCTTCGGCCTCAACATCCTCCTGCCCTTCGAGCAACACCCCAACGAAGTCATCCACCACGATCCGAAGCTCGTCACCTTCCGCTACTTTTTCACGCGCAAACTCACCTTCCTGCGCGAGGCCAGCGCGGTCGCCGTCTTTCCCGGCGGCTTCGGCACCCTTGACGAAAGCATGGAAGTCGCGACCCTGATGCAGACCGGCAAGGCGCGCCTGATCCCCCTGGTACTGATCGACGAACCAGGCGGCAAGTTCTGGAAAAACTTCATTCGCTACATCAGCGAAGACCTCATGTCGAACAAGCTGATCTCACCGGAGGATTTCCATCTCTTTAAGCTGACCGAAAGCATCACCGAGGCCCGGAACGAGATTTTGCGCTTCTACCATAATTTCCACTCCTACCGCTTCGTCGGACCCTACATGGTCATCCGCCTGCAGCGCGCGCTCAGCGAGAAAAAGCTCGACCACCTGCGCAATGAATTCCTCAGCATCTTCGATCCCCCCGGCGAGATGATCCAGCGCGACGCCCTGCCCCAGGAAGCCGATGAAAAGGACATCGCCCACCTGCCACGCCTCTGCCTCACCTTCAACCGCATCCACTTCGGCTTCCTGCGCCTCCTCATCGACCGCGTAAATGAGGAGTAGGCCTCCATTGTAGCGGCGGCCGTCGCACTTTCTCCACGCCATGAGCGCCCCCCTCCCCAACCCGCCCCGCATCACCGTCCCACTGGAGGTCTACTACTTCGACACCGACGCGGGCGGCGTGGTCCACAACATCGCCTACCTGCGCATGATCGAAATCGCCCGCTCGCAACTGGCAACGACCCTCGGCTGGTCGCTGGCCGACATGGGCAGCACGGGACTCGTCCCCGTCGTGGCGCGGACCGAAATCGATTATCTCAAACCGGCCCGACTCGGCGAGCACCTGATCGTCTTCGCTGAACTGATCCGCATGGAAAAAGTGCGTTTCTTCATCCAGTTCGAGATCACGTCCGAAGCCCAGCCCGGACTCGTTTTTGTCCGCTGCATCCAGACCATGGTCACCGTCCAACTCCCCAGCGGACGCCCCCAGCGCGTGCCCCAAGCCTGGCGCGATGCGTATCCGGAGCTTTTTTCTGTGGAGGGTCAGCCTCCGGCTTGACCCATTGCGAGATAGCTGGCACCCCTGCCGGGGTGCGACGTCTTTAGAACGGTTACCGGTGGTGGCGCCCGCTGCGCGGGCTTACCACCGGCTAATATGCTGACAAGCCTCCGGCTTGCCGCCGGCGCTATAACTGCACCGTCGCGGGGCCCGCGACGGCTACCTTACAGATACTCTCTCGGATCAGTGATGTGCCCCGTCAGCGCACTTGCCGCCACCGTGTAGGGCGACGCCAGAAACACCTTCGATTCCTTGTGGCCCATGCGACCTGGAAAATTCCGGTTCGTCGCTGAGATGCAGGTCATCGGCTTGTTCATCCGGCCGAAGGTATCCCCCGGTCCGCCGAGACAGGCCGCGCACGAGGCGTTTTCAGTCATCTGCACGCCGGCTGATTCCAGAATTTCCCACACCGTGTTGTCGCCCCATTTCGTGGTCTGCAACTCGAACACCACATCAGGCGTCGCGGGCACGCCAAATGTGTCGATCTTCACCGTGCGGCCCTTGAGCACTTCGGCAAACGCCAGGAAATCGGAGGTCTTGCCGCCCGTGCACGAGCCGATGTAGGCGCGGTCGAGCTTGATGTTGCCGAGTTCCTTGGCCAGCGCACGATGCCCCGGATCGGGATGCTGCGCGACGGTCGGTTCCAGCTTCGAGAGATCGACCACGTCGTCGTAGACGAAGCTCTGGTCCTTGTCGACCTCGACCGGCGTGTAAGTCGACTTCGTGCCGTTGCGCTTCGTCCGCTCGTCCACGTAGGCGAACGTCTTTTCGTCCGCCGGAAAAACGCCGTTCTTGCCGCCCGCCTCAATCGCCATGTTCGCGATGGTCATGCGGTCGTCCATGCTGAGCGAATGCATACCGGGTCCCTCGTATTGCAGCGCGCGATAGGTCGCGCCGTCGGAACCGATTTCGCCGATGACATGCAGCACGACGTCCTTCGCCATCACGCCCTTGGGCAACTTGCCTTCGAGGTAAAAGCGCATCGTCTGCGGCACTTTGATGAGCAATTTGCCCGTGCCCATGATGAACCCCGCGTCGGTGTTGCCGATGCCGGTCGCGAACATGTTGAACGCGCCCGCCATGCAGGTGTGGCTGTCGGTGCCGAAGAGGACTTCGCCGGGGCGCGTGTGGCCCTTGGCCGGGAGCGCCGTGTGGCACACGCCCGCGTAACGCTCGCCGAACTGGCGCTTGAGCTGCCCGCGCGAGCTGTCAAAAATCCAGTGGCCGTTCGGGTCGTCGATCACGTCGTAGAAATAGGGCAGGCCCTGCTCCTGCACGAAGGCGCGCAGGATGTCGACGTTACGGTTGGAAAGTGAATCGGCGGTGAAGATGTAGTGATCGGGGATGATGACGATCTTGTTCTTGTCCCAAACCTTCGCGGTCTTGCCGAACTCGCGCTTGAACACGCCGATGGTTCCCGGCCCGCACACGTCGTGCGTCAGGAGAACATCGGTTTCCACCCAAACATTTTCGCCCGGGGCCACATGGGCCTTGCCGCTGGCGCGGGCGAGCAGCTTTTCAGTCAACGTCATAAGAGGGACAGCTTAGCGTACTTTGGGACGATTCACAATGGAGATATCAGCTACGCCGTGCTAGCTTGGAGCATGAAATTCCACCGCCTCTGGATTGTGGCTTTGCTGCTGATCTCCATTCCTTCCCTGCGCGCCGCCGCCGCGCCGGCAGCCGACAGCCCGGCCGTCGTCGTCAAGGCCCTGTATCGATCTTCCATGGACCACTTCGGTTTCTCGCCCGAGAGCGTCAAGCTGGCCAAGGCATGGGTCACGCCGGAGCTCTACGCGCGTCTCTTGAAAAAAGCGAACGCGCCGCAACCCAAGGAAGGCCCTCCCGATATCGAGGGCGATCTCTTCCTCAACTGCCAGGATGTGCCCACGAAATGGGAAATCGGCGATTCATCGACGACTGCCGCGAAGGCCAAGGTCAATGTGATCCTGCATTGGGATAGCGAAAAGCGGCAATACGCCGTGCTGCTCAAGCAGGTCGATGGGGCATGGAAAGTCTACGACGTCGACTTCGGCAAGGACGGTAAACTGAGTGATATGCTTTGAAGTGGTAGGGACGGCAGTCCCATGCCGTCCCTAATTAGAACGGGACGCAAAGGGACTCGCGTCCCTACCCGATTCTGATTAAATGGAGCGATCATGACTTCGCCTTCCGCCCCCAACCCCGCATTGCCGCCGCATCGCAAGGTGCATGTCGATCTCGGGCCGCGCGCATATGATGTGCTGATTGGAAGAGGACTAATAAACGGCATCGATATCCTTTTAAAAGAACGACGTCTACTAAGTACGCCTGTAGTTATTGCCGATACGAATGTCCAAGCGCTGCATTATAATCAATTAGGAGCCGCCATTCAGAAAGCAGGCACTAAGGAAATCGAAAGCGCGATCTTGTACCCCATCGGACCTGGCGAAAGCAGCAAAACGCTCGAAAACTATACCATTGCGCTTTCTTATCTTGCTCAGCACCGCGTTCCCCGTTCCGGAGTTTTATTTGCCCTCGGCGGCGGCGTGATCGGCGATCTCGCCGGCTTCGTCGCGGCGACTTATCTTCGCGGCATCGCCTTCGTCCAAGTCCCCACAACATTACTCGCGATGGTAGACAGCTCCGTTGGCGGCAAAACCGGCGTCAATCTGCCAGAGGGAAAAAATCTCGTTGGCGCATTCCATCAACCTAAGTTGGTTTTGGCCGATCTCGAAACGCTCGAGACGCTCCCTCCGCGCGAATTCGCCGCAGGCATGGCCGAGGTCATCAAATACGGCGCGATCAAAGACAAGGCGCTCTTCGACCGCGTGTCCACACGGGTCAATCCCGACGACACCGACCTCGACGAGATCGTCGAAAAATGCGTCGCGATCAAGGCGCGCATCGTCGAGACCGACGAGTTTGAGACCAAGGGCCAGCGCGCGCTGCTCAACTTCGGCCACACCATCGGCCACGCCATCGAAAACGCGACCGGATATAAAACCTATCTCCACGGCGAGGCCATCTCGATCGGGATGCGCGCCGCTGCGTGGCTCTCCGTCTGGCATGCGGGCTTGCCGGAAGCCGACGCGCGCCGGATCGAGTCCGCGCTGACCGCGAATGCGCTGCCCATCACCCTGAAACCCGAAGTCGACCGCGCCGCGATCCTCGCCGCCCTCGGCAACGACAAGAAAGTCGCCGCCGATGGCCGCAATCGATGGGTTCTACTCAAGAGCCTCGGTGAAGCGACGAGCGGCCATGAACTGCCCGCTGAACTTGTTCAAAAAGCAGTAGATATTCTCGCATGAAATTCAGGGCCATCCCGCCCTTTTTACCTTAACAGGCCCTAGATTGGGATCGTTTCGGAATGCCCGGCCTGAAATTGTCGCACTTGGGCCAGGATCATGTCGGCCAGATAAGCCTCCGTCCCGATGGCGCTCGCGTACCAGAGACGCCGCCCTTTTTCGCGGAGCGGATTCGTGAAGCCCCGCTCCTTCACGTTGTGCGTCAGTCCCAGCAGCACCGGGATATCCTCGAACGAGTGGAGTCCGTCCGAGATGAAAAACGGGACCACGACGACATCCGGGTGATCGGTCAGCGTGCGCCAGTCCTTGATGAAAGGCTGCTGCTCCATGAGCGCGCCCTGGCAGTCGGCATAGACGCCGCGCGCGCGAATCAGTTCCGCCTGATGGTGGATGATTTTGGTCGAATTATCGTTGAGCTCCGTCCCGTGTCCGCAGATGAAAAGACACGCCGTTTTTGCCGGATCAGGAATCGTTTCCTGCGAACCCGCGACCACTTCACGGGCCCGTCGCAGCAGGGCCTCGGTCATCTCGGGATTCAAGCCCACGGGCTGGCAGTAAAAAATATCCTGCCTGCCCAAGCGCGTCACCGGTCCGGTCAACCCCAATTCCCTCGGGATGACTTGTTCCGTGAAATAGCCGGAGCTGATGAAATTTGGCACCACATAGACTTGTCGCCGCCGGGTCTGGCTCAGGGCCTCCCGGAAATGGGGTTTCTCTTTCCAAAAAGCGACATGCACCTCCGCGAAAACGCCCCGCCGCCGGATTTCCTCCGCATGCTGATATGTCGGCGCGCTCGAATCGGCATTCAGCGTCGAGCCATGTCCCAGCAGGAGCAAAGCGGCATCGCAAATCGGCATGCGTCACTATAGCCGCCAAACGATCGAAGCGGAAGGGTTTCGCACGGAGGACTGCAGAGGGCTGACAGAGGAAGGCAGGTTGAAAACCTTGCGTTTGCTCTGAACTCTGTGCAAATAAAAAGACTCAGATGGAAATCAACGATGTCACCGCCATGATCGTTGATTGTGCTTACCATATTCACAACGACATCGGACCGGGATTATTTGAGTCCGTCTATGAATTGATCCTCTCAGATATGCTGGCCGATAGGGGCCTTTTGGTTCAACGACAGATGGCTATTCCGATTCGAATTGGTGATAAGGTTTACGATGAAGGCTTTCGCGCGGACCTTGTCGTTGACGGTCGGGTGATCGTGGAAATCAAATCCATTGAGCGATTGGCCCGCGTGCACAAAAAGCAGGTGCTGACGTATCTCAAGCTGTCGGGACTGCCGGTTGGGCTTCTCATCAATTTCGGCGGCGACTTGCTTAAGGGAAATATTGAGCGCCTCGTTTTACCTCACGCGCCGAATTTAAAAGCCTAATTCCTTGCCTTCTCCTCTTCGGTTCTCTGCAGTCCTCCGTGCGAAACTTTCTCACGCCTCAGGCAGAGCTTCGCGCCTTGCAGATGCCGGAGAGCCTCCAGCCGCCGCGCCCCGCTTCTTCAACTTGGCTTTGATCCAGCGCGCAATGTGCTTGGGTTGGGTCGCGATGGCCAGGCTGGTCTGGTACACCAGCGGACCAAATTCTAGCGCCCGCCGATGGAACGAAACGCGCCCGGCTCGAATTCCCGCAAAGAGAGCCTCCGGCGTAAGGTCGTCCGCTTCCACGACACTGGCGTTCTTGCCAATGACGCTCAGGGAATGGGCATCCGACGAAGCCACCAGCGTCTTGCCATGCTTATGCGCCCAGCGTGCCGCCCGCAGATTTGGGTTCACCCGGCCCGGAAGCCAGTGTACATGGAGAATACACCATTCCACCGCATCGATACAGTCGGTATGGCCGTCCATGTTGTTGCCCAGGCAGCTCGGATGGGGATAAAAGGGATGCGGAGCCATCACCAGCACCTCCGGTTTGCGCAGTCGCAAAGCCCGGATTTGGTTCCAGGTCGGCTCGCCGGGCAGATCGCCCTCAGCCAGGTTCAAAACCACAAGATGCCGCCGATCCACCTCGGCCTCCATGCCGGGAATGAGCAGAATACCCCGTTCCCGGGCATAAGCGAACGCCTCTGGGACCGCGCAAATCTTACGATGCCACGTCACGGCAATCGCGTCGAGACCCACCTCTTTGGCTCGGTCGATGTGCTGAAACAGGGTGTGAGCCAGGTAAGTATCAACCGGGTCACCCTGACAATGGCTATGCAGTTCGACGCGATAGGACGGCATAAGGTCTAGTTTGCACCCAAATTTTACTTAGGCAAGTGTACTTCGCACATTTCTGAATAAAAATCGGCAACGATTTCTTCGCAATTCAGGGGAGGTTACGACCACTCGGCACTGCCGACTGCACTGGGTATGCATCTTAAGCCCCAACGGGGCGATCCAACCCCAGCCCGGGGCAACGCCTTGAAAAAAGAGGGTATGCAGCTGATACGCCACGTATTTTGCAACGCGGTCCCTCAGCCGGATACATGGGATTAGGATGGGAGCTGTCTTCCGCAGACGGGCCAAACGAGCTGATACTTGGTCTTATAGTTATTGCTCACGCGGCCATCGTACATGAATAGATCCCAAGCACTGTCGGTATTGGCGGCATATGTTGTGGCCGACCAGTAAGAGGCCAATACAACATTTTCGAATCCTTTCTCGGCAAGCCATTCATATGGAACGTCTCTCCTGTGGGCAACGAGACTTTCCAACTCGCTAATATCAGGCACTCGCCAGTCGTTATGGCCCAGATAGCTGGCGGCGTTCAAAGCCTCGATATATTCGAAACTCCTCATCCACTGCATAGCCCCACCCTCAAATGCTCCGATCGTAGGCGTATCGGCCTTCTTCGCCCATATAAGGCCGGTTAGGCGATCAGTTATTGTCTCATCGCCATTATCGGTAAACCGTGGGTCTGTCCGTGTCGGCTCTGGCAATCTTGAGCGTCCAAACAGTCGTTTCCAAATACTCATGGTTTGGCTCTTTGTTTTTGTTGCGAATCTTCAATTTATCTAAGATATTCTTTGCCAATCAATGCCAGCATTTGTGTGGGAAAGAGATATGTTTTAGACTCACAGAATCAGGAAAAATTTAAACCGAAAAGATGCCTCTACCCTTTTCCTGAGAAATGGGCTGGGTTGAAAGCGCTGCCAGCAACTCCTCCGCCCGCTTTTGCGCAAGCTCCATCCGGGGATAGCGCACTTCGCGATAGCCGGTGGCTTCTTCCGGGAGCCGGAGAATCTTCAGCCACGTCGCATACGAAGCCGCGTCGGCGGGCGCGACAAATTGATCCGCCAGGTCGAAATACCACGAGCGAAACGCGCGTTCCTTCGCGTGCCAGGCGGGGAGAAGCCGCCGCAGGAATTTTGCCCGGCGCATCAGCCGCAACATCCAGGGCCGCGACTTGAGTTTGAAGCGCAGATTGTATCCGCCGAAGGTGAACTCGGGCCGGTTCAGGTGGCGATGGATCATCCGGTCGCCGAGTTCGGGGCGCGCGTTGTAGCGGTCGCGATCCTGCTCGTATTTCTCATCGCTGGTCAGCAGCCACGCGACGTAAACCTCGTCCTTGATCGCCATCACGCGATGAAGATTCCAGAGCGCGGCCTCCGTCGCGGCATAGCCGTGCGCCGCCGAGTCCCTCGCGTGAACGCGCAGCAGCCGCGCGACGTAATCCTCCGCGTAGGCGAGATCTTCGTAGCGGATCAGGTCGTAAATCCGCTGGGCCAATAGCGATTCGTGCCGCGCGTCGAGCGTCAAATTTTCGAGCGCGCCGCTGACGAGCTGCCAGTATTGCTGCGCGAGCTTTTCGCCGTGGCGGCCGCTCCGTTTGAGCCGCGCCGATTTTTCCGCGACGACATCGTGATAATTTCCCGTGGTGGCGAGTGCTGCGGTCGGTTCCTGCGCGGCATCGTGCGCGATTTTGCGGCCCAGCTTGAACGCGAGCCAGTTTTCCGTGGCCGCGCTGCCCATCGTTTCCTGGATGCCGTATTCGAGGCTCGCGAGCGAGAGCGGCAGTTCGCCGCGCTGGAAGGCGATGCCGAGCATGAGCACATTCGCGTAGAGTTTCGTCCCAAAAACGCGCTCGGAAAGCTCCGAGACATCCGCGCTGAAATAACCTGAAGCGTCGGTGTTCTTGCGCAGCGCTTCTTCGAGCGTCTCGACGCAAAAATCGTCCGTGCCGAGGAGCGTGTTGATCGTCGGCGTCTTTTGCCGGTTGATGATCGCGCGCGTCCGGGGTCCGCCGACGCGGAGATTTCCCTTCGGATCGATCCCGCGCGCCGCTTCGAGAATGTCGATGCCGAGCATGAGGTCGGCCTTGCCGTAGGGGATGATCGGTGAGGTGTGATTGCTGCCCGGCTTGAGAAACGTGATATGCGAGAAGACGCCGCCGTTGCGGATCGCCAGCCCGTTTTTGTCGCAGAAGACCACCTTGTATCCCTCGCGATGCCCGGCGCGGACGAGCGTCGCCGCCGAAACCCCGATGCCCATGCCGCCGACGCCCGCAAGGTAGCCGTGCCACGCGTTATTGAAATCGCGCCGGACGGGCAGCGGGATTTCTTCCAGCTCGGGCAGGCGCGAAAGCGGCTTCTGCGAGCACATCACGATGATCTCCTCGAACGCCGGGCACGCGTCGAGCTTCGTGCAGGCGGTGTCGTTCACGCACCACGAAAGATCGGTCTGCACCTTGCGCCCAAAATCGGTCTCGGTGAAGGCCAGGCCGGGACAGCCCGTTGCGCGCGTGCAGACCAGGCAATTCTCGCAGACATCCGGGTTGATGTTGATGTAGCGTTTCGTCTTGAGAAAACCTTTCGCGCGCACCTCAGCACGCTCGTCGAGAGTGCGGCGGCGATTGAACGTGATGCCGCATTCCTTGTCGGCGACGACGACCTTCACGCCGTTTTTCAGCACGGTCGATTCGAGCAGCCCGCGATACGTCGCGCGCTGGGCTGGATTGGTTCGGACGACCTCGACCGATTCGTCCTCGATCATCGCGCCGATGATCTTCTCGATTTTCTGCGTCCACGTCTCGTTGCCGAGCATATCGTATTCGAGGCCCGGCGTCGTTTGCTGGCCGGTCATTCCGGTCGTCTTGTTGTCGAGAATGATGTAGGTGATGTCCTGCCCGTTCTTGATCGAATTGGAAATCGCGAGCTGGCCGCTGTGGAAAAACGTCGAGTCGCCCATGAAGACGACCTGCTTGTTCGTGATGAACGGATCGATGCCGAGCCCCGTTCCGCCGCCGAGCCCCATGCCGCTATAGTTGTGCATGAGGTCCTTGTTCGGCTCGAACATCAGCATCGTATAGCAGCCGGTGTCGCCGTGGAAAACGAGGTCGACCGGTTCGCGCCGATGCGTTTTTCGCATGTAATCGGCGTCGCGGAATTGCCTTTTTATCTCGCCCAGGACGCTGGCCGAATCGCGATGCGGACAGCCGGGGCAGAACGTCGGCGTGCGCGGTGCGAGATCGACTTCGATCGCCTGATTTTGCGCCAGCAATTGCAGCTCCGCGTCGATGCGCGCCTGATCAATCCCGCCGTCGCGGGATGACGGCGCAAGCTCGGTGATCAGCGGCGCGAGCGACTCGACGAGGATCGACGAATTGAATCCGCGCGTCGAGGGAAGGCCCTCGCGTCCGCCCGGAAACATCTTGCCGTAAACCGGAACGGCGGCGTTGCCCGTCATCGCGCGGCGGGCGAGAAGCTGCACAACCTGCTCTTCCAAAAAGCCGCGCCGTTCCTCGACGACGACGATGTTTTCGACCTGGTCCGCGAACGAATCGATCAGTTCGGGATCGAGCGGGTAAGTGACGCCAAGCTTGAGCAGCGGAAAAGCGTCCGTGAGTCCGAGTTGCTGCAGCGCGTGCTCCAGATACGAACAAGCGAGCGCGGAACTGACGAATCCAAGTGGCGCTTTGCTGCTCGTTCGGCCCGGAATCATGCGATTCACGCCGTGACGCCGCGCGCTGGCCCAGAGCCGCTCGTAGCGTTGGGGAAATCCCTGCTCGCGACGCCATGTGCGCGGTGGCAGCAGCACGTTCTTTTCAAAATCGACCTTCGCCGTGTCGAGCTGGATCGGGTTGTGCGTGTTGACCCTGGGAAAATGATTGCGCCCGACCTGCACCGACCCGCCGCCGTCGGCCTGGTTCGTCGTCACGAGAAATCCGATGTAGAGCTCGCTTTCGCGCGAGAGCCGAAACGCGAGATCGACCCAGTCCTTCATCTCCTGGTTTGTGCTCGGCTCCAGAACCGGCATGTAGATGTGCTTGCACAAAAAGCGCGAGTCGGCGGGCACCTGCGTCGAGTCGCTCCACGGATCGTCGCCCATCACCACCACCACGCCGCCATCGGGGTGCGCGCCGGCCAGGTTGCCGAGCGCCAGCGCGTCGGTGGCCACATGCAGCCCGACGCTTTTCATTACGCACATCGCGCGCAGGCCGTGCATCTGCGAGCCGTTCACCATCGCGGCGGAGAGCGCTTCGTTGTTGGCCAGCACCGCGCTGATGCCGTACTGCTTCGGGATTTCCGCAATCGCCTCGATGCAGTCGAAAAAGCCCGACACGGGCGAGCCGGGATAGCCGGTCCAGAGATGCGTCCCTCCCTCGGTTTCGAGCAGCCCCTTGACGAGCAGTTCGTTGCCAAGAAAGACCTCCGTGCCTTCTTCCTTGAGAAATCGTGGATCGACTTTCAAGTCTCCTCGTGGGTTGGGGTTTTGTCAGGAAACCGCCGTTTCTCCGTTCGGCGCGTCCCTGTCCTCTAATGAATTAGGTGATTAACCCCGCAACGCCAAGGAAAAGCTCAGTTGTAGCAAGCGACGGTCATAGATGGAAGCTATCCCGCCGTCTCCTTTCCTAAGTTTATGTAGGGTAACGTCTTATTGCTGAAAACGCAAGCTATTTTTTGTAAATTTCTGCACCAAAAGGCACGGCTTTGTTATGCGCTTGCGAGGTAAAATGGTATGCGCGTGGCGACCGATGGGAGGGCACTAATCTAACTTTCCTCCGCTAGGACTGAGGCGTAAGCAATATTGAGCGCTTTCGCGTGCTCCTCCGCTACCTGTCTCACCTCGGCGCCAAGTTGGGCGAATTTGTCCGGGTGGCATTGTTTGATCCTGCTGCGATAAGCTCTCTTGACCTCGTCAAGAC
>Ga0302320_10018531_pt1 | contig 14031 bp, 12 predicted proteins | sample Bog_T0_3_FD_202130 | JGI IMG/M metagenome (GOLD analysis project Ga0302320, IMG submission 202130) | Peat permafrost microbial communities from Stordalen Mire near Abisko, Sweden - Bog_T0_3 | ecosystem: Environmental > Terrestrial > Soil > Wetlands > Peat | place: Sweden: Abisko, Stordalen Mire... | reverse complement strand
TGGAGGATCGCCATGCCCGAATTCATCCACAGCTTCTGGATGGCCTTTGTGCCGCTCTTTGTGGCCATCGACGCCATCGGCGTGCTGCCCATCTATCTAGGCCTGGCGCAGGGCGTGGACCAGCCCACCCGCAACCGGGTCATTGGCCAGGCCCTGGGCACGGCCCTGCTCTTGTGCGCGCTCTTCCTCTTCCTGGGCCAGGCGGTCTTCAGCCTGCTGGGCATCACCCTCTATGACTTCATGGTGGCCGGCGGCATGGTGCTCTTCGCCATCTCCATCCGCGACCTCTTGAGCGCGGGCGGCCGCCATGGCCGCACCCCAGAGGGCTTCGGCGTGGTGCCCTTGGGCACTCCGCTCATCGCCGGCCCGGCCATGCTCACCACCACCCTGATGATGGCTGGTAGCCAGGGGAGCGGCGCCACCTTGGCCGCCATCCTGGCCAACCTGGGCCTGGCCGGCCTGGCCTTCGCCTTTGGCGGCCGCATCTTCAAGGTGCTGGGATCGGATGGCGCGCGGGCCGCCAGCAAGGTCAGCCACCTGCTTTTAGCTGCCATCGCAGTGATGATGGTGCGCAAGGGGCTGATCGGCATCCTGGGGCATTGAGGCGTTCAATCTTTGGCAGCCTGAATTCAGCCCCTGAACGCTGCCTTTGACACCTTGCTTGCATCCTGCTAGATTGTCCTGATGGTCCCCGACATACTGAATTGGAGGAATGGCATGCGCAAGCTCCTTTTGGCTCTTCTCTCCATCGCAATGCTGGCAGGCTGCTCCAGCAAGCGCGATGACTCGGTCATCCGCGTGGGCGAGTACAGCTCGCTCACCGGTAGCGAGGCCACCTTTGGCATCAGCACCCATGAGGCCCTCACCCTGGCGCTTGATGAGGCCAATGCGGCGGGCGGGGTGAACGGCAAGAAGATAGAGCTCATCACCCTCGACAACCAGGGCAAGCCGGACGAGACCGTGCTGGCGGTCACCCGCCTCATCAGCCAAGACAAGGTGCATGTGGTCATCGGCGAGGTGGCCAGCTCGCGCAGCCTGGCGGCGGCGCCCATCTGCCAGGCGGCCAAGGTGCCCATGATCAGCCCGGCCAGCACCAATGTGGCCGTGACCGAGAAGGGCGACTACATCTTCCGCGCCTGCTTCATCGACCCCTTCCAGGGCAAGGTGATGGCAGACTACGCCTTCAACGCCCTCAAGCTGCGCAGGGCCGCCATCTTGCGCGACTTGAAGAGCGACTACAGCATGGGCTTGAGCGACGTGTTCAAGGCCCGCTTCACCCAGCTGGGCGGCCAGGTGGTGGCCGAGGACTCGTACAGCGGCGGCGACATGGACTTCAAGGCCCAGCTCACCAACCTGCGCGCCAAGGCGCCCCAGATCATCTATTGCCCGGGCTATTACACCGAGATAGGCCTCATCGCCAAGCAGGCCCGCGCGCTCGGCATCAATGAGCCGCTGGCTGGCGGAGACGGCTACGACAGCCCCAAGCTGGCAGAGATAGCCGGCGCAGCCGCCCTGGAGGGCTATTACTACAGCAATCACTACACCCCAGAGCGCGATGACCCTCGGGTGCAGGGCTTCGTGAAGGAGTATGTGGAGCGCTGGCACCATGTGCCTGACGCCCTGGCGGCCCTGGGCTATGACGCGGGCGGCATGCTGGTGGCGGCCCTCAAGCGCAGCAAGAGCCTGGATGGGCCGGACATCCGCGATGCCATCGCGGCCACCAAGGCCTACCCTGGCGTCACCGGCGACATCACCCTGGATGAGCATCGCAACCCCAGCAAGAGCGCGGTGGTGCTCAAGATCATGGGCGGCAAGGCCCGCTACGTGGCCACCGTCAAGCCCTGAACCCTCATCGAGCGAGGCATCCCATGGTCCAGCCCAAGAAGCGCGTCACCATTCTGGACATCGCCAAGGCGGTGGGCGTGACCGATGGCACGGTGAGCCGTGCGCTCAGCAATGACCCGCGCGTGCGGCCGGAGACGCGCGACCGGGTGACCGAGGCGGCGCGGGCCCTGGGCTACCGGCCAAACCTGGCGGCCCGCTACTTCAAGCAGGGGCAGACCCGCACCCTGGGCGTGATCCTCGAGTCGGGATATTGGTTCTTCTACAACCCCTACTTTGGCCGGCTGGTGGCGGGCCTGGCCGATGCGGCGCGCGAGAATGACCGGCGACTGACCTTCTTCTTCCCCGAGATCGAGCCGGCTGCGGACCGCAACCCGGCGCATGACGTGGTGCGGCCGCGGGGCTTGGATGAGGTCTTCGACGGCCGAGTGGATGGCGCGGTGATGTTCGCGGGCCGCCGGCTGGAGCCCGAGACCCTGCGCGAGCTGGCCGAGGCCCCGGTGCCCGTGGTGCTGGCCAACACCAACATGCCGGTGCCCGGCTTCTTTCAGCTGGTCTCTGGCGCCAGCCATCGGGCCAAGGCCGCAGCCTTGGCCCTGCTCGACCACGGGCACCGCAAGATAGGCATGGTCTCCCTCTACACCGACACGCCCTATGAATGGGCCTGCCTCAAGGGCCTGCAAGAGGCGCATGATGCCCGCAGCCTAGACTTTTTGCCCAGCCAGATTGTGGCCTTGGACCATTGGGACAACCTGAACCCCGAGGCCATCACTGTGGTGCTGGACAAGCTGCTGGCCCAGGGAGTGACGGGCATCATCTTCTCTGACGCGGGCCAGGCGGTGCTGGGCCTTGAGCTGCTGAAGGCCCGGGGCATTCGGGTGCCACAAGACATCTCCATGCTGGCATTCGGGCCCCTGCCGCCCGTGGCCCGCCTTCAGGAGCCGGCGGTCACCCTGTTCAATGCCGACCTCATCGGCGCTGGCCGCGAGCTCTACATGATGATGAAGGAGGCTGGCGAGCAGAAAGAGCCGCGCAGCTTCGAGATCCAGTGGAGCCTGAGCGAAGGCGGCACCTTGGCCCCGCCCAAGCGCGCATAATACAGCGGTCCCCGCATCCTTTTAATGGCAGATCCTTTTACCGAAACTATGCGCTTGTTGGCGCGGGGCGAGGGTATACTTGCCTAGCCGTTCAAACGTCTGAAAAATCCGGAGCATGCATGCGCCTGCTTGCCTTCCTATTTATAGCGCTCAGCCAAGCTGCCTTTGCCGCGGTCACGCCCACAGTGCGCGTGGACCAGATAGGCTATCTCAGCAATGAGTCCAAGCTTGGGATGATCGTGTCTGCGCCCACGGGCAATGTGGATGTGCGCCGGGCCACCGACAGCGTCTCGGTGCTCAATGTGGCCGCAAGCGCAGGCGCTGCGGATTCCGCCTCGGGCGATATGGTGCGCATCGTCGACTTCAGCAGCGTGACCACCACGGGCAGCTATTACCTCGATGTGCCCGGCGTGGGCCAGAGCTACAGCTTCAGCATAAGCCCCAATGTCTTCAATGCCACCTGGCGCACGGCCATGCGCGGCTTTCATGTGCAGCGCTGCGGCACAGCCGTGGATATGTCCCCGGATTTCCCAGCTTACACCCATGCAGCCTGCCACCTCTCGGACGCCAATTTCCACACCTCCTCTGGCAAGACCGGGAGCAAGACGGCCACCATGGGCTGGCATGATGCAGGCGATTACGGCAAGTACACCACCAATGCCGCCATCGCGGTGGGAGAGCTGCTCTGGTGCTTTGAGCACTATGGCAGCACCGTGGCCGGGGTGAACTTGAACATCCCAGAATCGGGCAACGGGACGCCCGACCTTCTGAACGAGGTCAAGTGGGAGCTGGACTGGATGCTGACCATGCAGGACACCGATGGCGGGCTCTGGCAGAAGCTGACCAGCACGGGCTTCGGCTCCTTTGTGCTGCCCGAGAACGATGATGCCAGCTCGCCCCGCGTGATCATCGGCACGGGCAGCAGCCCCTACAAGAACAGCTCTTCCACCGGGGGCTTTGCCGCGGTGATGGCCATAGCAGCCCGCGATTTTCAGCCCTACAACCCAGCCTATGCTGCCACCTGCTTGAGCGCCTCCACCGCCGCTTATGCTTGGGTGAAGGCCAATCCCAATGTGAATTCCGTGAATCCCACGGGCATAACCACCGGCGAATATGGCGGGGTGCTGCCCAGCTACCAGCTGTGGGCCGCGGCTGAGCTCTTGCGAACCACAGGCAACACCAGCTACCGCACAGATTTTGAGGGCAGCAAGGGGGCCACGCCCTATGTCACCGGCGTGCAGGATTGGACCAATGTGAGGAACCTCGCCATGTGGGCCTATGCCCAGTCGGCCAGCGCCACAACGGCCACGGTCACGCAGATCATCAGCGACACGGTGACGGACGCCAACACCATGCTCACCAACCGCGGCAACAATGGCTACCGCAACACCATGACCAATGGCAATTACATCTGGGGCAGCAATGGGGTTGACTGCAACTCGGGCCTGCTGCTGATGATGGCCAACCGGCTGTCGCCCAATGCCAATTATGTGCAGGCTGCCCTGGATGACCTGCACTACATCCTTGGCCGCAATTGCTTCGACACTTGCTGGGTCACCCAGGTGGGCACTTTGGCCACCTTGCATCCCCATCACCGGCCCAGCGGCTCGCCGGAATATGTGAACTTGCCGCCCTGGCCGGGCCTCATGTCGGGCGGGCCAGACGGCACAGCTGGCGACAAGGACGGGATCGTGGACAGCATCCCCTCCAACCCGCCCATGAAGCGCTGGACCGACCAGACCATGGCCTATTGCGTGAACGAGATCGCGCTCAACTGGCAGGCCCCCCTGGTCTATCTTCTGGCGGCTTGCATGCCCACCAGCTCCCCAACCCCCACGCCTTCCATCACGCCTTCGCGCACGCCATCAGGGACATCCACTGCCACTGGCACTCGCACTGCCACTGCCACAGGCACCCGAACAGCCTCGGCCACGCCCTCGGTCAGCCCCAGCAGCACGGCGAGCGCCACTGGCAGCTCCACTGCCACGTCCTCGGCCAGCTCTAGTCCCAGCCCCACTGCCACGGCCTCGCCCACCCGCACCGCCACTGCCAGCGCCACGCCCTGCCCCACGGGGACCATGAGCGGCACGGCTTCGCCCAGCCGGACTGCGACTGGCACTGACACTGCGGGGCCCTCGCCTAGCAGCAGCATCACGCCCAGCCCCACTGCCACGGCCTCGCACACGCTCACGGCCACTGCCAGCGCCACGCCCTCCCCGACGGTGACCATGAGCGGCACTGCTTCGCCCACCCGGACCGCCACCGGCACTGACACGATGGGGCCCTCGCCCAGCAGCAGCATAACGCCCAGCGCCTCGCCCACAGCGTCTTCCTCTCCCACGGGCAGCAGCACCTCCTCGGCCACGCCCTCTGCCACGCCGCCGCCCACTTCAACGGCCATTTCGACCAGCACAGAGAGCAGCACTGCATCGCCCACGCCTTCGTTCACGACTACGGCGGTGCAGAGCACGCCGAGCCAGACCAGGACCATCACGCCAGGACCAAGCCCCACAAGCTCGGTGACGCCCACTGCATCGCCCACCAGCACGCCCACGCTCACTGCCATGGCAGAGCCCAGCGCCAGCGCCTCTGCCACGGCCCTGGCGCAGGCTGGCCCGGTCCGCATCATCAAGGTGCTGGGCTTCCCCAACCCACAGCCCGGGGCTGGGCATATCGGCCTGGAAGTGCAGCTCTTGGGCAGCCCCCAGAGCCTTGTGGCCAAGGTCTATTCGCGAAACCTGGTGCTGGCTGCGGCGGGCCGTGTCACGGGCGGCTTGAGGCCAGGATGGAACATCATCAGCATCCCGGTGGCGGCCCTTCCAGGAGGCACCTACTTTGTGCTATTGAGCGCGGAAGGTGGCGGCGGCAAGGATGTCGCCAAGCCCGTGGCCCTGGTGGTCAGGCCCTAAGAGCCAGTGATGCGATGCTTCACAAAGAAGGCGCGGGCTTCCCGCGCCTTCTTTGTGTTTAAAGCGTGGCCGAGTCTGTCGTAGAATGGCGCATCATGGATGAACTCCTCCAACATCTCGTCAATGGCGTCAGCCTGGGCAGCATCTATGCCCTGGTGGCCCTGGGCTACACCCTGGTCTACGGAAACCTGCGGCTCATCAACTTCGCCCATGGTGACATCTTCATGGCCGGGGCCTATGCCGCGCTCTTCGCCAGCGCCGGCATCTCGCTGGTGGCGGGGCCGGGGCTGCTGCACCTGAGCCTGGTGCTGCTGGCCGCCATGCTGGCCGCCGGGCTGCTGGGCCTGGCAATCGAGCGGCTGGCCTACCGGCCCCTGCGCAAGGCGCCGCGGGTGAACCTGCTGATGACCGCAGTGGGCGTGAGCCTGCTCTTGGAGAACCTGGCCCAGGTGCTCTTCGGCGCCACGCCGCGCGTCTTCCCCACGGTGCTGCAGGAGCGGGCCTGGCTGCATCTGAGCCGAGACATCAGCATCAGCAACATCCAGGTGACGGTGCTGGCCGTGTCGCTCATCCTGATGCTCTTCTTGGAATGGCTGGTGCGGGCCACAGCCCTGGGCAGGGCCATGCGGGCAGTGGCCTTCAGCCACGAGCTGGCGGCCTTGATGGGCGTGCCGGTGGACCGCATCATCGCGCTCACCTTCTGTCTGGGAAGCTCCTTGGCCGCCGCCGCTGGCGTCTTGGTGGGCATCAGCTACCCGCGCGTCGACCCCTTGATGGGCGTGCTGGTGGGGCTCAAGGCCTTTGTGGCAGCGGTGCTGGGCGGCATTGGCGACATCCGCGGTGCTGTGGCGGGCGGCCTGCTGCTGGGCCTGGCCGAGGAGCTGGTGGCCGGCTATGTGAGCACCAGCTACCGCGATGCCCTGGCCTTTGCCCTGCTCATCCTCATCCTCCTGGTCAAGCCCGCCGGCCTGCTGGGCCGCTCAGCGCCGGAGAAGGTATGAGGCGCCGCCCCAACCTGCTCGCCCTGCTGCTCTTGCTGGCCGCGGCCAGCCTGGCCCAGGGGCTCTATGCCACGCTGCCCGCATATCCTGCCACCATCCTGATGCTCTGCCTCATCAATGCCAGCTTGGCCACTTCGCTCAACCTGGTCATCGGCTTGGCCGGGCAGTTTTCCCTGGGCCATGCCGGCTTCATGGCCATCGGCGCTTACGTGGCTGCCAGCTGCACCACGCCCGGCGTGGACCTGCTGGGCCTGGCCGCGCCGGCCCTGGCCCTGGGCCCAGCGGCCCAGCAGGCGCTCTTTGCCCTGGCCCTGCTCTTGGCGGGGCTGGCTGCTGGGCTGGCTGGCTACCTGGTGGGCCTGCCCAGCCTGCGCCTGCGCGGCGACTACCTGGCCATCGTGACCCTGGGCTTTGGCGAGATCATCCGCGTGGTCATCCTCAACATCCCGGCCGTGGGCGGGCCCCGCGGCCTATCCGGCGTGCCCAGCTATTCCAGCGCCTTTGTGGCAGCGCTCTTCCTGGGCGGCCTAGTGCTGGGCATCCACCGCCTGATGGGCACCAGCCATGGGCGGGTGCTGCTGGCAGTGCGCGCTGATGAGGTGGCCGCCGCCGCCCTGGGCAGCAGCCCCACGCGCTTCAAGGTGGCGGCCTTCACTGCCTCAGCTGCAGCGGGCGGGGTGGCGGGCGGCCTGCTGGCCCATGCCATGATGTACATCAACCCCTCGGGCTTCACCTTCATGCGCTCGGTCGAGGTGGTGGTGATGGTGGTGCTGGGCGGCGCGGGCAGCATCAGCGGCGGCATCCTGGCCGCGGCGCTGCTCACCATATTGCCCGAGGCCCTGCGGCCTTTGCAGCAGCTCACCGGGGTCGACCTGCGCATGGTGCTCTACTCGCTGCTGCTCATCGCGCTTATGCTGTCGCGGCCCCAGGGATTGCTCGGCCGCCGTGAGATCTGGCAGATGCGGAAGCGGCCATGAGCCGGGCGGCCGAGAAGGTGCTGGATGTGGAGTCGCTGAGCCTGGCCTTTGGCGGCCTGCAGGCGGTGGACGCCTTCAGCATGGTGCTGAGCCGGGGCGAGCTAGCGGGGCTCATCGGCCCCAACGGGGCCGGCAAGAGCACGGTCTTCAACCTGGTGACCGGCGTCTATCGGCCGGACCGCGGCGAGGTGCGCGCCCTGGGAAGGCGCGTGACCGGCTGGAAGCCGGACGCCATCGCCCGCCTGGGACTGGTGCGCAGCTTTCAGAACATCAGGCTCTTCCGCGACCTGAGCGTGATGGACAACCTGCTGGCCGCCATGCATGCCCAGCCGCCCTATAGCCTGCTGGCTGGCTTGCTCGGCACCCCCAAGGCGCTGCGGGCCGAGGCGGGACTGCGCCAGCGCGCTGGCGAGCTGATGGAGCTGATGGGCCTGGGCCCGCGCGCCAGCGAGGAGGCCGGCGGCCTGCCCTATGGGGATCAGAAGAAGCTGGAGATAGCGCGGGCGCTGGCCGCCGGGGCCCAGGTGCTGCTGCTGGACGAGCCGGCCGCGGGCATGAACCCGCGGGAGTCGCAATGGCTGATGCATGCCCTGCGCCGCCTGCGCGACGAGCGCGGGGTCTCCATCCTGCTCATCGAGCATGACATGCATGTGGTGATGGGGCTCTGCGAGCGGGTGCTGGTGATGGACCATGGCCAGAAGATAGCCGAGGGCACGCCGCACCAGGTGCAGCGCGACGCGCGGGTCATCGAAGCCTATCTGGGGTCCAAGAAGAGGTGAGATGCAAGATCCGCTGCTGAAAATCGAGGGCTTGTCGGTCTCTTACGGCGCGGTGGGGGCGCTGGACGGCCTGAGCTTGCACGTGATGCGCGGCGAGATCGTCTGCCTCATCGGCGCCAATGGCGCAGGCAAAACCACCTGCCTGCGCGCCTTGAGCGGCCTGGTGGAGCCCCGCCAGGGCCAGATGAGCTTCGATGGGCATGACCTGGCGCGCGCGGCCGCACACGAGCGGCCGGGCCTGGGCCTGGTGCATTGCCCCGAGGGACGCGGCGTGGTGCCAGACATGACGGTGCTTGAGAACCTTGAGCTGGGCGCCTGGGTGCGCTCTGACAAGGAGGGCGCGGCCAAGGACCTTGAGCGCGTGAAGGGCCTGTTCCCGCGCCTGGCAGACCGGGCCCGCCAGAAGGCCGGCACCTTGAGCGGCGGCGAGCAGCAGATGCTGGCCCTGGGCCGCGCGCTGATGGCCGCGCCCAAGCTCTTGATGCTGGATGAGCCCAGCCTGGGCCTGGCGCCCCAGGTGGTGGAGGACATCTTCGGCACCCTCACGGGCATCAACCGCCAGGGCGTGACCGTGCTCTTGGTGGAGCAGAACGCCCATCAAGCCCTGGCGGTGAGCGGGCGCGCCTATGTCCTGGAGAGCGGCCGGCTGCTGCTGCATGGATCTTCCGCCCAGGTGGCGGCTGACGCGCGGGTGCGCCAGGCTTACCTGGGCGTGGACGCTTGACAGGCAACACTGGGGGAGCCATGTTCCGAACCTTCCAAGCCCGCCTCTTCATGGGCTTTGTGCTGGCCACCTGCCTCTTGGCCGCCGTGTTCCTGGGCCTGGCCTTCCGCCAGGCGCGCGTGCTCAACCAGCAGCAGGTGGAAGGGCAGCTGCTCACCGAGGCCCGCCTGGCGGCCCCGCCCTTCATCGCCGCCCTGCGCAGCGCCCAGGCCAAGCAGGCGCTGGCAGCGCTGGCGGATGCGGCAGGGCGCTCCACTGGCGACCGGGTGACCGTGATCGGCCCAGATGGCCGGGTCTTGGCCGACAGCGAGGTGGGGCCAGCAGGGCTCTCCAAGCTGGAGAACCATTCCCGCCGGCCTGAGGTGCTGGCTGCTGCCGCGGCTGGCTGGGGCAGCGACGCGCGGCGCAGCGTCAGCGTGAATCATGACCTGCTGTATGTGGCGCTGGCCCTGCCGCTGGAGCCCGGGGCCGGCCCGGCCTTCTTGCGCTTGGCCAAGCCCTTGAGCGCGGTGCAAGACCTGCTCTGGTCGCTCAAAGAAGCGCTGCTGGCCGCGGCGGGCTTGGGCTTGGGCCTGGCCCTGCTGCTCTCATGGCTGCTGGCCCGCCTGGTGGCGGCCCCGCTCAAGGGTCTGGCGCAGGCCGCGGGGCAGATGGCGGCTGGCGACCTGGAACTGCGCCTGCCCCTCTCCAGCACCGAGGAGCTCAAGGCCCTGCAGCAGTCCTTCGCCCAGATGGCGGCGAGCCTGCGCGAGGGCTTCGGCAAGCTGGAGGCAGAGCGCGACCTGCTCGGGGCCACCTTCGCCGGCATGCGCGAGGCGGTGCTGGCGCTGGATGGGCGGGGCGCGATCACCCTGCTCAACCCCTCGGCCGAAGCCCTGCTGGGCCAGCCCGCCTCGGCGCTCAAGGGGCGCCACCATCTGGAGGCGCTGCGCAACAGCGACCTGATCCGCCTGCTGGAGCGCGCCCGCGAGAGCGGGCAGACCGCGAGCGGCGAGGTGCTGCTCTCGGCGCCCGGTCGGCCCGAGGCCGTGCTCTCTGGCCAAGCCGCGCCGCTGAATGGCGGCGGCATCGTGGTGGTGCTCACAGACATCACTGAGCTCAAGCGCCTGCTCAAGGTGCGCCAGGAGTTCACCGCCAATGTGAGCCATGAGCTCAAGACCCCGCTGACGGCCATCTTGGGCTTCTCAGAGACCCTGCTGGATGGGGCGCTCAAGGAGCCGCGCCAGGCCCGGAGCTTCACGCGCAAGATCCAGGAGCAGGGCAAGAGCCTGCAGGCGCTCATCGCCGACCTGCTGGACTTGAACAAGGCCGAGACCCGCGGCCTGGGCGAGAGCCTGGACCCTCTGGAGGCGCTCGCGGCATGCCGCGAGGCCGCCAAGCGCGCGGCCTCCAAGGCCCGCAGCCGCAAGAGCCGCGTGGCGATCGAGGCCCCCAAGGGCCTCAGGGCGCTGGCGGGGCGCGCGGCGCTGGCAGCCTGCCTGGGCAACCTCTTGGACAATGCCGTCAAATACTCGCCCGCCGGCTCCCTCATCCGGCTCTCCGCCTCCGCTCGCGAGGGCGGCTGGGTGCGCTTTGAGGTGGCTGACCCTGGGGAGGCCATCCCGGCCGAGGCGCTGCCCCGGCTCTTTGAGCGCTTCTACCGGGTGGATGCCAGCCGCAGCCGGGACACCGGGGGCACGGGGCTGGGCCTGGCCCTGGTCAAGCACCTGGCAGAGAGGATGGGCGGCCGCGCGGGCGTGGAGAGCCGGGCAGGGGTGGGGAACCGCTTCTGGGTCGACATCCCCGCGGCCTGAGGCGGCATCTTGGGCGCGTCATCAGGATTTAACAATTGACGCGCGGCCACAGGATGCGGAAGATTGCACGGACGTATACCACCCATGGAGGGAAAAAGATGTTCAGCTTCTTGCTCCCCAAGGAACACGGCTTCTTTGAGCAGTTCGATGCCCATGCCGCCATCTGCGTGGAGGCGGCCCAGATGCTGGTGGAGCTCTGCGAGCACTACGGCGATGCCCCGGCCAAGGTCAAGCGCATCAAGGATGCCGAGCACCGCGCCGATGAGATCACCCACCGCACCATCGAGATGCTGCACAAGACCTTCATCACGCCCCTGGACCGCGACCAGATACACCAGCTGATCAACACCCTGGATGACGTGGTGGACCTGATGCAGGGAGCCGCCACCCGCATGGAGCTCTACGAGATAAAGGAGCCCACCGACAGCCTCAAGGAGATGTCCAAGGTGCTGCACAGCGCTGCCCTGGAGGTGCAGAAGGCGGTCGGTGGCTTGCGCGACATGAAGCACGCCAGCACCATACTCAAGGCCTGCATCGAGATCAACAAGCTGGAGAACGACGGGGACGCCCTGCGCAATGCGGCGGTGGCCAAGCTCTTCAAGAAGGAGAAGGACGCCGTCACCCTGCTGAAGTGGAAGGAGATCTACGAGGACGTGGAGACCAGCCTGGACAAGTGCGAGGACGTGGCCAACATCATCGAGGGCATGGTCCTCGAGAACGCCTGAGGCGCCCATGACCCCCTTCATGCTCCTCATAGGCTTCATCGTCCTGGTGGCCCTGGCCTTCGACTTCATCAACGGCTTCCATGATGCGGCCAATAGCATCGCCACGGTGGTCAGCACTCGCGTGCTGACCCCGGGCAAGGCCGTGATCTGGGCGGCCTTCTTCAACTTCATCGCGGCCTTCGTCTTCGGCACCACGGTGGCCAAGGCGGTGGGCAGCGGCATGGTGGATGCCGGCGCCATCAACCCCTGGGTCATCCTGGCGGCGCTCATCGGCGCCATCACCTGGAACCTGATCACCTGGTACTGGGGCCTGCCGGCCAGCAGCTCGCATGCGCTCATCGGCGGCCTGGTGGGCGCCACCCTGGTGCATGCCGGCCCCAAGGCCCTGATGCTGGGCTGGAACAGCAAGATCATGCTCTCGGTCTACTTCATCCTGCTCTCGCCGCTCATCGGCCTGGTGCTGGGCCTGCTCTTCATGCTGATCGTGTCGTGGATCTTCCGCCGCTGGCAGCCCTCGGCCATCGACCGCTTCTTTCGCGTGGGCCAGCTCTTCTCGGCCGCCGCCTACAGCCTGGGCCATGGCGGCAATGACGCGCAGAAGACCATGGGCATCATCGTGGCCCTGCTGGCCACGGCCAAGCTCGATGTGTGGGCCTATCGGCCCGGCAGCCATGAGGTGGCCTGGTGGATCATCCTCATCTGCAACGCCGCCATCGCCCTGGGCACCATGTCCGGCGGCTGGCGCATCGTCAAGACCATGGGCCAGAAGATCACCAAGCTCAAGCCCGTGGGCGGCTTCTGCGCCGAGTCCGCAGGCGCGGTGGCGCTCTTTGGCGCCAGCGCGCTGGGCATCCCGGTCTCCACCACCCACACCATCACGGGCAGCATCATGGGCGTGGGCTCCCTGCAGAGCTTGAGCGCGGTCAAGTGGGGCGTGGCCGAGAACATCCTCTGGGCATGGATCCTCACCATCCCGGCTGCAGCTGCCTTTGCGGCCCTCTGCCAGGTGGCATTTCAGGCGCTGGGGCTGATGTAGGCCTTGGGCAGGGGCAGCGCCATAAAAAAGAAAGCCCAGCCGGGGTCGGCTGGGCTTTCTTTTTTATGGCGGAGAGATAGGGATTCGAACCCTAGATAGGTTTTGACACCTATACCGGTTTAGCAAACCGGCGCCTTCGGCCACTCGGCCATCTCTCCGTGCCCCTTGCGGGGAGCTCAATTGAGGCACCTTTTTACCCAATGCCGGGGTCCCTGTCAACCCCTGCTTGCCGGCTGCGCTCGGCAATAAGATCATTTGTGAAAAGGGCGCGAAACAGTATAATCCACGATGCCCAAGTTCCCGGCACCCTGCTAGGAGGCGGATATGAGCGCAGCCCTTAAGATCTTGGCCCTGCAGAACGGTCCCCTGGAAGAGAACGCCTACCTATTATATATGGAGGGCGCCAGCCAGGGCGTGCTGGTGGACCCGGGCTCTGAGCCGGAGCGGCTCATCCGAGAGATAGACCGGCTCAAGCTGGGGGTGGCCCTGATCTTGGCCACCCACGGCCATTTCGATCATGTGGGCGCCGTCGAGGCCATGAAGAAGCGCTACCATGCGCCCTTTGCCGCCTGCCGCGAGGATGAGCCAGTGATGAAGGGCTCGGCCGGCCTGGCGCTGACGCTGGGCCTGGGCCAGGCCGTGCTGCCAGTCATCGATCAAGCGTTGGCGGATGGGCAGGCGATCTCGGCCGCAGGCGTGGAGCTGAAGGTGCTGGCCACGCCAGGGCACACGCCGGGCGGCTGCTGCTTCTATCACGCGGCCAGCGCCAGCCTCTTCAGCGGGGACACCCTCTTTGAGGGGAGCGTGGGCCGGCACGACCTGCCCGGCGGCGACCATGCGGCGCTCAAGCTCTCCCTGCAAGAGAAGGTCTACACCCTGCCGCCCGAGACGCGCGTGTATCCCGGCCACGGCGGCCCCACCCGGGTGGGGCAAGAGGCGCGCAGCAACCCCTTCATCCGCGCGCGGGGCTAGAGCGTGCGCGAGCCGATCGCGGCTTCCCGGCCCGGCTGCCTGCGGGTCACTGAGGATTACCTCTGCCTGGAGGGCGAGGGGAGCAGCCTGGGCGCGCCCACCTGGCTCATCCGGCTCTCGGGCTGCGACCTGCGCTGTTGGTGGTGTGACAGCAAGCAGAGCAGCTTTTATGAGGG
>Ga0302320_10018523_pt1 | contig 14035 bp, 10 predicted proteins | sample Bog_T0_3_FD_202130 | JGI IMG/M metagenome (GOLD analysis project Ga0302320, IMG submission 202130) | Peat permafrost microbial communities from Stordalen Mire near Abisko, Sweden - Bog_T0_3 | ecosystem: Environmental > Terrestrial > Soil > Wetlands > Peat | place: Sweden: Abisko, Stordalen Mire... | reverse complement strand
TGATTCGAAAATCCGATACTGTTTGCGTTACCGGGATGAAACTGATCTCTGACCACTGATCACTGACCACTGTCTTTCACATCTTATCCAAATGCCGGAATCCGCCTGTGCCAACCAGCATGATAAAAAAGATCAGAAAGTTGTAACAGGCGTGGACCAGCGTGCTTGCGGCCAGTGAGCGTGTCACCAGGCGCACTGCGCACAAAATCAGGCTGACGGTGACGAGCAGAAGAAACGGACCGAGCGAATAGCCTTGCTGATCAGCGTGTAACAAAGCGAAGGGGATGGTGGTGAGGACGGAAGCGATCACCATGGCGAAGATGGACCACTGAGGATGGCCGTCAGCGTCGAGCGGGCGTGCGGACTTGCCGGTGCTCTTTTCAATTGCCCAGTCCCAGGCCGTGGCAAGGGATGGAAGCAGAAAGCCTCGGAAGACGATCTCCTCAAAAAGAGGCGCGAGGGTGACGCCGAAGCCGAACATCAGCCACGCCGCGCCCGGAGAACGGAAGATATCTTCAATGGGAGCGTGCTCCGGCCCGGGCAGCAGCCATTGGTCCAGCAGAGCCAGAACGAAGCAGCCGAAGGCAATGGCGGGCAATCTCCAACCCAGTTGGAGAGCCGTTGCGCCGCGCCAGTGGATTCCGGCAAAAAAGCTCTTGTTCCAAAGCAGCGGAAAGAGAGGGATGCTGAGGGCCAGTGTGACGAGATAGAGAACTGCCTCCGTACCCAGAATATAGTGAACATTGGTCTTGATTTGGTCTTGCGTTGTGACTCCATCCCAATGGAAGTGCAGGGCGACAAACAGCAGTACCATCATGCACACAAACCCGAAAAGCAGAAAGGCCGACAACAGGGCGAGATGGCCGAGATGAGGAATACGCGCGGGCGCAACGGTCTCAGGCTGCGACCAGAACTGAAACAGCTCCGCTGCTTCTTCATTGGCCTGAGCGGCCTGCGGCAAAGTCTGGTCAGGACGATTCTGCTCCGGCTCGCGCGGCGTGTGTTCCTGATCGTTCATGGCAGCACCGTCTTCTTTCTGCGGGTTGCGGATTTTTTGGCGGTGTTTATCTTTGCGGTTGTGAACTTGGCGGGTTCATCCGCTACAACTTGTGCAATCGGCAGCGTAGCCGGCGTGACGATTGAGTCTGCGCCAGTAGAATCATCATCGATGCCAGCGGGAGCAAGACGTCCGCTGCTGGAGGTGTAGTAGCGTTTGAGGAACTGGCCGGTGTAAGAGCCGGGAGTGGCGGCAATCTTTACGGGGCGTCCCTGGCCGACGATGCGCCCGCCGTCCTCGCCGCCCTCGGGGCCAAGGTCGACAATCCAGTCGGCGTTGCGGATCATGTCCAGATTGTGCTCGATGATGATGACGGTGTTGCCCAGGTCGGTGAGCCGGTGGAGGACTTCGAGCAGCTTGCGCACGTCGTCGAAATGCAGGCCGGTGGTGGGCTCGTCGAGCAGATAAAGTGTGCGACCCGTCTGTCGCTTGCTCAGTTCGCGGGCCAGCTTCATGCGCTGCGCCTCGCCGCCGGAGAGCGTGGTCGCGCTCTGGCCCAGATGGACATAGCCCAGGCCCACGTCCACCAAGGTTTGCAGCTTCTGGCGCACCTGCGGCACATCGGCCAGCACGGTGAGCGCATCTTCGATGGTCAGTTCGAGAATGTCGGCGATGGAGTGGCCCTTGAATTTTACGGCCAGCGTTTCTTGATTGTAGCGGCGTCCATTGCAGATTTCACACTGCACGTAGACGTCGGGCATGAAGTTCATTTCAATGCGGCGCTGTCCGTCGCCCTGGCAGGCCTCGCAGCGGCCGCCACCCACGTTGAAGCTGAAGCGGCCCGGCTTGTAGCCGCGTTCGCGGGCCTCGGGCAGCATGGCGAAGAGGTCGCGGATAGGCGAGAAAACCTGAGTGTATGTAGCCGGGTTGGAGCGCGGCGTGCGGCCAATGGGGGACTGGTCGATACGGATAACTTTGTCGATCTGCTCGGCGCCGGTGATGGTGTCGTGCGCGCCGGGTTCCTCGCGCGAGCCGTAGATGCTCTTGGCCAGCGAGCGGTACAAAATATCGTTAATCAGCGTGCTCTTGCCGCTGCCGCTGACGCCGGTGACCAGGGTCATCACGCCCAGCGGGACGCGGATCGTCACATCCTGCAAATTGTGTTCGCGCGCGCCGGTGACGGTAATCCATTTGCCCGAGAGTGGTCGCGGACGGTCTCGCTGCAACATTTCGGATGCGCCGGAGAGATAGCGCCCGGTGAGCGACTCGGGGCAGGCCATGATCTCCGCCGGCGTTCCCTGGGCAACGACCTGGCCGCCCAGACGGCCCGCGCCAGGACCGAGGTCGAGAACATAATCGGCGTGGCGAATGGTCTCTTCATCGTGCTCCACGACCAGCACAGTGTTGCCCAGGTCGCGTAGTTTTTCCAGAGCCTGAATGAGCCGGTTGTTGTCGCGCTGATGAAGGCCGATGGAAGGCTCGTCGAGAACATAGAGCACGCCGCGCAATCGTGAGCCGATCTGCGTAGCGAGGCGAATGCGCTGCCCTTCGCCGCCCGAGAGCGTGGCTGCGTTGCGGTCCAGCGAAAGGTAGTTGAGGCCAACTGCACAGAGAAACTCCAGCCGCTCGGCAATCTCGTGGCGGATGCGTTCGGCAATGAGCGACTCGCGCGCCGTGAACTTCAGGTTGATGGCCGCCGATAGAGCGCGGTTCAGCGGCAGGGCGGTGAAGTCGGCGATAGAGAGACCGCCAATTTTGACTGCCAGCGACTCCGGACGCAGGCGCTTGCCGCGGCAGACGGGACAGGGCGTGGCGGACATGTATGCCATCATCGATTCGCGATAGGAATCGCTGCTCGCCTCTTCAATGCTGTCGCGCAGGAAGCTGAGTACGCCGTGGAAGCCGGTGCGAGGGCCTTCGCCTTTGGGCGGGCCGTAGACCAGCAGGTGCTGCTGGCGCGGGGGCAGCTCCTCGAAGGGTGTCTTGAGGTCGATCTTGTAACGAACCGCGGCAAGGTTAATGAGCTTGAGCAGATATTGCGAGGTGGAACCGGGGCCGAGACCGTCCAGCAGCGGCTTTGACCAGTCGGTGATGACCTTAGCGGGATCCAGATCATAGAGCGACCCAAGGCCGTGGCACTCCGGGCAAGCGCCGAAGGCGGAGTTGAAGCTGAAGCTGCGCGGCTCGAGCTTGGGCACGTCGAGGCCGCAGTCGGGGCAGGCCATGGAGGAGGAGAACAACTGTTCCTGAGACTTGGAAGACTCTGAACCGCCGGCAACGGTCACCAGCGCGAGTCCGTTAGCCAATTGCAGAGCCTTGGCGACGGCCAGGTCGAGGCGCTTTTCGACGGAGGGTTTTCCGGGGAGAAGCGGGGGCGCATCGGCCGTGGGAATCTTGAGCAGAATGCGGTCCACGACCGCATCGATGGTGTGGTTCTTGCGGCGATCGAGCAACACCGGCTCGGAGAGGTCCATCAGCTCGCCGTCCACGCGGGCGCGGAAGCCCTGCCGGTCAAGCTGGTCGAGCAGCTCCTTGAACTCGCCCTTGCGTCCGCGGACAATGGGCGCCATCACGGTGACGCGCTCGCCACGGCCAAGTTCGAGAATGCGCTGGACAATTTGGTCGGCCGTCTGGTGGGCAATGGGCCTTCCGCAGTTGGGGCAATGGGGCGTGCCGATTGAGGCATAAAGAAGGCGCAGATAGTCGTAAATCTCGGTAATGGTGCCAACAGTCGAGCGGGGGCTTCGGCTGGTGGTCTTCTGCTCGATGGAGATAGCCGGCGAGAGTCCCTCGATGGAATCCACGTCGGGCCGCTCGATCTGATCAAGGAACTGGCGCGCATAAGCCGAGAGCGTCTCCACGTAGCGCCGCTGTCCCTCGGCGTAGATAGTGTCGAAGGCCAGCGAGCTCTTGCCCGAGCCGCTGAGACCCGTGACCACCGTGAAGGTGTTGCGCGGGATGCGCACGCTGATGTCGCGCAGATTGTGCTGGCGCGCCCCGTGCACCGAGATGTGAGTGATGGGCATGGGTGAAATTTGGTGCCCTCGTATCGAGAGTGTTTGATAGTGAATGAGTGAATGAGTGAAGAAGTGAAGAAGTGAAAGAGTGAAGCGAGAATAGCGCAGTTTTCACTACTTCACTCATTCACTCCTTTTTCACCGTACTAGAGCTTTTTGTGGCTGCCGTCGCAGAGAGGTGGATGGGCTGTGTGCTTGCAACCGCAGAAATAAGCGGTTTTGGATTCAGTCGCCTCAAACTTTACGGGCGAGAATTCGGTGCCCTTGTGGCTGCCGTCGCAGAAGGGCTGGCTGGCGCTCAGGCCGCAGGCGCACCAGTAATAGCTCTTGCCGGCTTCAACTTCGACGGCATAAGGACTCTTTTGGGCAATGGTTGGTTCTGGCATGGGGAACTCTCCTTGAAACTTGGTATAGATATTATCGCTTATTGCGGAGACTAATTCGGAGGATTGCCAGGTGGTGGTGCCTGTTGCTGACGCTGCTGCTGCATCTGCTGCGGTGTAAGCTGCGGCCTGCCGCCGGGGAAGGCGCCGGGTCGAATGGGTGGTTGGGACGGCTGCGGCTGCTCATCCGTGTCGGCGTCTTCGTCCCTGGCCGGGGCAGGATTCACGGCTGCAGTTGCACTCCCGGCGTGGCGCAGACTGAGCAGGATCTCGCGCGGGGTTCCTTGTCCCTGGTCTCCGATCAGCAGGACGTTGTAGCCGGAACCTTGCAGAAGCTGGCAGAGCACCTCGCGGGCCGGGCCGGGTCCGAAGGCGCCAAAGACTCGCTGGTCGGAGTCGAATCCTTCCACTGTTGCTCCGGTGGCCGTGGCCACATCATGCAGAATTTGCGCAAGACTGGAGTTGGCGGCGTCGATGCGCAGGCCCTGGCTGTCCCAGGTGACCGAGGCCGGGGAGGGCTTCTCGTTGGCGGGCCAGTTCGGGAGTTCCGGCTCGGGAGGCTTTGTCTCAGCCGGGGGCGCTGGCGACTGTGCCTTCGCCGCGGCTGGACGCTTGTGAGGATGAGCCCTTTTGTGCGCCGGGGTGGATGATACAGCGGTTGCCGGCGTCTGCGCACGCAACATCTGTGCCACGCTCAGAGTTGCAACTAGAACCGCCAGCAGTACAATCCCCCGCATCCATAAGATTCCGAGCGAAACCGGCGAGTTGAGCGGGAGGTCAGTGTGCATGGAAACGGTCCTTGATTCCGGCGGTTGAATCTCATGCCGGGTTCCGATGGTTGTATTTTCGCAGAAGCTTCCCAACGCGGAAGCGCCGGCCGTGAGCGGCATTCCATTGCCGCACTACAATAGACTATCAGTGGCCCGCGGACGCTCGCACAAGAGATTTCGCGCGCCGGAAAGGGTTCAATCCATGCGCCTCTGCTGGAAGATGATTGCCGCGCCAATGGTATTTTTTGCAGGTTTTACTGCGCCGGCGCCGGTTTACGCCACAAGTTGCACCACGCAGGCCGCATTGCAGCCGCAGGGCCGCGATGCACTCACGGCGGCCGGGGAACGTCTGGCAGTGGCCGTGGCCGAGCAGGATTCTGTTGCGCTCAAGGCCGCTTTGCTGCCCGCCCTGGCCCAGGATTGGGAGGGAATGCGCGGGGTGATCGAGTCTTCCGCATCGCTGATGAAGGGCGGGCAGATTCAACTGCGCAGCCTCTACCTGCTGGACGCCGGCAGCCTGGCCGCGCCCGCCGATACGCAGTTCTTCTGCACCAGTTCGAGCGGCACGCTGACCGTGACCTTCACGATGCGGGCGCTGCCGCCGGGCCGGTACGCCGTGGTGCTGGCCGATGCGGTTGGAGCGCCATACGCCGGCCAATTAGGCTTCGTCCTGGTCTGGGACGGCCCCGCTGGCGGCTGGAAGCTGGGCGGCCTGAACGTTCGGCCCGGCGCTCTCGACGGGCAGGACGGCGTGTGGTGGTGGACGCACGCCCGCGAGCTGGCCAGATCGGATCAGCCCTGGGCTGCCTGGTACGCCTACGAAGCTGCGCGGATGCTGCTCCTGCCGGTGGAAATTCTCTCCACGCCCAATCTGGAAAAGCTCGGAAGCGAGCAGACGGCGATCAAGAATTCTCCGCTCAACGCGTTTCCTTTGACGCTTCCCGACGGCCCGCGCACATGGAAGATTGACGCGGTGCATCTGGACCCGTCGCTGCTCCACGCCGACCTGGGCGTGGTCTACGAATCGCTCGGAATCACGGACCCTGCCGCGCAGCGCACGGAAGCCATTGCCGTGCTGAGCGCGTTCTTGAAGGCGCAGCCGGGACTGCGCGATAACTTTCACGGCATGTGGGCCTACGCCGTGAAGGATGGCAAGCGGACCCCGGTGCTCGAACTGCCCATGGCGCAGATTCCGTAACGAAACCTCTATGCAGATGCCGGCTTTGTATGAGCATTGGCCGGGTTGATGGCGGGCTATCATGCCGCGTTCCGGAAAGAATACGGGGATAGATTCAAGATGAACAAAGCGCGGATGGATGGCATCTATTTGCTGATGATCGGGAGCATGATGTTGATTGTGCTGGGCGCTGCCCTCGGAAGCGCTACCCATGATCCGATGATCGATTTTCTAGGAGGAATTTACAATCCCGCGAAATGCCTTATTCAACATTGTGATCCTTACAACGAAGGTGAGTTACTGCGCTTCTATCAGGCAAATGGAATAGAGTACCAGCAGCTGACCGCGATGGATCGTATTAATGTGATACGGTTTGTTTATCCTCCGACCGGATTTTCTTTTGCTGCCCCTTTCGCACTACTGCCGAGGGGGCCAGCGAGCATGTTATGGATGCTGCTGATGGTTGGGGGCCTCATCTTCGCCTCGTTTCTGGCTTGGAATCTTGGGGCAGATTCCGCGCCAGTCCTCGCTGGCGGCCTGATCGGCATCCTTCTTGCCAACAGCGAATTACTGATTGTCATTGGCAATCCATCCGGAGTTGTTATAGGCCTTTGCGTGGTGGCCGTATGGTGCTTTCTGAAGGAGAGGTTTGTTTCAGTGGGCATCCTCTTTCTTGCAATTTGCCTCGCTGTCAAACCGCAAGCAGTGGGGCTGATCTGGCTCTATTTCTTTTTAGCGGGCGGAGTTTACCGCAAACGCGCCATGCAAACCCTCCTCGTGTTGGTTGCAATCGGTCTGCCGAGTGTCTTGTGGGTCTGGCACGTATCACCACACTGGATGAGTGAATTGCACTCCAATGTCCAGGCGTTTGCGGGACACGGCGGTTTCGCCGACCCCGGTCCTGCATCAACGAGTTCTCATGGCGCCGGCAGGATAATCAACCTGCAAACAGTGATCTGTGTCTTCCGGGACGATCCGCGCATTTACAACCCGGTCAGTTATCTTATCTGCGCGCCGCTCCTGCTCCTCTGGGGGTTCGTCACTCTACGGACGCGTTTCTCGCAGCAGAAAGCTTGGCTGGCGCTGGCGGCCATCGCGGCTCTTTCCATGCTGCCTGTCTATCATCGGCAATATGACACCAAGCTTCTGCTGCTCACGGTTCCTGCCTGCGCCATGCTGTGGGCCGAGGGCGGCTTAATCGGGCGGATCGCGCTTTATGTAAATATCGCGGGGTTCGTGCTGTGCGGTGATATTTGGTGGCTTCTTCTGAGTGCTTTCGTCAATAGTCTGCACCTCCCAGCGACGATGCTGACTGTGAAGATGCTGACAGTTCTAGAGGTCTTTCCAGTACCGCTCAGCTTGTTGGTCATGGGCATTTTCTATCTTTGGGTCTATGCGTCGCGGAGTTTCGGCTCAGTTGTAAAGGCGGAGTCTGTAAGCCAGGGAGAATCGCCGCTTGCTCCGGCGCAGCCCGGTTTCAGATTGGACCTGAAAAGGCCACTCAACAGGTTATTTCCGCGCTTGCCTGACATCCTTGACAGAAAGATCGAATTGTCATGACAAACGCGCGCCGCGATGGCCTGTATTTTATGTTTCTGGGAAGCTTGACGTTTATATTGCTTGGGGCTGCCTGGGAGAACGCCGCTACTGCGCCACTGCTGGATTTCAGAGCCCTCTACTATCCCGCAAGATGTTTGTTGCAACATAGTGACCCGTATAACGCAAGCGAGGTGTTGCGCGTATATCAGGCAGAGGGAGTTTATGGCGCATTCGATACAGCCAGGGTGCGCCATATGGTGGCGCTGTATGTATACTCGCCCGTCACATTCTCTTTCACGATTCCATTCGCACTGCTGCCGTGGATGCCGGCGCACATTTTATGGATGGCGCTTACCGTTGGCAGCCTCATTTTTGCCTCGTATCTAATGTGGCATCCTGGGGCGAATTATGCGCCAATCATCTCTGGCTTCCTGATCGGTATCCTGCTCGCCAACAGTGAACTCCTCGTGATGCAAGGTATGAGCGCGGGAATTGCCATCAGCCTTTGCGTGGTGGCCGTTTGGTGCTTTCTTCAGAATCGCGTCATTCCCGCCGGCATTCTGTGTCTTGCCATCAGCCTCGCACTCAAGCCGCAGGATATAGGTTTGGTCTGGCTCTATTTTATATTGGCGGGCGGAGTTTACCGCAAACGAGCATTGCAAACTCTTGTCGCGGCAGTTGCTTTCTGTCTGCCGTCGATTCTGTGGGTATGGTACGTCGCGCCGCACTGGATACAGGAACTGCAATCCAACATCCTGGTTTTTTTCGCACACGGCGGAATCAATGACCCTGGTCCTGCTTCCTCGGGGGCCCATGGCATTGCCATGATCATCAGTCTGCAAGAAGTCATCAGCGTCTTCCGTGACGATCCGCGCATCTACAATCCGGCCAGCTATCTTGTATGCGCGCCACTCCTGCTGGTGTGGATCTTCGCCACGCTGCGATCCCGCCCCTCGCCAGGGAGAACATGGCTGGCGCTGGCGGCAATCGCGCCCCTTACCATGCTGCCGTTTTATCATCGGCAATATGACGCCAAGCTCTTGCTGCTTGCGGTTCCAGCTTGTGCCATGCTTTGGGCCGAGGGTGGCTTAATCGCGCGGTTGGCTCTGCTGGTAACGACAGCAGGGCTCATATTCAATGGAGATATGTTCATGGCGCTGGTCATCCCCATTCTCACTAACCACCTGCCTGCGACGGTTCTGTCCGGGCAGATTCAGGCGGTAGCGCTGATCTTTCCAGCCCCGCTCATTCTGTTGGTCATGAGTGTTTTTTATCTGTGGGTCTATGTGCGAAGATGTTCCGTTCATACCCCTTTCCAGCCGGCAGGTAGCCCGTTCATCAAACCCGAAGAATCATGAGAAGACGGGTGCCCCAGGTCCTCGCTGTTCAGTTCCATGACATCCTTTACACATTGTCTCTGGACATGCTTTACATTTCCGCGCAAGCGCAAGTTTGCGCGAAGGAGTAAGGGCGATGCCGTGGAAAACGATGAAGTACAGGATCAGCGAGTTCGCTTTGTGGTGGCCGCACCGCAGTTGCTTGCAGATAATTTCCCGCTCGTGGTGCAAAATAGAAGCAGTCGCAAATGCGAGGTCTTTATGACAGCCGTACAATCTCCAACGTGCGCACTTCTAGTCTCAAATCCTTGGTCACTGGTCCCTTTTTCCCGCCTATTTTCACCGTTTCTTCTCCTAAAATCGACCTACCCCCCACCCCCCCTACCTGTGGAAATCTTTTTTTGAACATTTTATTTCTTGTAACTCGCACGGGATCAATAGCTTGCATTTTTGGCCTGTTAACGAATCAGTAACTGCAAACCCCTGTTTTTAGCCCAAAAAGGTGTCGTTTTAGCCCAAAAGGGCCTCGTTTCAGCCAGAAAAGGCCGATTTTTCGCCGGGTGCTCCGTCCTTTCGCGCACTTGGTGAAAGGATAAGGAAGGAAGAAGGAAATGACCGCCATCATCGATTTGCGTTCGGATACAGTCACGCGGCCCACTGCCCAGATGAGGGCGGCGATGGCCGCGGCCGAGGTGGGCGACGACGTCTACGGCGAGGACCCTACCGTCAACCTGCTGGAGCGGCGCGCGGCGGATAAATTCGGGCGCGAGGCAGCCTTGTTTGTGCCCAGCGGCACCATGGGCAACCAGATCGCTACTCGTCTGCACACCCATCCGGGCCAGGAAGTGATTGCAGAGTCGCGCGCGCACATTCTGGATTGGGAGATGGCCACCACGGCGGTCTTTTCCGGCTGCCTGGTGCGCGCCGTTCCCGCAGAGCGCGGCATTCTGACCTGGAAACACATTGAGCCGGCTATCTACGCACGCGGCGCCTTTCGAGCCTCGACGGGGTTGATTGAGATTGAGAACACGGCCAACCTTGCCGGTGGAACTGTAACGCCGATCTCCGTTCTAGAAGAAATCTGGGCCGGGGCAAAGCAGCACAAGCTCCCGGTGCATCTGGATGGGGCGCGGATTTTCAACGCGGCCACGGCGCTTGGTGTCGATGTACGGGTGCTGACCAGCGGCTTCGACACGGTGATGTTCTGCCTCTCGAAGGGGCTGGGCGCGCCGGTCGGGTCGATGCTGGTTGGCTCGTCGGAGTTGATGGCACGGGCGCGTCTCTTCCGCAAGGCTCTGGGCGGTGGAATGCGTCAGGCGGGCGTGCTGGCTGCGGCGGGGCTGATTGCGCTGGAAGAGGGGCCGACGCGGCTGCACGAGGACCATGCCAACGCGCGGTTGCTGGCCGAGGCGCTGGCAAAGATGGAGTGCGTGGAGATTGATCTGGATTCAGTGGAGACCAATATCGTGGTCTTCCGGCTGAAGGGAGTGAGTGCCTCCGATGTGGTGGCGCGGTTGAAGGCGCGCAATATTCTGGCCAGCGCTTTTGGGCCGGCTGCGATTCGGCTGGTCACGCACCTCGACGTGGACCACGCGGCTTGCACGACTGCGGCCAAGGCTCTGGCCGAGGAGATTGAGGCGGTAGCCAAGGCGGCGTGAAGTTTCCTGGATAGAAGAAGCGAGGCTCTATAAATATCCCAGGTTAGGCGCGATGAAGCTGCGCCGATCCTGGGGCATCCAAACTGATCACTGACCACTGTTCACTGACCACTGTTCTCACGGCTCCAGCAGAATTTTCCCGGTCGTTTTGCGCGCTTCCAGATCGGTCTGTGCCTGCGCGGCCTCGGAGAGCGGATAGACGTGCTCTGTACGCAGATTGAGTTCGCCCTTGGCGGCCCAGCTCAGCACATCGCCGGCACGCCAATCCAGTTCCTCCCGCGTGGCGACGTAGTGCCACAGTGTGGGGCGGGTGATGAAGAGCGATCCCTTGCCGCTGAGCTGAATCAAGTCAAACGGAGGCACAGGCCCGCTGGACGCGCCAAAAAGTGCAAGCAGCCCGCGCGGACGCAGGCAGTTCAGGCTGCCTTCAAACGAGGTCTTGCCCACCGAGTCGTAGACCACATTGACGCCTTTGCCGTTGGTGAGCCGCTTGACCTCCTCCACGAAATCCTTCTCCGTATACAGAATTACATCTGTGGCGCCCGCCTCGCGCGAGAGCTTCGCTTTGGCTGCGTTGGAGACCGTGGTAATCACCCGCGCCCCCAGTCGCGAGGCCATCTGCGTCAGCAGCAGCCCCACGCCGCCGGCCCCGGCGTGTACCAGCGCCGTGTCGCCGGCCTTGAGCGGATACGTCGAGTGGGAAAGGTAGTGTGCCGTCATGCCTTGCAGCAGCGCGGCCGCGGCCTGCTTCATGCTCAGCCCCGCCGGAACCTTGACCAGCGACGCCGCCGGAACCAGCGCGTATTCGGCGTAGCTGCCCAGCACGCCCACCGAGGCCACCGTGTCCCCGGCGGCAAAACCGGCTACGCCCGGACCCAGCTCTTCCACCGTGCCCGCCGCCTCGCTGCCCGGCGTAAACGGCAGCGCCGCCTTGTAGACGCCCTTGCGAAAGTAGATTTCGATGAAGTTGACCCCCACAGCTTCCACGCGGATCAACACCTGCCCCAGCCCCGGCTGCGGGATGGGCAACTCGGCCAGCTTCAGTACCTCCGGCCCCCCTGTCTCGTTAATCTGTATGGCTTTCATCACAGCTTCAGCATGAACCCTGGGGGCAGGTTACGGCAAGGGGCCGCTACGAGAAGGTCGTTAGGGAGAAATCTCAAGTTTTTAGCGTAATTGTCCGATAAAAGAGTTGGCTCGAACTTTATTCTCTGTTTGGGCGAGGGAACTCACAATGAACCTGTCGTTGAAGCAGAAGCTTCTTGCCGGATTTGCGCTGAATTGCCTGCTGACCGTGGCCAGTTCGGTGTGCATCATGGTTCAAGTTCAACATATGCGGACTGTAGAGAAGCAGATCAACACGGTGCGTATTCCATCGACGTTGGCAGCCGTACGATTGAGCCGGTACATCTCCGACGCATCGTTTGCCTTCCGCAACTATCTGCTTTATCACAGCGATCCGGCGCTGGCCGCTAAATACGAGGCCGCGCGGCAGGCGGGCTGGAAGAATCTTTTTGCCCAATACGACATTTTGAAGAAACTAGGTCCGGGAGAAGATCAGGAACTTCTGGCCAAGATGGATAGCGACTTCCGCAACGGCTCGCTCAAGATCCAAGAGGATGCACTCGTTGATATGGCGGACGGCACGGATCAGGGTATGCACAACGCGTTGGAGCGCATGAAGGGCGGCAGCGCTCTGGCCGGTAAAGTGCAGGCCGATGCGGTTGAAGTAACCCGCCGCGTGGAAGAGCGTTTGGCCAACGACAACGCCGCTCTGGCCGCATCGCAATCCCGCACATGGATGGTAGCGCTGATTGCCGGTTTGCTCACTGCCGTTTCCGGGGTTTTCATCGGGGTGTTTGTAAGCCGCCAGATTCTCAGCGGCATTCAGAAGATCTCCGCCAGGATCGGGGAGGTGGCCGAGGGAGATCTCAGCGGCGAACCCCTGATCCATAGCACGCGCGACGAGATTGGCGCGACGGTCGACAATATCAATGTGATGCACGCCAATCTGCGGCGGATGATTCAGTCGGTTTGCTCCAGTTCCGAACAGGTCGCTGGCGCTGCCGTGGAACTTTCCGCATCTTCAGAGCAACTGCTGCAGAACGCCAACCAGCAGACGAGTCAGAATCACCAGATTGTGACTGCGATGCACGAGATGGCGGCAGCGATCGGGGAGGTGAGCCAGAACGCCGCGCGAGCGGCGGAGAGCGCCGTGAGCGCCCGGCAAGAGGCGCATGAGGGCGGCATGGTGGTGGAGCAAACCGTCTCAGCGATGCAGAACTTGACCGACACCAGCCGCACGACCAGCGGGCAAATCGAGGGGCTGGCGCGAAGTTCGGACGAGATTGGGAAAGTTCTATCAGTGATCGGCGAGATAGCAGAGCAGACCAATTTGCTGGCGCTGAACGCTGCTATCGAAGCGGCACGCGCCGGAGAGCAGGGCCGCGGGTTTGCCGTAGTGGCCGGGGAAGTGCGGCGGCTGGCGGAGAGGACCGCGCAGGCCACCAATGAGATCGGCGGCATGATCACCAGCATTCAGAGCGAAGCCAAAAAGGCTGTTGACTCGATCAAGGCTGAGATTGTGCATGTGAACGAAAGTGCGGAGAGCGCCGGGCGCGCGGGTTCCTCGATCAACGGCATCATCAAGGCTTCGGACAATGTCAAAGACATGATCAGCCAGATCGCTACGGCTTCTCATCAACAGTCCGCGGCCACCGATGAGGTGAACCGCAATCTGAACGAGACCACGCACATCATCGAACTTTCCACGGCCGGTATGCAAGACTCAGCCAAGGCCTGCGCCGCGCTATCCGAATTGTCGTCGGAATTGCTGAATAGTATCTCGCAATTCCGGCTTGAGCGGCATAGCAGGAGCGGTGGACGAATCGGGTATGAGGCAGGTTCTGTCGGCTAATGCACCCGCGACGGTGACGGTTGCGGGTGTAATTCCGTACCAAATGGGAGATAAAGCATCAGTTCCCGCCCGGGCAATTCTCAGGCTTGGCTTGATGCTTATTGAATCCTTAATCCCTGAGGCCTGTCTCCTTCGATAGCATGTGCGACTGCTGCGATGCGCGCAAGCGCACCATGCTCTCGATGGAATACGGCGTACGTTGACGGCCGGTATAGAAGTGCCGCACCCCCAACTCGCCGA
>Ga0302320_10018522_pt1 | contig 14036 bp, 10 predicted proteins | sample Bog_T0_3_FD_202130 | JGI IMG/M metagenome (GOLD analysis project Ga0302320, IMG submission 202130) | Peat permafrost microbial communities from Stordalen Mire near Abisko, Sweden - Bog_T0_3 | ecosystem: Environmental > Terrestrial > Soil > Wetlands > Peat | place: Sweden: Abisko, Stordalen Mire... | reverse complement strand
CGGGCGTTACCCCCGAGGTGGCGTTGCCGGCCCAGCCGGCGGGCAGGTGCGCCGTGCCGGCGGGGGGGCCCAACGGCTACTACGAGGTGGACAAGGGCGGTCACGTGTTCGTCTTCGGCAACCTCGCTCTGTGCGGTACGTTTGCCGGCACCGGGCCGGAGCAGCCCGTAGCCGGGATCGCCGCCACCCCTGACGGGGGCGGGTACTGGTTGGTGGACCGGGACGGCCACGTTTCTGCCTTCGGCGACGCCAGGTCCTACGGGAGCCTCCAGGGCGTGCCCGCGGGTACGGCCGTGGTGGCGCTGACGGCGCTGCCCGATGGCCAGGGCTACTGGCTGCTGACGGCCGGGGGCCAGGTTTATGCCTTCGGGGCCGCCAGGTCCTACGCCTCCAGGGTGCCGGGGCGCCCGTCCGCACCGGCGGTGGGGATGGCGGCCACGGCCGATGGCCGCGGTTACTGGGTGGTGGACGCCGACGGCACCGTCTGGAGCTTCGGGGCCGCGCTCTCCCCCCGGTCGCGGTTGCCGGCGCCCTCCGGCGCCATCGTGGGGATCGCCGCCGATGCCGCCACCGGTGGGTACTGGCTGGTCAACTCCCATGGCACCATTTACTCCTTTGACGCCCCGTTCCTCGGTGCCGTCCCGGCCGCCACGACCGAGACCGCCATCGCCGGCATCGAGGCGGGCCCCGGGGGCGCGGGCTACCGGCTCGTCGACGGAGGCGGGGCATTGTTCTGTTTCGGGACGGCCACCCAACTGGGTTCGGCGAGCACCGCTCACCCGTCCAGTGCCGTGGTCGGGATCGCCGCACCATGACGGGCCACTGCGAAGGCCCACCTGGCCGGCCGGCGTGACTGGCTCACCATGACTGGCTCACCGTGACCGCCTGGACCTCACCGGCGAGCATGACCCGCTCATCGTGGCTGCCGGGGCCCGGGAGGCGCTAATCTGGCCGTCCCGTATGTCCAATGACTCAACCACCGCTCTTAGGGCTTCGCGCCGCCCCGATTTCGGCGCCGACGCCCTCGTCTACATCGAAAAGGTGCGTAAGGCGACCAAGCGCCTGCGCGCCTACGAGACCAACCCGGAGGATGTCCGCGGCGCCCTGCAGCGCGTAAGGGAGGTCTCGGGCTTCAATGTGGAGGTACCCGTCCTCAGTGCCCGCCGCGAGGTGCAGTTTGTCAAGACGGGCGTAAAGCGGCTCAGTGGTTGGTACATGGCCTACCTGGCGGCTCAGCTCAACGCCTTTGGCGCCACCATTGTGAGGTTGGGCGAGACCATGGCTTCCCGGGTCGAGGACCTGGAGCGCAATGGCGACGAGCTGACGGCCCGCGTCGGCGCCGTCGAGGCGCGCCTTAGCCGGTTGGAGCCGAAGACCGCCGCCACCACCTCGCCGAGCACGGTTGCAAGCACGTCGGCGAAGCGGAGCAATAAAGAAGGGCCCATCCGATGAGGGTTGACCTGTACCTGCCCGGCTTTGCCCCCCACGACGCCATCAGCAACCACACCCTCCAGGTCCGCCGCGTACTGCGTGAAGCGGGTTACGGCAGCCACATCTGGGCCGAGCACATCCTGGGCAACCTGGGCCGGGAGGCGAGGCCCTACCAGGAGGACAGCCCCCTGCCCGGCGAGCACCGCCTCCTCATCTACCAGATGTCCACCGGCTCGGCCATGGCCGGTTGGCTCCGGTCCCGGGCCCGGGCCGGCGAGGAGCTGCTCGGTCACTACCACAACATCACGCCCGCCTCTTACTTCGCCCGGTGGGAGCCGCACATCGCCCTGGCCATGGACAACGCTCGCCAGGAGCTGTACATGCTGGCCCCCCACACCGCCCTCTCCTTCGCCGATTCGGCCTACAACGAAGAAGAGCTGGTCGACTGCGGCTACGAACGCACCCTCGAGTGCCCGATCCTGGTCGACCTGGAGGAGTACCACCGCCCGCCTGACCGGGCGACGCTCGACCGGCTGCGCCGACGGCGGGAGGGGACGCAGTGGCTTTTCGTCGGGCGGGTGGCGCCCAACAAGTGCCAGCACGACATCGTCGGCGCGTTCGCCGTCTACCGCCGGGTCTTCGACCCCAATGCTCACCTGACCCTGGTGGGGGGCGGGACGTCGCCGAACTACCTGGCGGCGGTGCAGCGCCTCATAGGCGAACTGGACCTGGGCGACAGCGTGGAGATCCTGGGCGGCGTCGGCGATGCTGAGCTGCTCGCCCACTGGGCCGTGGCCGACGTCTTCGTGTGCTTGTCCGAGCACGAGGGCTTCTGCGTCCCCGTGCTGGAGGCGATGGAGCTCGGCGTACCGGTGGTGGCCTACGGGGCGGCGGCAGTGCCCGAGACGCTCGGGGGCGCGGGGGTCGTACTGGACGACAAAGACCCGCTGGAGGTGGCCAAGGCCGTGGACAGGGCCTGCCGTCCGGGGCCGGCCCGGGACCACCTCATAAGGGCGGGCCGGGAGAGGGCCGCCATTTTCTCCTTGGCCAATACGTCCAAAGCGCTGCTGGCCGGTATCGAGGGTTACCTCGCCGGCTGAGCTGCGCCCCGGGCGGCGGCCGCCTCCCGGTAGAGAGAAATGATGCCGTCGGCGCAAGCCTCCCAGGTGTAGCGGGCGGCACGTTCGAGCCCCCGGCGGGCCAGGTCCAGGCGCTGGTCGGGGTGGTCGAGAAGGCCGGCGAGAGCGTCGGCCAAGGCGTCTGCGTCCCCGGGGGGCACCAGCCGGGCGGCGTCGCCCAGCACTTCCCTGAGGGCGCCACAGTCGCCGGCCACGACCGGGGCCCCGGCGGACATGGCGTGCAGAGGGGGCAGGCCGAACCCCTCGTAGCGCGACGGGTAGGCAAAAACGGTGGCGCCTGTAGTGAGGGCGTCGCGGGCCTCGTCGTCCACCCACCCCAGGCGCAACACCCGGTCCCGGGCCGGGCAGGCGGCGACGGCCTCGTCGAGCTCGGTGCCGCCCCAGCCCTCCGACCCGGCGATGACCAGGGCCAGGCCCGAGCGTCCCCCGGCCACGCGTCCGAACGCCCGCACCAGCGTGGGCAGGTCCTTGCGGGGTTCGACGGTCCCGATGGCCAAGATGTAGGAAGTCACCCATTCAGGCAGCCCCGGGCGCAAGCGCGCTCCGGCGTGCAGGGGCGGCACGCCGAGGTAGACCGTCCTCACCCGCTCCGCCGGTACACCGAGCATCTCGGTGACCTCCTGGGCCACGAAACCAGAGTCGGCGTGCACCCACGCCCCCCGACTGACCGCTTTTTTCACCAGCGCCGGGTAGGCCCGCGCCGCCGGGCGGCACCACTCCGGGAAGTGCAGGGGCGTCAGGTCGTGGACGCTGACGACCATGGCGGCCCGCCGTGACGGCGGTACCACGAAATTGGTGCCGTGCACGACCTCGGCCCGTCCGGAGAAAAGCTCGCCCGGCGGGAAAGGCCAGCGCGCCCAGGAAGCGTTCAGGGCCCGGCCGAAGATGCCCGGGCCCGGCCACCCCAGTGCCCTCACGCCCGGCGGGAGCAGGCCCTCGATGCCGGCCCGCCCGTGCCGGCTCAGTGCGAAGGCCCCGACGTCGACATCGTCCCGGTGGCCCAAGACCTCGAGCAGCCCCTGGCAGAACTGGCCCACTCCGGTACGGGCCCCTCGCAGCGGCGTGGCGTCCACAGCGACCGTGAGGGCCCTCTCCGCGTGGCCATTTGACTCGGACATGACGTTTGGGAACCAAACTCTACCGGGCCCGAGGTGACCGCTACGCTGGCGTCGTGTTGCGCGCCTCGGTGCGGCCTGTGCCTGCTCCCAGATGAAGCTGGCTTTCGTCCCGCCTCGCTTCGGCCCGGGCGTGCTGGGCGGCTCAGAGGCGCTGGTGCGGGAGGCGGCGCTGGGGTTCTGCGCCCGGGGCCACCAGGTCGAGGTGGTAACGACCTGCGCCCTCGACCATTACAGCTGGGCCAACGAGCTGGCGGAGGGCACAAGTGAAGAAAACGGCGTGTTGGTGCGCCGTTTCCCTGTCGTCCGCCACCCCAGCCGGGCGGCCTTGAAGGCCCAGCTCTCCATTCAATCGGGCCGTGTCCCCGACCTCGACGACCAGGTGAGCTGGCTCGGCTTCCAGTTCGGCGCGCCCGGGGTGTTCGAGCACCTGCTGCGGTGGGGGGAGAAGTACGACGCCATCGTCTTTTCGCCCTATCTGTTCTGGACGACGAGCGTCTGCGTCCCGTTCGTGGCCGAGCGGGCCGTGGTCGTGCCCTGCCTCCACGACGAGCAGTACGCCCGCCTCGACATACTGCGCCCTATGTTCTCCGACCCGGCTCTGGTCTGGTTCCTCTCCGGGCCCGAACACCTTCTGGCCCATCGCCTCGGACCGGTGGCCCGTCGCCATAGCGTGACCGGTGGGGGCGTGGCTGTGCCTTCGGCGTACGACCCCAAGGGGTTCATGGAACGGCACGGCCTGCAGCGCCCGTTCGTGCTGTACGCCGGGCGGCGGGAGGAGGGTAAGAACACGGCCTGGATGCTGGAGTCCTTTGCCGCCGCCGTGAGCGAGGGCGACCTCGACCTCGACCTGGTCGTCCTGGGCAAAGGCCAGGTGGCCGGTGCGGCGGTGCCGGGCGGGCGTGGCGAAGGGGCGGGGCGGGTCGTGGACCTCGGCTTTCTTCCCGATCACGAGCGGGACAGCGCCTTCGCCGCCGCTACCGCCTACGTGCAGCCGAGCCGGATGGAGAGCTTCTCGCGGACCGTGATGGAAGCGTGGCTGGCGGGTACGCCGGTGATCGCCTTCGACCAGAGCGAAGTGGTCGCCTGGCACTGCCGTCGTTCGGGGGGAGGCGTCACCTTCGCCGACAGGGCCGGGTTCGCCGAATGCCTGCGCCTCGTCGCCTCCCGGCCCGACCGCGCCGCCGAGATGGCGGCCGCCGGCCGTCGTTACGTAATCGAGAACTACACCTGGCCCACCGTGCTCGACCGCATGGAGGCCAGCTTGGGCGCCGCCATGTGACGGTGCCCCAGTCCCTGGTGGCCAAGTCCCTGGTGGCCAAGTCCCTGGTGGCCAAGTCCTTGGTGGTGGGTAGCTACCCGCCCGTGCCCGGGGCGCCGGCGGCGGCGACGGTGGCGGCGGTGCGCCGGGCGTGGGCTGCGGGCCGGGAGGTTGTCGTCGTGTCACCCCGTCCCAGCGCGGCGCCGTTGGTCTTGCGGGCGGCCGGGCCACGGGGCATCGCCCGGGAGGTCGCTCGCCTGGGGCGTCGCCATGGTTGCGACGGGGTCGTCCTGTGCCTGGAGCCAGGCTGGCCTCTGCGGCGGCGCTCCGAGAGCGGGGCCCGGTCTTTGGCCGCGGCCCTGTCTTCGTTCCGCTATGTCGAGGTCGTCATGACGGGAGGGACCAGCACGGACGCGAGCGCGGACTGGGGCCTTCTCGCCCCCATATGGCGTGCGGCTGAGCCGCTCATTGCCAGCTCGGAGGAGGTGGCGGCCTTCCTGCGGACCGCCGGTGCCCTGGCGGTCGAGGTCTGCGACCCTTTCGAGGGAGCGGGGCTGCATGGGCCCTTTTCTCCGGCGGGGACCGTGCCCCCTCTCGAGCACGGTGAGCTGCTGCTCAGGGTGCGGGCGCGCCGGCTGCTGGGCGCGCTGGCCCGCCAGTTACTCGGGCGTCGGGCGCCGGCCGTACGGGCCTACATTTGGCACCTCGCCTCTCTCGGCCGGAGGGACCGGAGGACCGGAGGGACCGCAAAGCCGAGCGAGAGGGCCGCAAAGCCGAGCGGGAGACGTAGGTTCGCTTGGATGGGTATTTCCTACAGCAGCGTCGTCGAAGCACCGCTCGCCGAGGTGTTCGCCTGGCACACCCGGCCGGGCGCCCTGGCCCGACTTTCGCCCCCCTGGTTGCCGGGGAAGGTGGTCAGCGAGGCGAGCTCGCTGCGGGACGGGCAGGCGGTGCTGCGCTTCCCGGGAGGCGTGCGCTGGGTGGCCCAGCACCGCCCCGATGGCTACGACCCGCCCCACGCCTTCGTGGACGAGGTGACGTCCATGCCTTTCGCCGCCTTCGGTTGGAGGCACGCCCATGCCTTCCGTGACGCGGGGGGAACTTCCACCAGGACCGACGACGAGGTGCGCACACCTGTGCCCGCTACCGTGCTGAGGCCGATGTTCGGCTACCGTCACCGCCAGTTGGCCGCGGACCTGGCATCTCACGCCCGGGGTAGGTCTTGGCGGACGGAGCCGCTGACCGTGGCCATGACCGGGTCCTCAGGGCTGATCGGGTCGGCCCTGGCTGCGTTCCTCACCACAGGCGGCCACAGCGTGGTCCGGTTGGTGCGGCATCCTCCGACCGGCCCCGGAGAGCGCCAGTGGGACCCCGACAACCCCGGCCCCCGGCTCCTGGACGGGGTGGACGCCGTCGTGCACCTGGCCGGAGCGTCCATTGCCGGGCGCTTCAGCGAGCGCCACAAGCGTGCGGTCATGGAGAGCCGGAGCGGTCCCACGCGGCGTTTGGCGGAGGCGGCCGCGGCGGCCGCCGAGGACGGCGGCGGGCCATCGGTCTTCGTGAGCGCGTCGGCCATCGGCTACTACGGCTACGACAGGGGAGACGAGATCCTGACAGAGGCGAGCTCCCAGGGCGACGGCTTCCTGGCCGACGTGGTCGCCAGATGGGAGGAGGCGACAGCGCCGGCAGGCGAGGCGGGGCTCCGGGTCGTCAAGGTGCGAACAGGCATTGTCCAGTCGCCCCGTGGGGGAGTGCTGGGCCTGCTCTACCCGGTGTTCTTACTCGGCTTGGGCGGGAGGCTGGGCAGCGGTCGGCAATGGACGTCTTGGACGGGGATCGACGACCTGGTGGACGTGTACTACCGCGCCCTGCTCGACCCAACTATTAGCGGGCCGGTCAATGCCGTCTCTCCCCAGCCCGTGCGCAATGACGAGTACACCGCGACCCTGGGGCGGGTGCTGGACCGGCCGACTGTACTGGCCGTCCCTGGCTTCGCCGCCGACCTGGCGCTCGGCCCCGAAGGCCGGCGCGAGGTCGCCGAGGCCAGCCAGCGGGTGGAGCCCACCGTGCTCCTTGCCGCCGGCCACCACTTTCGTCACCCAGAGCTGGAGGGGGCCCTAAGACATCTCCTCGGGAAGGTCGTCGGCTGAAGCTGACCGAAGCAGGCCCAGCGGGCCCATCTGGTCGCGTGCACCTCTGGCGCGGGCGGCGCCGACCTCGGTCCTGACGTTGCGGCGCTCCTCGGGGGGAGGAAGCACGGCTTGCAGGCCGAGCGCCTCGATCCACAGCTCCCGGGTCCAGCCCACGGTGTGGTAGAAGTGCTCGTCCTCCTCGTCCTCGACCTCTTGGTAAGCCGCGGTTAGGGCCTCGCCCCGCTCGCCTTGCGAATTTTTGGCCACTTCACCGATCAGCTCCCAATTGAGGTGGTCCTTCAACTCGGCCTGCGAGACGCACTCCGCCGCCAGGAGCTGGGCGGCTTCGTTGGGCCCGGCCCCGAGGGCTTTTTCCATCTCCGCGATCAGTGAGGCGGTGATGTCGTGGATGGCCTTGCGGCCCGGGCTGGACGCCTTAGGGTCGAGGCCGAGCTGGCCGAAGAGGCGTTCGACGACTTGAATGTGGTGCTTGGTCTCGGCCAGGTACTTTCCCCACTCTTCGCGCAGGCCCTTATTGGTCACGCACTTGAGGGCGGTCTCGTAGACCTTGGCCCCGGTGACCTCCGTCTCTAGCGCCTGCAGGAGCAGTTCGTCGATCTGAGCGTCTTTCATCGGTAGCTGTTTCCTTTCTGTGTCCGCCCGCGCCCGTGCGCGGTGCTCTTCAGTTTTTGCTGAAGCAGAAGCACCCAAACGGCGCCGTGGCGCAAACGCGGACGGGGTCAGGGACTCAAACCAAGCTTAGTGGTTGACCGCGTAAGTCCTCGCACGAAAAGGTGCCGAGCGGCGGGAGCGGTCCGGCGATGCTAAGGGTCCTTGAGGTATAGGCCCCCGACGCAGTCGAGGGCGTCTTAGGCGGTGCCGGTAAAGCTGGCGATGGGCAGGATGAGACCTTTGTAACCGTCCCTGCTCGCCCGGTGGCAGACCAATCCCCAACGCGCGACAGAGCACCTCCAACGCAGTCAGCACCGACGCCAGCGGGCCGTCGGGCCCGGTCCCGGTCCCGCTCACGTGGGCGAAGTGGTCTCGATAGCCGACCAGGTTCGTCGCGAGCGCCTCAGTTCCTCCTGACGGTCCAGCGCCGTGTGGGGCGTTGGCCAGCCCCTTCGCCCTAGAGTGCCGGCCACGGGCAGCCCAGGGCAACAGTTTGGTGACGCGGGGTTATGGTCACCCCCTCTTCCTATCTTCGTAGGCAATGAGCTTTGGCAAGGGCTCGGTCCCTGACGGCTGTGTAGTGCGGACCTTCCGGGTGAAGGTGATGGCCACCCCGCTAAAAAGAAGAGCGCCTACAACCTGCTGGTCTCGGGTGGTGACGCCTGGGCCTGGTGCATCGACAGGTTCCATGCCCGCGTCCGCGACGGGTTGCCCAACGCCAACTCGCTGGCGCAGATGTGGCCCGATCAAAAAGGGCACGGCCCGTTTGGGCAGCTGAGCGTCCACTGCGCCCGGACGTGACCAAGGCGTGGTCGGCGGCCTTCTTCGAGACCATGAGGCGTCGTAAGAACGCCGAGCAGGCCAGCCTCCCGTTGCGCAAGCGCGGGTTGGTCCCGGTGACCTGGCGCCAGGGCGAGTTCGCCTTGTCGGCGGCGTCCGAGGGCCGACGGGCCCGGGCTGTGTTATCTACGGCCCGGGGTTATGCCAACTTGGAGCTGGCCCTGTCCGGCGACCACCCCTATGACCCCGAACTGGTCGGAGCGGTGCGACTTGTCGAAGAGGCCGGGGAGATGTTCATGGACATGACCGCCTGGGTGGCGGTGGCCCAGGCCAGAGCGGTCACCGAGAAAGTGGCCGGCGTCGACCCCGGCATCATCCACCCCCTGGCCATCGCCGCTGGTGACCAGGCCCTGCTGGTCTCGGGCCGCGCCGTCAGGGCCGAGGAGTTCTTGCACCTGGAAGACCAAAAGGCCCGCCAGAGGAAGATGGCCACCAAGAGGAGCCCTCTGCGGGCGAAGCCCGGCCAAGCTCGCAGGACCGGTTCGCGGCGGTGGAAGCAATTGGCCCGGTCGCAGCGCCGGGCCGAGGCCCGGGACCGCCGGGTGGTGAAGCTGGCCGGCAACCGGGCCGCCCGTCTGGCGACCAAGTTCATGGTGGCCAACCACGTGAGCTTGGCCGTGATCGGCAACCCCACCGGTATCGAGAGAAAGGCCTCGGGGCGGCGCCAGAACCGCAGGGCCCAAAACATGGTCACCAAACTTGGCCATGCACCGTCCGACATAGCTCGCACAGAGCACCGTCGAGTGGGTTGTCCGGCCCGGCGTGACCGACGAAGGCACCTGTTCGATGCCGACCGAGGCCTGGTCCGTACCCGGGCCGCCGCACCGTCTTCAGGTGTGGAGCCGCTCGCTGCTCCCAAAGCAGCGTAGGGCTCGCTTAGTCGCAAAGACTCTCGCGAGAGGGTACTTAGCTAACCCTTAGGTCCGCCTCAGGGCGGGCTCAGGTATCCCCCAAGGTTGAGGGGCATCTGTCGCTACACTCGACTGTGGAGATGACCTCGTTCGGGATGGCCAGGCAACCTGAGCCGGTGGGCGCGAAAGCGCCTGGAGCCGACAGGTGAGCCGGCTGTGGTCCCGGGTTTGTAGCCGTTTCGCTGTGGTAGGTACCGCGCGAACTCCGGCGCCGGCGAGCAGTTCGCCCCGGCCGGCAGGGGCGTCTTCACGCAGGCCGGTCCCGGTCGAGCATCCTTCCGGGCGGGGGCTTGTCGACGGCGTAAGCCCGCAGGTTTATCTGATTATGGAGCGCGACGGCGCGTGGCTGCAGCCCCTATGGCTCAGCCGGGGAAGGCACTTAGAGCCCTGGTCGCGACGTGCGCAGGGCACGCTGCGGAGCGTGCCCCCTTGGAAGGGAAGTTCTCGATGTCGGACCCACTGCTTGGCGAAGCAGGCCTCCCCAGGCCTGAGCCGGCACTTGCCAATGGCAACCGCGCTCATGACGTCCCCGCTACGGCCCGCGTGTGGGCCGACACCGGCGACCCATCTCAAGACAGGGCCTCAGACCAGCCCATAGAAAACGATAAGGCACCCAAGCGCCGCCGCCGGGGCTCCCGTGGCGGGCGCGGGCGGCGAGGCGCGACCGTGGTGCTGGTCGACGGCAGCGAAGCTCCTGAGGGGGAGGAGGCCGAGCCGACGCCGGTCCCCGTTCCCGTCCCTGTCCTGGAGGCAGAGGGCCTGGACGTGAAAGGATTGGCGGCCCCCGTCGTCGCCGCCACCGTGGTGGTCAAGCCGAGGATCGGGGACACTCGCCCCGGTTCGCCCCCGGCACCGCCCAAGCGCCGGGTGCGCAAGGACGTGGCCGACGAACCTGGCGGGGTAGAAGCGGGCGATGCCGACGATGCTGCCGCCAGGGCTCGCCGCCCGCGACGCCGCCGGACCGTGCCGGGCGATGTCGGCCCGCTCGCCCACTCGCCCGCCGCCTCGGAGAGGCAGGGGCCGGACCGCCAGACGGTGGCGCGCCAGGTCGGCGGGGCCGGGGCCGTCCCGTCCCCGACGGCAAGAGCAGCCAGGACTGCCGCCGCCGACGCAGAGGCTCGCGACCCCGAGGCCAAGGCGAGGCGTGGCAGCGTCAACATCGAGCGCCGCAACCGGCCGTTGGGCCGTTACCTAATGGTCGTCCACGTCGGTCCCACCGCCACCCAGATCGCCGTGCTCGAGGGACGGACGCTCATCGAGCACTACGTGAGCCGGCCGGCCGACGACGCCACCCAGATCGACGGCAACATCTACCTAGGCCGGGTCCAGAACGTCCTGCCCGGCATGGAGGCCGCGTTCGTCGACATCGGGACCCCCAAAAACGCCGTGCTCTACCGGGGCGACCTCCGCTACGACGATGAGGAGGTGGACCGCCCGGGCGCCGATGACACCAAGCCGACCCGGGGCCGGCTGGGCGGGGTGGCCCGCGATGCCCGCATCGAGCAACTGCTGCGCACCGGCCAAAACATCATCTGCCAGGTCACCAAGAACCCGATCGGCACCAAGGGCGCCCGGCTCACCCAGGAGGTGTCCCTGCCCGGGCGGTTCGTGGTCCTGATCCCCGACAGCGACACGTACGGCATCTCCAAGCGGTTGGGCGACGACGAGCGCCGGCGCCTGCGCAAGATCCTGGACGACATCCGGCCCGCCGGCCACGGGCTGATCGTCCGGACCGCGGCCGAAGGGGCGACGGCCGACGAGCTCGGGCGGGACGTTGCCCGGCTGATGCGCCAGTGGGACCACGTACAGGCCCTGGCCCGTTCCTCCCGGGCGCCCCAGCTGCTGTACCGGGAGCCCGACCTCGCTGTGCGGGTGATCCGCGAGGAGTTCAACCGCGACTACCGCGGCGTCGTGATCGACGATGCCCGCCTGTACGACCAGGTCAAGGAGTACGTCACCAGCATCACGCCCGACCTGGCCGACCGCGTCGAGCTGGTGGACCCGGCCGAAGAGGCCCTGCCGTTGTTCGAGCGGTTCCGGGTCCATGAGCAGGTGCACAAAGCGCTCGACCGCAAGGTCTGGCTCCCCTCCGGCGGGTCGATCATCATCGAGCGCACCGAAGCCCTGACCGTGATAGACGTCAACACGGGCAAAAACGTCGGCACCTCCAATCTCGAAGAGACCGTTTTCCGCAACAACCTGGAGGCGGCCGAGGAGATCTCCCGTCAGTTGCGCCTGCGCGACATCGGCGGCATCATCGTCATCGATTTCATCGACATGGAGATCATGGCCAACCGGGCTGAGGTCATCCGCACCTTCCGCGAGGCCTTGGCCCGGGACAAGACCCGCTCGCAGGTTTTCGACATCTCCGAGCTGGGCCTGGTCGAGATGACCCGCAAGCGCATCTCCGAGGGCCTGGTGGAGTCCTACTCGGAAACGTGCCCGACATGCGGCGGGCGCGGCATCGTCTTCGACGAGTCGCTGCTCTGAGGCCGCCGGTCTCAAGGCCGCCGGTCTCAAGGCGCCCCCGGGCTACTCCACGTGGTATATGGCCGTAAGGGTGGCCCGAGCGAGCGTGTGGAAGGCCATGTTGAACCCGAGGATGGCGGGCGGGGAGCTCGGCTCGATATCGAGCTCGGCGGCATCGAGGGCGTGCACGGCGAAGATGTACCGGTGCGTGCGGTCGCCCTGAGGCGGGGCCGCTCCCATGAAGCCGGTCCGGCCCGTGTCGTTGCGCAGTTGGAACGCTCCTGGCGGCAGGCCGTCGCCCGAGGGGCCCCCGGCACCCCGGGGGAGTTCGGTCACTGAGGCGGGGATACCGGCCACCACCCAGTGCCAGAAGCCGCTGCCGGTGGGCGCGTCCGGGTCGAAACAGGTGACGGCAAAACCGGCGGTCTCGGGCGGGAACCCCGACCAGCGCAGATGGGGGCTGACGTTGCCGCCGCCCGCCCAGTCACCTACATGAGCCTCGGGCAGGCGCGCCCCTTCGCTGATGTCGTCGCTTACGAGATCGAAGCCCGGTACCGGGGGGAGCAGGTCGTACGGGCTTGGGCTTACGGGGCGCTCCAACATCGTTTACCTCCGGGGGACGGCTACGAAGCGGCCTCGTGCCGGTTCTTGGGGACGGGGCGCTCGGTCGGCCCGGTGTAGATTTGGGTCGGGCGGCCGATGCGCTTGGCACTCGAACTAGTCATCTCCAACCAGTGTGCCACCCAACCGGCCGTGCGCCCGGCGACGAAGAGGGGGGTGAACATCTCGTCGGGGAACCCGATAGCCCGGTAGATGACGCCGGAGTAGAAGTCCACGTTGGGGTAGAGGCGGCGGGAAATGAAGTACTCGTCAGCCAGGGCCACCTCCTCCAGATCCAAAGCGATGTCCAGCAGGGGGTCCTGTGGCGCGAGCTTCTCCACCAGGTCCAACGCAATGTTGCGGATGACCTTGGCCCGGGCGTCCGTCGTCTTGTAGACGCGATGGCCGAAGCCCATGAGCCGGAAGGGGTCGTTTTTGTCCTTGGCCTTGTCGATGAAGTAGCTGAGCGGGCGGCCCGACTCCTTGATCTCCTGGAGCATCTTGATCACTTCCTGGTTGGCGCCACCGTGCAGCGGCCCCCACAGGGCGTTGATGGCCGCAGAGACCCCGGCGTAAAAACCGGCTCCCGAAGACGCCACCATGCGCAAGGTGGCGGTGGAGCAGTTGAGCTCGTGGTCGGCGTGCAGCACGAGGAGGGTGTTGAGGGCCCGGGCGGTGACGTTGTCGGGGAGATGGTCGCTGCCTGGGATGGCGAAGCACAGCTGGAGCAGGTCCTCGGCATAGTCGAGCGAGCGGTTGCTCTTGCCCCGAGGCAGGCCCCGGACCGTGGACAGGGCGTAGCCGGTGAAGATAGGCATGGCTGAGAGCAGGCGCACGCCGGCCTGTTGCACGCCCGCCGGGCTGTCCGGCTTGGCGCCATCGTCTGCGTAAGCGCTCAAGGCCTCGGTGGCGATGGCCAGCATGGCCATGGGGTGCATGGACTGGGGGAAGGCGTCGAAAAGCCTCTCTATGCCGACGTGGAGCACCATTTTGGGGTCCCGCACCCGGCCCGTGAACTCGTCGGCGGCCTGGGCGGTGGGCAGCTCGCCGTTTATGAGCAGGTACGCCACGTCGAGGAACGATGTCGACGTGGCCAATTGCTCCACCGGGTAGCCGCGGTAGTACAGCCGCCCCTCCTCGCCGTCCACAAACGTGATGGCGGACTGGTAAGCCGCCGTATCGGCATAGCCGGGGTCGAGGACCGACAGGCCTTTTAGCCCGATGGCGGAGATGTCCAGGGCGGTCCGCCCAAGCGTCGGCCGCACCACCGGCAGCTCGAGCGTGGTCCCCTCATAGGTCAGGGTGGCCGGGGCGGTGGCCCCTTCAGGATTGGGCATCTTGGGGGCCCTTCCTTTCATCTACCGATCACCTGCGGATCGTCCAACGAGGTCGTCCCAGACTACCTGGGGGCCGGGCCCCGCCAATTATCGGTATACTTTCTCTCCCGTGTACGCAGTTATCAAAAC
>Ga0302320_10018520_pt1 | contig 14037 bp, 16 predicted proteins | sample Bog_T0_3_FD_202130 | JGI IMG/M metagenome (GOLD analysis project Ga0302320, IMG submission 202130) | Peat permafrost microbial communities from Stordalen Mire near Abisko, Sweden - Bog_T0_3 | ecosystem: Environmental > Terrestrial > Soil > Wetlands > Peat | place: Sweden: Abisko, Stordalen Mire... | reverse complement strand
GGTGGCCCTCTTTACGTTCTTTGTAGAGGTGCGCATTCATGCTGCCTCGGTCGAGAGTTTTCTCTTGATCTCGCGCTGCTGATTTAGTGTCACTGCGCCCTCTTCCCCGAAAGCATAACTCCGGTAGCTGCTCCAGCGCCACTGCCTTGTCTCTGGACACTTGCGCGCACTAGCCTCTTGCCAGATCAAAAGCTGTGACATCCGGCATCGCGCTCCCCACCTTTACACAAAACGTGAAGGTGGGCCAGCTGGCTGCGTTGAGCCGAATCGCTCCAGCGCTCCGGCTACGGGATCGTCCGCGAGACGGTCTGCCAGGCCGATGCTGACGGCTTGGGTCGCGTTTTTTGTTTCTGCTCCGACCAGCATTTGCAAAGCATGGGCGCGGCCGATCAGGCGTGGGAGGCGTTGGGTTCCGCCCCATCCGGTGATGAGGCCGAGGGCTGCGCCGCGATGGCCGAAGATGGCGTTGGGGGCGGCGATGCGGGAGTGGGCGGCGAGGGCGAGATCGAGGCCTCCGCCCATGCAGTAGCCGGCGACGGCGGCGCAGACGGGAGCGGGGAAGCGGGCGATGGCGTTCATGAGGGACTGTCCTAGGCGGGCGAAGGCGAGGGCTTCGGGGGCGGTGAGGGCGGCGACTTCGTGGAGGTCGGCTCCGGCGGAGAAAAAGTTTTTGCCTCCGGCGAGGATGAGCGGTCGCGGGGTTGCGGCCAGGCGGGTGATTTCTTCGGTGAGTGCCAGGACGCAGGCGCGGGTGAGGAGATTGGTTCCGTCGGGCGAGTGGAGACGCAGGATGATGGCGCGATCGTGCGGATCGAGTTGGAAGGTGGTGGGCATTCTTAATTGCACAGGGGCTAAAGCCCTAGTCGTTTTTCGTGCTGATTTGTGGGCCTGAAGGCCCACGCTTCCACGCGAATTTCGGAGACGATCTTATTGCGTGGTTTTTTCTATCCAGCGGTCGAGGCGGCAGCCGTCCTCTTCTAGCAAGAAAGTTCCTACGCCATAACACTCTCCGAGGATGCGTTGCGAGTCAGGGTCGCGGGCGGCGCGCGGGATCCATTTGTAGCCGACGTGATATTGGCTGGCGGTGAACCAGCGTTGGGGCAGCACTTGCACGAGGCCTCCGCTTAAATAAAAAACGAAGAGCGCGAACGCGGGATCGTCGGGGCCGAGAGCCTTGTAGCTGGTGGGCGCAATGATTTCGGCGACGCTTTGCAGCGCCTCGGGTACTTCGATAGTGTGGGTGCCGGCGGCGAGATCGAGCTTGACCTCCATGTCGGCGACAGGCGCGGTCTTGGCGTACATGCGTTCGCTGGATTGCGGAAACCATCCCGCGAGCTCACTCAGATCGAAGCTGGACATTTCGTCGAGATCGAAGCAGGCGAGGCGCAGGCTGCGGCCTTCAGGACACCAGATGCCGAGGCGTCCTTCAGCGGCTTCGAAGGGACGGCAGTAGGCGTTCAGCCCGAGAATTGGTTTGCCGGCGTCGACCTCGGCGCTGAGCGAAACGACGTGCGCGACGGGGCCGCCCGCGCCTTCGTAATTCCAGGAAAAGCGCTTGCCGGATTTCGAGGTGAAACTCGGAAACGTGTTGGCATACCATGGCGTCGGGCCGACAGTTTGAGCAAGAATTTGGCGAGCATGTTGCGCAGTGATGTCGGCCATCTAGCCGACCGTCGGTACGCCGCGCGGCTTGACGTTGGCGCGAATGAACTGAACGATGTCGTCCATGGCGGTGCCGGGCTGGAAGATGGCGGCGACGCCTTGCTCTTTGAGCGCGGCGATATCTTGATCGGGAATGATGCCGCCAAGCACGACGATGACGTCGTCCATTTTATTTTGCTTGATGAGGGCCATGACGCGGGGCACGATGGCGTTGTGCGCGCCGGAAAGAATCGAGAGGCCGATGACGTGAACGTCTTCCTGTAGGGAAGCGTTGACGATCATCTCCGGCGTTTGGCGCAGGCCAGTGTAGATGACTTCCATGCCAGCGTCGCGCAGGGCGCGGGCGATGACTTTTGCGCCGCGGTCATGGCCATCGAGTCCGGGCTTGGCGACTAGGACGCGGATTTTGGGGTCGGACGACATCTGTTCAATTTAACCACATGGGAGGGCTAAAAGCTTTAGCCCAGAGGCCAGCGACGTTTCATCGAGTCACGCGGAGGAGTGCTCAGGCGTCTTTATATCCAGACCGCGCCACAGATACCAGCAAGCGACGCTGCGATACGGCGACCACGGGCGCGCGATTTTTTCCATGACCGCGGGCTTGGGTAGCTTACGCTTGCGGTAGAACTTTTTCATCGCCATCTGGATGCCGTAGTCGCCGGTGGGCAGGATGTCGGGGCGGCGGAGGCTGAACATGAGGAACATGTGTGCGGTCCAAACGCCGATGCCTTTGACTTGTGTTAAGTGCTTGATGACCTCTTCGTCGGGCTGTTCGTTCAGCTGAGAAAAATTCAGCAAGCCGGAGTTTGTTTTTTCGGACAGATCACGTAGATAGCTGGTTTTCTGGCGGGATAATCCTACTTCTCGCATTTGTGCGTCGGTGAGCGCGAGAATTCCTTTTGGGCTGAGCGGATCTCCGGCGAGCGCGGCAAAGCGATTCATGATTGTCTCGGCGGCTCTGCCGTTTAGTTGTTGATAAAGAATTGTTTCGGCAATACTTTCGAACGTAGGATCGCCGTAGCCCATGCGATAGGGGCCGACCTGCGCGATGATCGCGGCGAGGATTGGATCGGATTGCTTGAGATGATTGATCGCCTTGCGCATGGATTCTTAGTGGCTCAGCGCGTCGATGGCGCGTTTCAGGGCGGCGGTGAGTGCAGCGAGTTGTTGTCTTGTGCGTTCGAGATCATGTTGTTCTATCGCTTCATTGACTCCGGGGATGACGACCGCAGCGTATCCCGTGAATTCGCCCGGAGCGAAAATCGCGTGGCGATACCAGGGGCGATGCGGCAGGCCTTCGGGAATGAGTAAAGCTCGCTCGGCGCTCGCGAGTTGCGCATTTGCGGTTTGATCGAGATGATGTTGGCGCGCAAGCAGTTTTGCTCCGGCTGCTTCGAACTTATGAGCGGCTTGGCTCGCTTCTTCGAAACTGGGGGCGTTGTTTCCGAAAGCTGACTGGGCTTTGTTCTTGGCGGCATCGAGAAATGTGCTGACCTCTTTGCCGTACTCTTCGTAATCGAAGGGCAGGACGTCGGTGTCGGCCATGCGGAGGGCTTCGAGTCCGAAGACGCGGGCCATCTGTTGTTCGTACAGGAAGTTGGGATCGCCGAATTTCTTGAACCATTGAAAATCGTCGAAGGCGGAATGGTAGACGCCGTAGGAGCCGGTGGATCCGATGTCGGACGAGGGCACGCCGAGATGCTGGATGAAGACGGCGTAGTCGGAGCCGCTGCCGAGGTCTCCGATGGGGGCGTCGGAGGTGGACTGGGCTTGCGGCGGGAGATAGATGCTGGTGTTCGTCTCGCGCCGATTCGATTTCGCTTGCTCGCTCGACTTTTGCCAGGCTTCGTAGACGGCGCCGCCTTGCGGACTGGGAACGGCGCGAGCGATGTCGCGGATGAAGGGCTTGAGGCTGGGAACGGAAGATGCACCGAAGTTTGGGCCGGAAACGGCGACGTCCATATTGAAGTAGGCGACTGCATTGGACAAATCTTTCTCGTGCTGCTCGCCCCATTCGGTCGAGCCGATGAGTCCGTATTCTTCGGCGTCCCAGCTACAAAAGATGAGGGTGCGTTTGGGTTTCCAGCCGGACTTGCGTAATTCGCCGATACCGCGCACGGCTTCGAGCATGGCGGCGGTGCCGCTGCTGGGATCGACGGCGCCATAGACCCAGGCATCGCGATGATTGCCGGCGACGACCCATTCGTTGGGCGATTCGCTGCCGGGAATGCGGCCGATCACATCCCAGATAGTGCGGTACTGGTAGTCCTGCTTGAGGTGAAGCTTGACGCGAACCGGGCCGGCGCCGACGTGATAGGTAAAGGGCAGTGCGCCTTGCCAGTCGCGGGGAGTTTCTGGTCCGGCGAGATGTTCGAGGATTGGTTGCGCGTCGGTGTAGGAGAGCGGCGTTGAGGGAATCTTCGGCAGCGCGGCGGAATCGGCGGGCGGAGTGCGTTTGGAATTGGGGAGGTCCGGCACCGATGCGATTCCGGGAGTCGTAGGATCGCCGACGAAGGACTGAATCATTGCGCCTACTGAACCGCGTTGTACGCCGGTGTCGGGACGCCAAGGGCCGTTGGGATATTTGTCGCCACGAGCCCAGCCATCGTCAGCGGGATCGGAGTAGATAAGGACGCCAGCTGCGCCGTGCTGCTGAGCGAGAAAAACTTTGACGCCACGAAAGTTGATTCCGTAGCGCATGATGATGATCTTGCCGTGGAGATCGATGTGCATTTGATCGAGGCGGGCGAAGTCGTCGGGCGTGCCGTAGTTGGCATAGACGACATCGGCCTCGACATCGCCGGATGGCGACATGCCGTGGAACGGCATCACGACACGAGGATCGTCGGCCAGAGCGTCGCCATCAACATGCTCGCGCGTTGGGCCATGCATATGGGCATCGGGCGGAGCGGTTACGTCGACGCTGATTTCTAATGGGTAGTTGATCCAGACTCGGTATTCCTGGATTTGAGTTTCCAGGCCGGCGTCGCGGAATTTCTGGGCGACGAAGTCCGCGGTCGCTTTGTCTTCTGCTGTGCCGGCCATGTGCGGGGCCTGGGTGAGAATGCGCAGGTCTTCTTCCGCTTGCTTGGGATTGGGCACGGCGAGGAACTCTTGCTCCCATTGCGATTCGGTGGCGGAGTCGCGGAAGCCGAAGATGGCAATGGCTGGAACGGTACTCGCTGCGGGGGAACTGCCGTCCGCGGATGAAAGCGCCACGATGCAGCCTACCAATAACAGATGAGCAACTTTCATGGTTCTCCACGCGGCGCCACTTCCGATCCGCGAATTCGCCATTTTACTATCTGCGACTCACGGTTGTGTCCGTTTACACTATCGAGGGGATTATTCGTGACCACCTATATCGCGTTCCTGCGAGCGGTCAACGTTGGCGGACGCGTGGTTAAGATGGACGCGCTGCGCGCTCTTATTTCCACGTTGAAAGTTTCTAATGTGGAGACTTTTATTGCCAGCGGAAATCTTTTGTTTGAGGCGGCGGCGAAATCGGACAAAAAGATTGAGGATGAGATTGAAAAACTCTTGCAGAAGAAGCTGGGATATGAAGTCGCGACTTTCGTAAGGACGCATGACGAGATGGCCGCGATCCAACAGCATCGCGCGTTTTCCGACAAAGTGTTGAAGGACGCTTTGGGTTTGCAGGTCGGCTTCTTGAAGGAGCCTTTAACGAAGGACGCAGATGTTGCTTTGAAGAAGCTGGACATTGGGACCGATGAATTTCATGTACACGGCCGCGAACTTTACTGGCTCATCCGAACCAAAATTAGCGAGTCGAAGGTCAGCAACGTCAAGATTGAGAAGGCCATTGGGAGCCCCATAACGTTTCGCAATATCAATACGGTTGCCAAATTGGTGGCGAAAGTGGCGGCACGGGCGGGGTAGAGATTCTTCGCTCAGAATGACCGATGACTATGCAACCGACAGAGCGGTTTTCGACTCGCGTAGAAAATTACGCGCGTTATCGTCCGAGTTATCCTGCGGCGGTGATTGAGTTGCTACAGGCCACGTGCGGATTGGCGGAAGATTCGGTCGTGTCTGACATTGCCTGTGGGACTGGCATCTTCACACGCTTGCTGCTGGAGACGGGGTGCCGCGTCATTGGGGTGGAACCCAATGCTGCGATGCGAAGCGCGGGAGAAGAGTTCTTAGCCGATTACCCAAAGTTCACCAGCATTAAAGGAACTGCCGAGACCACGACCCTGGCGGATCACAGCATCGATATCGTGACGGCGGCACAGGCGGCGCACTGGTTCAATCCAGAAAAGGCACAGCGAGAGTTCCGGCGGATACTGCGTCCTGGCGGGTGGCTTGTTTTGCTCTGGAATGTACGCAGCCTCGATGCCACGCCTTTTGCACGCGAGTACGAGCAGCTTTTGATTGATTACGGCACCGACTACGAGTTTGTGCGGCACGAGGGCAAGGCGCGGGAAGTGCCGGAGTTTTTTCCGGGAGAACCTAGCACCCACGGCTTCCTGTGGAGACAGGAGTTCAATTATGCAGCGCTTCAGGGCCGACTTTTGTCTTCTTCTTACAGTCCCGAGCCGAGTGATTCCCGCTACGAGCCTATGCTGCGCGAGCTGCGGCGAATCTTTGACGTTCACAAGGAACACGACCGCGTGGCGTTTGACTACGATACGCTGGTTCACATCGGACAGTTTTCATGAGTTCGAAAGAAACACGCCAATGACAACACGTGATTCATTTCACATGACGCCTGAGGAGTTTCGCAAGAACGGTCATGCCATGATCGACTGGATTGCGGACTATCGCGCGCGGGTCGAATCTTTTCCTGTGCTCTCGCAAGTCAAACCAAGTGAGATCATGCGATCGCTTCCGACGCAAGCTCCGGCGCATGGCGAGTCTTTCGACGCGATTCTCCGGGACGTAGAAACTTTAATTCTTCCCGGGATCACGCACTGGCAATCGCCGAATTTCTTTGCTTACTTTCCGTCGAATTCGTCGGAACCGGCGATTCTCGGCGATCTGTTGTCATCGGGGCTCGGGGTGCAGGGGATGTTGTGGGCGACGAGTCCGGCGTGTACTGAGCTGGAGACGCGGGTGCTCGACTGGCTGGTAGCCATGCTGGCGCTGCCGAATAAATTTCTTTCGACCAGCGCGGGCGGCGGCGTGATTCAGGATACGGCTTCGAGCGCGACGCTCTGCGCGTTGCTGGCGGCGCGGGAACGGGCTACGGATTATGCCACCAATCAGCAGGGGTGCGACCGCAAACTGGTCGCCTACACCTCGACGCAGGCTCATTCCTCGCTGCAAAAAGACGCGCAAATTGCCGGTATCGGGAGCGACAATTTGCGTTTGATCGAGGTGGATGAAGACTTCGCCATGAGGCCCGCAGCACTATCGGCTCAAATAGAGAAGGATCGCCGGGCTGGACTGACGCCGTTCTTCGTGTGCGCGAGCGTGGGGACGACTTCGTCGAATGCGATTGATCCAGTGCCGGCCATCGGCCGCATCTGCCGCGAACAAAACATATGGTTGCATGTGGACGCTGCGATGTCTGGGACGGCGGCATTGTGTCCTGAGTTTCGGTCCATCCATGATGGAGTGGAGTTGGCCGACAGTTATACGTTCAATCCGCATAAGTGGATGTTCACGACTTTCGATTGCAATTGTTTTTATGTGGCGGATCGCAATGCGCTGATTCAGACGCTGACAATTTTGCCGGAGTATCTGCGAAATCAGGCGACGGAATCCGGCGCAGTGATCGATTATCGCGACTGGCAGGTTCCGCTGGGACGGCGTTTTCGCGCGCTTAAGTTGTGGTTCGTCATCCGACATTATGGAATAGAAGGGTTGCAGTTCCATGTGCGTAAACATGTGAGCATGGCGCAAGAATTCGTCAGTTGGATCAGGGAAGACGATCGCTTTGAGTTGGCTGCGCCTGCTCCACTGAACCTGGTCTGCTTCCGTCATAAGGGCGGGGACGCGGTCAATCAGACCATCATGGATAATCTGAATCGCAGCGGCGATCTTTATTTTACGCACACCAAGCTGGACGGAAAATTCACCTTGCGCATGTGCGTGGGGCAAACGCACACCGAATTACGCCATGCGGAGCAAGCGTGGCGGCGCATTCAAGAAGAAGCTTCGCGTAGCGCGGGCTAGAGATCCCCGGAGGCGGTTTAGCTCTTGCTCTCCATCTTCTTGCGCAGGCGACGGACTTCCATAAAAGTGAGTGCAGTGGTGGTCGAGATCAGACTGCCAAACATTACCAAAAGAATTCCATTCATGGTTGCGGGCTCCCCTCCCGCGGCTTGCCCAGGCGAAAGACGCGGCTCGACCGTGCGAGATCATAGTATCGTGAACAGCGAAACAAATCGATAGTAGGTTCCTGCTTTGACATTAGGCGGTGTACGAATGGGGGCTGGCGTTCGGCGGTAACTTACACGAAATCTTGAACTGGCCTTATAATTGTGGAGTCATGCCGAAGTATTCGATTGTTGTTCCCTTGCACAACGAGCAGGAAAACGTCCCCGACCTCTACGACCGCTTGAAAGCGGTGATGGAGACCAACGGGGAGAGCTTTGAAATCGTGTTGGTGGACGACGGCTCGCGCGATCACACTTTCAACCTGCTGCGCGAGATTGCGGCCATCGACAGCCGGGTGACGGTGGTTCGTTTGCGCCGTAACTTTGGCCAGACATCCGCGCTGGCTGCGGGATTCGATCATGCCCGCGGCGAGTACATTATCGCCATGGACGGCGACCTGCAACATGATCCGGCGGACATTCCAATATTCTTGGAAAAGATTTCCGAAGGTTATGATATTGTCAGCGGCTGGCGCAAGACTCGCATCGATAATTTCTGGATGCGGAGGATTCCATCGCGCTGTGCAAATTGGCTGATGGCGAAGTTGAGCGGCGTGGATATCCACGATTTCGGTACGACGTTCAAGGCTTATCGGCGCGACATCCTGGAGCAAGTTCCGCTGTACGGTGAGTTGCATCGTTTCATTCCGGCGCTGGCTTCATGGCATGGGGCTTCGATTTGCGAAGTGCCGATTCGCAATGTGAATCGCGAACGCGGAGTTTCTCACTACGGCATTACGCGCACGTTCCGCGTATTTTTCGATCTGATTACGATTCGCTTCCTGCTGCGTTACTTGTCGCGTCCGCTGCACTTTTTCGGCACGATTGGGATGTTGAGCATTCTGTCCGGCACTGGAATTACTTTCTGGTTGCTGGTGGAAAAGCTGCTGCGCAACGTTCCCCTCATGACCAACCACGGTCCGCTGATGATGGTGGCTCTGGGCTTCCTGCTGGGCGGATTGCAGATGCTCGCATTCGGATTGCTGGGCGAGATGCAGGTCCGGCACTATCACGAGCCCACGCACCGCGCGCCTTACTCCGTGGATCGCATTCTTCGGGCGCAGAGCAGCGAAGAGCACACCATTTCCGAGTAGCTGCGCCGCCACAAATTCTCTAGGCGCTCGCCTTATCGAGTAGAGAACGCTGCTCCGGCGTGTTTTCCGAATCCAGCGGAAGTTGTTCCTGTCCGCTCAACGCAGTTACTTTTCCCCGATAGGCCTTCAAGTGTCTTTGCGCTGTCTCAAATGCATCCTGCGCTTTATTGAGGCTCTTACCCAAATTGTCGAATTGATTTTGGAAGAAGTCGAACGACTTCTGCGCCTTGCCCAACTCGAGGCGCGTCTTCTCAAAGCGGCTCGCGACCTCGTACCATTTGTGCACCAGAGAAATGGTTTGCAGCGTCATCAACAAAGTATTTGGAGACACGGGGAAGACGTGCTGGTCGTTGAGCCAGTCGGCCAGTTCGCGGTTGCGGACGGTCTCCATATATAAGGTTTCGCTGGGCAGATACATCAGCGCAATCTCTGTGGTGCCGTTTTCCGGCTGGATGTAGGCCTTGATGCGCTTGGCCTCGGCTTTCATCACACGCACGAAGTCCTTACGTGCGGCTTCTATCTCGCTTTCGACGTTGCTCTCGAACAAGGCGAGAACCTGCTCGCGGGGAAATTTGGCGTCGATGGGCAGCCGGCGGTCGGGGAATTGAATGAGGGCGTCGGCGCGGCCTCCGCCTTCGGGAAGCTGCGCTTGCATTTCGAACATGTGCACCGGTAGAAAGTCGGCCAGCAGGCGTTCCAGGCTGGCTTCGCCGAACTTGCCGCGCAGGTGAGGCAGCTTCAACAGGTTGTTGAGATCGTTGATGGAGTGTCCGAGTGCGCCCACTTCGCGCAACTGCTCTTCGGCAGCTTGCAGGTGCTGCTGGACCTTCTCGAACTGCGCGAAACCTTCTTTGATGTTTTGGTCGAGCTTCTGTTGGACTTGATCGGTGATCGCCATCAGGCGTTGATCGACGCGCTCACGGATGGTCTCCAGGCTGACGGCGGTGCTGCGATTCAAGTTTTCCAACTCGCTCTTGAGCTGAGTCGTGGTGAGAGCGAGAGAAGAAGTTAGTTCGCCGCGTGCTTGGGCCAGGCCATCTGACTGCTCGGTTCGTCCGGAGCGCATTTGTTCTTCGACGGCGGCGCGAATGCCTGAGAATCCATCGGCGAGACGATCGGAGATTTGCTGGCGAAGGTCGCCTTTGGTTTGTTCGAGGCGGGTGGCAATGTCTGTGGTTGCTGTGGCCAATTGCTGGCCCAAGCGCTGCTGCGCGACATCCCCTTGGGATGCAAGCCGTTGCAAAACTTCGGATTGGGATCTGGCCTGACTGCGCGCCCGCCAAAGCTGAATCACGAAGAGCAGAAGAATGAGGTTGAGTCCGAACAGAAGTGCGAACGTAACTATGCCGATAGTCATGTGTAGGTGGATTCTAGAAGCTCTGGCGAGGGAAACAAAGTGTCAAGTTTCGGGTTTCCACAGAAGGCAATAGTTAGGAGCAATCATGCGAGGCAGAACCGTCTTATTTTTTGTATTTGCCGTGGTGTCGGCGTGGGCGCAATCGGCTAATCCGTGGGCTACAATACCGCGGCCACCGCGAACGCAGCCGACGCATTATTCGGCGAGCGCACCGAGCGCAGCTTTTGACGTGGCGGCTGAGCGGCAGTTTCTCGACCTCACGAATCAATCGCGAGTCGGAGCCGGACTTGCTCCGCTGCAATTGGACGAGTCGCTCACTCGCGCTGCGCGCAGGCACTCCGCGCAGATGGTGGCGCAGAAGCAGCTATCGCACGATCTCCCTGGTGAACCCGCGTTGCTGGAGCGGCTGGACTCGCCCAATCTGCATCCCCATGCCGTCGGAGAAAATGTCGGTTATGCTCCCAGCGTGGCCGAGTGTCATCGCGGCCTGATGAACTCTCCGCACCATCGCGAAAATATCCTTGATCGCGACTTCAGTCTTGTCGGGTTTGGAGTAGTGCATTCCGGCAATGAAGTCTGGGTGACGGAAGATTTTGCCGCTGATCGACCGCGGGCTGTGCATCCGCACTAACGTCTAGCTCCATACCTGCTAAAAAGCGAAGTCATCCTGAACGCAGCCGTTCTTCAGGCAGAGTGAAGGATCTGGCGTGTTCCCGCCCGCCGCGTTGCACCCGGTGTCCCTCCGCAAGTAAGATTCAATTTCCGAATACTTTCTATGTCTGAAAATCCTGTGAGCACGAATGGGGCAGGGAAGATTGCTCCATCCGTCGAAGTCTATGCCGTCTATGGTGCGGAGCCTGAGGTGCAGGCCTATGCTATGGCCAAGTATTCGCGCTCGGCGCTATCGATGAAGGAGTCGCTGAAAGAAATCAGCCAGCAGAAGGCTGAGAAATTCCTCGACACGTTCTATTTTCAATACGGGCATCGTTCGATTGCCGACCTCGCGCACATTGCGATGGCGGTTGAGAAGCTGTCCATTCTTGCCGCCATTGCGGTTGCCGACGAGCAGCGCTGGGATGGGCAGGAACGGTCGACACGCTATCAGGATTTCAAGAAGAGTGGCTATTACGTTCCCGATTTCGGGCCGACCGGCGTGGTGCAGGCGCAGATTTATCGCGAGACGATTCAAGGTCTGTTCGCGGAGTATGAAGTGGTCTCCGAGAAGATGTTTGTCTATCTGGCGAGCATCACCCCCAAGCCTTCAGAGATGAAGCAAGAGGCTTATGATCGCACTTTGCGTGCGCGGGCGTTCGATTATTCGCGTTATCTGTTGCCTCTATCGGCGAACACTTCTTTAGGGCAAATCGTCAATGCCCGGACTCTGGAGAATCAGGTTGCGCGGTTGCTTTCGAGTACACACGCAGAAGTGCGTCATCTCGGATCGCTGTTGAAACAGGCTGCGCTGAATCCTGCGTTCGATGTGCATCGCGAGGGCATGCAAAAGCTGGTTGATGAGATTCGTTCTGCTGCGCCGGCTTTGGCGGATCGGGCTGAGCAGGAGTTGCTGCGTCCGGTGCGGGTTGCGCCGACTTTGGTGAAGTATGCCGACCCGAGTCAGTATGAGATTCAGAGTCGTGCTGAGTTGCGTCATGCCGCTTTCGAGTTGATGAATGATGCCGCGATCGCGCCTACGCCGTTGGTCGATCTGCTTGATGACGAGCCGCTGGAAGTGGAATTGGCGGCGACGCTGATTTATCCGCACTGCCATTATTCTTATCGGCAAGTGCGTGAGGTTGTGCAGTCGTTGAGCGCTGCGCGGCGTAACGAAATCGTCGATCTCGGACTGCGTCATCGCGGCAAGTACGACGAGCTTTCACGTGCGTTTTGCGCGGGCCAGCAATTTCGCTTCGACATTCTCATGGACATCGGTGGCTTCCGCGATATGCATCGCCATCGCCGATGTATCCAGATTGAGCAGGCGTTTACCACGCGCCACGGATTCGATGTTCCCGACGAACTCGAAGCCGCCGGGGCTCGCGCCAGCTACGAACAAGTCATGCAACGCACCGCCCGCGCCGTCGGCACGCTCGGACAATCGGGTGTGGCCGAAGCGGAAGAAAGTTCGCAATACGCCATTCCACTGGGCTTCCGCAAGCGGACCCTCTTCAAAATGGACTTCGCCGAAGCCGTCTACATCTCCGAACTGCGCAGCGGCCCCGCCGGACACTTCTCCTACCGCAACGTTGCTTATGCGATGTATGAGGCCGTGGCGAAGCGCTATCCCGCGCTGGCCAAATACTTCCGCGTCACCGATGTGCGCGAACCGGTGGATTTGCTGAAGCGCTAAAGCAAGTGTGGGGCGGACACTCCTGTCCGCCGCCTTTGACTTTGCTGACCAAACCTAGAACCTCTCTACTCGTCGGCAATGGCTCGCAGCGCCAATGCGTAGGCCTTCGCCTTGGCTTGTTCCTCGGTCGCGCCATAGGCCATCGCGCCAGGAATTTCGGGGATTTCGCAAATCCAGCGGCCGTCGGTCTCGCGCTCGATTTCAATCTTGAATTGCAAGGTCTACCTCATTCGGTGAAAGACTCGGGCCGCTCTTGGATGATTGTATCTGACAGGGTAACGGACGGTGGACCGAGCTGTCGTCCGGCGGCTTTTAATTTTTTTCTGGGCGGAGAGTCTAACCCCCCTCCCCCCTACCTTTATTGCTAAATCTTTTAAGTCAGTGAGTTAGGAGGGGATCGGATTTAAAAATCTCTGGAATGAATCACTTGCGGAGGCGCTTTCTTTAAAAATCTTTGTCCTCAACGACTTGGAAGTTTCGTTCTTTCCGAAGCTCTTTGACGACGAAAGCATACTTCCAGTGTTCGCAGGTCTGGGCGAGAGTGTCAAGAGAATAATGCGAAATCGCCAATAAAGATGCGGGTTTGGCCCATTTTGGGAATTAGGGGTGGATAAATCAAAACCCCCGCCCTGTCGCAACGAATCGCGACAAGGACGGGGCGCCCAAGCAGAAAGATAGAGCGGTATTGACCTGTGTAACGTTACGCATTACGATAGAGCATGATCCGGTCGATCCGGCATAAGGGATTGAAGCGCCTTTATGAGGACGATGATGCTCGTGGCGTCATAACGGAGCACGCGGTTAAGCTGCGCGACATTCTTGTAAGGCTTGACGCAGCGTCGTCGGTCGATGACATGGACGTGCCAGGATTTCGCCTACATCCGCTCAAGGGCGAGATGAAAGGCTTTTGGGCAGTGACGGTTCGAGCCAACTGGCGTGTGGTCTTTCGATTCGCCGGCGATGACGTCTTCGATGTCGATTACATTGCTTACGACTGAAGGAGTTTGCAAATGCCGATGAAGAATCCGCCGCATCCTGGAGGTTTTGTGCTGCGCCAGTGTATCGAGCCTATGGGCTTGACCATTACTCGCGCGGCGGCGGCCCTTGGAGTCACGCGTACTACGCTCTCGGAGTTGGTTAACGAGAAGCGCGGAATTTCGCCTGAGATGGCCGTTCGCCTGTCCAAAGTCTTCGGCGGCAGCGCCGCCACCTGGCTCACACAGCAAGCGCATT
>Ga0302320_10018519_pt1 | contig 14037 bp, 11 predicted proteins | sample Bog_T0_3_FD_202130 | JGI IMG/M metagenome (GOLD analysis project Ga0302320, IMG submission 202130) | Peat permafrost microbial communities from Stordalen Mire near Abisko, Sweden - Bog_T0_3 | ecosystem: Environmental > Terrestrial > Soil > Wetlands > Peat | place: Sweden: Abisko, Stordalen Mire... | reverse complement strand
TCTTCCTCGAACCCTGTAATCCAGCCGCTCAACAAGGACTTCAAGGATATTGTCACCGCGCGCGGCTTTCCCTACATCGACGGCGATCAGGGTTTCCCGGTCAACGATCCTTCCTTATTTTCAGACAGTAATCACCTGTCCTCAAAGGGTCGAGATGAATTTACTTCGAGAATCGCAGTTGAATTAAAGGCCTGGCTCGCCGGGGAGCGGGTGGGTACACCTTAGCGGTTCCTGGTTTGGAATAGGCTAGGTCTCTGACCGGCAAGAGATGTGTCCCCGGCGGATAGTAGCGCCGGTCTCCAGACCGGCTGTCCTGGCGGCGTCCCCGCCGCCAGCAGGCATACAATCCCAAAGAACATTTCCTCCCGGTCACAGACCTAGTGGGAGAGGACCGCAGAATCTTCGCGGGCAATGGCCTCCTGGCGTTCCCAATAGAGCACGCCGTTCAACTCCGCGCCCATCAACACGCTGAATGAAGTGATGTAAAGCCAGACCAGCGTGGCAATGCCGGCGCCGAAAGGGCCGTAGAAGCGGGAATAGTCGGCAATGCGGGTAACGTACCAGCCATAGGCGAGGGTGGCGGGAAACCAGATGAGGGTTCCGGTGATGGCGCCGGGGCCGACCCACAGCCAGTGCTCCTTGCGCTTTGTACCGAAGTGATACAGCGCGGAGAGCACTGAGGTGCTGGTGAGCAGGGCGAGCAGCCAGCGCGCCATGCGCCAGGAGAACAGCACGATGTGGCGCATGTCGTGGCCGGCGTTGTCGATCATCCACAGCTCGATCTGGTGGCCGAAGACGATCAGCAGCGTTGCTACCGACAGCGGAACCATGGCGATGGGCAGAAGCAGCAGTGCGCGCAAGCGCCGGCTCCAGAATCCCCAGGCCTCGGTTGGCAACAGGTAGGCGCGGCGAAAACCCTCCATGAGCGAGAGCATGACGCCGAGGCCCGCAAAGACGCTGAGGCTGCTGGCGGAGAGCATCAACTGCCAGGAATAAATGCGGCGCGTGAGGACGTAGGACTGAATCAGGTCAAGCGTGTCTACGGGAAGAAACTGGTCGAAGATGGAGCGCAGCTCGCCCAGCATGGTGCTGCCTTCCTGCACCTGCGCCACCAGCGTGGTGATTACCAGCAGAGCGGGAAAGATCATGAGCATGCCGGAATACGCCGCGGCCTTGGCGGTGTTGATCACGTCGTGGGCCAGGGCCTGGAGGATCGATTCGCGGATTTTGACTAGAATCCTGGACATGCGCCTCACAGGAAAGAGTAGTGCATTGGCGCGGTTCCGGGCGATGGGTCTTTTTGAAAACCGGTCATTCGAAAAAATCTGCATTCAGTCAGCGGCCGGCAAACGCGGGGGTGAGGGTAGGTCGAGGGGAAACAGCCGGGCTCATGGCCGGGGTATCGTCGCGCCGCGGCTTGAACCTCAATTCCACAAGGATTCTCATTTGCCGGGCCGCCGGGAAAGGTAAACTGTCCACTGACAGGAGGCATATCAACCATGCAAACCCGGATTCAAGGCACCACCATGCCGGTTTTGGAAGTGCAGCTTGACCCCAACGAGAGCGTATTTTCAGAGAGCGGCGAACTCTCGTGGATGACCAGCTCGGTGCAGATGATGACCCACACCCAAGCGGGCGGAGGCGGCGGCCTGTTCGGCGTGATCAAGCGCGTGGTCGGCGGGGGCAGCATCTTCATGACCGAATATCGCGCGTACCAATATCCCGGCGAGGTGGCGTTCGCCGCCAAGGTGCCGGGACACATTGTGCCGGTGCAGTTGGGGCAGGGACCCGATTACCTGGTTCACCGCCATGGATTCCTTTGCGCCACGCCGCAGGTGACCATCAGCGTGGGATTTCAGCAGTCGCTGGGGGCGGGCATCTTCGGCGGCGATGGGTTTCTGCTGCAGCGCGTGGGCGGCCAGGGCACGGCGTGGCTCGAGCTCTCCGGCGAGCTGATCCAGAAAACCCTTGCGCCGGGCGAGGTGCTGCGCGTGCACCCGGGACACGTGGGAGCATTCCAGTCCACGGTCGGGTTCCAGATCACCATGGTGCCGGGGATCAAGAACATGATCTTCGGCGGCGACGGAATCTTTCTCGCGGTGCTCACGGGTCCAGGCTCGATTTGGCTGCAGACGCTGCCCATCTCCAGGCTGGCGCACCAGATTTCAGAGTACCTGCCTCAGGGCGGCTCTCGTTCGTCGGCGCCGGCTGCCATCGGCGGCGGCCTGCTGGGCGGCATCGTGGGTTCGATCCTGGGCGGAGATCAATAAGCGAAGGCCACTTACACCTCCGCCGCCCTCGAGGTTACACTGATTTCCAATGACTTCAGTTCCCGCTAAACCGCACACGCTTCGCAGCGACATCGTATTCACCTTCGTTCTGGCTTTGGCCGTCTACGTGGCCTGGCTGTTGCGCGACGTCCTGGTGATGCTTTACGTCTCCGCGCTCTTTGCGGTCGTGCTTACGCCGCTGGTGCGTGCCACGGCGAGCCTTCACATCGGGCGCTGGCAGCCATTGAAGGGCGCAGCCATTCTTTTTCTATTGCTGGCCACGGCCGGCGCGCTCATCGCTTTTGGATTTCTCGCGATTCCGCCGGTGGCGCACGACATGGAGCAGTTGAGCGCGCAGGCGCCCGCCCGCATTCCCGAAATGGTGAGTAAGCTTCGGCAGATTCCCTTTTTGGGCCGGCTCGATTCCGGAGTGCTGACTGTCAAACTTCAAAGCTTTGCGGGACAGGCAGCCACCTACATGCTGTACTCATTCGAGAATTGGGCAGGCGTCCTGGTAAAAATCATCTCCGGCTTTGTTCTTACTCTTTACTTTCTGATAGAAGGCGATCAAACCTACCTTTGGGTTCTATCGTTTGTGCCGCCGCAAAGCCGCAAGCGCCTCGACGATGCGCTGCAGCGAGCAGCCATCCGGATGGGAAAGTGGCTGCGCGGGCAAGCCAGCCTCATGATCATGATCGGAGCCGCCAGCACAACCGTCTATCTCCTCCTTGACGTCCGGTACGCCTACGCGCTGGGAGTTCTTACCGGTTTGTTCAATATTGTCCCGGTAGTGGGCGCGGCCGCAACGCTGGTGATCGCCGTTCTTGTGGCCGCCATGGATTCCTGGGGCCGGGTGCTTGGAGTCGCCATCTTCTTTTTCGCCTATCTGCAGATCGAGAACTCATTTCTTGTTCCGCGCATCATGAGGACGCGCGTTGGCCTGCCGGGTCTAGCCATCCTGGTCGCGCTGCTGCTTGGTTTTGCGCTGGAGGGCGTTCTGGGCGCGCTGGTCGCAGTGCCCACCTGCGTGCTGGTGGCCGTGCTTCTCGACGAGTACCTGGCCCCCAAAGAAACGTAGGATCCTGGCGCCGCAACCGCCCCCCGCACTCCCTCCCGCGCACTCCCTCCCGCGCACTCCCTCCCGCGCACTCCCTTACTGACCCGTTGATTCGCTTATGCAGCCGGCGCGCGCATGATTTCGAGCGCGTTGACAAGATCCGTGTTCAGCGACTGCTGCACATCCGGCGTCAGCTTTTCTCCGTGGCTGGTGAGATAGAAGACGTCGATCGCGGTCTCGCCCTCGGTATCGATAAGGGCCACCTTGATGTTGCACTGGTGCGTGCTGAGGGTGAGGGCGATCTGCCGCAGCAGGCCGGGCAGGTCCTGCGCCACCACCTGCAACAGCGTGGAATGGGAGGAGGATTCGGAGTCGAATTCGAGGCGGGTGGGAACTTCGACCTTGAGGTTGGTAGGGTGATTCAGATGGCGGCGCGCTTCAAGCAGTTGCTCAACTGAGATTTTCTGCGCGACCACCTCGTGAATGTTCTGGATGAAGCGGTCTTTCTCGCTGGGATTGAGCTCGATGGTGCGGAAGACGTCGGAGAAGTGGAAGCTGTCGACGATGACCCCGGCGTCGTTTGAGAAGGCGCCGGCGCGGACAATGTTCATGCCCCAGGCGGCCAGGACGCCGGCCACGTCGGCAAACAGACGGGTGCGGTCGCGGGTGATCACAGTGAGGTCGAAGAGCTGGCGGTTGGGGCGCAGGTCGAGCTGGACCGGGTCTTTGTCGAGGTTCAGGGCCATCTGGAAGTGGCTGCGAATTTGCTCCGGCAGGCGGGTTTGCAGATAACGCTGGGGCAGGCCCTCTAGGAATTGCTTCAACTCGTCGTACTGGCTGGAGGGAACCATCGAGCGAATGCGGTTGAGCAGCGTGGGATCGATGGCGGCGTGATAGCGGGTCTCGTCCACCGAGCGGTCCATGAAGTTGGCCGTGGACATGTAGAACTGCCACAGATTTTCAGCCTTCCACGGGGTGAGAGCGTCGGGGTTGACTGCCTTGATGTCGGCGAAGGTCATGATAGTGAGCATCTTCAGCAGCTGGGGGCTGCCGATCTTTTCAGCGAAACCGCGCACGTTTTCCATGTCGAAGATGTCGCGGCGCATGGCTGACGACATCTCCAGATGCAGCCGGATGAGCTTGAGAATGGACTCGCGCTCTTCTGCGTCGAAGTCGAGGCGGGCGAGGAAGCTGTCGGCCAGTTCCACGCTCTGGCCGGCGTGTTCGCCGTTGCGGTGCGCCTTGCCGGTGTCGTGCAGCAGCAGCGCGAGCAGGAAAAGGTCGAGGCGGTCGACTTCCGGCAGCAGTTGGGCGAGCCTCTGCTCGTATTCGTGCCCGGGCTGGCGCAGGCCGTGGACGTTGTCGATGGTCAGGAAGGTGTGCTCGTCGACCGTGTAGCGGTGATAGCTGTCTCGAATAACCAGGGCATCGATGCCGTGGAACTCGGGAATCAGCATTTCAAGTACGCCCAGCGCATGCATGGTGCGCAGGGCGTGGGCCGCGTGCGGGCCCAGCAGCACTTCGCGCAAGGCGTTCCAAAGGTAAGGCCCCTCGGGAATGTGGATGGCCAGGACCGGGAGAGCGTCGGTGATGCGGTCCTCGGCTCCCTGAGAGAGCGAGTAGCCGTGCGTCGCCATTAGGGAGAAGATGCGAAGGATGACGGCGGTGTCGTTGAACTGGGCGCCGGGAAGGATGTCGATGCGGCCCTGGTCGAGCATGAAGTCGGTGCCCGCGATGGGAGTGCGGCGGCGGCGGAACTGGCGGTAGAAGCTCACCGGCGCGGGCAAATGCTCCATCAGCAGCGCGGCGCGGCGGTAGATCACGCGGGCGTGCCGGTAGTAGGTTCGCATCCAGTAAGCGGGGTCGGCGGTGCCGCGCGTTTCAAGGCCGATGGAGAGCGCGGCGGCCTCATCCTGGGCCTGCCAGTCGAGGATATTGTTGTCGCGGCCGTGGCGGAAGTGAAGAAAACATCGCGCGGCGGCGAGGAAGTCGAAGGCCGCCTCGGCGTCGCCGCGGGCGCTCTGGAAGACGCTGCCGCGCTGGCGGGGCCACTCCCTGGTCTCCTTGAGGTGGAACAGAACGGCGAACCAGACGGCAAGGTGGTAGTCGCGCAGGCCGCCGGGACAATCCTTGAGGTTGGGCTCCAGATGAAAAATCGTGTTGCCGAACTTGGCGTGGCGGGCGCGGGCAATTTCGCCCAGTTTCTGGGTGATCGTCGTCCACTCGCTCAGAACCAGGCCCGGAAAGGCGACCTGGTGCAACTGCTGGTAGAGCGGAAACTGGCCGGCCAGAAAGCGGCGATCGAGGGTGGCGAGGGTGAATTCAAGGTTGTCGGGGTCAAATCGGCCGGCCTCCTTCGCGGTGCGGGAACTGGGGCTGGCGCGAAGGCCGATGTCCCACATGCCCTGGATGATGGCGCGGACCGCCTCGCGGGACTGCTCCTCGGTCTTTTCGTCGGCGAAAGCAAAGAGGACGTCGATGTCGGAGAAAGGGAAGAGATCTTTGCGCCCATAGCCGCCCAGGGCCAGCAGGGCAACGTTCAGCGAGGGCAGGCCGGCGAAGGCCCGGCGCCACATTTCAATGAGGATACGGTCAACCACGGCGGATCGCCGGCGGATCGCGGCGGTGCCGTCGCCGGTCCGCTCACACGTCTGGCGGACAAGCGCCATTTCCCGCAGATACTGCTCCCGAAGATCGTCAACCGCTATTGCGACTGGATTCATGATTGGTTTTGCGTGGCTCGCCGAGGCAAGAAAGGAATTGTAAACAGCATATGACATATTCGCCGGGAGGGAAACTCTAACCCGCATTTCTCACAAGGCGCGACAACGAATTTGTAGCGCCGGCCTCCTGGCCGGCTGTAGCGTGGGTCTACCGACCCACGCCGGACACCGTTTTCTCCGTCACGGTGTGTGCGACCGATATAGATGAACGAGTCCGTGCTCTGGCGGCGAGGACGCCGCCAGTACAGCCGACCAGGAGGTCGGCGCTACAGAGCGTCGATCTGGCCGTGAGAAATGCAGGCTAACTGTCGCGGCGACGAAGATTGACGTCAACTGGCGGCTGTCGCTATTCAGTTGGAGGGGCAGCCACTCATCTGGAAGATTTCAAGCCTGAAGTGTGTTCTCAGAGTTCAACGCGGAAACGGAACAAATTTGTCCCCGCAGGAGGCGGGATCGCCTTCGGCAGGGGTTCCGCGAACTGCGGAGTCTTCGCCGGCGGGGAGCCTGAGGTTCGTGGGATCGGGACCGAGAGTCAGGTCGGCGTGGCCGAGGCCGTAGGTGTATTGCGCGTTGTCGGTGATCTGCACGCCGTCGAGAGTGGCCGCGATCCGGTAATCGGCCGCGTAGCCGTTGAAGGTGATCTTGCCGCCGCCGGAGATGCGTACGTTGCGCAAGACAATGTCGCGCATCGAGGGCGGGGAGTTTCCCTTGAGCGTGCCGGCCGCCGAGTAGGCAGTGTCCAATGTGATCGGGTTGGGCGAGTTGCGTACGCAGACGTCCTGGTAAGCCACGTCCTGCGTCAGGCCGCCGCGCGATCCATTCGACTTGATGCGGATGCCGTTGTCGGCCCCGTCGATGGAGAGATCGAAGACGCGGATCTTGCTCACCCCTCCGTCGGTCTCGCTGCCGATCGACATGCCGTGACCCCAGTAGAAGTGATTATGGCTGACGGTCATGTTGGTCACGCCTCCGGGACCGCTCTCGTCTTTGCCGCCTTTTATCGCCATGTTGTCGTCGCCGGTGCGGATGAAGCTGTGCGTGATGGTAATGTTCTTCGAACCCGCCCCGGGATCGACGCCGTCCGTGTTGCGGGCCAGGCGCTGGGGCGTGTCGATGCGCAGGCCCCAGGCAGTGAAGCCGTCGCCGTGGTTGTAAACCACGTGGAAGTTGGGCGAGTTCTTGAGCGTGATGCGGTAGAGGGTGAAGTTGCTCGAATAGTCGGCGACGATCAGGCGTGGAACCTGCTGGCCGCCGCCCGGCCGGGCCTGTTCGGCGAGATTCCACCAGGAGTTTTGCGAGCCCAGCATCTTTTCGCCGCCCCGCCCGTCGATGACGCCGTCGCCCATGATGGCGGAGCCGGGGGCGTGATCGACTGAGATGAGAGGCTTGCAGCCGCGGGGGCCGGGTTTTACCAGTCCGCAACTGCCCGGCGAGACGGCAAAGAGGGCTGGATCGCGGGAGGCGAACAGGGTAACGCCGAGGCCGACGACGAGGGTGACTTCGGGACGCAGTTCGAGCGGGCCGCTGAGGAAGGCGTTGGCGTTCTCATTCACGCGGAGCAGGACGGCGCGGCCCTTGCCGCAGCGGTCGATGGCTTTCTGGATGCGGGCGGTGTCGAGTTTTTGCTCGTCGGCCGGAGCCAGCGAGTTGGCGGCGGTCTGAAGCCGGGCGTCGACGGTGGCGCAAAGCTGGGGCAGGATGGGCTCAAGCACGGTGCGGGCATCCTGCGCGGCCAGGCAGGATGCAAACCAGAGCGGCACGAGAAAGAAGGCTATGAAACGGGGAGTCATGCGGGCAGCTCCATCGGTCGATTGCCCCGCCGCGGGAACGGGCCAGGACGGCTGTGTTTTCCAAGATAACAACCTGTGCGTGGCTGCGGGGAGGGGAACCAATTCAGGCCAGTTTCGTTATAGGACATCCCTCACGGGCCAAAGCCCGCGTTGATTTGCCAGGTGTATCTGCGGCTGAAGCCCGTGTTCTTCGACGAAGTGCATGAACGAAGCTGCGCGCGGCTGCCTACAGCGCGTTTTCGCCCCGCTCGTCGTTGCGGATGCGGATCGCCTCGTCGATGCGGCTGATGAAGATTTTGCCGTCGCCGATGCGGCCGGTGCGGGCGGCGCCACTGATGGCCGCAAGCACTTTTTCCTTGAGTTCATCGTGAACCACCATCTCGATTTTGACCTTGGGCAGTAGGTCGACGGTATATTCGCGGCCGCGGTAGAACTCGGTGTGGCCCTTCTGGCGGCCATGGCCGCGCGCTTCGAGAATGGTCATGCCTTCAATGCCTGCTTCGAGCAGCGCATCCTTGACGGCGTCCAGCTTGGAGGGCTGGAGAACGGCTTCAATCTTGAGCATATGAAAAATGCCTCGTTCGATAGCGTATCAGGCGGGACGGCTGATTGGCAGTTGCCCGCATAAATTTTCAAATAACCGGCAATGGCCCGGCCCGAATCAGGCGTTCAAGTCGTAGCCTTCCTCGCCGTGCTGGGAGAGGTCGAGGCCGGCGGATTCCTGCTCGGGGGTGACGCGCAGGCCGATAACCTTGTCGACCACTACGAGCAGAATGAGCGAGCCCACGATGGAGATGCCCCAGGCAATGCCGACGCCGGCCAGTTGGTTCAGGACCTGTCCCCAGTGGCCGTCGATTGCGCCGGTGGGAAGCGGATTTCCAGCCGCGTCCTTGCCGAAGATGGGGTTGATGGCGCAGGTGGCAAACAGGCCGGTGAGGATGGCGCCGAGCGTACCGCCCGCTCCGTGGACGCCGAAGGCATCGAGCGAGTCGTCATAGCCCAGGCGGCTTTTCACCGCGAAAACCATGAAGGAGCAGAAGACCCCTGCGGCGAGGCCGATGAACAGGGCCGAGAAGGGTTGGACAAAGCCGGAGGCGGGAGTGATGGCGACCAGTCCGGCGACGGCCCCGGATATGGCGCCGAGGGCGGTGGGTTTGCCGTTGTGGATCCACTCGGCGACGGTCCAGCCGAGGGCCGCGGCGGCAGCGGCGAAATGGGTGTTGATGAAGGCGCTGGTGGCCAGAGGGCTGGCAGCCAGCGCGCTGCCGGCGTTGAATCCAAACCAGCCTACCCACAGCAGGCATGCGCCAATGAAGCTCAGGACCATGGAGTGGGGCGGCATGGCCGTGGACGGGTATCCCATGCGTTTGCCGAGATAGATGCAGGTGACCAGGGCCGATACGCCGGAGGTGACATGAACGACCGTGCCCCCGGCGAAGTCAAGCGACGGAATGTGCAGGCCGGCAGCGTTGAGCAGGCCGCCCACGCCCCACACCATGTGGGCCATGGGACAGTAGACGAGCAGCGACCAGAGGCAAAGAAATACGGCCATGGCGCTGAACTTCATGCGCTCGGCGAAAGCCCCGGTGATGAGCGCGGGGGTGATGATGGCGAACATGAGCTGGTAGACCATATACGTCTGCTCGGGGATGGTGGCGGCGTAGTCGGGGTTGGGGGTGAGCGTGACGCCGCGCAGGAAGAGGTGCTCCAAGCCGCCGATGAATGCGTTGCCATGGCCGAAGGCGAGCGAATAGCCGCAGATGGCCCAGAGGATGGTGACGAGGCCCATCATGGCAAAGCTTTGCATCATGGTGCCGAGAATGTTCTTCTTGCGCACCAGGCCGCCGTAGAAGAGGGCCAGGCCGGGGCCGGTCATGAGCAGGACCAGGGCGGCGGAGACCAGCATCCAGGCGTTGTCGCCGGCGGACTGGGCATTCTGGACGGCCTGCTGGAGGGCCGCGATCTGAGCCTGGGTGACCGGACCCTGAACGGCCGGAGCGGTAGTCTGGGCCAGGGCGAGGGCGGGGAAACCGATGAGGGCGAGCACCGGAAAAAGAGAAAAACTGCGTCGGCACATGATATTTCCGCTCCAAAAATGGTGTCCACGCACGGCGCGCGGAGAGAAGCTATGAGGGTCCGGCGGCCGGATATGAGGCTCCGGGCACACAACTCGGTTGATGGATTGGCCCGAGGCCAGAATGGCAGTTACCGGTCAGATGATAGTGAGGGTTGAGTGCGCTTTCGTATCATTTTCGTAAAGACACCTGAATAACGCAAGTTTCTGCGGAATCCTAATTCCTTTTTCATGCGCTGGGTGATTAGGCGAGAAATGCGCGGCCACAGGCAACCGGGCTTTCACAGGCTGCGGAAAAAACTCAATATGGGTGGGGTATTTAGAAGTTCTGCAACAGGGCACGGCTGGTAGGTCAGGGCTTCACAGGCTGCGGAAAAACGATGCTTTGTAACTGGGCACGAATTCAGTCCTACCGCAAATGCCTCAAAATAAAGGACGGGCTTTACAGGCTGCGGGAAAACTCGGTCCGGAGGGAGGCGGGGGTTTCAACCCCCGCATAAAGCCGGCAAAATCGATAGGGCTTTAGCCCCGGAAAAACGCTTTCCGCCGATTTCACCCCAAATCTTGCCTTTTTCCGCATCCTCTTTAGCCCCTGCTGCTCTCTCCTTACCGAAGTAGCCGGCTCATGCCCTTTTTCCGCAGCCTCTTTCAGCCTGGACAGCAAGCATCTGGCGTGGCAGCGATTGGGTCCCGGCGGAGCGCTGGTGTTTCTTGCCATTCAAAAAGCGGGCCACTCTATTCTGGGGAACCATGGCTCGCTCTATCGCGTCAAATTCACTCCCACGCCGTAAATCGGGGAAGATGGACAGCTAAAAACCAGGCGGAGAGCAATTCTGACCATTCTCCCGTGACGGGCATGGAGTTATATTAGGTTCATGGCGGTTACGGCAGAGCGCGACCACTATCTTTTCGGAGCGCTGGACAGCAGTGCGAAAAATCGCATTAAGCTGAAGGAAGTGAGCTACGGCTATGAAGAGCCGGAGGGCGTCTTCCTGACGTCGATGGATTTTGCCGTGAACTGGATCCGGAAAAACTCCGTATGGCCCATGACGTTTGGACTGGCCTGCTGTGCGATCGAGATGATGTCGATGGGAGCATCGCGGTTCGATCTTGCGCGCTTTGGCGCCGAGGTTTTCCGGCCCTCGCCGCGGCAGTCGGACCTGATGGTGATTGCCGGCCGGGTATCGCAGAAGATGGCGCCGGTGATCCGCCGGCTCTACGACCAGATGCCGGAACCAAAGTGGGTAATCTCGATGGGTGCGTGCGCCACGTCGGGAGGCGTTTTCAACAACTATGCTCTGGTGCAGGGTGTAAATCAGGTGATACCTGTGGACGTTTACGTCCCAGGGTGTCCACCGCGGCCAGAGCAACTTTTATATGCGATCACGCTTCTACAGGAGAAGATACAGCGGGAGCCGCGTAGTTTGCTCAAAACCCTGAATGTCAGTTGAATTGCACTTAAAATGGGGAGTTTTGGGTCTGAATTGCTGAAGTAATTTCGGGTTGCCTGGGGATCGAAAGTGTGCAGAATCAGACAACTCCTTGAAAAAAATGTGTTCTAACCGAGTTTTCCTGTGGTACGTTTGAATTTGCTGTTGGGGTCTTTTCAGGCTGCGCCTTCGGTGCGGAGCCGAGTTCAATTCGAGCAGGTAATTGTGCTCGCAGCAACCTTTTCCATCTGGTACATCAGCTAAATTTGCGGAGGATAAACGCATGCATGCTCGTGTTTTCAACTCTCTGAGCCGGGTTCTCGCTTTGGTCTGTGCGGTTTCAATGCCAATTGCGCTAGCAGCCCAATCGGCTCCGGCCGCCAAGGGCGCTTCTGAAGGTTCCCCGTCCAGGTGGGATTTCTTTGCTGGTTACAGCTATCTGGCGCCTCACGGAACCGTCGTTACGCCGGTCGTCGGTGGAACAAAGACCGCCAGCTACGATGCTGTGAATGTGGGCGGAATCATCAGCGGCGCCTATTACTTCAACCGCAATGTCGGCGTGCAGGCCGAATTCGCCGAGCACGAGTACGGCAACTCGGTTGCGGGCTCGAATATTGGCACGGAAGGCAACGACGACGGCTTCATTACCGGGGCCGGCGGCATTATCTTCCGGTTCCCCACGGGAAACATCACGCCTTTCATTCACGGGCTGGTGGGCGCAGCGGACGTGGACGGTCCATTCCAGAACCCCCGGCACTGGGGTCCGGCGCTGACCGCAGGCGGCGGCATGGACTATGAGACGCCCTGGTTGAACCATCGTTTGGCCATCCGGCTGTTCCAGGCCGACTACGAGTACATGCACGCCGACTTCGGCACGGGATATTACGGCGGACGGGCCAATATCGATGCGGCACGGCTGAGCGCGGGTTTGGTATTGCACGTTGGCCAGATCGCGCCTCCTCCTCCGGTGACCCTGTCCTGCTCGGCAAGCCCCACTTCTGTGTACCCCGGGGACCCGGTGACGGTGACGGCAGCGGCCGGCAGCCTGGATCCGAAGCTGAGTGCGGTTTACAGCTGGTCCGGCTCGGGAGCGACGGGCAGTGGAACCACGGTTACTGTGGCCACGGCATCGCTGGCGGGCGGCACCTATTCCGTGCAGGGTACGGTCAAGGAAGGCAAGCCCGGCAAGGAAGGATTGAAGCCTGGACAAACAGCGACTTGCTCGGCCAGCTTCACGGTGAAGGAGTACGAGCCGCCGACAATCAGTTGCTCGGCCAACCCAAGCACCATCAAGCCGGGCGATTCCAGCACCATCACCTCGGCGGCAGTGAGCCCGCAGAATCGTCCGCTTACCTATAGCTACACGGCTTCGGCCGGCTCAGTGACGGGCAGCGGCACAACGGCGGAATTCGCCTCGGCCGGCGCGCCGACCGGAGACGTTGGAATCACATGCAACGTCGCCGACGACAAGGGCCATACGGCTACCGCGAACACCACGGTGACCATTTCGGCTCCGCCTGCGCCGCCTCCGGCTCCACACTCGTCTGCGCTTTGCTCGATCAGCTTCTCGACGGATGCCAAGCGCCCCACTCGCGTTGACAACGAAGCTAAAGCTTGCCTGGATCAGGTTGCTCTCGACCTGAAGCAGCAGGCGGACGCCAAGGCGGTCATCGTGGGCGAATCGGACGCCAATGAGAAGGCCAAGACAGAGAAGCAGGAAGCGTTTAAGGCGAAGCACAGGCACGCCATGGTTGAAGAGTTCGCAGCGCAGCGTGCGGTCAACACCAAGGAATACCTGGTGACGGATCAGGGCATCGACGCTTCGCGCATCACTGTGGTTACCGGCTCCACGGACGGGCAGACGGTGGAAAACTACCTGGTGCCCGCGGGCGCGGACTTCTCGGTCGACGTAACCGGCACTACGGTGGTGGACGAGTCGGCAGTGAAGCCTGAGGCTCGGAAACCACTGGGCGCGACGCCGCATCATCACCATCATAAGGATGCGGCTGCTCCAGCGGCGCAGTAGGCTCAACCCGTTAACGAAACCGTTCATCGAGCCCTTCATCAAGCATGGAGGGCTCGATGAGCAGCACGGAGAGCCACTTCTTCGCAATGATTTTCTTGGGGCTGACCGGCATGCCGGTCAGCCTCTTGGTTTCTGTGCGAGCATGCACAACGGCGCGAGGCGAAAATCCCCCCTCAATCCCGATGAGGCCCACTGGTTGGATAGCTTCTTTATGTCCAATATCACACCCCTCTTCTACATCGAGACACTCGCAGATCTTGAGAAAGAGGTGAGAGCAGGCAAGACGCCCGAACAAGTAGTCGGTGAAATCGCCTTCAAATGCACGGAAAGCTCGTTCTTGTGGCGTTCTTCTTTGCCACAGCTCTTCCCGCTTCTGCCCAGGCAACTCCGGGTGCCGCGCAGAAAGGTGTGCCAATCGTTGTCGGCGTAGGCTACTCCAATTTCTACAGCGATTGGAATGGCCGCCTGGCATGCCCCACGGTGTGGGTCGACTGGAATTTCTACCATGCCCCGTGGATTCTGCACGGATTTGGCATCGAACTGGAAGGCCGCGACCTCAACTATGGCCGCACCGGTGGTGTTTCAAATCTGCGTCAGGACACCGCAGAAGGAGACGCGATCTACACTTGGCGCCACTACCGCAACTTCCATCTGACCTGACCCCAAA
>Ga0302320_10018516_pt1 | contig 14039 bp, 19 predicted proteins | sample Bog_T0_3_FD_202130 | JGI IMG/M metagenome (GOLD analysis project Ga0302320, IMG submission 202130) | Peat permafrost microbial communities from Stordalen Mire near Abisko, Sweden - Bog_T0_3 | ecosystem: Environmental > Terrestrial > Soil > Wetlands > Peat | place: Sweden: Abisko, Stordalen Mire... | reverse complement strand
CAGATAATCCCGTCCTGGGGAGATCGATAGTCGCAGTTAATTCGGTCCTGAAATCGCATCCATTGCAGTCCCGGCCATTTTCGATTGCAGTCCGCTACAGCTAGCGTCGCTGGAAACCTGCTTCAGCGCATTCAATGATCCTGAGCGCAAATCCAAATCTCCTCGCATTGCGTCCCTTCGTGCTGCATTGGCATCGGCGAGTTGCATTGGTCTGATGCCTTTATGCTTGGCCGCATCGGCATACGGTTCGTAGCCGAGCGCGGACACGAACGGAGTAGCCCAGGAATTGCGGACAATCGCCGCCGGCAGAAGTCTTTCCGAGATGGACCTGGCGAGCTTCAGCGACTTCAAACAGGATGTTCAAACCATATACGAGCCAGTGAACTTCACGCCGGCATAGGTGCGCGAAGGACAACCGACGCCCCAGGCATTAGCCGTCATCACGTTGCTTCAAAACAGCCTATAAGAGGGTCTAAACGCGAAACGCTACGATGCCTCCCGGTGGTCCGCACGATTGGCTGCGTTAAAAGCCTCACCGGGAAACGCGAACACGGTAGCGCACTTCGATGCCGCGCTCACTGTTAGCGCGTTGCGGTATCTATCGAACTTGCGCATCGGACGGCTCATCCGAAGCCGCTGACATTCGATATCGCTCTGGATCAAAATCATTACGATCTGCCTCACTGTCTGGCCGAGAAGGTTTTGACTGCGAGCAACGTGCCCGAAGTGTCGAGCGAGGCCGAGCCCAAGTACCTCGGTTACAAGCGGACTGAGGCCGCATTGCAGGCATACCAGACTCTTGCGACAAAGGACCACAGCAGCGCCCTGGCTGTTCCTTCCCGCACGCTCAAGGTTGGCGATGTATATCCGGGCGCGGAACAGCTGAGGCAGCGTCTCAGCCTCATTGGCGATCTGTCTCAGAGCGCGGGCACAAAATCAAATGCCTTCGTTTACGATGCGACACTGATGGGCGCCGTCAAGCACTTTCATGCCCGACATGGATTGAAGACAGACGGAAAACTGGACAAAGCTACGCTGAACGAGACAAATACGCCGTGGAGCGCTCGTGTCATTCAGTTGGAAGACTCTCTCGACAGGTGGAGATGGCTCCCGGCGGACTATCCGCTGTTGCCCGTAGCAGTGAATCTTCCTGGATTCAGGTTGCGCGTCTTCTCCGACGACCACACCATTGCGATGCGCATGAACGTTGTGGTGGGGCAATCGGTTCGGCATCAGACTCCCGTGTTTGCAAAGGAAATGAGGTATATCGTCTTTCGGCCGTATTTGAACCTCCCACTCGATATCACGCGTGCCGAAATCGTCCCGAAACTTCGCGTCAATCCACGCTACCTTGCGCGCAAAGGTTTCGAAGTCACCGATGGAGATGGTCACATTGTATCCGGCGGAACTGTCGGCTCTGCCACGCTCGCACGGATCCAATCAGGCAGCTTGCTGGTGCGCCAAAGCCCGGGCCATCGAACGCTCTTGGCCTCGTGAAATTCGTGTTCCCGAATGAGTTCGAAATTTATCTACACAGTACGCCGGCGCCTGAATTGTTCAACCGATCGCGGCGGGACATCAGCCACGGATGCATTCGCGTGGAAAAGCCTGCCGAACTTGCCGCCTAGCTGTTGCGGGATCGGCCAAAATGGACATTGGAGAATGTGAAGGCGGCCATGCAATCCGGCCATGACAACCAGCAGGTAAATCTCTCCAAGACCATCCCGGTGGTGACTGTCTATCTCACCGCAATTGTCGAAGAAGATGGCCAAGTCTATTTCTACGACGACATCTACGGACATGACAGTACTCTCAACGCTTCGCTGGCGAATGGACCGCACGATCATTGAAAGTGCTTGAAGGCTACCATTGGCGGACCGGTCCTACATCTACATGCACGAAATCGGATTGTGCATAATAGCCGACGCCGCCGCGCTCGAGAGAGAGAGCCGCGTCCCGCACCTTGGCTGAAGACACGCCAGGGATGCGGATGTCGATGGCTTTGGCTTCCATATGCTGACTGTGAAGAGCCACACCATGCCCGTGCTGGCGCAGGTAGGAATTGCTCCATGGTGTCCGATACCCGCAGACAATGTCGATCTCCGCATCGGGAAGTCCCAGCTTGGCCAACAGATCGTGCAGCAGATCGAATTCCCTGATGTCGTAATCCTTCACGTCGCCCGTCCGATGGTCGCGGAGAAAACGATCCAGCTCCGCGATACGATCTGGAAGGTACTGCGCACCGACGCGGTACACCACATCGAGATGTTCGCCGGTATGCAAATGAAATAACCGGAGCCGGTAAGGCGCAGGAACCGCGCTATCAACCGTTTCTGCAGCCCCCACAGAAGAGCCAGAGCAAAGCGCCAGAAATGCGGCGAGACTAATAAGAAATGGTTTCTTTAGCAACATAGAACATATGCCTCTTCAAGTTCACATCTATTGTAAGCTTTCACGTAAATCATCGTCGGCTCGGCGCCGGACAACTTTATTGGTAATCATCTTAGAGCAGTGGCCGGAAGTTCAGCGAGCAGTGCGCTGCATGGTCCAAGTAGCTCAGTTCGTGGCGATTCCCAGACACTAGACTGAATGCGAGACGAAATCAACTCCGAAAGGTCTACCGATGAATAAGGATCGTATCAAGGGTGCCATTGACGAAGCAGCAGGAAGCGCCAAGCGCGAAGCTGGCGAATGGGCCGGTGACGGGGAACTTCAGATTGAAGGCATGGTTCAGCAGGTGAAAGGCAAGCTTGAGAATGCTTGGGGAAAAGCAAAAGACGTGGTAGACGAAGCCAACCACGAGGCCGAGGTGAAGCACGAATCTCGCATTGAGGTGGCCATTGAGCAAGCCGAGATCGAAGACCGGCAGGGATGAATCAGGCGGCTCCGGCGAACGCAGTGGCGTGTGTCGCCTTTCTTTTAGAGAAGAGTTTCGCGCGAATCTGACAGTCCGAGCCAGGATCGAGTAGTAATCGGCACAAGAGCCTGTCGCGCACCAGCTTAGGAGGCTGACAGCACATGGCTCTCGTCGCCGAAAGCATTTATTGAGATTGACTGCGCGGAATCCAGGCCAAGTCCCCACTCAGGACGTAAGTAGCCAGTGCAATGGCCATGAAAGCGGCACCCACCCAGAAACGCCAGTCGCGGTGCATACGCCGCCAATAGGGGCCAGGGTCGGGCTCACCGGTTTCGCTGCTGTTTCCTTCAGGGTTATGCTTGTTTCCAGTCATTTCATCTCTCTTTCTGCAGCAACATGATGTGCGCGGGACACCGCCCATGGCGCCAAATCTGCACAATGTGATCTCTCAACGCAATGTCCCGTACTGGACCGGACAGAAGAACATCCTGAATCTGCCCGGTCGTGAGGAATTGCCTGCGATGTTAGGCGGCGACCAGTTCGCCATGGACGGCGTAGTAACTGTGCTCGGTTCCGGCGATGATGTCTTTCGCCTTGCCTACAGCTTCCGGAGTTCCGTGAACAATCAACATGAACTTATCGGTCTTCAAGGCAACCTCATACTCGAGGACGCTGTCCTTCGGAATGCCAATGCTCACCAATCCAGCTCCGACTACACTGACGCCGCCGACCACGACAGCTCCTTCAAGGACGGCGACAATCCACGCCACGAGCGGACCGGCCACAAGAACCGGCCCAAGACCCGGTATAGCGAATGCGGCAGAGCCAAAGAGCATTCCCCAGAAACCACCCCAGAATGCCCCGAGCTTTCCCCAATACTTCATGCGATCGCCGGCGTTGTAGTATCCGACGACATGTTCATCTGTGTGCGTATCTCGCGCGGCAATCGAAAGGCTCTTCAAATCGACTCCTGCTTCTTGTAGCGCCTTGATAGCGTCTTCTGCCTGTTCATGCGTGTCATAGATGGCTACTACGGAATTGGTGGCGGTCATTTTCTTCTCCATTCTTACGGGTTAATCAAACTTCATTTCGAAGGCTTGTCCCAGATGGATGAACCTCAGCGGCGGAAAGACTTTGTGCACAAGACAAGTTAGGCTTGGTGATCCGACAAAGGTCCGGTCCATGTAGATAGCTGTGACTCGGTAAGTCTTTCATCCACATTGGCGATAATCTGAGCAATCGGGCACACGAGATACTGCGAAGCGAAGGGGGCTAATGCGGTAAGCATTATGTCTTCATGCCCCTCTCCGCAACCGCTGTCCTACATAGCACAGCCATTGCTTCGGGGAGTGAAGAATGATGGGGTTCCAGCTGTCTTCATAGCTAGGCAAGGAGACTGTCATGCCCGAAGTTCACGCTTATCTTTCAATCCCCACCAAGATTTTATTGCCTATCGACTTCAGCCCATCTTCCCAAGATGCTATGGAGATGGCATCCGACCTAGCTCAGCACTTTCAAGCTGAACTCCATCTCGCCAATGTCATCCCAATGTTTCCCGTTACAACGCTCCCCGACTTCATTCCGGAGACATCGTGCATTGAAGAAATGCGCAAAGGCGCGGAGAGTCGCTTGACGAAATGCCAGGCGGCACTTGCGTCCAAGGGAGTGAAATCGAGCTTCAGCGTCGAGGTTGGCAATGACGTAGCGGGCAACATTATGGAAGTCATCGATCGCGAGCATATCGACCTGGTCGTGATCTCGACGCACGGAATCTCAGGTTGGCATCCGCTCGTGTTCGGATCGATCGCCGAGAAGCTCGTGAAGTTGGTGCAGTGTTCCCTTCTGCTGCTTCGTTCGCAGAAGCCGGACTCAGGCCTCAAGGCCCGATCGAATCGCTCAATGGAATGGTGGTAGAAGGTCGTTCGCCTGCAGACGCCGGCGGCGCGCAGGTAACCTCGGTCCCTTCCGTGGCGAGATGCGGTGAGCAACACTGAACAGCGTCGAGGGATTTGCTGCCGCAAGATCGTCCAAGGTGCTCTCATCAAAAGCCGCGGCAGCGATGCCTGACGACGCGGCTGGAATCCTCCTGAAGGAAGCACCCGTCCTACACTGCCGCCGACCCTTCCATCCACGCTTCGACTCAACTGCATTTCGCGTGAGCACGAGGCCACATCCACTTTAACCCAGCGGAAAGTAAGGTCAGACGAAGATGAATTGGCTTACGCGTAACACGATTCAACTCGGTTATCTGCTGTTGGACCTGTCCGCGTCCTCTGCCGGGTGCCTGCTATTCATGCGGCGCTTAGGCGCAAACCCGAATTGTTTCTTAAGTTGCGGACCCAACCGGTCTAGCCCGAAATGCTCGCGGGCAAACAGGAATCCAAGGCCGCGCCTGCCTAGCTCACGCGCCACTTAACCAAATGTCGCCGGTGGGTTCTAATCATGCATGTCCTGTGAATCGCCGCGAGGCGCCATAGCCGTAGACCAACTCTGAATCGTAATCCGGAACATACACCACATCCGGATTCTCCGGTTGAATGCTGACTGTGTCTCCCTGGTTCGTCACGCTTTGTTGAGGCGTTGTGCTTAGGTGTCCAGCCCTTTCAGCTTTGGCCCGCATGAATTGAATGGCGGTCATGATATCTGCCTGCTGGTTGTAATTTGTATCGCCCAGCTCGGAGGTCCAGGAAAGATTCTTATCCATGTTTGCAAGCACGGAAGTAAACTGCGTCAATCCTTTTACGCTCGGGTCCCAGTCCTGCTTGTCCACTTCCACACCCAACGCAGCACCGGTCAGATTTGGATTCTGCTGGAGAAATCTCTCTGCTTCGACAATCTGTGTCGGATAGGTAGGAGCGGCGAGAATCTGCGCGACAAGCGCTTCCGGGTAGAGCGCAATAGGCGCGACCAACTGCTGCAGCTGTTCCGGCGGCAATAAAGTCGAAAGGGGGCTGGGCAGCGGCTCGAGACGCCGGACCTGGTTACTGAATCGCCTGTAGCTGCTTCGGTCCAAGTGCAAGTACAATTCCAAACAAACCAATTCCGGCCAGAAGCTTCCTGGACCACTCCATCAGGACTTTCATATGTGTGCCCAATGAAAACGAGTCTCAATGCCCGCAGGGTTATAGTTAGTCAAATTACCGGAAGATATCCATAACATGCAGCGTCTGCGCGATTCACAAGTAAGGATCGCCTCTGCGATTGAACTCCTCATGGGGTGGCATCTTCTGGCCTCCTTTGCTCAGCCAATTCGGGCCCGAGGCCTTCTATCGAGAATGGCGAGATTGGATACAAGTGGTTGCCGTTTCATTGTTGCTGTTCCTCGGCATCCGGCACGCCAGGATCGGCGATCAACATCAATGGTGATTCGACTGATCCGGAGAATGGGGGAGGAACGGCCTGCGTGCCCGCGCAATCGGGGTCGCATGGTCCACGGGATTGCGCTACGAATGGTTGATTCTCAGAAATGGGGCGCGCCCATGCGATCAGATCGTCCGGCATCAAAACCAGGGGATGCTTGGGAACAATGCGGAAGCGTCCACGCACGAGGTAGTCGACAAACAATCCGCCCGCCAGGTAGGGGCAGACCAGTGCGATCGGAATGACGTAAAGGGAAGTTGAAAGAGATTCGTCGACATCCTTGTTGGAGTGGCTCAGGCGGCGGTTACCGGGGATTTGGGGAATCTCAAAGACAGTCAGTTGCATTTCAGGATGTTTGCGAGCACAACGTGCCAGCTTGCGAGCAAGTTGTTTAGGCGTGGTCACGCCCGCGTCGGGGAGCATACTGCGCCTGAAACTTCCAGGATAATAGGAGTTGAGAAGCTTGCGTGCAAAGTCCGCGCAGTTGTTGACGATCAGATCGAAGTGCGAATGGTTCCGCTGACTATTCAGCTTTGCAATCAGAACGTCGTCTTGCTCCTCGGTGGTTTCAAAGCGAAAAGCATAGATGCGCCGCTCATACGCAGCACCTACCAACTGCGTCCAGCCCCCCTTGATCAGGTTACCCGGGCGCAACGTATCGCCGAGGGTCAGCAGATGGGCTTCGTGATATCGATTGCGCAGCCGATTCACTCTATCCGGGTCAACATGTGGTTGAACCGCAGAGACATCGTCAACGGAATAGAGATAGGGAACCAGAGGAATTGCCACCCAGTCGTAGCCGGATATGCCTTGGTATCTGGAGAGCACAGCGCCCATCTCGCCAAGGTTGCATCGTCGCAGTCTGACCGGAGTGTCAGCGCAGATTCGCTCAAAATAGACCGCACTATGCCCCGTTGGGTTAACGACGCCGAAGAAGCCATACGGCTGCTCGATCAGCAGGGCAGCCTGAGCGCAGCAGACTGCGGAACTGAGGATCATAGTTGTCAGTGCGATGAGCCCATACGCAATCGTGCGTGGTCTATGCGTCAAGTGTCTTGCCTTTCTTTACACAAGAGGAGATGTTTCCCTCAGTCCCGTCGGAATGTTGCAAGGATCTGGATCGTTTCGAACCTAATACTCCGAATAGCTCTGAATACAGGACAGCATCGGTCCAATCCACAATTAGTTGAGAATCACGTTAGGAAGCAACCCAACCGGCCCAGACCACGCGATTGGGCATCGATGCAGAGCTAACGCAACGGCCTGGAGGATGCCTGCACAGGCCAGGCGGGAATCACGTTGGCGATCTTTGCAGCGGGCAGGCAACAAGAATAGATGAGCCCGCGGAGAACCCCCAGCAAGAATTATGCGGTTGTGATGTTGAATATCTCTTGAAATGCCCCGAGTCGAAATGTGAACGGTCAGTGTCAGAAGTATGACAAGCGTACCCGACGCCATTCGATCCGATTGTCACTCTGCATGGCGGGAATCGCTGTATTCGATTGATCAGATGGTCAGGCCGCCTAGGTCGGAGAATTAAAGCGAAGCCCCGTGCCGACATCTGCAACGACGCTGCGGGACACACTATGGAGGCTACGGATCTGGAGCTTATCGAGTAATCTCGACTCACGGAAGATCCGGCTGGTGCTCTTTGGGCTCCCTTTCGATTGCGAGAATCGGCCGAGTCATATGCCCAGCCGAGCTCGGGGCGATGATAAGGCGTTACCGGCGGTGACCGGGGACGATGCAGAACCCTTTCCGGCAGCAACCTAGCCCGACCGCCGTCGTCCAAAGCAGCGCGATACTTCCCGGTGACGCGGCAAGGGCTGCATCGCGATTGGCCTCATTTGCACGCCATGTAAACCGACAATGGAGGAATTTGAATGAGCACGAAACAGTTACTGGCCGAAATCGAGCGCGGCATCAAGGCATTGCAGAAGGCACAAGCCTTGCTTGTGAAAGACGAGGGTGTTGCACTGAAGGCAACCGAAGCAAAGACAGCAAAGGTGCCAGCGAAGAAGGCCGCGAAAGGTGGCCTGAGCGATGAGAGCCGCGCCAAGATGGCTGCTGCTCAGCAGAAACGCTGGGCTAAGATTAGACGGGCAAAGAAAAAGGCCGCGAAAGCGCTGGTCGTTCCCGTGTCTGAGTAACCTGCTTCAACTGCACTCACAAAGGCACCGAGGCTATCGATCTTAGAGCCTTTGCGGTTTGTGCGGCTGGTCTCCTACCGTCAAGACCGCTGCGTGATCCCCTGAAGGACCGTTCCCAGGGTGATCTTGGCGGGCGAAGAGAAACGCCGTCTAATCTTTCCACGTCCCTTCAGCTTACGGGGTATTTCGGTGCCAATTCGTCCTTGTGCCAAAGGGAAATTCAACTGCCTGAAACGGAAAAAATGGGAAACGAAAGAATCTACGCGCCGATCGACAACCGGAGGTTTTCGCGTTCGGTTTGTGCGAGATGTTCCGCTGATCACGTTCCATCTGCGCTGCCTGCTAATCGGGAGTTACCACCGACTTCCTCAATTCACTCGTACCCCCGCGTCATGCAATAGAATCTCCCGCTGCTTTCCATTCTGCTGCACAGTCACGCGCGCGCCCGCACACAAGGGCTCTTCCCTGATAGCGGGTTCCAACACGGCAATTGTTTTCTCCGCATCAACACCAAAGAAAATAAGCGTCATGCTCTCCGGAATCGCCGCTGATCCTCCAAATCGTCCTGGGTCCTCCCCGAGTACCCGCTTCGCCAACCGCCGTGCCAGTAGGTTGATCTCTTCGAACCATTCGCTTCGCCGCAGCACTTTGCATTTAAGTTCCACCAGCACCGCCCCTTCCGCCGGCCCCATCTTTCCAACGATGCTTTGATCCGCCTGCGGAATTCCCTCCATCGCTTCGCGCACCTTGGCCAAACCGTCCCGCGCGCGATCCGCTTCTGCGATCCTTCCTAGACGCTCTAGCGCTGCGATCTCTCCCTCAAACTCCTCCGCCCACATATCCAAATTGGGACTCGATTGCTTCTCGCGCTCAGCTCTTGTAAAACGCAGCCACTCCACTGCTTCCGCATCGTCCCCTGCCGCGAGGTAAATTCGACCTTTTGTCCCATACATAAACGCGATCAGCGGATCCTCACAACCCAGAATTTGCATCGCCCTATCCACTGATGCGTGCGCTTCCTCGAATCTCCCCATCCTCTGGTAACAGTTCGCCAAGTTGTTGAGCACGCGCGCCACCGCTGCCGGCGGCGTGCCCGGCGACTGCTCTCTCACCCGCAGCACCTGCTCATAATGCCGAAGAGACTCCTCATGCCTTCCTTGCTCTGAACACAGAATCCCTAGATTCACCCAAGCCGAAGTAGCCGATTCGTACTGCAGCTTCGCCATGTACAAATCTGCCGCCTCATTGAAGAGCGCTTCCGCCTCCGACGGGACGCTTATGCGCAAAGCATTGCCCAGAGTCAGTAATATCCAAGCCAGCCTCGGATCCCCAGGATTTTCACGGTAAATCCTTAGCGCAGCCTGTAGCGGGATTGCCCCATGATCCCCCATCCCGGTGCGGCAATAGCATTCCCCCATCTTGTGCAACATCTCGGCCATCGTTATTGGCTTCGTGTCCTCCGCAGCAAGCCGGATCGCCCGCTCCCAGTGTGGGATTGCCCGTCGAAAATCATCCATCTCCATCAGTACGGTCGCGACGCGGCGATAAATCTTCGCAGGCATCTCATCACCGCTCACGCACTCGAGCTGCTGTGTCGCCTGCTCTCTTAACTTTTTCGATTCGTCCGATCGGTTCTGCAGCCGGCGCAATTGGCTCTGGTGCAGCTCCACCATCGGAATCAGCAAGGCGCATTGCTCCGGCTCTGCGCCTTGCGCGAACCGCATGGCTCTAGCAAAGCATTTTTCTGCCTGCTCGAGTTCTCCGCGGGCCGTCGCGCGCGCCCCGTGGACCACGAACGCAAAGCACTCATCAAGGGTATCTTGCAGCACGGCCTGCTCTGCCGTCTCGCCGAATGCGGACTTTACAGCTGATGCGTATACATGACTGGCCTTCCCCATTCCACACCGGGGCGCCGACGTATACGTGTTGCCAACCATCGTCAGGGATCTTCGCAACCGCTCACGGTCCTGCACGCGATAGAACCACGCAGCCGCCTGATGCAGATATGCCACGCTCGAGCGACGCGGCTGGTATGGTGATCGTGTCCACTGGTCGAACGCCTCTTCCAGTTCCTGCCGGACCTCCTTCTTTCGCGCGTATTCCTCAGCCGCTTCTGGGTTTCCGTCGAATCCCTCGAAATGCGTCCTCACCAGCGTATGCCCGAAAAACAGACAATGTGCCATATCGCTTCCTGGTAGGGCCTTCTTCAGTGCATTGCGCGCAAATTCCAGCGACAGTTCGTTGCTTCCCCCCCATCGCTTCGACAGCCTATTGACCACTATGCGGTGCGCCGGAACTAGACCCGGTGCAAGCATCTCGACCCGGCGAAAGGATGCCTCGAATATCGAGTTCAGCGACCCAAAAATCCCGAGCGCCGACAATACATTGGCGTGCGGCGTGGGATCCTCCGGATCAAGCACGTTCGACTTCTTGAGTGCCTCCAAGGCCAACTGAACGCACGCCGCCGCTGCTTCAAATCCGACCTCTCCCACCTCATCGGCCTTCCCATGGCCGCGCATCTTCCAGGCCCGATGCGAGAAATATGCGCAGCGCAGCAGTGCGAGGTCAGCCGTCTCGGGCTCCTGTTCGCTCAGAAAATTGAGCGTTTCCACCCTCAGTACAGGAATGACCAACCCCAGCATGAAGAGACGGTCTTGCCAGTCGCATTGCGCCCGCGATCGCGTCAGATAGGATCGAAGCGCAGCGAGATTTCCTTCCTTCGCCTCTGCCCTCAGCTCGACCGCCTCGGTCCCGCCAAGGTATTGCAACACCGGTGCTCCCACGTTTTCTGACGCCATAATCTCCATCCCCGAGAGGAAAATCACACAAAACCAAAGGACGTGGGCTCATCTGTTGATGCGCCTCACAGGCCTCGAAATTAGCTATCCCGTTCAGATAGTACATCGGCCGAGGTATTCATAGTCTCGAGGAATTATCGCGTTCGCATCCCGCCCAGTCGTCAGAGCATTTCCCGTGATTGGGCATTCCGCAAGACAAGAGACTTCACGATCGCGATTACAACATCGCCGAGCCGCCGATGCGCGTGCACAGCTACGGCCTGACTGACAGTCGGGTGACCGGCTGAAAATGAGGTGAGTTCCCCAAGGCAATTGCATCCGACAGAATTACCGGCCAACGAAAACATGACGCCAATCCCCGGACACTATCCTATTGAATGACGTAACGTTTGACGACTATTATCTGGTCTAACTCACGCATTTTGACTGGAGATATCGGGGTGCCCGATCACTGATAAAAAGCACTGAATAAAGTTCCCGATAACTGGCGGTACCATGACAACTTCATACGAGAGTTGCGTCCTGCATCCGTGGGGCTGTCCTCTATTCGGATCTAAGTCGGAGCATCAGACTTGCACAAAATGATCGATATAGCGAAAATGTACCGTGGGTTGCAGGCACCCAATCGCCAGCATTCCAGAGACTCAGCGAAGCACCGGAGGAAATTATGTCGCCTATTGCGCGGAACCCGATGACGTTGAGCCCGCTCTCCGCCGTCTAAACCAGCCGGTCGGCTGGGCAGGCTCTCACCTTTCAACTCATCAGTTGAAGCAGCACACGCATTCGTGCGTCTGCTGGCATTGCGTGCTTGCGCGCAACAGGAGAGCTTTGTTTTGAAACGACAAAATCGTCGTGGAAGAGGGGCGGAGTTTCCAGATTCACATCTGGATGCGGACTTCGCAGAGATTCTCTATGGAGAGAAAGACAATAACCGGTCCGGCAATCGCCAGATACAACGGAAGACGCAACAGTTCTGTCGGCAAGTGCAGCGGGCGCTGAATCTCGCGCTCGCGGATACACGCCATGCTTTGCGGCATCGCTCTGCGATTGCGGTGGAATGTTGTAAGGGATAGCAAGGGTCGGTCCGAGGAAGGTCTGCTGGCCGCCCACGTGGCTGCTGATTTCCTTGATGACGTTCGCCGCTCGATTGGTCCTGTCATCCACCAATCCGCGCACAAAGAACGCCGGAATGGTCATGAACAGAGCCAAGCCGCAGACGACGATGAGTTTCATGCCCATGGAACGGGACCGCAGTTTGATTTGTAAACGGGACTGCAACGTTGAAGAGTCGTTCACGCCTTCTCCTATTCGGAAAAACAACTTTGTATCGCAAAGTTAATACACAAAAAAATAGTCAGGCTCGCGATGGAACCAGACCGTCCATCGAGCTTGGAGCAGCGTCATCTTGAGCGACCATTGCCGCGTCTTTGACCACTTGTTCGAGCGTTGAAAGGTATTCAAGATAACGCTTGCGCCCGGATGCCGTGATCTTGCAAAGGGTGTGAGGGCGGTTGCGATCGTGTCGCTTGGCAATCACCACCATCTTTGCTGTTTCCAGCACGGTAAGATGCCTGCTCAAGTTGCCGTCCGTCAGTGCGCACAACTGCTTGAGATCCACAAAGGTCAGGCCCTTTGGATTGGTAATCAAGGACGTCAGGATGCTGAGGCGCGCACGTTCATGAATTACGCGATCCAGTCCTTCGTAAGCGAATCGAGCCACGCTGCTTGTGGATTTAGCTTTCATCGCTTCCCTCCTCTGCCGTGAAGTAAAGAATCCCTGCAATCAACAACTGCCCGACGCCAAACGAAATCCCCATGGTCCACGGAGAAAGCGCGCGGTTGTCAGCCAGCAAAATGCAAGTAAGCCCCGATAGCAGATACCAAACCCCGGTTGCGAGCATTGGGCGAGACAGAAACCGGCAGGAAGAAAAGACGCCGAGACTGAAGATTACCTGCCAGAGTCCCGGTAGCATCCATAGCGCAGATGGAACCGCTTCTACCAGCACAATTGTCATCAGTGCACCCGCGCCGGCCGCAGGCAAAAAATGCTCGACTGCCATGCGGATCATCTCGTCCGCCATGCCCGAATGTACGCGATGGGTACGAGTTACCATTTGCACGCCGATTAGACTAGCCGACAGAATTGCGGTCGAAATCCAGATTGCCAGATAGGCCGCGATGTGATTCGCCACCCCTGGAAACCACATCGCCTGCGTCCCCGCCGCCAGAATCGCTAACCCGGACGTAGCAGCCAGAGTCGCCGGTCCGTAGCCGCGAAACTCCGTGCTGTGAGCCACCTGCCTGCGGATGCGACTGATGTCTCAGAGCGCTTTATAGAGATCGTTCATATCTGAATCACTTTGTATTGCAAAGTACACCTCTGCGCGGTGCTTGTCAATAGATACTCTTCGCGGAGCGCAAAGGTGACGTTCTACTTCGCTCAGATCCAAGTGGCATCTGGCAGGGATCAATGCTTAGAAGGGAATGCGACCAGTTGGCTGCGACCGTTAAAATACTCATTAAACGAGGCTTACGCCGCCGCCATCACGCGGGCCGTCAAAGACGCCGCAGGGGCCTGGCACAAGTTCATGTCTAGCGAGTAAGAAACCATTAGCTTCATATTTAAGCCTCTTCAGCAGAATCTGTGGGCGGATTCTGGCTCCGGTAGTCGTCCGAGTGTGTGATAGAGGGCCATTTCCATCGCTTTGAAGGTGCGAAAGCCGTAGGATCGTCTGGTTATCACTCGAATTTTGTTGTTGAGGCCCTCGACGGCTGCGCTGGACATCTCCCCTTTTGCTCGAAACCAGTTCATCAACAGATCTTCGTGATTGCGTAGCATGCGGGCAACTTTCTGCATGGGATCGAGGCGGCTGC
>Ga0302320_10018515_pt1 | contig 14040 bp, 14 predicted proteins | sample Bog_T0_3_FD_202130 | JGI IMG/M metagenome (GOLD analysis project Ga0302320, IMG submission 202130) | Peat permafrost microbial communities from Stordalen Mire near Abisko, Sweden - Bog_T0_3 | ecosystem: Environmental > Terrestrial > Soil > Wetlands > Peat | place: Sweden: Abisko, Stordalen Mire... | reverse complement strand
ACTGTGGCGGGAGCACCTGCACGCCGCCACCATGGCCGGCCGCGTTGCTTCCGCCCGGGTGACGGTGGAACTGGGCTACGGCATCGAGGCCGACCCCGGGCCCTCGGGCCGGCTCGGGCACTGGCGGATTGCCGGCGTCCCTGCCGAAGTGATGGAGCTCCACTCCAAGCGGGCGGCCCAGATCGAAGCCGAGTGCCAGCGCCGAGGCGAGAGCTCCTACCGCGCCCGGGGCGTGGCCACCCGTACCACTCGCAAGGCGAAAGGTCACGAGGGCGAAGGTGAGCTGGTGGTCCGCTGGCGGGCCGAGCTGGCCGAGGCCGGTTGGCCCGTCGAACGCCTGGCGGCGTCCGTGGACGCGGCTCGTCTTGACCGGGAAGTGGTCGAACCGTTCAGCGTTGGGGCCGCCCGCGCCCTGCTCTCAGACGTGCTCGGCCCCGAGGGCGACCTGGCCCGGCGCAAGGTCTTCTCCCGCCGGCACCTGGTCGTGGCTCTGGCCCCGCCCGTCTTCGGGCAGCGACCCGAGGTGCTGGAGCGGTTGGTGGACCGGGCTTTGGCCGACCCCGAGGTCGTCCCTCTGGTAGCCGTGGCCGGAGCACGGGAACGGGCCCATTCGCTGGCATCGGTGCTGGCCCGGGAGCGCGCCATTGCCGAGAGCCTGGCCCGCCAGTTGGCCCGTACCGACGGGCCTGCCGCCTCCCCCGAAGCCATTGACGGCGCCATCGCCGGCGCCGAGGAGTCCATCGGTGCCCGGCTGTCGGACGAGCAGCGCTCCGCCGTCGTGGACATCGGCACCTCGGGCCGGGGGGCGGAGCTGGTCGTGGGCGTGGCCGGGGCGGGCAAGACCACCATGCTCCGGGCCGTGGCCGAGGCTTTCGAACGCTGCGGCCACCAGGTGCTCGGCACCGCCACCTCGGGCCAGGCGGCCCGCAACCTGGGCACCGAGGCCGGGATCGCCGAGGCGCGTACCCTGGCGAGCCTCATCTGGCGGCTCGACCACGGCCGGATCGCTCTCCACGAGAACACCCTTGTCGTCCTGGACGAGGTGGGCATGACCGACGACGTCGACCTGGTCCGCCTAGCGGCCTACGTCGAGGCCGGCGGGGCCAAGTTGGTCCTGACCGGCGACCACCACCAGTTGGGCCCGGTCGGCCCCGGCGGAGCGCTCGGCGCCCTGGTGGCCCGCCACCCGGGTGCCGTCCACTACCTGGCGGAGAACCGTCGCCAGCACGACCCCGAAGAACGCCAGGCCCTGGAAGCCCTGCGTGACGGGGACGTCGGGCAAGCCGTCAACTGGTACGCCGGGCACGGCCGTGTCCACGCCTTGAACAGTCGTGACGACGCCCTGCAGGGGGCGGTGGACGCCTGGGCGGCTGACACCGCTGATGGTAATGAGACAGGGCTGTACGCCTGGCGCCGGGCCAACGTGGCCGAGCTCAACCGCCGCGCTCGGGCGTGGATGGAGGCCACCGGCCGGCTGTCCGGTCCTGAGCTCGTCTGCCCGGGCGGGGCCAGCTACCGGGCCGGCGACCGCGTCGTCACACTGGCCCCGGGCGCGGCCGGCACCCTGGTCACCGCGCAGCGGGCCACAGTAGAAGCAGTCGAGCCCGACAGCGGTTCGCTCGTCCTGCGCACCGACGACGGCCGCCAGTTCCCCCTCACCGGTGAAGAACTTGGGGCCGACCGCCTCGGCCTGGGATATGCCACAACGGTCCACCGGGGTCAGGGTTCGACCACGGCCCGGGCCCACCTGTTCGCCGACGGCGGGGGACGGGAGCTGGCCTACGTGGCCATGAGCCGGGCCAGGCAAGCCACCCATGCCTGGGTGGTGGCCGACGACCTGGCCCAGGCCACCGAGGACCTGCACCGGGACTGGTCGGCCCGGCGCACGCCCACCTGGGCGCTGGACGCCTGCCTGCCGGCGACGACCCTCAGAGAGGCCGTGGTCTCTCTGGCCAACCCCGGCAACGCTCGGGTCGTCGCCCTGGCCCTGGCCAGGAGCCGAGCTACTGCCAACGCCACGGCGCAGTTGCGGGCACTCGGCTCGGCAGCTGAGCTAGCCGAAGCCCGGGCCGCCCTCCACCACGCCGAGCAGGCCCGCGTGGACCTCTTAGCCGGGCGGGGCGCCTACCTCGGCACCGAGCCAGGCCAGGCCGTCGCCGACCTCGCCCGGGCCGAGGCCGGCTTGGCCACCGCCCGGCGGGCGGCTGAGAACGGCTCGCACTGGTGGGCGCGGCGGGCAGAGGCCAAAGAAGCCGACGCTTGGGCTGAGCACCACACCGACGCCCGCCGACGCTGGCTCGACCACGTCGCCCCCGAAGCCGCTCGCCTCGACGCCGCCATCGGCCGTCGCCGGGACGAGGTCGAGCGGCTCAATGCCAGCGTGGACCGACAGGCAGCCCGCTCTGCCGGGGTCACCGACCAGCGCAGGCTCACACAGGGCTTCGCCCGCGTTCTCGTCGCCCGTCTCGAACTGTACCGGCACGGCCTGGACAGCCCCGGACGGCCGGCAGTGGGGCATGGTGGCCGACCGGTCTACCCGCCGCTCGGGATGCCGAGCATCTACTCCGCGCCCACCCCCCACCATGATCGTGGCCCGGACCTGTAACCGGTTCCCAAGCCCACCCCGGCGGTTGGCGCTCAAATTCACCATTCATGCCCGGCCCACCACCATTATCGATTGGTTTGTGAGCCTAAAAATCGACCCCGTAGCCCATGTCAGTGTCACGACCATGACCCCGACCGACATCGGGATATCCGGGTTCGTGCCCCAGCTCGTGCAGGCGCCTGAGGAGCTCCGGCAGGTGCACCAGGTCCTTCTCGCGCCCCAGGAGCTGTTTGGAGCGCACCAGGTCCTCCAGCGAGCCCACCAAGACCTCGGCGCCACCGAGGTTCATGTGGACGGCGTGCTCGGCGAGGGCTTCGTTAGCCTGCTTCGAACCCACGTGGGTGCAGGACGACGTCCACATAGCCGACCCCCGTGACGAGCCCGACGGCGAGCGAGTCGCCCTCGAAGTGGCGGGCCTCGAGGCGGCCGTCGATCTTCATCCCTGGCCCTTCTTCAGCCACTCGCCACCGGGGCCCGAGACTGTTGAGGGCATCCGCCAAACGCTGGAGGTTCTCCCTCCTCGCTTCGGGCACGATATCGACGTCAAGAGTTCTGAGGCGGGCGCCTTGGAGGCTGCCAGCGAAGCTCCCGAACACCACGTAGCGGACGTCGTAGCGGTTCAACGCGTGACATATCGCCTCCAGTTGTTCTTCCGGCTCAGCGCCGGTCATACTGGCGGTTTGTCTCGGTCGGTTTGTCGGGAGCGCCGGAGGGCGACGACGTTGCGAACGTTCCTGACCCTCGCCCAGTAATTGGCCTCAGCCCCCGAGCGGGGGGCCAGATGGGCATCGACCAACGAAAGATCGTGCTCGTGGCCTTCGTCCCACCACGACGGGCGGGGCGGCTGTGTCGCCCGGACCAGGGAGGTGATTTGCTCGTAGGACAGCCGCTGGGTACCAAGGCGCTCGATCTCTTCCAGCTCGGAGGCGGACATGCCCGCCCGCGCCGCCACTTGCTCGGTCGTCAGGCCCGCTTGCAGTCGCAGTTCTCGGAGGTAGTCCCCGCCGTGGTCGCGCTCGGGGCCTTCAGCGTTCGAGTCAACGGTCGTGCTAAGCATCTTAGGTTTCGCGCCCGGACCTTCCGGGAACCCGGACCCAAACCGCGCCGGCAGGCTAATAGCGCGCGCCTCCGGGGCCCGCCGACACGGGCGGTGGTTTTGCCCGAGCCCTCGACTGCCAGTTCGAGGTCGTCCCTGACGTCGGTCCCAATCTGCGCCTGCGCAGTGTCAAGGCCCAGTTAGCGCCCGCCGACCGGGTGGCCGCACGAGCCGGCCTTGGCCCACAGGCGCAGATGCCGGCGATCTGGCGCCCTCGCTGCGGGCGTCTCGCCGTCTCCCCGACGCGCCAGTACGACGTCAGATAGAGAAGCCAACACCGGGGTCGGGTGACGGTCCGTGACCACACCGAACGTGCAACCAGATCGCCGTGGCCAGCGCCCACCACTATGTATTCGGGTCCTCGGGTTTTCCACCTCGAGAGCATGCGCGAGATCGCCGACTATGCGCCGCGGGGGCGTAGCGTGTTGGCGACGTAAGAAGCGCCCATATTGTCCGTTTATGTATCAGTCGCTCTACCGGGGTACGGTGCGACCGAGGAGACGTCCCAACTCCGGTGCGGTCCTGGCCCCCACCGGGAGGCCCGGGCACCTTCTGATAGAAGTGTGACGCCTTCAATCAACGAAAGGTGACTAGCTCGGCAGGTGGACATTGGGCGGCCAGAGTGTTCTAAACCGTGAAGCGTATCGCCCGAGCCAAGAGAACTGGACTGAGGGTGCGTGCCGAGCACCGCCTTCCCGGAGGACCGTCCAACCGTTGGTGGCTAGCCCCTTGTCGCCGCCTAGGTGCCCGGCTAGGGTCACGACATGAAAGCCAAAACTACGGGCTGGCCCTTGCTGGCCTCGGCGGCTGTCGCCATCTCGGCCAGCCTCTTCACCCCTATCCTGTCGGCCGTGGCAGGGGGGCGCGCCTTCGCCGGTGCCCTAAGTCACTCGGCCGCTGTGCCGACCATCACGGCAGGGACGCCCATCCCCGTCGGAAGTGGCCCCGCCGCCATAGCCATCACGCCCAACGGCGAAACGGCCTACGTCGCCAACGGCACCGCGGGGACCGTGACGCCTATCAACACCGCCACGAACAAGCCAGGGCCGGCCATCACCGTGGGCCGAGAACCCGGGGCCATAGCCATCACCCCCAACGGCAAGACGGCTTTTGTCGCAAACACCACGTCGGGGACCGTGACCCCTATTGACACGGCGACCAATACGGCCGGTCCGCCCATCACCGTAGGCAGGTTCCCTTTCTCTATCGCAATAACACCCAACGGCGCGACCGCGTACGTGAGCGACTTTGGTTCCGGCGTGGTCACGGCCATAGCAACGGCGACAGGACGGGTTACCGCCCAAATCACGGTAGGCAGGCAGCCCCAAGCCATCGCCATCACGCCCAACGGCAGCACGGCGTATGTGGCCAACTTCGGTTCCGCCAGCATAAGCCCGATCGACACCGCCACCAATAAGGCCGGGCTGGCCATCCCGGTCGGCTCTGAGCCTTACGCCCTCGCCATCGTCCCTCACCACCAGAGCATGTACGTGATCAACTATGCCTCAGGGACCGTCACGCCCATCTCCACGACGACCAACAAAGCGGGGCCCGCTATCCGGGTGGGTACTGACCCTGAGGCGGTTGCCTTCACCGCCAACGGTGGCACGGCGCTGGTCGCCAACGAAGGGTCCAACAGCGACACCAAGATCGATACGGGGACGGGCGGGGCTTCAACCTTCCCGGTCGGAGACGCCCCTGTTAGTGTCTTTATCGTGGAGTGCACTGGCATTGGCCCGGGATGCGACCCCGACTATAAGCCTATTTACGGGACGGTCTGCGACAATAACAGTGGGAAAACCCCTAGTCGCGGTTACTTCACAACCACCCCTGGCACCGGAGAAGGACTCAATCAACAAGGCGACCTCCGCCCCATGTCAAAGCGTGCCGGCCAGCCGGGCGGGTTGCGACGCATACCACTGGGCCTTGAGCCGGGCCCACTCGCCTTTTCGGCTAAGAACGCCACCCTCTACATCGTAAACGAAGGGTCTAACGACGTTACCCCGCTCCGGATCTAGTGCCGTTTCAAGCAACCTTTGCGCGCTTTGAAAGGGGTGCGGATCTCGTGGAGGGAGGTCACGCGGCCGCTGGGAGAACGCCATTGGCGTAGCGTGACTCGTGGACACGGCGCCTTTCTTGGGCCAGGTGGTAGGCCCAGTAGCTGGGGAAATCGCCGTTCGAGCGCAGCGCCCGTAGCTTCAGGACTGCTTCAGCGCCGTCGAGGCCCCAGCGGGCGCCGGTGATGTCCATGCGGTCTTTGACGATGTGGCGGCAGGCACCTTCGATGACACCGGTGGCGATTTGCCACCCTTTTTGGAGGGTGTTGGCGTAGTCGAGGTAGGGGGTGCCCGCCCCGAGAGTGGGCGGGCACCCTCGGGGACCTCGCGCTGTTGCCCCTAGGCGACGCGAAGGCCGGTCCCGGCGACGTGGTGAGGGTCACGGTTGGCCTGCTCACCGCTCGGCCCGGGGTCTACGTCGTTGCCGGCTTCACCATCTGGACCCGGGCCGATGTCCACGACGTCGCATGGGCCGTGCGTGCAGGGCTCGTACTCGACGTCGGCCGCAACGGTGGCTGCACTGGCGCTTTGGGCGGCCGCAAGACCCACGAACTGCTCTCCCACCTGGCCAGCCTGCCGGCCGCCAGCCGTGCCGCGGCATCTGGCGCGGCCGGTCCGGCCACGCCCCTACCACAGCTCATCGCGGCCAGGGCGACCAAGGACGAGTGCGGCACGGTGCCCAGGACCGTTTGCACCCGGCTCATGTACGAGTACCTGGGCTTTTTGAGCGAGCTCTACCTAGTGGTGGACAAGGGCTCCGCAGCCGGGCTGCGCCAACTGCTCCCCTGGCTCGACCCACTCGGCGCCGGGGACACCCGGGCCCTGGTGGCTGTGTACGGTGCTCACCGCGATGCGTGGCCCGGCTTGCCCCCGGCCGCCAGCCTGCGCCCACGGTTCAGAGCTTTACCCGGCGCCGGTGTCGATGAACTTACGGACTGCCCTTGGCCCGACCCAGTCTTGCCCGGCGCCGTTCGTCGGGTGGCCATAACGCTCGCCTTCGACCAGCCAGCGGGCACCTCTGGGGCGTGGAGAATGACCGAGGCGTGGGACACCGACGGCAACGGGTGCAGTTAGGTCGGGCTTGGACAAGCGGACTATGCGCTGGGCAGTGCCGATTATATAATATGCATAGGTCACAAAGCGCCGGAATTACAGGGGGAATCCGTCCATATCGACGGGTAGGGCTCGCAAGCCCAAACCGCCGAGCCAGCACAGAATGTTCGGCCCACTGGTCTTTCGAAGCTTGCGCTGCGGCGATTCAGTCAACGCTCTTGCCTGAAAGCTGGCCTCCAGAGCCGACCGCAAGCGAGCTGAGGCCGGTCCGGCCAGGCCACCGGATCCCTGAGCCGGTGCCATGGGTCTGCGGCAATGTGTATCATATGCGCATGGCCAGAGTGAACATCACGGTACCGGACGAGCTCTACGACAAAGCCCGGAGCGCGGGCCTAAACGTTTCCAGGGTGGCTCAGGACGCTATCCGGGCCGAGCTGGCCCGCTTGGGCAAGATCGCCGAGCTGGACGCCTACCTGGCCGAGCTCGAAGTACAGCAGGGACCTCTCGGCGACAGCGAGCGGGCCGAGGCGCGGGCTTGGGCGGACGGGCTTTTCGGGCCCCCGGCGCACAGCCGCTCAGCATGACGATCGTGCTCGACTCTCATGGGCTCACGATGCTCGCGAACAGCCGCGCGCGCCTCGAGGAGCTCCGGCGCCGAGGTGAATGGCCGGCAGTCGTCCCTACGGTGGTCCTCGCCGAGTCCCTCACGGGCGACCACCGTCGTGACTACCACGAGAACCGCGTTCTGCGCACGTGCGATCTCAGGCCAGTCGACGAGGCCCTGGCCCGATCGGCAGCCTTTCTGCGCGCCCAGGTGACGGGGCGGCGCAGCCCCTCTGCCGTGGACGCGATCGTGGTGGCGCTTGCCGATCTCGTCGGGGGCGCAACGGTGCTCTCGAGCGACCCAGCCGACCTTCGGGCCCTTGCCCGCAACACGGTGCACAAAGTCAACGTGGCACCTGCTTGACACTGAAGCAATCGCGGGACCACCACCGGCCGTCGCCAGCCATGCCCGCAATAACAACCGTTACGGAGCGCACTCGTCGCACCCCACAACGTGCCTGTTCAGGAGCCACGACGACGGCGATGCGCTCTGGGAGCGTGGGTACGACAGACGACAGAACGTTCGCCGTGCTGGGCGCAACATCTATGCGAGGTCGGACGTTGACAGCCCCACCGCACCCCGGGCCATCTTTAGCCGTCGCAGCACCGCCGTATGCTGGTGGCGTGAGCGCACTAGGCAACGACAACCCACGTGAACTGGTCGTCGCCGGTGATGGGAGCATCCCGGCCGACCAGCTGCGCAAACTTGGGCTGCTGCCGGGCGCCCACCTCCGGGTGGTCGAGGCCGTCGTGGCCCCCAGTGGCGGCCGGCTGGCCGGCTCCCTCCCAGAGTTAGCCGACTTGGCCTGGGAGGACTTCGAGCGCGGCAGCGAGCTCGCGCGCCGGGACGCCGAAGCCTCGTGCGGGTAGTCGCGGACTCCCACGCCATCGTCTGGTACGTCCAAGGCTCCAAACGGCTCTCAGAGCGAGCCGGCGAGGTGCTGGCAGAGGCGGAAGCCGAAAGGTCGTTGGTGGTGTCGGTGGCCACCCTGATCGACCTGTGGTACGTGAGCCAGACGACCCAGTCGGTCACCGCCGAGCAGCTCGCTGCGCTCCGGGAACGCCTCGCTTCGTCAGAGGCGGTTGCCCTGGAGCCGGTGACGGCCGCCATCGCGGACGCCACGACCAGTATCCCGAGAGCCAGCGTCCCCGACCCCTGGGACCGGCTGATCATGGCGACCGCGATTGCCCTTCAGGCCCCTTTGGTAACCAGGGACTCCGCTATCCGAGCTTCGGGGTTGGTGCAGACCATCTGGTGAACAGCGCTACCTGGCCGCCCCGGCGATGAAGGCGGCCACCACGTAGGTGGCGTGGCGGTCGAGCGACACCCGGGCGCGGTCATAACGCATGGTGGTCCTTGGGTCAGCGTGCGACGCGGCTTCCTGCACGTCCCGCAGAGGCACGCCGGCGTCCAAGGCGGCGGTTATGAAGGCGTGCCTTAAAGTGTGCGGGCCCACCGGTTTGGTGATCCCGGCTCGACGGGTGACCCGGTGCACGATGCGCGCCGCCCCGTGGCGGTCGAGGCGCTGCCCGTCGGGGCCCACGAAGACAGGGCCTTTGCTCCTTTCGCCGATGGCGAGGTCGATGGCCCGGGCCGTGCGCGGCGCCAGCGGGACGCTTACGACCTTGCCGCCCTTGCGCAGGATCGTGAGCGTGCGGTGGCCGCGCTCCAGTCCGAGTGCCTCGATGTTGGCCCCGGTTGCTTCTGAGACGCGGAGCCCGTTGAGCGCCAGCAACGAGATGAGGGCGTGTTCGGGTGCCGGCCCGAGGCCCGCCGCCACGAGCAACGCGCCCACCTCATTGCGGTCAAGAGCGGTGGCATGCGACTCGTAGTCGACTCGGGGGCGCCGCACGTGCACCGCCGGTGAGTGGTCCAGGAGCTCCTCCTCCACGGCGTAGCGGTAGAAGCCGGCCACCGTGCAAAGACGCCGGCTGACCGTGGACCGGGCGCGACCCTTGGCCTCGAGGTCACGGCCAAAGCACTCGATGTCGGCTCGGCGCGCCGCGAACAGGTGGGTGCCGTGGCCGGTGCACCAGGCCAGGAACTGGCGCAGGTCCAAGGCGTAGGCATCTCGGGTAAGCCCGCTGTAGCCGGCCAGGAAGCCGGCCAGGGCTAGGCGTTCTCGCTCATTAGTTGCCGGCTCGGCGAGCACGACCTCGGTTGACAGGGTGATGGTGGGCATGGTGCACCTCCAGTTCGGGCCGGGGCCCGGGCACGGGGGCGCCGGTGGCCCGGCTTGATGAGGCACCCCACCGTAGGCCTCCTGGTCGCAGCCTGTGCTGGCCTACCCGGCAAGGGCCCTTTCCTCGAACAGGGTTTGTCACGTCCCCGATAGGTCTTCTTGGGGGGCGACCAGAACGTTGCGTGCGGGCTCGGCGTCTTCCCGGCTGCCGTTGGCCCGTAGTTCATGGGCCCCCAGGCCGGTGCCGATCGGAAGCACAGAATGCTGGAGGCGGGCGGATCGCGGGCATAGGTTGGTCCCATGGCCACCAGGCGTCGCCCTTCGCCCGATGATGCCCGCGCCGCGGTTGCCCTCCTGTTGGGCGCGGTAGAGACCGACGGGGACATCCATGGCGCGCTGGACCAGGTCCGCCTGTTGCACCCGAAGGACAACACGTTCCCCGGTGAGGTGTTCATGCGCTTGGCCGCCGAGGCTTTGGGACTGGGCGGGGTGAGCGCTGAACGACCTTTGTCCAGCGAAGGGCTTGTGGAGCGGTACCTTCCCGAATGCGGGTTCCGCGGTAAGGACGCCAGCAAGCTCCGCTATGCCCTTTTGGCCGCTGCCGCGACCCACGGCGGCGTCGAGGTGGAGCTGTTCGATGAGGTCGCCTATTGGGGGACCGACGACTTTTGGAGCTACGCCGGTCTCGGCGCCGTGGCGTGGGCCCGGGCCGTGGCAGACGAGCGTGGGCTGCCCCTGGCCGAGCTGTGCCAGCAGCTGCAGGCACAGCACCCTGGCCCGCTCAGCGAGTAGGCGCCCGTGCTGGTCGTGCACGCAACCAAGAAACTGCGCGACCGGGTGAAGGCCATCCCCGTTCAGACCTCGGAGACCTCGACTACCCAGCTCGGTGACTGGTACGCCACGGCCGTCTTCTGGCGGCCACAGGTCTGCCTGTTCGTGAACGAACTGACAGTGCTGCCGGTGCTGCTCCCGCTGGCGCCGGCGGCCACCCTGGCCGAGAGGTTCCCAGCCGCCTTGGGCGACGTCCTGGCTGCTCACAACGCTGACGCCGGCTTCATCGCCGCAGAGCTGGCCGAGATGAGAGAGCTCTGCCTGGCCAAGACCTCCAACCGCAGCGTGGTCGGCATGATGAACGAGTTCACCTTCCTGGCCGAGGCCCACCTGGGTACCGGCACCCAGCCAGACTTGCTCGGGCTGTCCGTCCGGCTGGCCGGGACACCATGCGGGCCGCTGTACAAGCGCCATGTCAGCCCCGACCGGGAACTGGCGGCCCTGCTTGCTCAATAGCGAGCGCACCTATGAGCCGCGAACGTTGCCAATTTCGACGCTCTGATGACAAGGTCGATGCGATAGGGTCGAGGATCGTATGCGCCAAATATCTTTTATGCGCTAACCGAGAACCCTTATTTCGCAACGAAAATCCGTCCATATCGACGGATCAGGCGTGGACCACGACTCCCGTCACTTGGTTCAAGCGGCGCCAGAACGTTCGCTCGTACGGCGGTGCCCGGCACGGGCGGCGTGGGGCCGTTCGAACGGCGCCTCAACCACGCTGAGTGCCCATATGGGCGCTCGTTCTGCCCGATAAGCCGCGCAGGAAGGGCGTGCGGGACAATTAGCCACAGTGACCTTTTGGTGACCGCTCTCGCCCGTTGTTGACCAATAAACACCGAATTTCTTGTGTCCTACGCGTGTCCTAGAGCGATCCTAGGACGTCCTAGCAAGCTCCTGACCAGGATATTTACAGCCAAAAACCAGGTGGGCGCGGAGGGACTTGAACCCTCACGGCCTTGCGGCCAATGGATTTTGAGTCCATCGTGTCTGCCATTCCACCACGCGCCCAGCTCCTCTGACCTGCTTGACAGAGCGTAGCCCAGGCGGTTTGCTGCGCCCCACCCGGGTGCCAGCCAGGAAGCGGCGATGCCTGCCGGCCGTGGCATGCCAAGCCACTTGGATCGTCAGACCTAACTCGGTTAGTGTGGCTAACCGAACTCGGGTGCTGGAGGCCTGACCGATGTGGTCGAGGCCTAACTCGAGCCATCGAAGCCTCACCCTTCTGGTCGAGACCTAGCCCCTGTGGTCGAGACCTGACCTCGGTGGTCCGAAGGAGACTGCAAAGTGAAGGCATCCAAGGCCCTGACAACCGTGCTCCTCCTACTAGTCGGGCTGCTTATGGCCCCGGGGGTGGCCAGCGCCGCCAAGCGGCCTCATAGACCGACCACGACCACGACGACTACCCTCCCGACCACGACCACTACCCAACGGACCACGACCACTACCCAACGGACCACGACCACTACCCAACGGACCACTACCACTACCACGACCGCACCGACCACGGCCACGACGGCCGCCACAACCACGACCACTGTTGCGCCGGGCACCACGGGGCAGTCGTGGCTGGTCCCGGCATACCAATACCCGACGGACGGCACGATGTGGGCGACATTGGCCGACACGGCACCGACGACAAGGCCCGCCTACGTGATCGTCAACGTCGACTCAGGACCGGGGACGACGCTCGACTCGAACTATGTTGCTGCGATCACCAATGCCGAGGCAGCGGGCTGGACGATGTTGGGCTACGTCGACACGGCCGAGGCGTCAGCCTCGGTCTCCTCGGTCGAGTCACAGGTAGAGACATGGCGATCGCTCTACGGGGTCCAGGACATCTTCCTCGATGATGTGACCGGGGCCGCCGCGAACCTCAGCTACTACGAGACCTTGACCGGTTACGTCCACTCGCTCGGCGGCAGCGACGTCCTCAACCCCGGCGCCCCGCCCGCCTCCGGCTACCTGTCGACGAACGTGTGCAACGGGATCGTGGTCATGGAAGACACGCTGGCCGCGTTCGAGTCCAACCCGCCGCCGAACTACTCGGGCTCGTCCGTTCAGATCGCCTACATCATCACCTCGGGGCCGAGCCAGGCGGACCTGCTCTCGACGCTCCAAGCCATCAAGTCGCGCGGCGGCAACTTGGTCTACGTCTCAGACCAGGGAAATTCCTACAGCGACCTACCCAGCTATTTCGCGGCCGAGAACTCCTACCTCTAGCAAGGACCAGGGGGAGGCTGGCCTTTAGGACCACGGGCCGCACCTGGCCCGCCGGCGCAGGCGCCATCGGTTGACCTCCGCTCGAGTCGCGGGGCGAAGGTCCCAAGCTGTCCGAGACCGGCGAGTTCAGCCGGTTGTTACCTTCTGCCTCCGTCCGCGGTCAGAATGTTCTAAGACCGAAGGAGGGCCGCGCCGTGCCGGCGTTCGTTTTTCCAGGACAAGGGTCGCAGAGGCCCGGTATGGGCCGGCCTTGGCGCGACCATCCGTCCTGGGACGTTGTCCAGGATGCCTCCGACGTGGCCGGCCGGGACCTTGAGCGCCTCTTGACCGAAGCCGGCGCCGATGAGCTGACCGAGACCCGAAACGCTCAACTGGCCACGTTCGTCATGGGCCTGGTGGTCCTGGACGCGGTCGAACGGCTGGGCATCGAGCCCACGGCCTGCGCCGGCCATAGCCTGGGCGAGTACACGGCCCTGGTGGCCGCAGGCGGAGTGGGCTTCGAGGAAGCCGTCCGTCTGGTGGCCGAGCGGGGCGAGGCCATGCAGGAGGCGGCCGACGACAACCCGGGGATCATGCTGGCGGTGACGGGGATCGACGACGAACGGGCCCGGATCGCCTGCCGCCGGGCCGACGGCGATGTGTGGCTGGCCAACTCCAACGCCCCCGGCGAATGCGTCATCGCCGGGCGCCCGCCCGACGTCCAACGAGCGGCCGAAGTGGCGGCCGAGCTCGGCGCCGTCCGGACCACCCCGGTGAAGGTCGGCGGCGCCTTCCACACCCCTCTGATGGTCCCGGCCCAGCCCCGATTGCGCAAAGCGCTCGAGATCACGACCTTCTACCCGCTGGCCGTGCCCGTGGTAGCCAACGTCGACTCGCTGCCCCACGACGCCGGGGAGGAATGGCCGTCGCTGCTCTCCGCCCAGTTGCGCAGCCCCGTGCGCTGGCGCCAAAGCGTCCTGTCCCTGGCCGCGATCATGCGCACCGGTGAATGGGACGGCGATGCCCTGTTCTGCGAGCTTGGACCGGGAGGGCCCCTGTCAGCCATGGTCCGGGCCACTGCGCCGGAAGCCACGACCGTGGCCATCGCTGTACCGGACGACCTCGACACCCTGGTGGCCACCTTGACCGGCGAGACGGCCGTCCTCGGGGCGGCCGAGGGCCATCAGGGTGAGCGTCTTTATGTCTCCGAGCGGCTGATCATCAGCCCGTGTGCCGGGATCTTCGACCTCCCTGCCGGTACGACGGGCCCGGCGGGGCCGACGGTCGAGATCGGTGACCTGCTCGGCCTGGTCTCGGGCACCGAGGTCCGCAGTCCCTTCGCCGGCGAGCTCATGGGCGTCATCGCCCACCCGGGCGAAAGAGTCCAACCGGGCCAACCCATAGCGTGGC
>Ga0302320_10018513_pt1 | contig 14040 bp, 5 predicted proteins | sample Bog_T0_3_FD_202130 | JGI IMG/M metagenome (GOLD analysis project Ga0302320, IMG submission 202130) | Peat permafrost microbial communities from Stordalen Mire near Abisko, Sweden - Bog_T0_3 | ecosystem: Environmental > Terrestrial > Soil > Wetlands > Peat | place: Sweden: Abisko, Stordalen Mire... | reverse complement strand
TATCAGGAGCTACATACAGCACCACAACAAAAATCCAAAGCCATTCGTCTGGCACAAAACTGCAGACCAGATCCTCGATTCCGTCGCCCGATTTTGTACGCGAACTTTAGACTCAGAAGACTAGCGACAAAAACAAGAACGTGGCGAGGGTGGGGCACCCAGTTTTATTGGTCAGATGCGGTGGCGCACCCGATTTTCAGTCTGGAAGCAGAGAGATGGTCACGGTTGGGCGGAAGGACAGAACAAGAGCAAGAGCAAAAGCGGGTCTTTCGACTCCCTTCGCTTCGCTACGGTCGCTCAAGATGACAGAGTCTTAGGAATGCCAGTTTGATTAGCGGTCCACTCTGGGTGACATTTCTTTGGTCATGGGAGCCATTTTGGGAAAAGTTAGTTCCGTTTTGAGATCGTGTCAAAGGTGTGGAGGGATGATTGTTCTGTATATTATTGATAATAAAAGAGAAGAGTTATACATATCGATTGCATGTAATTTAAGCAGGTTCCGGTAAGCTAAGAACATTCATACAGAAATGTAACTAACAAGGGGAGGCTGAAGAGGCTTCCCTATTTTTTCGGGCCATCGCCGCGGATTCGCGGGCGTAGGGAAGAGGAAGAAGAGGCAGCGGCATGGAATGAAGGGGGTGTGCGCGGCACACTCCAAGGAATGCGTTCTCGGGGCGACTCCGCAGTGGGGTTGCCGCTTGTTCGTTTCTACGGGTAGAGCGAGGTCCGTGGAACGATGGCCGGGAATGGCGGACAGATGGCTGGAAAATTCGAAGCAGAACTGAAACGTGCAGAACGGAAAGAGAAGTTGGCGCAGGTCAAGGCGGTTGCGAAGGCAAAGGTCAAGGCAACAGTCAGGACGAGCGCCAAGAGAAACCGGGGCGAGACAAGCAAGAAAGCCACGGAGTGCCTGCGCAACGCAGCGAGCAAGGTGGTTGCGGAGAACAGCGATGATCTTTCTGTATTTCTGATGAAAACAACGTACGGGGGTAATATAACCAGCGCCAAGCTGCTGATTTCTCTTGTTGCGCCCGCGAAGGCGGACAAGGACATGGGGAAGAAGCGGAGTGGGCGAAGCCTGGTAATAGATCTGGCGGCCGAACCGGTGTGGCAGGAACCGATGACGGAAGCGGCCGCAGAGACGAATGCCTGGAGCCGGTAAAGAAGGTGAATTGAACCAGCCCGGCTTCTGCTTTTGAGCATCCAACTGCTCAGGGAACAGAGCGGCGAAACAAGGGCTGCGGCTTTCAACTTTTGCTACGGATGAGAGTAGCGGAAGCGGGAAGCAGCAGCCCGCAGGGCAGGAGCGGGAAGTTCTGGCAATTTATGTAGCGTTGCCCTTGCGGGACAATCTAGATTTTTGAGAAGGCAGGAACAGCTTCAGGGTTTGGTATCGGACGGCAGCAATTGGAATGCAGGTTTGGCGGGAAGAGGCGCTTACAGCGATGAGCGCCGGTGGGGCTGAATTTTGACTTGGCAAGGAGAGCGGCGCGAGACAGATGGACTGTTTCAGGCGCACTCCAAGAGAAGGAAGAGACAGGAATGATGCTCACGAAAGACGAGTGGATGCGCGGTGCCGGCAAGTGGATGGGGCTTGGACTGGGATGGGGACTGTTGCTGCTGGGGACGATGTTGGGGCAGTTGGCCAACGCCCAGTCAGTCTCGACAACGACGGTTCAGGGGACGGTGTACCTGGCGAACGGCCAGACGGGCGCGGGAACACTTTCCGTGAGCTGGCCGTCGTTTACGACGGCGAACGGCCTGGCCGTGGCTGCTGGGCGGACGTCGGTGACGATTGCGCCGGATGGATTCATGAGCGTGAATCTTGCACCGAACGTGGGTGCGACGCCGGCGGGTTTGTATTACACGGCGATATACCAGATGAGCGACGGCGAAACGAACACCGAGTACTGGGTGGTGCCGGCGGCGGCGCAAGCGGCTCTGGGGCAGGTGCGGGCGCAACTGATGCCGGCGGCTCAGGCCGTACAGGCAGTCAGTAAGTCGTATGTGGACCAGTCGGTGGCGGAGCTGACGCAGAGCCTGCTGACGGCGTCGGGCGGAACGCTGAGCGGGCCGCTGTATTTGAACGCCGATCCGGCACAGGCTTTGCAGGCGGCTGACAAGCACTATGTGGATACGGTGGTGGGCACGGCGGTTCCGCTGGCTGGCGGGAAAATGACGGGGGCCTTGCAGACGCCGGCAGTGAACGGCGTACAGGCGCCGGCGGCAGGGAGCCAGCAGACGACGCTGCAGGCAGCGATGACGGCTGCGGGAACGAATGGGGCGATGACGATTCCGCCGACGTATGCGGGGACGGATGGATTCACGAATCCGCACGGCGTGCGCGTGACGGATTTGCGGACGACGGGAGCGCAGCAGGCAGAGCGTAGCGTGAAGGAGTTCGGCGCGGTGTGCGATGGAGTGACAGACGACACCAATGCGCTGCAGTCGGCGCTGAACTATGCAAACACGCACAATGTGGCACTCACTATTCCGCAGGGCACGTGCAAGACGCGATCGCTGAACTGGCATGGGGAGTCGATTGGGGGATTGGGGAAGCAGGTTTCGGCACTGATGGGATTTCCGGGACAGGATGTGCTGGCGACGGTGACGGACAGCCCAAATCTGCTGAGTTATACGCGGATTCACGATTTGACGATTTATGTGGATCAGAGCGTGGATGTGTCGTGCTCCGCGGCGGAGGGACGCGCAGCGGCGGGAGGCTGCGCAGTGGGCCGGCCGATGGAGAGCAATTCAATTTTTTCAACGGGCGGGAACGGCCAGACGGGCGTGGCCGGCACGGGCGCGGCCTGGGCGGTGGGCAACTGCGCGATTGCGATGCCGGCGGCGACGGGAGCGGGCGGCAACGGGCTGAAGGTTGCGGAGATTGAGAACGTGGAGATTGCGGCGACGGGCGCAGACCCGATGGCGGCGCAATATCCCGGTGCGCACTCGACGCATACGTGCGGACTGTACATGGGGCAGTGGCCGCAGTGGAGCGAGTTCAGGAATATCGATATACGCGGGTTGAATACGGGCATTGCGATTCCCGCGCTGATGGGGACGGCTCCGGCGGGGTTAAATGCGGATTCGAACCGGTGGCAGAACATCACGATTCAGGCGACGCATGCGTTTACGGCGGCGGCGGGCTCCAATAATGTTCTCGACAACGTGGTGGCGCTGGCGGGCAATTCCGCGGCGACAGGCGAGACGCCGACCGGTCTGGTGCTGGATCTGTCAGGCACGCAGCAGGGATGGACGGTGCGGAATGCGGTAGTGATTCCGTCGTGGAATGCCGTGCAGCCGCAACTGACAGTGACGGCCGCAGGCGGCGCGGTGACGGGCGTGACGGCGGGACCGGAGCTGGGGCTGGGATTCGATCCATACGGAACGCAGGTGGCACTGAAGTTCAGCGGGAGTTGCACGGCGCAGGCTGTGGCGAGCGTGAATGAGAACGGGTCGCTTGGCGCGATCAGCGTGATGCAGGGCGGAGTGGGCTGCTCGGGAACAACGACGGCAAGCGTGAACGCCGCGGGGACGTGGGATACAGCTGCGCCGGTGAATTTGATCGGCGGGCAGAATATGTCGTTCTTTGCCGGGAACCTGCTGAAGGGCGCGGGCGGTTACACGGTGTGGAACGCGGCAGGATCGGAAACATTTGGAACACAGCTGGACGGCGGCGGCGGGACATTGCCGGGCGGAGGAACCTATTCGGCAGTGGTGCTGAACAACCCGCTGGGAACAGAAACCCAGGTGGACCAGTACCCTGGCGCGGACTTCGGGGCCAAGCTGCAGGCTTGCGTGAATGCGGTGAGCGCGAGCTACGGCGGAACGTGTGACGCGCGCAATTTTACGGGGACGCAGACGATGAGATCGGGCTTGGCCATCTCGACCGCAAATACGACCGTACTGCTGCCATGCGCGACGATTGCGACTGCCAACCAGATGATTGTGACGGCAGGTACGAGGAATGTGGTCATGCGCGGCTGTGCCCTGCGGGGAGGGAGCAACGCGAGCGGAAGCCAGGGTGGAACGGTGTTCCAGTACTCGGGAACAGGCGCCATGGTGCAGGTGGGAGATCCGACGTATGCGGTGAATACAATGGGCTTTCACATGGACAATGTGGTGATCAACACGACTGCATCCACGAGCGCCACGGCACAGGGACTGGCGGCCTATCGCACGCAGGAGATGGATCTGGAGAGCCTGTATTTTCTGGGCAATCAAAACCAGACGGGCATGACGCTGGACGGAACCGGAAACTACACGGGCGGCACGTTCTACGACAACGCGTTCAACGGGTTCCAGACCGCGGTAAACGCGGTGGGGCACCAGATTGCGAATGCGGCGACGACAGACTGGATGAATGCCAGCACGTTTGTGCGGTTGCACATCGATTGTCCGACCAACGGTAGCTCGCCGATCAGTGGAACTTACGGGATCAACCTGCAGCAGGGCGATGGAAACACATTTACGGGCGGAGACGTGGAAGGTTGCTCGACCGCGCTGCACCTGGGGCCGAACGCACAGAACAACACAATCGTGGGATTGCGGAACGAGAACTCGACCAGCCAGGTTGTGGCGGATGCGGGCAGCGCCTACAACAACTGGATGACGGGCGGAACCATGTTCACCGGCGCGCTGACGGACAACGGCACGCGGAACAGCTTCATGGACTCGTTCCACCGCAGCTTTAACGGGATGAACGGCGACTACTACGGGAGCCAGAAGGACGCAACGGTCACGAATCATTTCCGCATCGGGATTGGCGCGGGGAACGAGCGCGGACTGCTGAACCGTTACCAGACGGACTCGGGGTACCGCTGGACGACGGGGTTGAGCGACGCGACGGGCGGCGAACAGTTTTACCAAGTGTTGGATGAGCTGAACAACGTGTACCGGTTGTCGATCGGGCAGTACAACAACGGTCAGTCAAGCACCAACAACCAGACGGAGATCAACGCGGCAGGAACGGGCGCGGTGGTTGTGAATGGATCAAACAACGCAGGAACCGGCGGGCTGGTGATCGGTTCAGGCGGAGCGAGCGAGTCGACGGTAGCGACGATCAGCAATGCGGGAAACGCACAGTTCAACGGAACACTGCAAGTAGGCGGTGCGACAACATTCAGCGCTACGCCGACGGTGAAGAACCAGGCAGACGCGGAGATCGACGAAACGCTGCAGGCGGGATTGACGGCGAGCCAGAAAGAGTCGTTGATCTACAAGGACTGGAACGGCGCCAGCCAGTGGTATATGCAGAAGGACACGAGCAACAACTGGGCGCTGAACTCGGCGACGGGCGGCCTGGACAGCATCAAAGCCTACCAGAGCAGTAATAGCGGGGATACGTATATTGATGCGTCGAATGCTACAGGCGCGGTGCGGATCAACTACGAAACCGGGGCTGGTACGGCCTTTAACATCTACGGCGGCAACAGCAGTACGCTGTACGCGAGTTTTTCAGGGACAACCACGATCAAGTTTCCGGGACTGGCGGCGGGCAGCGGACACAACTGCCTGCAGATCGACAACTCGGGGTACATTTCAAACACCGGTTCGTCGTGCAGCACGGGCGTGGGCACAGTGGGCTCGGGCAATGCGGGACAGATCGCTTATTACACGGGCAGCGGCACGTCGATTGCGGGTACTAGCACAGTTCCTTTGACGGCAGGGGGCACCGGATCCGCGACCACAACGGGCGCACTGACGAACCTGGGCGCCTTTGCATACCCAGGTGCGGCAGGCATTCCTTACGGTTTGACAACAAGCAGCGCGCGCCAGGCGACGGCTGGGGATTTGACCACGTTGCTGGGTTATACGCCGTTGAAGCCGGCGAACAATTTGAGCGATGTGGCGACTCCGGCGGCGGCGCTGACAAATCTAGGCGCAGTGCCGGCTGCAGGTGGCACGATGACCGGTGCGCTGACGGCACCGCAGTTCAACGGGCCGCTGACGGGGAACGTAACGGGCAATGTGACGGGGAATGTCTCTGGAACAGCGGCGAATGTGACGGGGACAGTGGCTACGGGTAACGGCGGGACGGGAGCGACGACCGCAGCGGGAGCTTTCGCGAACATAGTTGCACCGGGCGGAACCCTGACCGGAGCGCTGACAGCACCGCAGTTCAACGGGCCGCTGACGGGGAACGTAACGGGCAATGTGACGGGGAATGTCTCTGGAACGGCGGCGAATGTGACGGGGACTGTGGCGACGGCGAACGGCGGAACGGGAGCGACGACCGCAGCGGGAGCTTTCGCGAACATAGTTGCACCGGGCGGAACATTGACCGGAGCGCTGACGGCACCGCAGTTCAACGGGCCGCTGACGGGGAATGTGACGGGCAATGTTTCTGGCACTGCAGCGAATGTGACCGGGACGGTGGCGATGGGCAACGGCGGTACAGGAGCAACGACCGCAGCCGGGGCTTTCACGAACATAGTTGCGCCGGGCGGAACACTGACCGGCGCGCTGACCGCTCTGCAGTTCAACGGGCCGTTGACGGGGAACGTGACGGGTAATGCAACCACGGCGACGGCACTGGCGGCGATGCCCGCGCAATGCGCGACGAACAAATACGCCACAGGTGTGAGCGCGAGCGGTGCGGCAACCTGCACCCAGGTGACATATACGCAACTCAGCGGTACAGTGCCGACTTGGAATCAGAACACAACGGGGACGGCGAGCAATGTAACGGGGACAGTGGCAACGGCCAATGGCGGAACTGGTGCGACGACGGCAGCCGGAGCGTTCACGAACATTGTGGCGCCTGGAGGCACGATGGCCGGAGCGCTTACGGCTCCGCAGTTCAACGGGCCGCTGACAGGCAACGTGACCGGGAATGTTACGGGAAATCTTACGGGGAACATTACGGGCAATGTTTCAGGTACATCGTCCAACGTAACCGGGACGGTGCTGCTGGGGAACGGGGGCACGGGAGCGACAACGGCAGTGGGGGCGATGGCGAATCTGCTGCCGGGGGTGACTTCAGACGGAAGTAACGGCATTGGCATTGCAGGGAGCGCGCAATTGAGCGGGATGCTGCAGGTAGGCGGAGCCTCGACGTTTACGAGTACACCGACGGTGAAGAACCGTGCGGACGCAGAAATCGACGCGACCTTATGGGCCGGTCTGACGGCGAGCCAGAAGGAATCGTTCATCTACAAGGACTGGAACGGGAACAGTCAGTGGTACATGGAGAAGGACTCCAGCAATAATTGGGAGTTGAATTCGGCCACCGGCGGACTGGACAGCTTCAAGGCCTACCAGAGCACCAACAGCGGTGACACGTATATCAATGCGTCGAATCCTACGGGGGTGGTGCGCGTCAACTATGAAACCGGGGCCGGGACCGGATTCAATATTTACGGTGGCAACAGCAGTGCGTTGTATGCGAGCTTTACGGCAGGCGGTTCGATCAAGTTTCCGGGGCTATCGGCGGGCACGGGGCACAATTGCCTACAGGTAGACAGCTCCGGCTACATTACCAACACCGGCTCGGCATGCGGATCGGCGACCAGTGGCAGCAGCATCACGGTAAGTTCGGCAAGTGCCGGGTCGATCGCGATTTACTCCGGGAACGGTACATCTATCAGCGGCATGAGCACGGTTCCCGTGACGTCGGGCGGGACAGGGGCAACAACGGCAGCCGTTGGTTTGGTGAACCTGGGCGCACAAGCCGCTCTGCCCGGCGTTATCGCCGACGGCGCAAATGGCATTAAAGTGGCAGGCAACGTCGCGGCGGGCATGACAGCGCCCCCAGGCGCGACTGGTCTGTGGGGCCAGCAAACCAACGGCGCGATCAATCCTGTTGGCTACGGAGCCGATCCAACAGGCACGACGGACAGTACCGCGGCGATATTGGCGGCGGTGACGGCTGGGTATCCGGGCGGCGGAAACCAATGTGTGAAAATCCTCTTTCCCGTAGGCGTCTACTCTATCCATGAACTTGACCTGAGTTCTTATGGCGCGGGGGTATGCCTGTTTGGCGATTCTCACGCGTATGGTGTCAAGTTCTACTACGATGGCGCGGGCGGACCTGGTTCCTACATGTTGAAGATGGCCGGACAGAGCTTTGGCGGATTGCAGAATCTGTACTTTATCGGGGTCAATTACGGCTACGCCTCCGGCATAACCACTCAGGCTCAAACCGGAGTGATTTTCACTACCGGAATGGATTCCAGTTCCACTCTGAGCGATCTTGGATTCTCAAGTATCTACGGTGATGCGGTCCAATTTCAAGGCGGCTTTACCAATATCTATATGGACCATTTCCGCGCAGATAGTATTGGTGGATACGTGCTGAACATCACGGGAGCCAACAACGGAAACGGCAATCCAGCGCATATCTACGATTTCACGATTGACAACAACCTGAACAGCGCAATGAAAGCATGGGAGATTTCAAAAGGTTACGGCGATGGTATCCACAACGGCAATGGGTTTATCTCTTGTACTTCCTGCTCGGGATTCGATTTTGTGGTGCAGCATGTTCGCTACGAACACAATTTGCCTGACATCAACAGTGGCCAAGCCGATGAGGGTGACTTTTACTTTGCAAACGATTCCGGTGGACCCGCGACAGTCAATGTCGAGATGAACAATTTTTACGATGTTGGCAATACACTCTCCCCCCACGCGGTTGTCTCGACATTGAACGGAGATGTAGCTGTCAAAGTAGATGGTCCTACAGGAGCCACCAATTTTGCTGCTTTGTACAAAAATCGCACCACGCAAAGTTTGTATGGAAGCGCTTATGAAGCCAATGCGGCATTTTGGAGTTTTGGGAGAAACGTGTGGCAGGTCCAGGGGTTCGGCCTTGAGGGACAGATATTCGACACAAACAGCGGAGTGTTGAGTTCCAACGGCGCGCCGCGTCACTTTGGAGACTGGTTCTGGCGGAACGCTGATTTTGTGCCCGGTTCCAATGGGCCGTTCCGCGTCGTGACTAGTCCCACATCTGGACGCGCCATGCCCCAAAGCGGCATAGTTGTGACCTCAACTGGGACGATCGCCACAAACACAAGCGCGGGGGCAAATGTTACCGGCTTTATACCAGCTACTCTCCACACGGGAGATAATCTGATTCTGGTGGGGGCCGATGGTTCCGGCGGCAATGTGAACGCCTCCGTAAGCTGTATCGACACGGCAGGAACGGGGACCGCGTGCGCAGGGCTGGGCGCTCAAGGTATCGTTGTGACGCCCGTGCCGGGATGTATTGCGAGTTCAAATTGCCCCGGCCCCGCGACGGTGCAGTGGCAGACCATCACAGTGACAGATTTTGGATTGGATGCCACGAGAATGAGCGCGGCTCCTACGACCGGAACATGGAACAAGGGACAGATCGTCTGGAACTCCAGCCCATCAGCGAGCGCCTTGGGATGGGTTGCGACAGCCAGCGGCACGCCCGGAACCTGGGTTGCCTTCCCGTCAGTTCCATTGCCGACAGGTTCCACGATTGGCGGCGTGTTTACGAAAAGCTGCGCAGCCGGCCAGCACATCTATTCAATCAACAGTGACGGCACTGCGACGTGTACAACAGATGCCGGCAGCAGTCCGCAAAGCATCCATCTAGGTTGTGCCGGACCAGCGACACCCTCCGCAACTGTCTATATGTCAGATGCCTTGGGACCGTGCTCAGGTACTCCCTCGAATGGTTATGGTCAGTTAATGACCGGATCTGGATTCCTGAGCAATCTGACGGTGCGGTGTAATGCGACCGGCGTCAATGCTTCCAGCGGCGTGTTTACCGTGAAGGACCAGCCGAGCGGCGGAAGTGCGGCAGCAACTACGCTCACTGTCACTTATGGAACCACCGCAGCGGGGACGTTCATTCAGGACACCACGCACACGCCAGCTTATGCGGCGGGCGATCTGATCTCGGTCGTGTTTACCACGCAAGCCAGTGAAACGCTGGGAACGTGCGCGGTGGCGTTCAACTACTAAATTCAGCAGGCGCAGTTGCTCAAGAGCTGCGGCGGTGCCTGGCAGGAGCAGAAGTGCGGCAGGGCCGACCAACTTGACAGCGCGGTTGACCTGGCCTCGCAGAACACACCTTCATGTGCCGCAGCCGCGAGGATTCAAGCGACTGTGGAGCACGAAGCGCATGGATAGAACCATGCGCTTTGTGCTGTCAACTGAAGACTGCACCGCAGAGGCTGAATCAACCCCCATAGCTTTCAGGGCCGCAGTTCCCGCACCGCGCAGGAGAGGAAAATCCGTGTCAGAAACAGGAAACAGCGGCGCTTTGCAGACGCCTAAATTGCTTCTGTATCCGGAGAAGTTAGACAGGGAGGAACTGGAACGGCTGGGGAAGATGCTGGACATGCGGCCGCCCATCTTGCAGGGTAGGACGATGGGGGTGGCGCTGGCCGCGCATCTTCTGCTGGTGAGGACGCGGGAAGGCTGGACGGCGCCGTTGCAGGCCAATGCGGCGCAACAGGACTTCGAACAGCGGCGGGGCGAACGGAATATAGTGCTGAAGGCGCGGCAGATGGGATTGACGACCTGGGCGGCGGCGCGGTTCTTCTTGAAGACGATTACGCATCCGGGGACGCTGACCCTGGAGGTGGCGCACACGCAGGAAGCCGCAGAGGAGATCTTCCGGATCATTCACCGGTTTCTGGACTGGCTGCCGGAGGAGTTGCGCGAGGGACCGCTGAGGACCTCGCGGACGAATGTGCGGCAGATTGTGTTTCCGGAGATGGACGCGCAGTACAGAGTGGTTTCGGCGGGGGACCGGAACGCGGGACGGGGCCTGACGGTGCAGAACCTGCACTGCTCGGAGCTGGCGCGCTGGCCGGGCGACCCGGCGGAGACGCTGGCGGGATTGCGGGCGGCGATGGCGCCGGGGGCGGAGCTGATCGTGGAATCGACGCCGGACGGGGTGGGCGGATGCTTCCACGAGGAGTGGCAGAAGGCCGGCGAGACGGGGATGGTGCGGCATTTTTTTCCGTGGTGGATGGAGCCGCGCTACCGGGCTAAGGCGGTGGACGAGGCGAGCCTGACGGAGGAGGAACAGCGGCTGCGGACGCTGCACAAGCTTGACCTGCAACAGATCGGCTACCGGCGGCAGATTCGGGCGGAGTTTCGCGGGCTGGCGCGGCAGGAGTATGCCGAGGATGTGGAAAGCTGCTTCCGGGCCAGCGGAGATTCGGTGTTTGAGCTGACGGTGATCGAGGCGCGGCTCAGGGAGGCGCCGGAGCCGGTAGAGCGGCGGCGCAACGGGGAGCTGGAGGTGTGGCTGCCGGCGCTGAAGGGCAAGGAGTACGTGGTAGCGGTGGACCCGGCCGGAGGCGGCAGCGAGGGAGACTACTCGGCGGCCCAGGTGCTGGAGCTGGAGTCGGGATTGCAGTGTGCGGAGTTTGCCGGGCATGTGGGCGGGCTGGAGCTGGCGCGGCTGGCGACGGAGCTGGCGAAGGAATATAACCGCGCCTGGCTGGTGGTGGAACGGAACAACCACGGCAGCGGGGTGCTGGCGCTGGCCGAGGGACCGTGCGGCTACGAGAAAATTTATCGGCAGGGTGGGCAGGCAGGGTGGCTGACCACATCGCTGAGCCGGCCGGCTGCGCTGGGACGGCTGGATGCGGCGCTGGTGGAGGAGCCGGGGTGTTTCATGAGCCGGCGGCTGCTGGGCGAGTGCAGAAGCTTTGTAAGGCAGGCGAACGGCGGGACGGGAGCGCGGCCGGGAACGCACGACGACCGGGTGATGGCCATGGCGATCGGGCTGGGAGCGAGAAGCCAGCTCTTAGCTGTTAGCTCTTAGCCTTTAGCTGTTTCTGGTCGGGAAGCCGTTATCCCTTCGGAAAAACAAGGACGCGGCTGGGGCTTGGCTCACAGCTAAGAGCTCACAGCTAAGAGCTAACAGCTATAAGCTGCTTGAGCGCTTAGAATTCGAATAAGAATCCGGAAAAGGCGGGGGAACGGGATTGGCGGTTCTGGCGGTGCAGCATATCCGGCGGATGCGGGGTGGAGCGCAGGGCCAGTTGATGCTGGGCGCGGACGGCCATATCTACGTGGTCAAGTTCCAGAACAACCCGCAGCACATGAGAGTGCTGGCCAATGAGTTTTTGGCCTCGCGGCTGGCGGCGGCGGTGGGGCTGACGGTGCCTGAGATTGAGTTGGTAGAGGTTTCAAGCTGGCTGGTGGAGAATACGCCGGAGCTGGAGATCGATCTGGGCAGGACGCGGGTGAAATGCCAGGCTGGATTGCAGTTCGGGTCTCGGTTTGTGGGCGGACTGATGCCGGGCCAGGTGGTGGACTATCTGCCCGAAGAACAACTGGCCGAAGTCAAGAACCTTGCCGAATTCGGCGGCATTCTGGCCCTGGACAAGTGGACCGGGAACGCCAACGGGCGGCAGGCGGTGTTCGCGCGCAAGCAACGGGAGCGGCGGTACCGGGCGGTGTTCATCGATTATGGGTACTGCTTTCACGCCGGGGAGTGGCGGTTTGAGGATGTGCCGCTGCGCGGGGTCTACTATCGCAATGATGTGTACCGGGAGATAACCGGGTGGGAGTCGTTCGAGCCGTGGCTGACCCGGCTGGAGACCATGGCGGCCGAGACCGTGTGGGCGGCGGCCAACGAGGTTCCTCCGGAGTGGTATGGCGGCGATTTGAGCGACATGGAGGCGCTGGTGGAGAAACTGCTGGCGCGGCGGAGCCGGATCCGGGAAGCAATTGAAATGTTCGGGAGATCGGATCGGAAGCCATTTCCAAAATGGGGCGGTGTGGGAGAGAAAAGCGGAAATGTGGATTGGAAGGATACGCGGTGGGGAGCTAACATGGCGGGAAGAGTGATGTAGCTTGGGTGAATGCCGGGCATGAGGAACGCAAGCCAGCGGCTGTGAGAGTGTGAAGGACGGGAACCAGAGACGAGCGCTTTGTTGAGCATGAGGAATGGGAATCAGAGGCAAGAGCGTTGCATAGCTTGAGGAACGGGAACCAGAGGCATTGAGAGCGTGAAGGACGGAAGCCGACAGCGGTGAAGGGATGAGCAACCAGAGGCGGACATGCGCGTTTCAACTGCTCCGGTATGTGCCGGATGCGGTACGGAACGAGTATGTGCATATCGGGGTGATCCTGCGCGAAGAGGGCAGCGGAGAGCCGCCCCGGGTGCAGTTTACCCGCGACTGGCGCCGGGTGCGCTGCCTCGATCCTGAAGCGGACACCGCACTGCTGGAGGGTATGGAGAGCGAACTGCGCAGGCGGTTCCAGGAACAGCCGGAGGGAGACCTGATGCGCCGGCTCAACGAATCGCTGTCGCTGAGCGTGCAGATGACCGAGCCCAAGGCGTACCTGGCGGAGAGCCTTCCGGCGGGGATGGAAGAGCTGATGCGGCTGTATGTGGAGCCTCCTCCCAGGGAGCGGCTGCCCAGATTGGCCGGGCGGGCTGCGATCCAGTCGAAGATGCGGGGCGAGTTTGAACGGGCCGGGGTGTGGGATCTGCTGCGAAAGAAGATTGCGGCGTCGGAGTACACGCGGCCGGGCGACCCGCTGCGCATTGACGTGGGATACCGGCCGAATGGGATCATCCGCATGTTTCATGCGGTTAGCCTGGAGCCTGGGGTGGAGATGGCCAAGGTTCTGGCTTTCTCCGCGGCAGCGTTGCGGGCCGGTGTGGAGCGGGTGGAGAAGGCGGAGCTGGAACTGACCGCGGTGATTGAGCCGGCGGCCCGGCTGGGCGCGACCGGCGAGGAGCCGGAGCGGCTGGCGATGTACCGCTTTGGCGTGGAGACGATGGAGGAGCACCAGATTCGGGTGCTGACCACATCGGACCTGGGCCGGGTGGCGGAGACGGCGCGGCGCGAGCTGCGGGTGTGAGGAAGCAGCAGCTTCTAGCTATTAGCTGCCGGCTATAGCGAAACCAGAGTTGCTGTATCCCGAAACAGAAGATCTCAAGTCGACGCTACCAACAGGGAGCGGCGACCTTCGTGAAACTTATTAGAGCAGAATCAAGCTAGCTATACCCAGCATTGGCGGGTTGGGTAGATACTATGTTTCTCTGGCGAAGTGACCGCGATAACGAGGATGGGACGAGCCTATTCG
>Ga0302320_10018509_pt1 | contig 14041 bp, 7 predicted proteins | sample Bog_T0_3_FD_202130 | JGI IMG/M metagenome (GOLD analysis project Ga0302320, IMG submission 202130) | Peat permafrost microbial communities from Stordalen Mire near Abisko, Sweden - Bog_T0_3 | ecosystem: Environmental > Terrestrial > Soil > Wetlands > Peat | place: Sweden: Abisko, Stordalen Mire... | reverse complement strand
GCGCCTGCGGAACAATCTCCAGCAGCAGGTCGTGTATCTGGTCGAGCGTTGCCACCCGGTCAAATCCGGTGAGCGCGGCGGCCTTCGGATCGTCGGCGCCCAGCTTCGGCCCCGTCCATTTTTCCTGCGTCTGGTTATGTGCCGGCAGAAACAGAATCTCGCGGTACGGGCGCGCCGCGGCGTCACCCGTGGCCTCCATCGCAGGCGCAATCACCACCGCCGCGCCCGGCTCGGCCCAGCCCGTCAGATAAAAGAAGTTATTGTCCTGGCGGAAGCCATACACCGCGTTCGGCCCGTCCGCCTCGGTGGCGGCAAACAGCACGGCCACGCCGCCGTCCAGCTTTTGCGACAGCAAAACCCGGCGCGCCCGATAATCGGCGCCCGCCTGGTGGTCCAGGGCAAACAGCGAAGTGGTCAGCAGAACGGTGCAGAACAAAACAAGCGGGAGACCCAGCGCGCGCATCTTCATGGAAGCTGAGTATAAACCCAGCGCCCTACACGCCCACCGGAAACGGCTTGCTGTGCTCTTCCTCATTGCTGGCATCGCTTGCGCCGGTGCGCCCAAACAGCTCGAAGCGTCCCTGCAGCAGCGACATCAGTCCCGTGTACCAGTACCCGTACACGAACAGAATAAGGAAGGGAATCGTGATGTAGTTTTCGTTCGCAATGGCATACCAAACCGTCATCGCAAAGTAGCAGCCCACCGCCATCTCGATCCACGGAATGATGCCCAGCCGCTTGCGGTACTTGCGCGCCGCCTTCACCGCCAGGCGCGTTCCGCCCTTGCCCTGCACGCTGTATTTCGGAGTCCGCGCAAAGGCCGATTGCTTGCCCATCAGCGCCTCGATCACCCCTTTCGAGTTGGTGATCGTCAACCCGATGCCCAGCGCCATCAGGAACGGCAGGTAGAAAAACGTCCGCCACCACCGCGTCGGAAACAGCTCCTTCTGCGAGACCAGGTAGAAGCTCGAGATGGAAAACGTCGAGGCCAGAAACAGCGGCACGTCGATGTACATCATCTGGAACCAGCCCTGGTAGAAGCGAATGATCATCGCCGGCAGCAGCAGCACGCTGAGCGCGATCATCAGCGGGTAGCTCAGGTTCGCCGTCAGGTGATACACCGCCTCGATCTTTTCCCGCCTGCTCACGTTCGCCCGCATCACCTGGGGCAGGTCCTTGATCGAGCACTGGATCAGCCCCTTGGCCCAGCGCACCTGCTGCGTCTTGAAGGCCGTCATCTCGATGGGCAGCTCCGCCGGGCATTCCACATCCTGCAAGTAGAGAAATTTCCATCCCTTCAACTGGCAGCGATAGCTCAGGTCGGTGTCTTCGGTCAGCGTGTCGTGTTGCCAGCCCCCCGCTTCCTCGATCGCCCGGATGCGCCACATGCCCGCCGTACCGTTGAAGTTGAAAAACACTCCCGCGCGCGAGCGCCCGCCGTGCTCCAGCACAAAGTGCCCGTCCAGCAGGATCGCCTCCACCTCGGTGAGGAACGAGTAGTGCCGGTTGATGTGCGTCCAGCGCGTCTGCACCATGCCGATGTGGGGCTCGGCAAAGTGATGAATCACGCGCATGATCCAGTCTGCGGGCGGCGTGAAGTCGGCGTCGAAGATGGCCACGAACTCGCCCTTGGCGGTCTGCAATCCATGCTCCAGCGCGCCCGCCTTGAAGCCCGTGCGGTCGGTGCGGTGGATGTGCACAATATCGTTGCCCAGGGCGCGGTAGCGCTCCACCACCTCGGCAGCCACCTTCACCGTCTCGTCGGTCGAGTCGTCCAGCAACTGGATGTCCAGCAACTCGCGCGGGTACTCCAGCCGGCAGATCGATTCCACCAGCCGGTCCACCACGAACTGCTCGTTGAAGATGGGCAACTGGATCGTCACGCGCGGCAGTTGCACAAAGTGCGAGGCCGGCGTGGTCGTCTTGTTCTTGCGGTGCTTGTAGTACATCCACACCAGTTGGTAGCGATGGAATCCGTACCCGGCCAGGATGATCAGCACAATGAAGTAGGGAATCAGCAGGCACAGGTCAAAGGCGTTGGCGTGGTAGAGCCCTTTGAATGCGGGATTCACCTGTTTCTGCAGAAATTGCACGACCGGACTCGGCCGTGGTGCGAGCACGATCATCGCCGCTATCTGGGTGATCAAGAAGTATCCCGATACGCTGGATTAGGCCGGATGCAAACCGTTCCCGGAAAATTCGATTGTACCCGAACCCGGCCCCGCCGCCGGGAATTACGCCGCAAGAAACGCATAGCAGCCGCCGTCCGATGCTCGCTATGATCGTTCCTGACCGCACGGAGCGCGCCCCATGATTGACGAAGCAACCTGCTGGCAGGCCGTACAACAGAAGGATGCAAGCCTGGACGGACAGTTCGTTTACGGCGTCCTCACCACCAAAGTTTTCTGCCGTCCCGGCTGCCGTTCGCGCACCCCTCTGCGCCGCAACGTGCGCTTCTACCCCAGCCCGGCCGAGGCCGCTGCCAGCGGACTGCGCCCATGTCTGCGCTGCAAGCCGCTGGAGCCCGCAACCACCCGAGGGCGCGAGGCCGACGCCTTGCGGCGCCAGTTCCAGCAGGTCTGCGCCTACCTTCGCCGCCATCTCGATGACCGTGCCGCCTTGCAGCTCTCTGCACTTGGCCGGCGCTTCGGCCTCAGCCCGTTTCACCTGCAACGCTCATTCAAATCCGTGGTTGGGGTGACGCCGCGGCAGTACGTGGAGGCCATTCGCATGCAAACCCTCAAGGAAAATCTGCGCGGCGGTGAATCGGTTACGGACGCAATCTACGACGCCGGCTTCAGCGCTCCCAGCCGGGTATACGAAGCCCTCGACACCAGCCTCGGCATGACTCCACGCCAGTATCGCGCCGGCGGAGCCAACGTTGAAATCTCCTACGCCCTGGCCGATACGCCGCTCGGCCTGGTCATGATCGGGGCCACCGATCGCGGCTTGTGCTTCCTTGAATTCGGCGACTCCGCCGGCGACCTGCTGGAGTCGCTCCGCCAGGAATATCCCGCGGCCCATCCGGCCGCCATGGCCCAGCCCTACTCTGCACAGTTCACCGCCTGGATGCGCCAACTCGCCGGCTTCCTCGAGGGCGAGCGCGCGCTCAGCCCGACGCCGGTTGCGCTCTACGGCACCGCGTTCCAACTCAAGGTGTGGCGCTATCTGCAAACGATCCCGCCGGGCAGTGTGCAGTCTTACGCCGAAGTGGCGTCTGCCATCGGCCAGCCCAAAGCGGCGCGCGCCGTGGCCAGCGCCTGCGCGGCCAATCGCATCGCCGTGGTCGTTCCCTGTCATCGCGTCATTCGCGGCGACGGCACCCTCGGTGGCTATCGCTGGGGCCTCGAGCGCAAACGCGTCCTGCTCGACGCCGAACGCAGCGCCGCCTCGCGCCCGCCACGCCTGTAGCGCGCCCCGCGTTCGCCACCTCGTGACGAATCCATGCTCACACCTGCGCCGCGATCCGCACCGTAAGCTCGACCGCCCCGCGCACCGTGTTGGCGACGATGCATCCTTTTTCGGCGATCTCCACCAGCTTCTCGAACATCCCCCGGTCGGAATACTTCGCGGAAACGCATACCTCCACGGCTGAAAAACGCGTGGGCGCATCGACCAGCGTGCCCGTCACCTCCGCCTCGACCTCGGAGACATCCGCCTCCCGCGTCTTGATGGCCGCCAGCAGCGTGCTCACAAAGCAACCCCCGATCGAGGCCAGGAATAGCTCGCCGCCCATCGGCCCCTGGTCGTGCCCGCCCTTGGACGCCGGCCGGTCGATCAAAATCTTGTGCTGGCGAATCTCGGCTTCCGAAGTCGAAGCCGAGCGCTGACGAATCTGGATCTTCATCGAGCCTGCCATTCGAGCCCCTCCCGTACTGCGCTATCGCTGGCATCATACCCGCAATTCGCCCTCGATTGCCGCCTTTTTGTTGTTATCATCTTCTGATAACTCGTCGAGGATTTCTGGAAGCTGGTCGACAAGGTGTTGAAGGAGAGAACATGAGCACACTGCGAGTTGGGATCGCCTCCCTGGAAGAAATGAAAGCGCGCACCTTGGCCATCGCCAGGGGCGAGTTCAAGCCAGCGCCACAGGACCCTAAAGTCTGGTTCACTTCGACCGAGAGCATGGCCCGGGTACTATCGGCAAAGAACCGCGAACTGCTGGAGACCATCCGTCTCAAGGCCCCGCAGTCGCTGACGGAACTGGCTGAGCAGACGGGCCGCAAGAAGCCGAACCTGTCGCGCACCCTGAAGACCATGGAGCGCTACGGACTGGTTCGTGCCTTCCCAGGGCTGGGCGGCCGACTGGTGCACAAAGTTCCGTACAAGCGGGTGGCAGTTGTCCTGGAACTGGGCAGAAACGCCGGATCTGCGCGCTAGCGCCGCGCAAACTCGCTGGAAGGTACCTGCCGGATTGCCCCGAATCAGCCTCGAACCTGCCGTGCCCGTCGCACTTCTCACCCCTGATTGTGAGTTAAATCACAGCCTATACGGGCTTCGGCGTAGTGCAATGTCATCTGGGGATCAATCCGCACAAATCCGACTCCCGCCATCGTGCCGGGAGCGCCTCGCGATTCATCTCCGCCTTAACTCCATGGAGGACCGATTCATGAGTCGGATCAAAGTGACCGTGGACGGCAACGAAGCCGCCGCCTACGTCGCGCATAAAGTCAACGAAGTCATTGCAATTTATCCCATCACTCCTTCGTCGCCCATGGGCGAATTCAGTGACCAGTGGTCCTCCGACGGCAAGCCCAACATCTGGGGCTCCGTTCCCCATGTCATGGAGATGCAGAGCGAAGGCGGCGCCGTCGCCGCCATGCATGGAGCCTTGCAGGGTGGCAGCCTGGCGACCACGTTCACCTCGTCCCAGGGCCTGCTCCTCATGATTCCCAACATGTACAAGATCGCCGGCGAGCTTTCGCCCTGCGCCATTCACGTTGCCGCGCGCTCTATTGCCGCCCAGGGATTGTCCATCTTCGGCGACCATCAGGACGTCATGGCCGTGCGCCAGACCGGATGGGCCCTCCTCGCCTCCAACAATGTCCAGGAGGTCATGGACACCGCCCTCATCGCGCAGGCCGCAACCCTCGAGTCGCGCGTCCCCTTCGTCCACTTCTTCGACGGCTTCCGAACCTCGCACGAGGTCGGCAAAGTCGAGCAGCTTACCCTCGACGACATGCGCGCCCTGCTGCCCGAGGAGTTCGTCCGCCAGCACCGTTCGCGCTCCCTCTCGCCTGACCGTCCCGTGCTCCGCGGCACCGCCCAGAACCCGGACGTTTACTTCCAGGCGCGCGAGACCGTCAACCCCTACTACTCCGCCGTGCCCGCCATCCTGCAGAAGGCGATGGATAAATTCGCCGCTGTCGTGGGCCGCCAGTACAAGCTCTTCGAATACGCCGGCGCGCCCGATGCCGATCGCGTCGTCATCCTCATGGGCTCCGGCTGCGACGTTGCCGAGGAGACCGTGGACCATCTGCTGGCCCAGGGTGAGAAGATCGGCGTCCTCAAGGTTCGCCTCTTCCGTCCGTTCTCCACCGAACATTTCCTCGCCGCCTTGCCCGCCACCGCGCGCACCATTGCCGTGCTCGACCGCACCAAGGAGCCCGGCTCGCTCGGTGAGCCGCTCTACCAGGAGATTCTGACCGCGCTGGCCGAAAGCCTCGCCGCCGGCAAAATCCCCTCCATGCCCCGCATCGTCGGCGGCCGTTACGGACTGTCTTCCAAGGAGTTCACCCCCGCCATGGTCAAGGCCGTCTTTGACGACCTCGCCCAGCCCGTGCCCCACAACCACTTCACCGTCGGCATCAACGATGACGTGACCCACAACTCGCTGGACTTCGATCCCAGCTTCTCCACCGAGGACCCCAAGACCGTCCGTGCGCTCTTCTTCGGACTCGGCGCCGATGGCACCGTGGGCGCCAACAAGAACTCCATCAAGATCATCGGCGAAGACACCGACAACTACGCCCAGGGCTACTTCGTCTACGACTCGAAGAAGTCCGGCTCCATCACCACCTCGCACCTGCGCTTCGGCCCCAAGCCCATCCGCTCCAGCTACCTCATCACGCGCGCCAGCTTCATTGCCTGTCACCAGTTCAGTTTCCTGGAGCGCATTGACGTGCTCAAGCACGCCGACACCGGCGCCGTCTTCCTTCTCAACAGCCAGTTCGGCAAGGATGAAGTCTGGGATCAACTGCCCCGCCCCGTGCAGCAGCAGATCATCAGCAAGAAGCTCCAGTTCTACGTCATCGACGGTTACAGCGTGGCCCGCGACACCGGCATGGGCCAGCGCATCAACACCATCATGCAGACGTGCTTCTTCGCCATCAGCGGCGTGCTGCCGCGCGATGAGGCCATCCAGGCCATCAAGAAGGCCATCAAGAAAACCTACGGCAAGCGCGGTGACGCCATCGTGCAGCAGAATTTCGCCGCCGTCGATTCCACCCTTGAGCATCTCTACCGCGTCGAGGTTCCCGCCGCCGCTACCAGCGTCGTCGAACTTCGTCCCCCGGTTCCGGCCCAGGCTCCCGCCTTCGTGCAGAGCGTGCTGGCGCCCATGATCTTTGGCGATGGCGACGACCTTCCGGTCAGCATGCTGCCCGTCGATGGAACCTATCCCATCGGCACCGCGCAGTGGGAGAAGCGCAACATCGCCCTCGAGGTTCCCGAGTGGGATGAGGCTCTCTGCATCCAGTGCGGCAAGTGCGTCCTGGTCTGCCCTCACGCCGTCATCCGCGCCAAGATCTATGCCAGCGACCTGCTCGCCTCCGCTCCGGAGTCGTTCAAGTCCGCCGAGCCCAAGTGGAAGAACTTCGCCTCGTACAAATACACCCTGCAGGTCGCGCCGGAGGATTGCACCGGCTGCGCTCTCTGCATCGAGGCCTGCCCGGCCAAGTCCAAGAGCGAAGCCAAGCACAAGGCCATCAACATGGTCCCGCAGCCTGAGATTCGCGAGCGCGAAGCCGCCAACTGGGACTTCTTCCTCACCCTCCCGGAGGTGCCGCGCGAGCAACTGGCGCTCTCCCAGGTCAAGGACGTGCAAGTGCTCCAGCCGCTCTTCGAGTTCTCCGGAGCCTGCTCCGGCTGCGGCGAAACGCCTTACATCAAGCTGCTCTCGCAACTCTTCGGAGACCGCACGGTCATCGCCAACGCCACCGGATGCTCGTCCATCTACGGCGGCAATCTGCCCACCACGCCCTACACGTTCAACAAGGACGGACGCGGCATCGCCTGGTCGAACTCACTGTTTGAGGACAACGCCGAATTCGGTCTCGGCCTCCGTCTCTCGCTCGACAAGAATCGCGATTACGCCCGCGAACTGCTCATCCGCCTCGCCGCCAAGCTGCCCGAAGAACTGGTGAAAGCCATTCTCGACTCCAGCCAGAAGGGCGAAGCCGCCATCGCCGCACAGCGCGCCCGCGTCGCCCAGCTCGCGCAAACATTGACATCCATCGATCTTCCGGAAGCCCGCGCCCTGCTGGACGTGGCCGACCTGCTGGTTGACAAGGCAGTCTGGATCGTCGGTGGCGACGGCTGGGCCTATGACATCGGATTCGGCGGCCTCGATCACATCATGGCTTCCGGCCGCAACGTCAACGTCCTGGTGCTCGACACCGAGGTTTACTCCAACACCGGCGGCCAGATGTCGAAGTCCACGCCGCGCGGTGCCGTAGCCAAGTTCGCCGCCGCCGGCAAGGTGCGCCCCAAGAAGGACCTTGCCCTCATCGCCATGAGCTACCCAGCCTATGTCGCCCGCGTCGCCATGGGCTCCAGCGACATGCAGACCCTCAAGGCGTTCAACGAGGCCGAAGCCTACAACGGTCCGTCCCTCATCCTCGCCTACAGTCACTGCATCGCCCACGGCTACGACCTGGTCCACGGACTCGAGCAGCAGAAGCTTGCCGTCCAGAGCGGTCACTGGCCCCTGTTCCGCTACAACCCGGATGCCGCGCCCGGCCTGGCAAACTTTGTTCTCGATAGCCGCGCCCCCAGCATTCCGCTCGAGGCATACATCTACAATGAGACGCGCTACACCATGCTGCGCCAGAGCAATCCAGAGGAAGCGAAGCTTCTGCTAGGCGAAGCCCAGCAGGATGTCGCCGACCGCTGGAAGCGTTACGAAACCCTGGCTCACGAGTTCTCCGCAGCCGCCGCCGCTGAAGCCGCCACGGCCTCTGCCGCAAAGGACACTCACTAATGATCGACCTCTCTACTCAGTATCTCGGACTTAAGCTTCGCAACCCGCTCGTCGTCTCCGCCTCGCCTTTGTGCAAGGAGATCGCGAATCTGCGTCACATGGAGGACTGCGGCGCCGCCGCCATCGTTCTCCACTCCCTCTTCGAGGAGCAGATCAACCTCGAGTCCAACGAACTCGACCGTTTTCTCTTCGACGGCTCTGAAGTCAGCGCCGAGAGCACTACCATCTTTCCCGATCTGCAGAATTACAACATCGGGCCCGACGCCTATCTCGAACACATCCGCCGCGCCAAGCAGACCGTCTCCATTCCGGTCATCGCCTCGCTCAACGGCGTCTCCCGCGGCGGTTGGGTGCGCTACGCCCGCGACATGCAGCAGGCCGGCGCCGATGCCATCGAGCTCAACGTTTACTTCATTCCCGCCGATCCCGCCGCTGGCTCCGACGAGATCGAGAAACACTATCTCGACCTGGTCAAGGAAGTTCGCAATACCGTCTCCATCCCGGTCGCCGTCAAGGTCGGCCCGTATTTCAGCGCCTTCGCCAACATGGCGCAGCGCCTGGAAGCGGCCGGAGCCAACGCCATCGTGCTGTTCAATCGCTTCTACCAGCCTGACTTCGATCTCGAGGCCCTCGAGGTCAAACCCGCGCTCACGCTTTCCACCAGCAGCGAACTGCTCGTCCGTCTGCATTGGGCCGCCATTCTCTACGGCCACGTTCACGCCGACATCGCCATCACCGGCGGAGTCCACACCGTCGAGGACGTGGTCAAGTCGATGATGGCCGGAGCCAGGGCCACCCAACTGGCCTCGGCCCTGTTGCAGAACGGCATCGGATACCTGCGCCCGCTGCGCAACCAACTCGAGGCCTGGCTCGATAAACACGAGTACGAAAGCATCCAGCAGATGCAGGGCAGCATGAGCCAGAAAAACGTTCCCAACCCCAAGGCCTTCCAGCGCGCCAACTACATGAAGGTGCTCTCCAGCTACGCGCTGCGCTAAACAGTAAACGTTAGACGCTTCACGCATTTCGGAAACAAAAAGGGAGCGGCTCCGTGCCGCTCCCTTCTCGTCTACTCAATTCGGTTCTCGCTCAACCGCCGAGGCCGTGGTTTGTGGCCTCGCCTACCGAAGCCACAAACCTTTCCTCTGTTGGTTGTCAGTGTGCCGTCACCGTGAAGTTACGACCCACCGCCGGGGCTGCGTAGTATTCAGAGTTGCCGGCCTGGTGCGCCACGATGCCGCAATTACCCGTGGCTACCAGCGTCACCGTGCTCCCCGCCACCGTGCAGATCGTCGGCGTCGCCGAAGTGTAGGTTACCGCCAGGCCGGAGGAAGCCGTCGCCGCGAGGGTTACGGTTCCCGTCCCCAGCGGGGTTGATGGAATCGCGGGGAACGTGATCGTCTGCGTAGCCAGTGTGACCGCGAAGTTACGCCCCACCGCCGTGGCTGCCGCGAAGTCGCTGTTGCCGGCCTGTGACGCCACGATGCCGCAATTGCCCGCCGCCACCAGGTGCACCGTGCTTCCGGACACAGTGCAGATCGTCGGTGTCGCGGACGCAAGGCTCACCGGCAAGCCGGACGAAGCCGTTGCCGTCAGTGCCACCGATCCCGTCACCAGCGTTGTTGCCGGAATCGCCGCAAACGTGATGGTCTGCGCTTCATGCATCACCGTGAAGCTCTGCGCCACGGCCGCTGCCGCCGCATAGTCCACGTTGCCCGCCTGCGTCGCCTTGATCGTGCAGGTTCCGCTCGCCAGCAGAGTCGCCGTCGTGCCCGAGACCGTGCACACCGTCGCAGTCGTCGAAGCAAAGCTCACGGCCAATCCCGAGCTCGCCGTCGCCGACAACGCCACGGGAGTTCCGAACGTCTGCGTTGCGATCACCGGGAACGTGATGACCTGCGTCGCCAGCGTGACGTGGAAGTTCTGTCCCACCGCCGCTGCTGCGTAGTAGTCGCTATTGCCGGCCTGCGATGCCACGATGCCGCAGTTGCCCACGGCTACCAGGCTCACCGTGCTCCCCGTCACCGTGCAGATCGTCGGTGTCGCGGAAGCATAGCTCACCGGCAAGCCGGAAGAAGCCGTTGCAGTCATGGCAACCGATCCCGTCACCAGCGTGGTCGCCGGGGTTGCCGGGAACGTGATCGTTTGCGTTCCGTGCATAACGGTGAAGCTCTGCGACACGGGCGTGGCTGCCGCATAGTCCACGCTGCCGGCCTGCGTCGCCTTGATCGTGCAGGTTCCGCTCGCCACCAGGGTCGCCGTCGTACCCGAGACCGTGCACACCGGCGAAGTGAGCGATGCAAACGTCACCGCCAATCCCGAGCTCGCCGTCGCCGACAACGAAACAGGTGTTCCGTACGTCTGCGTCGCAATCGCCGGGAATGTAATAGTCTGGGCCGCCAGCGTGACCGCAAAGTTGCGTCCCACCGCCGCTGCCGCGTAGTAATCGCCGTTGCCTGCCTGCGAAGCCACGATGCCGCAGTTTCCGCCCGCCACCAGGTTCACCGTGCTTCCCGAGACCGTGCATACCGCCGGAGTCGCCGAAGCATAGCTCACCGCCAACCCGGAGGAAGCCGTTGCCGTCATCGCAACCGATCCCGTCACTAGCGTCGTCGCCGGGATCGCCGGGAACGTAATCGTCTGCGTGGTACGTGCCACCGTAAAGCTCCGCGAAACCGCCGGGGCTGCCAGGTAGTCGCTATCGCCGGCCTGCGTCGCCTGTATGGTGCATGTTCCGGCGCCCACAAAGCTCGCCGTCGTGCCCGCCACCGTGCACACCGCGCCGGTCGTCGAGGCAAAGCTCACTGCCAATCCGGAACTAGCCGTGGCGGACAACCCCAGCGTCGCCCCGTAAACCTGCGTCGCCGGAGTTACAAACGTGATCGTCTGTGGTCCCGGATTCACCGTCAGTGTCACGGCGGCCGAGGTGTTCGCGTCGTAGATGCTGTCGCCCGAGTACACCGCCACTACGGAGTTGATGCCCACTGCGGCCGACGAACTCGTAGCCGTGGCAACTCCGCTGGCGTTCAGCGTGCCGCTGCCCAGGATGGTTGTGCCGCTCTGGAAGCTGACGCTTCCGGTCGGCGTTGGCGTGGTCTGCGAGACTCCCGTCACGGTCGCCTTGAACGTCACATTCTGTCCCAGCGTGGCCGTCGCCGGAGTAATCGTCAGCACCGTCTTGTCCAGCTCCAGCACCGGCGAAATCTTGCCGAAGTAGGTCCGGTTGCCGCAGCCTATCGCCGTGGTTGCATAGGAGCCGGAGGTGGGGATGAAGGTTCCGCAGTCCCCCCCATACGCGGCAAAGTAGATGTTTCCAGCCGCGTCGAGCGCGATGCCGTTATTGCCAACTGGATAGGTGTTGGCGGCAATGGGGCTCTGGTTACCGATTGGGCTCGAGAAGAGCAACTGCGTCCCATCGGCCGAGAGAGTCGCCACGAACGCATAACTCGATCCATTCCCTGGGCGCGGCTCAACCGGATTGACCAGCGGAATGTCATACGTGTAATCGCTGTCATAGCCATAGAGGTACACATGCCCCTTGGCGTCGAATGCAATCGCCTGTCCCTGGCTGGACGAATCATTGTTGCCGCCATAGTAGGTTGACCATACATAGGCGCTGCCCGTGGGGTTGATCTTGGTCAGAAAGCCGGTCTGGTTGCAATTGCCAGTACCGGATCTGAAGTTCGTGCAGACGGTATCGACCACGCCAGCCGTGGTGGGGTAGCTTTGACTGGTCGTCATGCCGGTGACGTAAATGTTGTTCGCACTGTCCGCGGCCAGGCCCAGCACCTGGTTCTGCACCGAGCTAACCTCGGGACCACCAATGTAGGTCGCATACTTGAGCGATGCGGCTCCCGACTTCGTTGTGTCGAATGCAGCAAGCCAGCCCGTGTAGTCCTCGCAATTGCCGTATTCAGTGCCTCCGTTATAGACGCTGCTGTCAACGCATGCCGGCCTCACAGATCCTGCGGTTGTGGGAACGCTGTCCGAATACGTCCACCCGCCAACATAGGCAATCCCATTGGGTCCCACTGCCAGAGAAAGCGGTTGAACCCATGCGGGATTTGAACTATATGTTCCGCCAAAGAGCGTGGAATAAAGCAGCGTGTGCCCATCCGCGCTGAGCACGGAGAGCGTCGCATCCTGTTGCCCGTTGGCCACACTCACCGTCTGGAATGCACTTGCCGTCACCGGGAAGGGAACCGTGCCGTTCTGGGGATATACGTTGTTGGCTTCCTCGGCGCCCTGCAGGTAGCTGGTGAAGTAGATGTTGCCGGCGCTGTCGAGTGCGAGGCTATTGGGATAGGTCTGGTTCGTGCCGCCGAAGAACGTGCTATAGAGCAGCGCCGAGCCGCTGGGATTCAGCTTGGCAATGAATATCGTCGGGCCGCCCGATACCCACTCCGTGCCGCCGCCCGCATAGTAGCCGTCGCAATGTTGGGCGTCCGGTTGATAGAAGTCGGTCGGATCCCCGCCGGTGACGCCCTTCGGATAGTAGTAGGGCATGCACAGCGATTGAATGGCATCGGAAGTAATCGGGAAATCGTAGGATCCCGTTTGGCCCAGCACGACTGCGTCCCCGCTTGCGTCTGCCGCCACCGCCACGCCAAACTCCGACCCGGAAAATCCGTGCAGGTAGGTGGAGTAGACAAGCGATGTGCCGTCGGCGCTGATCTTGGTCACAAACGCCGAACCAAGGTACCCCTCGGCGGCCCCTCCGCAGCGGACGTAGTTGTGGGCCGCTGCAACCGTAGAGTCCTGATTGCAGGTGGTCTGGTAGGCACCCGATGTAACGGGAAAGTCCACGTCGCTGGTTGCGCCCGTCAGGATGATTTCGCCGGCCGCATCCAGCGCCATTCCATAGGCCTGAGTCTCGTAGTTGCCCGTGCCCAGTATGCCCACAAAGGTCAGCGTGGGATCGATCACCAGTTCGCGCCCGTGGTCGTAGGCTCCCAGACGGAAGCTCACCTGCCCGTCTTTCGCGATCAGGAAGCTGCCCTCCACCGGCTGCCGAACGCCATCCTTCCTCTGGTACACCACTGGCTTGTTGAAGCGCACCTCGTCGCTGCTCCCGTTCACCGGCAGCCGCAGGTCGCCGTTACTTGCCAGCGCCGCCTGTGCGCCCTCAAAGCGCAGCCGGATCGCCGAGGCATCCGCTCCCGGCGCCACCACAAAGTCGTACTCCAGCGCGCCCTGGTGTCCGTAATACACCAGGTCCACGCCCGGATAAACGCCCTCCATCCGCACCTTGCCATACATCGGCACATCGTGCTGCCACCGCGCAGGGTCGTTTCCGGTGAAGTAGTTGGCCTTGCCGGACTGCGGATCTTCGCCCGTGGTCTGCTGCGCCGTCCGCGCTCCCAGCAGGCTCATCCGCACCACCGACGATCGGATGCTCGGCGACAGCTCTTCACGGCTGGTCCCACCCCGCTTGGCCGCCGTGATCTTGTTCATCTCCAGCACGGCCTCGTTGCCGGCCAGAAACAGCGTGTACTCCGGCCCGCGCGACAGCCACTGCACCTGTTTCGCGGTCTGCCCAAGGTTTGGCTCAAAGCTCAAAGGCAGCTTCCCATAGTTGGCTGCGAGCCTCTGCGAATCAGCGGCGGATCTCGCGGCCGGAAGCGCTGCGGATTGGGCACTGGCGGCGATGCCGGCAAAACAGAGACCTAAGGCAAACAGCAAGCGAACGGCTTTTGTGCTCATGGCAAATCTCCTGCCCTGTACGCGTCACCTACAGGAAAACTGCGTCAATCAAATTTCATTTTGTGGCCCAAACGATGCAGGCGCCCCATTAGCCATGCGGGCACCCCATTAGCCATGCGGGCACCCCATTAGCGATGC
>Ga0302320_10018508_pt1 | contig 14041 bp, 11 predicted proteins | sample Bog_T0_3_FD_202130 | JGI IMG/M metagenome (GOLD analysis project Ga0302320, IMG submission 202130) | Peat permafrost microbial communities from Stordalen Mire near Abisko, Sweden - Bog_T0_3 | ecosystem: Environmental > Terrestrial > Soil > Wetlands > Peat | place: Sweden: Abisko, Stordalen Mire... | reverse complement strand
CTTTTCCAGTCGAAGCCGGATCTCATCGGACAAAACAATGGCTGGTGCGACACGCATATCGAGGTCTCCTCATCTTATGAGATGACCCCAACTTATAAATGACTCTATTTGTGGCGGACACCACTAGACATTCGAGAGCATGTGACCCATTTTCAATTTCTTGGTCTGTAGGTAACGCAGGTCATGATGAGTCGGAATCGTCTCACACGGGATTCTCTCATCGACCGCAATACCAGCGGCCATGAGTGAGTTGATCTTCTCAGGATTGTTCGTGATGAGTCGCACGCGTGGGATTCCAAGAAGGCGAAGAATCTGCACCGGAAGACTGTAATCCCGGTAGTCTATTCGATATCCCAGGCGTTCATTCGCCTCGATGGTGTCGCACCCACCATCCTGCAACTCATAGGCCCGAACCTTTGCCATCAGCCCGATTCCGCGAACTTCCATTTCTTCATAGATGAGCAACCCCGCCCCCTCCTCGGCAATCATTCGCAACGACGCCTGAAGCTGCTCACCGCAGTCGTAGCGGAGTGAGCGGAACGCGTCGCCCGTCAGGCACTGCGAATGGATTCGTAAAAGAGGGACGTTGCACGTGAGATCGCCCATCACCACGGCCACTCCGGTCTCGCGCTGCACTTCGCCGTTGTCTTCGCGATGCAGTTCAAAACCGAGAATCCGAAAGGTCCCCCAGCGCGTAGGCAGGTCTGCAGAGGCCACCTGGTGAATGGATATATTCATTGTTAATACCGGTCTGTCATGGGTGTGCACAGCCATAGTCAGGCGATGAAATCCTTTCCGAGCGGCGTTGCCCCGCAGGTTTTCCCGAATGGAGTGTGATCACACTCCCATCCCAAGAAATCGCGAGCCATTCCAGTCGTAAGATGAAAGGCGTGAAGTGATCATTCAAACTCAAATCCTTTTTGGAGCCCCCGCCGTGGTCTTTCAATGCCTCACCACCCAATGGCCTACTTGAAAGTATAGGAGCGCACGAACAATCGCTTGTCATCGATTTGTTTGCGGTTTGTCATTGTGCTCCCGCCCTCATTCGGTGTGCCGTGCCACGGAACCTTCCCGATGCCGCAGCCGAGGAGGATCGAGACGTCTTCTGTCCTTTTACAAATCAGTGACAACGAACGATCAGATCGCCGCTAGAGTTGATCAAGGAGTCTGTTCCAACTGCTGAGTCCGCATCCATGAATCTGCCGAATTTCTTTATCGCGGGTGCCCCAAAAGCCGGCACTGACCTGCTTTTCTACCAACTTGCGCAGCACCCGGAAATCTACATGAGCCCTTTGAAGGAGCCCAACTACTTCGCCGATGAAATCCGCCCACACAATTTCCATGCATCCCTGCGCCCGCTGATCGACAAGGACCTCGCCCGCATGCGGGCGTATATGGATGCTGGCGCTCCCAACAATCGATTCGGAGGGATCGTTTCCGACCTCGGCGACTACCAGAGGCTCTTTGCGGATGCGAGTTCACAGCCGGCCATTGGTGAAGGAAGCGTCTGTTATTTGTGGTCGAAGTCCGCTCCGACTAGGATCGCTCGCACGATTCCCGACGCACGCATCATTCTGGTTCTGATGGATCCCGCGGAGCGCGCCTTCCATCAATACCTCAAGAGCCTCTCGGATGAGACTGTTTCCCATCCCTTCTCCAAACACCTTGAGCTTGCATTCAGTGACTCGAGCGGGCCTGATTCGGAGATCAGGCACTTCAATCCATTTCTCGCCTTTGGCGAATACTTCGAACAGGTGAATCGTTATCTGCAAAGTTTTTCACGCAGCCAGCTTTTCATTTCCTTGTATGAAGATTCCCAGGCAGACTACGATCGTTGGTTCGGCGAAGTGCTTTCGTTTCTCCAGGTCGACACATCGTTCAGGCCCCCCGATGTCGACGTTCCATCCAAGCCGCGTATGCCAGAAGGTTTCCCGATGCCGCATCTTCTTTCCGGTGATCGCGCCAGGCTCGTCGACTACTATCGCGCTGACATTCTGCGCTTGCAGCAATTGATAAGCAGAGACTTGAGCGCATGGCTCCGCTAGTCGCGATTACCGGAGTGGCCGCAGCACCTGCTCCCATTCCTTCGCGTCGGGAGCGCGGTACAGATTCCAGTAAGACTGGCGCCTCGCTACACACGTGAACAGGCTCTCATAGGATTCTGCCGCCTCATCTTTCTCGCTACTGACATCAATCAGTACTCCGCTGGTGAAGCGAGCAATCTCTTCCAGATATTTCTCCCGCGCGCTCGGAGTCAGATCCCAGAGAACGTGCGAACTGAACGTCACATCGACGCATTTGTCCGGCAGTTTTTCCATTGTCCATGGGGGCATCAATGCGCTCTCAGAAGCTATTGTCGGGCCGGATGCGAATTCCTTCTCCCCGTAAAGCACCATCGCACGGTCAGGCGCAGATCTTCCCAGAAAATAGGCAGTCAGCGCTAGGCTCTCCGGTATATCAAAATCTATATACTTGATCGTCGCGTCCGTTTTCAGGAGGTAGTGCGCCATGTTCCCGAATCCGCCCCCAATCTCAACCACTGTTGACTGAGCGCCGGCAATCTGCGCAATGCGGTGGGCGCACGCATGTTGAGACTCTGCCCCTGCCGCGATCAAAGTCCCATCGATTGTCACGCCGAATGGATTGCCGACGTCCGGACTCTGCAGCGCAGAAATAGGCAGCCGGCCATCGGTCTGGGTTCGCCAATAGCCAATGCGGTAAAAGGTATCCTCTCGTATCACGGAGAGTCTCACCTCATCCGAATCAAACTGGTTGCGCGCGTCTTCGATCTTCACTGGACGTCGAACCAGTCCCGTCCCGCATGCCGCGCAAAAGAAGTTCTCGTACATCACGCGCAGCGCCGCTATATCTTGGGCTCGCAGCGCTTTTTGCACTTCCGAAAGCATCTTCCGCTCTACACTCTTCCACCACGGCGAGGGGCCATAATCCCGCGAGTGCCGCGGTGCCTCTTTGATCATCTTGCTATATGCGGCGCAGATTCTCTCCAGCAGTCGAGTGTCGTCATCTTCCTCAGCGCGAACCTGTTTCGCTGGATAGCCTATCCTCCGTCGTGGCTCCGCCTTACCCAGGACCGGCCTCCAAGATTCATGCTCAAACGCACCGCGTCCAAACCGTTCCAGGATGGGGATCAGTAATTTGTTTGGTATTTCCTTCGCAAATTGCCAGAGCACAAAGGGAATCTCATTTCCGAATACCTTCGATGTTGCGATGGCTGCAACTCCAACAGCCTTGGGAAGTCCCGAAACCTCCAGCGACCTTTCCGCAACCTCATCCCAGAATTCATCGGATCGACTCCAAAATCGTAGGCACTGTGCGAACTCCAACAAATCCGCAAGCAGGGCTTCTCCTGTCTCAAGCCTGCTCTTGATCATCATGGCCTGCGCCACAAATTGCTCACTTGCTGCAGGAGCATTGAAAACGTAACCCTTCCACATTTGCGGCCGGCTTCGCATCAGCAAGTGATAAGCAACCCGCCTTTCGCTTTCCACCGTCGTTCGGACAAAATGAATCCTGATTCGGACTTGCCCGTCTGAAGAATTCGCGCTCATACTCCAGTCTTGATTTGTCACGCCGTAATCGAACTCACAGACATGACTGCTTGTTTCACTCTCCATGTATCCGAGAGTGGAAAGACTCTCGAAACATAGTTCTCTATCTGTCTCCTGCACCAGGAGCTCAAGGACAGAAAGGCTGCGCAGGCGGGGATCGAAGAGAAGTGTCGAAACCAGGGCAAACCCCTGCACGTTGCAAAACACTATGCCGGCCTGAAGCAGGCAGTCGTTCACTCGCACAAAAGTATCGAAGATCTCGCCACTGCGAAGTTTATTCTTCGCGGATCGCTCCTTCATCCGGGACATCACGGTGGGAGGGAATGTCTGATCCATCCCGAGTTCCTCGATGCGCCTCAGGAAGTGACCCACCATGTCTTGTGAATCGAGCCATGCCAAGCCTTCCGCCCACTCCGCTTCTATAAACGTCGCAAATCGCTCCTTGAGATCTGGATTCTGCGGAATTCGAAAGGCTTCTACGACGGCATGTATAAACAACGATCATCTCCTCTCAAGGAATCTCCGGGTGTCGATTCCCTCTCTGGTCTGCCCGATCTTTTGAACCAGTGAGATTGTTAGTGTAGCGCAACGGGAGAAAGATATTCCTTGTTGCAGCCTGGGGTGTGGGAGAGTGGTAAGCGTTCCTTGCTTTCCTCTTTTCCGTACCCCAGGGAATCCTCGGTTATCCGTGTAGACGGGGCTGGCGATCTGTAGCCCAGCGACGAGTGCGGCCTGACTAGGTTGAAATGGACGCGCCAGCGTTCAGCCCGTATTCGCAGTTCCTTCATGGAGTAGAAGTATGAGCGCCAGTGAAAAATGGACCACTGAACGTTGGTGAAGCGATGTTTTGCGGCGGAGTAAGGGTAGTCCACAGCCGGATTTTTGCTTTACGATAGTTTGCCTTCGCGCCTGTATCGATCTCGTTCTCCAGCCAGAATCGCCTGGATGATAGCCAAAACCACCGGGCGGAATCTCCGCTCGGTATCCGACGATGAGACGAGCGCCTGGGGTACGAAGATTGTGAGCTGATCAGCTTACTTCTTCTCGGCAGTCGGTGTACCGGGGCGGGGAATGTTGGGGTTGAGACGGTTTGCGCCTTGGAAAGGGAGCATCCAGCCGGGATATTCGAGAGGCAAGGTGCTGACTTCATCGAGTTGTTTGAGTTCTTCGGGTGAAAGTTTGAGGTCGACTGCGGCGATGTTTGTCCGCAAGCTGATCCGGGCGCTTGGCCCCGACGATGATCGACGTGACGACAGGCTTTGAAAGAAGCCATGCCAGAGAAACGCGGGCGGCCGAGCAGTCGTGGTTTTTCGCAATCGGAGCGATAACGTCGAGGATCTTCCAGGTGCGTTCCTTGTCGACGATGGGAAAGTCGAAGTTGGAACAGCGGGAGTCTTCGGGCTTCTGGTTTTCGCGGCTGAATTTGCCGGAGAGCAGGCCACCTGCAAGAGGGCTCCAGACGAGAAGGCCAGTCTTTTCGGCTTCGAGGAGAGGAACAATGTCGCGCTCGAGGTCGCGGCCTGCGATGGAGTAGTAGGCCTGGAGGGTAACGAATCGGGCGAGGTTGCGAAACTCGGAAATGGCGAGGGCTTTGGCGATCTTCCAGGTCTGCCAGTTGGAGACGCCGATGTAGCGGACTTTGCCGGAGCGAACGAGGGTGTCGAGAGCGTTGAGGGTCTCTTCGATTGGGGTGATGATGTCATTGCCGTGAATCTGGTAAAGGTCGATGTACTCTGTCTGGAGGCGCTTGAGGCTGGCGTCAACTGCATCCATGATGTGGCCGCGGGATGCACCTATGTCGTTTCGGCCGGGGCCTACGCGACCAAAAACCTTGGTGGCGATGACAACGTCTTTGCGGGCGATGTTCAGGTTTTTGAAGGACTGGCCAAGAGCGGTTTCGGAGCGGCCTTCGGAGTAGACATCGGCGGTATCGAAGAAGTTGATGCCAGCGTCAAGGGAGGCCTTTATGAGTTCGTCAGAGCCTGCCTGCCCTATGTTGCCAATGGACTTCCAGATGGTGCCGTTTTCGGAAAGGGCTGTCTCGTTGTCTCCGGCGATGGTCATGGTGCCAAAGCAGAGCGAGGAGACAAGGAGGCCGGTGTTGCCAAGTGTTTTGTATTCCATTGGTATGTCCTTAGGCCGATAGATCGACGGTGATTCGATGTATGGTGCTCGATGGCAGACTCAGAAGTTTCAGGTGTGTAGCGCGACATGCCTCAATCTTGAGGACATCCCCAGCCAATTGCACCACCTAGAATCTGCTGGGAGTACCGAGGTTGTCACTAGCATTTTGAATTTGCCACCAATACTGCTGTCACCAGGGGCAATCTGTCTTCAACCCCTTCCATAGCCCCGAATTGGTTCGGCGTCTTCACTCAACGGCCTTCCGATTACACATTCCAGGTTCATTCTGCGGGATAGGCGCTACTGAGCGCGTGACGCAGCCTCTTCAATTACGGCTGCAACTTCCTTGGGTCTTGAAGCGTAGACCGAGTGGCTGGCGCCTGAGATTTCGACTTTGTGGCTGTTGGCTCGTGCCGCGTACCACCGCTCGAGATTTGGATTGATAGTTCTGTCTTTTGTCGCCACAATCATCCAACTTGGTTTGCTTCTCCATGCAGGATTGGTGATAACTCCCTTGAAGTTCTCAGCGAAGTTGAATACCTGCGATCTCGCCATGAGATCGGCTTGTTGAGCAGGCAAGTCGGCTGCAAATAACTCATGGAACTGCGCCGGATCCAGATAGGTAAAGCCGTCAGCGGTCTTCTTGATTGCGGTCGACTTGCTAACGTCACTGGGGAAGCGCTTTCCGTCATCAGACTCGTTCTCTCCGGCATCTGGCATGTGAGCTGCCACATATACCAATCCGGCAACTAATGGCTCCGTGCCCGCCTCGGTAATGACAGCACCGCCGTAGCTGTGAGCTACAAGAATGCACGGTCCATCTTGTAACGCGAGGATGCGCCTTGTGGCGGCCACATCGTCCTTGAAGGAAGTCTCCGGCTCTTGAACGATGCTGACGTTGTAGCCATCCTCACTCAGGATGTCGTAGACACCCTTCCAACCAGACCCATCCGCCCAGGCTCCGTGAACCAGAACGATGTTGCGAACACGATGCGTCTCGCTCTGCGCATTGAGGCGAACTGCGGCGCCACCGAGAAAGCCTGCAAGTGCACAGGCGAGAACGATTGATTTTGTTGGGTTCTTCATGTGCATAATCCTCTCTAGTTGGGCCGTGCAACTTCTGCACCGGGCGTTAATGGTTATGAACGGCAATTGCTACTCACGGGGACTGTCAATTGAATCCAACGGAAAGCACGCTCATCCACAAGCACTTCACAGTTGCCAGATGTCTGGAGGGTGCAATCAACTGGATCGCGAGAACCCCAATTGGATCGGGTAATATAGTTTGTCCAGACAACATCGATTGCGAGGCGGATTGCGTTCTGGTGAAGGTCAGAATGGGTGAACGAAGACTTATTCCGCAGCCGCAGTCAGAATCCTCTCGATCTTTGAGTCAAGTTCCCGCGCAACTGTGAGAGCATCGCTGTTTGCATACGGAGCAAGATAGGAGGCCATCCTGTCATACGAGACGCGGACGCTATCCGGGCGCTCCTCAATAAGGATCGTTACTGGCGCATACGAACCTGCGTCAACAACATGCTTCACCATCTCCTTCATGATCAGTGGGTTCCCTGCAATAATACGCAGAAGTCTGGGCTTGGTGGTTCCATTCTCTTTCCTAAGAACTTCACCGAGGTCGAACCGTGTAAACTCCATAATGCCGTTCGGTTGAGTCACAGGGTCGACAATGTTTTTCATTTCGGTTTCATTTTGCGCAGTTGAAAAGCTCTTTCTAAATGCTCCCATGTCCGGATGACCGATCGCCGCGTCGAGTCGGGTAACTACCGCGTCAAACGGCTTGGTGGTAACGATACTCACACGTTGGACATGGACTTCTTGAATGGTGATATGCATTGTTTCTCCGGTTGTTATTGCTGTTTGTGCCGGCAATTCCACACACGTGGCTAAGCTGAGTGTAAGGCCGGAAACCATCAGAAATGCTCGCGTACGTTTCATGTTCTTCTCCAGTGTGCATTGGCAACCTGTGCAAACTGAGCGGATGCGAAAACAGACAAATTCTTCTGGCATGTCACATCCGCTACTGGCACCTGAGATCCACCCACATTCACGCCATCCGCCGTGAACCAAAGCAAAATGAGACATGCACTCTATTTTCTTGACTGCTTGCGATTCTGAGCCTCGTCGAGAGCAAGAACTTTCCAGTTAATACCCATGCAGACGTCTCAGCGTCCCTTAATAGGGAGCTACGCCGGACTGCGAATCGAGGAAAGCAGAAGCATGACGGGTGAAAGACTCGTGAAATTGGAAGATCGATCCGTGTCCTGCATCTGGATACGTCAGCAGAACAGCGTTTGGCAGGTTCTCGCTGAGCCAATATGAGTTGCGGACTGGGATCATCTCATCAAAAACCCCATTTACAACGAGCGCCGGTTGATGGATAGCTTTGAGGTCCGCGAACCGTTCGCCTTTAACCTGCTCCCAATCATGGAAGGCCGCCATCTGAGCAGAAGCTATCTCTGACCCGGAGCCGGGCTCGCGGTCGGTTTGGCGCTGCATCAGGCGCTGAATAAACGCTTCGCCTGCCGCCTGGCTCGCCTCTGTCGGTGTAAAGAAAATCTTCTGAAGGATTTCATATCCTTTCAGCGTCGGATCGCTGAAGTGCTTTCCGAGGCTCGGCTTCTGAAGATGCATGATCTCCTCGCCGCCACGTGGCGCTGTACCCGCGAGAATCAGCTTCCGAAAAATCGAGGGACGTTGTAGCACCATTTGTTGCGCAACCATGCCGCCAAGCGAGAATCCGAGCACATCGACCGTCTTCAGGCTCAGGGCATCCAGAAATGCCAATGCATGTGAGGCCATTCCGTCTACCGTTTGCGGAACTTTGCCGGATGAGCGTCCGACTCCTGCGTTTTCGAAGAGAATGACTTCTCGCCCCACTGCGAGAACATCGGGGACGACCGGATCCCAGTTATCCAAAGTACCGGTGAAGTGTTGTAGGAACAGTAGCGGATGTCCTGTACCGTTGCCAAAACGCCGATAGGCATATCGCTCCGCTGATGTCTGAATGAATTGAGTTGGAGTCGTGATAGAGCTTTCTGTTGTTGCAGTGGACATGGCGATGATCTCCTTTTTGCGTGATTGGTAACAAATGACAATCCGCGCTCGACGGATGAGTATTCGATCTACACCTATGCTGACGATCTGGCCGAACTTGTGGATAATCTCGACCTGAAGGAGATCACGATGGTCGGCCACTCAACCGGCGGAGGAGAGGTCGCACGTTCAATTGGGCGGGACGTATCCAAGCGGGTCTCCAAGGCGGTGCTGATCGAGTCTGTGCCACCGATCATGTTGAAAACCGAGAGCAACCCTGGCGGTTTGCCAAAGTCGGTAATTGACGATAGCATCGGCAAGTCGATTCCAGATCGTGGGGACTTCGGTGACCGTTTTCATTTGTGCGAACTCTCCCGTTTTGTTGATTCGCTCACTGTCGCGTAAAGTTGATGCAGCGATACTCCGAGACTTACACGTCTTCGCTTCCCAGGAATTGCAAAAGGCATCGTGATCAGGAAGGAAGTCCCCCTCGCGCAGTTTTCGTCGAGGTGAATTGTCCCGCCATGATCTTCGACAAGTTTCTTAGCAATCAGCAGACCTAGTCCTCTACCCTCAGGCTTTCCGTAGCTCACAGGGGATTGAAACACTGATCCTCGAATCGCCGACGAGATTCCCGGGCCATTGTCCCAGACACAAATCTGTAAGCTGTCTCTACTTCCAGCTGTAGTGATCAAGATCTGCCCTGATCCTGGATCTACCGCTTCGCAAGCATTCAAGGCCAGGTTGGCAATCACCCGTACGAGACCGTTAGCATCAAACCATCCCACCGCCCTGCCTTTGTGATGATGCGCGATGGTGATCCCGCGGAACCCCCGTCTGGCCCTTGTCATACGGATCGCGCACTCGACCGTGTGAACGATATTTCTGGCCGAGAGCATGAGAGCATCGCGGCCCTTGGAACACTCCAGCAGCGAGAGGAGTAGCGCATCGATCCGGTCGACATCCCAACGGATTTCGCGGAATAACTCAATCCTTTCCATCTCGCTCACATCTGGCCGGGTGAGAAACTCCGCGTTCGCAAGGATCGCGGTGAGAGGCTGGCGAAGATCGTGAGAGATGAATGCGACCATCCTGCTTATGGCAAAAACCGGCTGCGGAGGGAAGACTGCATGTACATTTGTCTTGCGATTATCCGTGAAATCGTTGATCGATATCATTAAGCCTCCGAGGAGATTGGTTTTAGATTCAAGCCCCGGCCAACCTTCACCGGGCCAGTCGTTTTCCGGACCCAACTTTGTGACCCGTGTCCAGCCGGATCGCCTCATGGCATCACAGCTGATCGCTTCGAGAGGAGATAGCTGCCGCACCTGGCCTCATGCGGGGTCTGAATACTTTTCGATGAGCAAGCTTGGCCGATGCTGTGATCGAAATTCGACGAAACTCTGAAACTCCCGGTCTAGTCTGCCAATCCGCAGACTCCAGTTCATCTATCCACTCCGCTGTGGACAGGCTTGCCTGTTCCGGCCCGAACAGTTCTATCACCGCTCCCACAAATGCCGCCAGTTCGCGTTCAGCCAGCTTGGTAAAATTGTCGTCGGAAAGTGCAATCTCTTCCAGTCGTCCGCTTGCTTGCATCGATCCCTGATGGCGCATACGGTCCTCGATTTTTCACAATGGAGAGATAGATCCGCAGATTCACCAGTTGCAATGCTTTAGCTAGCGTAGCGTGTCTGGTCACTGCCTCTCTAGTCACACCATAGCGATATCTCAGGACCCGCGACACACTTGAAACTACAGAAAATGCCCTAGCATTCTCTGCAGGTATGATTGATTTGTTCGATGGACAATGCGAGGGAACTCAAAATGGATCGCGATTTCGAATGGCGCGACGATAGAGATTACGGAGCCTCGATATTATGCCGCCGTCGGGATGCAAGAAGCTCACTTTGCCGGGCACGATCACCGAGATATCCGTTCCGGACCCAGTGGAACTGAGGATAGTCAGTATTCCCTGGATGCGGGCAGCACGCTCTCGCATGCCCAACAGACCATGATGGTCGTCTCTCCCACTTGCGGCATAGCCCGGATCGATTCCGACCCCATTGTCCCCCACATGAAGCGTCAGGTCCTGGCCGTACTTCAGGTCGATGCTCAGACGGTTTCCGTGGGAATGGGCTTTTGCATTTTGAATCGCTTCGTTTCCGATTCGATAAAGCTCATCGCGAACGATCGGATGCAACTCTCGTGCATTCCCAATTACCGAAACCGATACTGTCATTCCGTCAGGGACAACTCCACTTTCTGCAGCCCGCCGCAGTGCCGGTCCGAGGTCGTTTTTCAATGTCGTCGATGACCGCAGCGAGTTGAGTGCCGCGCGACCTTCCGCAATCGCCTGATCAAGCCAACCCGAAACCTGCCCCAATGCGCGGTGCATCTTCTCTGCATCCAACGGTTCCTCGAGCCCATCATCGACAACGAATTTGCTGCCTTGAATCGTTTGAAGGAAGGTATCATGCAGCTCTCGCGCCATGCGCGTGCGTTCCGAAAGTCTTTCATCGAAGCGAACGCCAATGGCTCTTGCTACCTGTTGCACTCGGATGCGATACAGAATCGTCCCGATAACAAACAAAGAGGCGAAGCATAAGATCCGAAACGAAATCGTTTGATACCACATGGGTGCAACGCTGAAGTCTAGAGTTGCACCTTTTTCATTCCAGACCCCATCGTTGTTGCAGGCGATCACGTGAAATCGGTACTTACCGGGACGAAGGTCGCTATAGAACGCCTGACGTCTTCTTCCTGGATCCTGCCAATCAAGATCGCGCCCCTCCAATCTGTAACGAAAGCGCACTTTTTGCGGCACGACGAAACTCAGCGCGGCGTAGTCGATTTCCAGATCGCGTGTTAGCGCGGGGAGACTAATTCGATCGGCTGCCGAGTAGGTCACTCTGTCCGCGACGATCTGCTCAACATGAACCGGCGGCGGTAGAGCGTTTACTTCCAGATGATTCGGATCGATCATCTGCACAACATTTTGATTAGCGAACCACAAGCGCCCGTCGGGAGAGCGAGAGGTGTGGGGTTGAAAGTTTGCATACCATGGCCTTGCGCCGTCGTACACGTCGAAGGTGTCGGTCTTCACGCTAGCCTTGGTACCATTCCACCACTCCTGCAATTCCGTATCTGCGACCCTAACGAGGCCGCACTGTGCGTAAAGCCAAAGCACATTATTGTTGTCCGAAACCAGACCATACAGATTGTTGCAAGGCAGACCATTTTGGCTGGTCAGAGTCCGCAGTGTTCCATTCTTCCATTCAGTAAGCCCAGTCGAGGTCGCGGCGAATACCGATCCGTTAGCCCGAACAAGGATTTGTCGCACGGAGGAGTTAGTCCCGTTCTCGGGCGGAAAGGTTTCGAGCCGCCCATGCCGATATCGACCTAAGTCGCCGTCGGCAAGGCCCAGCGAGATGCCATCTTGGGGGTCGGCGGCCAGAGAAACAGCGGCGGGCATGGTAGGTCCAGAAAGTTCTTCGCGGACCACACGACCTTGAATGAGAAGCAGTTTCCTCGGGCTTCCGAGGACTTCCGCCCAAACGTTATTGTCACGGTCTTCCGTTATCGCAAGAACCGCTCCGATAGCAGTGCTATTGGAGCGTCGTATCGGATCGAATTTACCGTTCTCATAGACGTACAGGCGATCATCGATTCCCACCCAGAGTCGCCCCGCATGATCTTCAAGCAATGACGTCACTTCCTGGCGGAGCAAACCGTTAGTCAATTGGATGGAGGACAGCCGGTCTCCCCGAAGGGACTTAAGCGCGCCATGATTTCCGATCCAAATCGTTCCATCTCTCGCGGCAAGAACCGAATCGACCATATTGGTACTGAGCCCTTGTCGAGTTGAGAGGGTCGTAACGCGAACGTTTCGAAAACAATCGATTCCGTCGGTCGTTGCAGTCCAGATGTTTCCTTCACTATCCTCATAAAATCCATTTACGGTGTCGCTGGACAGACCGTCTGCGCTGGAGAACCGATCAACCTTGTCGCCTTTCAAACGATAGATACCATGGTCTTCGGTCCCAATCCACAGGGTGTTCTCGCGGTCTACAAACAGAGCACTAACGTGGAGGGCGCTCTCGTTTAAGGTCGGGCTGAGGGGCTTCCGAACGCCATGTACCCACCGCTGCAACCCTTGCCCTGGTCCGCGCCGATCGATCCCACTCCAGATCGAACCATCCGGGTCGGCGGCAATGGCTTGAACGCCGCTCAACCCTTCTCCACTGCTCGCTTTTGACGGAGTGAATAGAGTGGATGAATTTGCTCTCCAGCGTATCAGAAGGTTGACGCTGCCGATCCAAAGGTTCCCCTCCGAGTCCTCAGCGAGTGGTACGGCATAAGGAGAAGGGATTCCGTCTGCCTTTCCATAGCAGCGGAGTGATGGGCCCTTGACCTCACAGAGAGGGCCGTTGTCATCATGAACTCGTGAGCGCGTGATCCAGATTCTTCCGTCGTGGCCCCGGACAATAGAATTGACGCGTCCGTCTGCATCCTGATAGTTCGTCAAATTGTCATTCTGAAGATGGGCGAGGTTCTTTGATGTTCCAATCCACAAGCTGCCATCCGTTCCTGCCAGGAGCGAAAAGATCCCGCTCGACAAGAGTTTTCCCTTCAGTGGAACCCACGGAACAAAGCGAACCCCGTCGAAACGGATAAGCCCATTTTGCGTCCCAATCCAAAGATATCCGTCTGAAGTCTGCGCAATGGCGTTCGGCGCACCGCTGAAGATCCCGTCTTGAATTCTCCAGGCGGTGTGCCCATATTGCGAGATCTGCTTGTTGGGATCGACCGCCCAGGCAGTGCCACTTAACGAGAGCAGCAAGAACGATACTCGAAGCGAACGAGAGATATTCAACCGGGCCACCTTGGTCGTTCTTTGTGCACTGCTTCGGAATCAAGCCACAGGGGGCCGAGCGGGGGCCCACGGACTCACCTTAGGTCGTTGTTGGGGAAACCAGCAGTATCCAGCAATCCAATCCACATCATCCGCACCGACAAGCATTTGCCTCAGCGCTTCACGATAGCGCATTGTAGACATTTGTAGAATGTCACAATCTGCGGCCAAAGGGCTGTAGTTTTCTGCAGTTGGCTGTCAGATTTCGAGCAGATCCCGCCGCACCGCTATGGTGCCGGCACGGCATGCGTCCGATCTTTAGCTTCTGCCACCGGGTCTAAGCCCTCCGCCTTTCAGGCGGAGAGCTTCCAGCATCTGTGCTGGATAATGGTTAGATGGTCGAGTACAGGGAGAATTCACACTCGGTTTGGGATGTAAAGTA